>Ga0247688_1000237_pt1 | contig 20886 bp, 20 predicted proteins | sample CNK29_metaG_FD_182718 | JGI IMG/M metagenome (GOLD analysis project Ga0247688, IMG submission 182718) | Soil microbial communities from Purdue University Martell Research Forest, Indiana, United States - CNK29 | ecosystem: Environmental > Terrestrial > Soil > Temperate forest > Bulk soil... | reverse complement strand
GTTCATCAGTCATTACTTCCTTTCGGCACCACTTTCAAAATCGATTCCCAACCGGAAACATCTTCACGAAATCTCGCGACCAGCTCGTCGCGCAACCGGCGCAGCTTGTCGCTTAAGCAGCATGGATATGTGTTGATGTCGCGAAATCGCTTGCGTTGTTCTGCGACGAATACTTTCTGTTTCCAGATCGAAGGAATTGACGAGTGTTGCCCGTTTTCCCAGAACGGCACCAGCAAGCGTTCGACTTTCACCGCGCCCGGAATTTCGATTTCCTCGCTTTCAAGCCCGATCACATCGCCGACATATTTTTCTTCGGCGTCCGAGCCGCGGAACAACTGCAACTTTCCGGGCAACGTGATCTTCTCTTCGGAGTTTGACGCTTTCAACGTGGGCTGGTCCTTGATCAGGCACTGCTTGAAGATCACGCCCGCAACCGCTTTCACTTCGCTCGACAACTTCGTGCCGATGCCGAAGCCGGCCACTTCAGGAAACGACTCGACGATCTGTCTCACCTTGTCAACGTTGAGATCGCCCGTGAGATTTGGCCGCAGTCCGGTCAGTCCGTTTGCGGCGAAGAACTTCAGGCACCATTGGCCCAACTCCGCCAGGTTTCCCGAATCGACGCGAAAGCCTTTGAACGCGCGGCGGCGGGCTTCGGTTGACGTCGCAGCCATCGCCGCGTGAATCGCGCCCCTGTAAACGTCGATCGTGTCGAGCAACAACGTCGTGCCGTTTGGATTCGCATCGAGCCAACGCTCGAAAGCGACCTGCTCAAAGTGTTTCGGCTTGCCGGTGCGCGGCTCGATCTCCGGCTCATACATGTACTCGATGTACGCTTGTTGCCAGTAATGCGCTTCGGTGCCGACGGCGGGAATGTCGAGTCGAAACGCGGCTTCGAGGTTCGACGTGTCGTTGAAGCCGCCGATGAAAGCGTAGACGGCGATGTCGACGGCGCGTTCGATGTCGCCGTTGCGGCGCAAGGAAAAATCGGACAGCCAGCGATTCTCACCGGCGGCCATGCGAAACTGCATCGCGAGGCTCGCGGTCGTCATCGGCAGATCAAACGCGTGCTCGAATTTGATCTCCTGGGCCTGCGTGATGCCGAACGCGCCGCTGATGTCGGCGAACGGCTGTTGCGCGAACACGATCGTGCCCGGCCGCACCGCGCGAATCTTGCCGACAAACTGAATGTCTTCGATCGCTTTTGCGAAGAGCTTGAGACCGCCGCGATCCTGTTCGAGGAAACGAAGTCGCGGGCGATCGATCTGGCCGTCGATCAATAAACGCACGAGGCGTTCATGGCCCAGGCAGGGAGCGAAAGCGAGTTTGCGTTGGGTGACGTAGAAAGTGGCGTCAGCCTCGCTTAATGGTTGGTCGTGAAGGCGCGTTTCGTCTTTGAACGACGCGTCGCCCATCGCGGCATGGTAACGATCGATGTTGAGGGTTCCCACGCTAGGCTATTTCCGCGCCGGCTGCGCGCATCTCTTCGATTGCTTTCTCGCCGTCGCCCGGATGCGCTTCGACAGCGCGCATTGCAGCGGCGACAGCTTTGACACGGAATCCTTTATGCAGTGCATCGACCACGGTGTTCTTCACGCAGTAGTCCGTGGCCAACCCGCCGACGACCAACTCTTCAACGCCTTGCTGCTGAAGTTGCGCGGCCAGATCAGTTTCATCAAAGGCTGAGTAACAGTCAGTGTCGCCCAAACCTTTCGAGATAATCTTGATTCGCGGATCGTTTCTGAGCGCCGGATGAAACTCTGCGCCTTTCGTGTTCTGCACGCAGTGCACCGGCCACGTTCCGCCGTACGCGGCGAAGTGCTTTGTCGTGGGCAAATGCCAGTCGCGACTCTTGAAAACCGGATCGCCGCGTTCGAGAAATTGATCGATCAATTCGTTCAACGGCGCGACCACTTCATCACCGTGCGCCACCGCCAGCGTGCCTCCTGGGCAAAAATCATTTTGCACGTCGACGACGATCAGAGCCTGCCTGGTATTGCTCATGATGAGTCGATGTTACACTGATTGCGCACACTCTAAAAGCGTAAGGGTTGGACCTATCATGAACTCCGCCGAATTCTCTTTTGGCTCGCTCGGCGAGCGCGTCAACCAGGCACTCGAACAAGCAAAAGCGGAAAACATCGCCCAGCGAATTCTGGAAAAGGATGCGTCCGTCTGGCCCGGCGACGCGGCGGTCGCCGGGATGATCAAAAACTCGCTCGGGTGGTTGACTGTGCCTGACGCGATGGTCGGTGTTGTCGGTGAACTGCGTGAGTTTGCCGAAGACGCGCGCCATCGATTTCAACACGTGATGGTCTGCGGCATGGGTGGTTCGTCGCTTTGCCCGGAAGTGCTGGCGCGAACGTTCGGCAAGCAAAACGGGTATCCGGAGTTGCTCGTGCTCGACTCGACAGATCCGGATGTGATCGAGGCGTTTCTTAGGCGCATCGAGGTCGAGAAGTGTTTATTCATCATCGCTTCGAAATCGGGGACGACGACCGAGCCGAACGTCTTCTACAAGTTTTGGTACGACCGCGTGAAGTCAGGTGAAAACTTCGTCGCGATCACCGATCCGGGAACGCCCCTGGTCGAGACGGCGGACAGTCATAACTTCTGCGGCCTCTTTTTGAATCAGGCAGATATTGGCGGGCGTTATTCGGCGCTGTCTTACTTCGGCATGGTGCCGGCGGCGTTGATGGGTCTTCAGATTCGCAAGCTGCTCGAGTTTGAAAAGAAGACTGACGAGGCTTTGCAGTTGGGCGTGGCCATCGGCGAGTGTGCAAACGCCGGCCGCGACAAGCTCACGCTGTTGATCGATCCGAAACTCGCGTCGCTGGGTTTGTGGATCGAACAACTGATCGCGGAAAGCACGGGCAAGCAAGGGAAGGGAATACTGCCCGTCGCCGGCGAGAAGCTGGGAGCTGCTTCGGTGTACGGAGATGATCGCGTGTTCGTCGCGATCTCACTGGGCGAAAGTGATTTCGATCTCGATGGCTTGGTGCAAGCGGGTCATCCGGTTATGCACCGGCGCTTGAACGACATTTACGATCTCGGCGCTGAGTTTTTTGTTTGGGAGTTTGCCACGGCGTGCGCCGGCTGGAGACTCGGCATCAACCCTTTCGATCAGCCGAACGTGCAGGAAGCGAAGGACGTTACCAAACAACTGCTCGACGAATTCAGCAAGCAGGGGCGTTTGCCGGATTCGCCGGATTCGCATTCCACAATATCGCTTGAAGAATCCGTCAAGCAACAACTCGCGCAGATCAAACCCGGTGACTACGTCGCGTTTCTGAATTACCTCGAGGAAACACCGGAGATCGATCGCAAGCTTCAGGAAATCCGGATTCGTTTGCGCGACCGGACTCGTTGCGCCACAACGATCGGGTACGGTCCGCGTTTCCAGCATTCAACCGGACAGCTTCACAAGGGCGGGCCAAACAGCGGCGTCTTTTTTCAGCTCAACGCGAAAGACAAGGTCGACTTCCCCGTGCCCGGTGAGGCCTACACGTTCAGCATCTTGAAAGAGGCTCAGGCGCTTGGCGATTTCAGAGCACTAAAGACGCATGGCCGGCGGGTGGTCCGCATCGATCTCGGCGACGATATGATGGGCGCGTTGAGTAGACTCGAAAAGGCAATCGCGTCATCCTGAATGAGTTGAAGTAGTACGATTGGATTCTCGCTCCGCACAGATGTCATACGTCATTGCACTCGAATAATCTGGAACACTCACGCCATTGATCGTTTGTTACTTCAAAGACATCCCCCGCCATCATAATCTCGCTTTCGTTGAGGCATACGAGTTGCCGGTGGAAAGTTGATAGTTTGCTTTCCTTGGGACCCTGCCAGTTTGGAGGAGGAACCGTAGCCGTGAAATTCATCGACACGTTTTTCAAGAACGAGCTCGCTATAGATCTAGGTACCGTCAACACTCTCATCTATCGACCGGATCGCGGCGTGGTGCTGAATGAGCCGTCCGTGGTGGCGATCGATCGTTACGACGGCAAAGTTGTCTCAGTGGGGCATAAAGCCCTCCGGTTACTGGGCCGAGAACCGCGCGACATCGAAGTGCATCGTCCCATTCGCTCCGGAACGATCTTTAATTTTGAAGTGACCAAGAAGATGCTGCGCACGTTCATCGCGAGAGTGAGCGACGGCTACCGGCGCGGGCATTTCGTCGTCGGCATTCCCGGTTCGGCCACGGCGGTCGAGCAGCGTTCAGTGCGCGATGCGGTGCATGACGCGGGCGGCAGAGCAATCGATCTGGTTGAAGAAGGCCTGGCTGCCGGGCTCGGCGCCGGACTCTCGTTTGAAGATGAACGCGCGCACCTCGTAGTCGATATCGGCGGCGGAACGACGAACGTTGCGATCGTGGCGTCAGGCGGAGTGGTCAACTCGCTGACTCTGAATGCCGCGGGAAACGCGATGGACGACAATATCCGCGACTATGTGCGGGCCAACTACTGTTTGTTGATCGGAGAAAGCACCGCGGAGACGCTGAAGAAAGACATGGGCGTTTTGGGCGGAGCGCTCCCGAAAGACGAACGGAAAGTTAAGATCGTCGGCAAGCAGTTGAGCGACGGCTCTGCGTGTGCAGTACACATCACGGCGGAGGAAGTAGGCGCAGCATTGGAACCGGTATTGGATGACATCGTGGCCGGCGTGCGCAAGGTGATTGAAGACGCGCAGCCTGAAGCTGTCGCGGACATCTTCTACTCGGGCGTGATCGTCACCGGCGGAGGAGCGCTGCTCAAAGGCATCAAGGATCGCATGCAAGCGGACCTGAATCTGCGAGCGATGATTCCCGACGATCCGATCACCACCGTCGCGGCCGGCGCCGGGCTACTGCTCGGTTTGCCGCAACAACTGCAGCGCTGCGCCATTCGGCCGAATGTTCCGCTCTGGCAGGAAGCGGAAGAGTTGGTCGTCAGTTGGTAACCGCTCTCGTGCTTTTTGATGGCTTGCCGTTGCGTGAGAGAAATTTCAGCAACGCGCGCTCGGACTGATGCAGTTTCAAGCCACGAAACGAAACGAGATCTGCGAGATTGCTGAAACAGCTCTCGATCACTTTTCCTTTTTCAAACTCATCGATCACGTCCGGGCAAACGTAAGAGCTGCGACACACCGCGGGCGTGTTGCCTAAGACTTCCGCCGTCTCTTTGATCGCTGCGACAATTCTTCGCTTGCGCACTCGCGCTTGCGTGCGCAACGTCGACTCCGGCGGCATTTCCGAACCGGCTCGCGCGAGCGCGCACGCGCAAACGAGCGTTCCCGCCCACGTGCGAAAATCCTTCGCGCTGAAACTGCCGCCCATCACTTCTTTAATGTAAGCGTTGATGTGCTGCCGCGTTACTTTCACCGTCTTGCCGTCGCCGTTTTCAAACTTGAACACGTTGAATCCCGGCAGCTTCATCGTCTCGCGCATCAAGCGCGCTACCTGGCGATCGCGCAGTTGCCTTCGTTGCCGCACGCCTGACTTGCCCGGAAAATCAAATTCGATCAGATCGCCTTTCACGGTGACGTGTTTCCGGCGCAACGTCGCGATGCCGTAACTTCCGTGTTCACTCGCGTACGACTGGCTGCCCGGCCGCATGTAGCACGTCGAAAGGATGCGCAGGATCGCGGCCAGCACGCGTTCGCGGCTCAGTCCGGGTTTTCTCAAATCGCGCGCAATCGTGGCGCGCAACTTCGGCAGCGCCTTCGCAAACTTTCCCAGCCGTTTGAACTTTCGCACTTCCTGCAGCCGCGTGTGGTTCTCATGATAGAGATACTGCCAACGTCCGGCCGCGTCTTTGCCGACTGCTTGCAATCGTCCGTTCGCCGCGGGATTGATCGCGACGTCGGTCCATGCCGGCGGAATCTTGAGCGCGTTGATTCTTTCGAGATCGGCTTGCGCGAGGCGACCGCTTGTGGGCCGATAACGAAAGCCGCGTTTCGGCTTGCCGGTGCGATAAATTCCAGTTTGTTGTAATCGTTCGAGGTTGGTCATTGATGTCGGGCACAAACAAAACTTTTCAAGTGTGTAGCCTTCCTGTACAGCGCGTTCCTTTCGTTGTTTAGTTCCGGGCCACGTCGCCCGCAAACCCAACACTTTTCCCTACGCACTCAAGCTTGATGCCAGCGTCCGACGCTGAAGGATCGCGATTTGCTATTCGGCCCTTCTTGAATCCCGCGGCTGAAATTTCGCAACGAAGTGTGGTTAGGAAATGGCAACGAAAACGCAAAGTTCGAAGAAGAAAAGTTCTAAGGCCCGCGCTCAGCGGAAAGAACCGAAGTCGCCGTTACCGCCACAACATCAACCGAAGCCCGGCCAGGAGCACGAACTCAATCCAAGGCCGCGCTATGAAGCGCCGCACTACCTCGGCGCGAGCAAGTTGAAAGACAAGGTCGCACTGATCACCGGCGCAGACTCAGGCATCGGCCGCGCTGTGGCGGTGCTCTTTGCGCGCGAAGGCGCCGACGTCGCGTTCGACTATTCCGCGACGAAGGGCGCGATCCACACGTTCACCAAATCACTCGCACAGAATCTGGTTGACCGGCGCATTCGCGTGAATTGCGTCTCGCCTGGACCAGTGTGGACGCCGCTCAATCCTTCGGATGCGAAAGCTGAAGACGTTGCGAAGTTTGGCGCCGATACGCCGTACAAGCGGCCCGCGCAGCCGGAGGAGATTGCGCCGGCGTACGTTTACTTCGCTTCAGACGTGGATTCGAGTTAGGTGACCGGAGAAATTTTGACTTTATTAGGCGGTGAAACGACCGCCGGTTAATAAAACGCAGTATCAAAACAAGGAGAAACAAACATGGCAGAAGAAAGCAGCAGTGGAACGACTGGCGTAGTTGCGGTCCTCGTGATTTTCATCATCATCGTGGTGGCAGCGTTGTTCATATTTGGCGGTCGCATGTTTAGCGGCAACAAGAGGATCGACGTCAATATCTCAACGCCATCCTCGAAGTAGCAGAAAGGTCGCGATGAGCGGTGATTCTCGACCGACGACTTCACTGTGGATGGCGACCGCGCGCATGCCGCTGCAGCCGCGGCTGAAGGAGAGCATTCGTACCGACGTCTGCGTAATCGGCGCCGGTATTGCGGGAATGACCACCGCTTATCTGCTCGCGAAGGAGGGCAGATCGGTGGTCGTTCTCGATGACGATGTGATCGGCGGCGGCATGACGGGACGCAGCACTGCTCATCTCACCACCGCGCACGACGATCGTTACAGTGAGATGCAGAAGTGGCACGGTGTTGAAGGCATGCGTTTGATTGCGCAGAGCTACAGCGCCGCGATCGACACCATTGAAGAGATCGTCAACGAGGAGCAGATCGATTGTGGTTTCGAGCGCGTTGACGGTTACTTGTTTATGCCGCCGAACCAGCCGGCGGATCTTTTAAAAGAGGAACTGATTGCGGCGCAGCGCGCGGGACTGACGGACGTGGAGGTAATCGAGCGTGCGCCGATCGAGTCGTTTGATACTGGTCCGGCATTGCGTTTCCCGCGCCAGGCGCAGTTTCAGCCGCTCGATTATCTGACCGGATTGGCGCGGGCGTTTTCGGATTACGGCGGCCGAATATTTAGTGAAACTCGTGCCGTCGGCATTGCGGGCGGCTCGCCGGCGCGCGTGGAAACCGAAGGTGGGGCAGTGGTGACTTGCGACGAGATAGTCGTCGCGACGAATACGCCCTTTAGCGATGGTGCCGGCGTTGAAAGGAAGCAAACGCCTTACGTGACTTACGTGGTCGGAATGGAAGTGCCGAAAGGATCGATCACGCGGGCGTTGTACTGGGACATGGACGAGCCGTATCACTACATTCGGTTGCAGTCCGACACGTTTGATTCGTCACGCGAGCTTTTGATCGTCGGCGGAGAAGATCACCCAGCAGGAGAAGAGGACGACAGCGAGAAACGTTTTGCGCGGCTCGAACGGTGGACGCGTGAACGTTTCCCGCAAGTCGGCGAGGTGGATTTTCGTTGGTTCGGCCAGGTGATGGAACCGGCTGACGGCATCGCCTTCATCGGGCGCAATCCGATAGACGGCAACAACATTTCTATCGTTACCGGTGATTCAGGGCAGGGCATGACCCATGGCACTATCGCGGGTGTCTTGCTCACGGATCTGCTTCAGAATCGCAGCAATCCGTGGCAAGACTTGTATAGCCCTTCGCGGCTGACGTTGCGTTGATAAAGTGTTGGAGCTGGTAATTAAACCGCTCGGCGACCGGTCACGAGATTGATGACCAGCACGATCACGGCCAGCACCAGCAGAATGTGGATCAAGCCGCCACCGACGTGCGCGAGCAAGCCTACGAGCCAGAGCACCAGCAAAATCACCAGGATTGTCCAAAGCATGATCGAAACTCCTTGTTGAAGACTGTGTCGGGAAACCAAGTGTCTGCGGGAGCAACGTTCATGCCAGCGCGCGCCCAGGCCTGCGCGCCGATTTTCAAGTGCGGCAAAACGGTTCCTGCATGACTACCATCCGGTTTCCGGATCATGGTCAAAGTTATGTTTGGATTCAGGTCAACCAAGCTTGCTGCCGCGCGTTGATCTGATTATCATCTGCCTCGTAGTTACATCTCACCGCGGGCTGTGATGCGCGGCAACCGGCCGGCAAAACATTCGGTACACAAAATGAGCAAAGACGGCGAACAAGCTCCTGTCGAGCAAGTGCCTGAAGGCAAGTATGTCTACTGCATTATCGAGACGAACGATTCGAGATCGTTCGGCCCGATGGGCATCGGTGCGCGTGGCGACGACGTTTACACCGTGCGGCATAAAGGACTGGCGGCCGTTGTTTCCAACACGCCGCTGGTGGTTTACGACCCGACGCGTGAAAACGTGTTTGCACACGAGCAGGTGAATGAAACAGTGATGCGGGAATTTACGGTGTTGCCGATGGCGTTTGGCGCACTTTTCCGCACCGAAGACGACATCGTCGAGCTCATTCGCGGCACTTACGATGCACTGCGCGACGTGTTGGCGAAGATGGAAGGCAAAGTGGAGTTTGGCCTGAAGGTGAACTGGGATCGCGACAAGGTCACGGCGGAGCTGGAAGAAAAAGACGACGAGATCAGGCACCTCAAAGAGCAGATCACGTCGCGCACGACGGGTTCGACTTACTTTGCGCGCATGCAGTTGGGACGGTTGATTGAAACGGCGTTGACGGACCAGGCGGATGCTTATATTCGCGAGGTCTATTCGCACTTGCGCGACACGGCGGTGGCGTCGCGCGCGAACAAGCCGATTGGCGACCGGATGATCATGAACGCGGCGTTTTTGATCGAGCGCGATCGGGAAGCGGAGTTTGACCAGAAGGTGAAAGAGATCGCGGCGAAGTATGAAGGGAAGTTGTCGTTCAAGTATACGGGTCCGTGGCCGCCGTATAATTTCGTGCACATTCGGTTGAAGTTGGAGCGCGGCGAAGGCGCGACGGAAGCAGTGGCGAGTTAAGTAATGTTTCTCATCGACGACCTGCTGATGGCGCCCGTGAACGGGTTTAAGTTCATTCTCGGCCAGATCCAGAAGATGGCCGATCAGGAACTTAACGACGATTCCGTGATCAAGGACCAGTTGCTTGAGTTGCAGATGCGTTACGAGCTGGAAGAGATCTCGGACGAGGATTTCAAAGCGCGCGAGGCGGAGTTGTTCGCGCGGCTGCGGGTGATCAAGATGCGGCAACTCGATATGTTGCACGAAGCAACCGCGCACACCGCCGAGACGTCGAGCTTTGTGATTGAAGTCGGCGGCGACGAAGGCGGATTCGGCGAAACGCGCGACCGGTGAAGCGATATCTTTTCTTCGGTGGCAAGGGTGGGGTTGGGAAGACCACCGCTGCGTCCGCAACCGCTTTATTTCTTCTTAAACCCCTCACCCAACACGACTCAATCCTGCTTTTCTCCACCGACCCGGCGCATTCGCTGTCTGACAGCCTTGGCGTGAAGATCGGCAACCGCCTCGTCAAGGTGGCGGAACACAAAACCGCCAAACTCGTCGCCTACGAAATGGACGCCACGCTCGCGCTCGCACGCTTCCGCACCGCCCACGGCAAGGTGCTCGCTGAGATCGCCGAACGCGGCACACTCCTCGACGAAGACGACATCAACGAACTCTTAAACCTCTCATTGCCGGGCCTCGACGAAGTGATGTCCTTATTCGAACTGAGCGAACTCGATCGCCAGGGAAACTACGGGCACGTTGTGGTCGACACGGCGCCCTCGGGCCACACTTCGCGCCTCTTGCGCCTGCCGGAAGTCTTCACGCGCATGGTCCACGCGCTCGATCGCCTGGGCGAAAAACATCGTTACATGATTCAACACTTTGCGCGCCGCAAAGTGGCCGCCGATGAAGTCGATCTCTTTCTTCAGGATCTAACAAACAGGATCGCGTCAGTGCGCAAGCTGCTTTACGACGCGGAGCAGGCGAGCTTCACGCTCGTAACGATTCCCGAGGCGATGAGCGTTCGCGAAACCCAACGCTATCGGGAATTGCTGACCGAGCAAGGCGTGCCGGTAACGGATCTGATCGTTAATCGAGTCGAGCAGGAACACGACGGTTGCGTGTATTGCCATGCGCGCGTTGCGAGCCAAAAGCCGTGGCTTAACGAGATCGAGAAATCGTTTCGCGATCTGGTGATTCACAAGCTGCCGCTGTTCGCGGAAGAAGTTAGAGGCATCGATCGGTTGAGAAAAATCGGGACGCAAATTTGGAAACCGAAGAGTTAAAGAAGATTGTGATCTTTGGCGGCAAGGGTGGAGTCGGCAAAACGACGACCGCTGCTTCGTACGCGCTCGCCGTCGCCAACGCGAACCCCAAAAGAAAGTTTCTCGTCTTCTCCACCGACCCGGCGCATTCATTGTCAGACAGTTTTGCGGAAGAGATTGGCCCACGCAAAAAGAACGTCGCCGGCAACAAGAACCTCGACGGCATGGAGATCGATCCCGGCAAGTGGTTTGACGAACTGAAGCAACGGTATCGCTCCTGGACCGACGAACTGTTCGCGTCATTGTCAGGCCGCGCCGGAATGGAAATCCAGTTTGACCGCGAAGCGATGCGCGAACTGGTCGAACTGACTCCGCCCGGCATCGACGAGATCGCCGCGCTCGGTACCATCAGCGAACTGATGGACCAGAATCGTTACGATTCGATCATCCTCGACACGGCGCCGACGGGCCATCTGATTCGTTTCCTCGAACTGCCGGAAGTGGCACTCTCGTGGATCCGAACGTTCATGAAGTTGCTGCTGAAGTATCAGAACATCGTGCGTGCGACTGAAGTCGCGGAAGAGTTGGTCGCGTTATCGAAGAGCATCAAGCGCGTGCTGGCACTGCTCACCGATCCGGAATTGTGCGAGTTTGTCGGCGTGGCGATTCCCGAGCGAATGAGCCTGGAAGAGACGATCGATCTCGCGCAGTCGCTCGAGAAATTAAAAGTGCCGTTCACGAAGCTCGTGATCAACGGCATGGTGCCCGCGGACGCGGCGAAGCAGTGCAAGTTTTGCAAGGCAAGGCGGAAAGGACAGCTCGAAGTCGCAAACGAGTTTCAGAAGAAGTTTCGGCGGCGCTCAATCAAGCTTTTCCTCGCACCGCAACAGCCGCACGAAATCACCGGCCCGAGGGCGCTGCTAAATCACCGCGAATCTTTCGTGCCCTTCGCTGACGACTCGGAATAGATGTAGCTGCCGCGCGCTTTCACGACGAGATCCGGCTCGGTCGTCTTCACTTTGATCTCTCGTCGCTCGCCTTCCTTGCCGGGCGTATTTGGGTAATAGCCGAGACTGTACTGTCGCCCGAGTTCTTCCGCGATCCACGTGAACGCCTGGCTGATGCCGAACATCGAGTCGCCACTGTAAAAACGGCCGCCGGTCACATCTGACAACTCGTGCAGGTAAGCAACAGCGCGCCGGTAATCGCCCGGCGAACTTCCCGGAACACCACCACCGCGCGGAAATGGACTGCCGAAGATGATTCCGCCACGTCCACCGGGCAATGGCAGGCCACCGCCACCGGGGCCGCCGTAGATCGTCGTACCCGATGTGTCGTAATCAACCGCATAGATCGGCGCGTCAGATTCTTCCGCGAGACGCACGGTGCTGTCGTATGAAGCACGACGGCTGGTCGTGTCTACGCCGTCAGTGAAAAGTACCACTGCCTTGCGACCCGAGATCGTGTCGAGTTCTTTCTTCAGTGTTTGCTGAACAGCGTCGTAGAGTCGGGTGCCGCCGCCGGTGCGCGTCTGCCTGATCGCGTGTGTGATCTCGTCGCGATCGGTCGTCGGCCGGCAGTGGACATCAATCCGGTCGTCAAACGACATCACCATAACGCTGTCATTCGATTTCAGCTTGCTCACGAAATCGATCGCCGCGCCCTGAATCTCCTCGAGCTTGTAGTGAGTCGAGCCGCTCGTGTCGATGAGCAGCACGACAGTGAAGGGTGCGTCGTTGGTCGCGAAGTAAGCGATCTTCTGTTCGACGCCATTCTCCATCAGGCGAAAATTCTCGCGCCGCAGGATCGGCACATAACGACCGGAACGATCCATCACCGTGACCGGCACCATCACCAGCGCAGTGTCGGTCCGGATCACGTCGCCTTCGACGGTTTCACCGCCCGGGTTGATGCGCGACTCGGTGATCCCTGTGTCCGTCGTGTCACCGGACGTCGAGGTCGACGGGGTCGTGGACTTGGTTTCACCGGGCTTTTCCGCGGGCTTCGTCGAAGGCCGGTTGCGCCCGGATTGGGCATAAAGATTAACTGGGAGTAATAAAAGAGCGGCAAGTAATAGTAATGCAGGGGTTTTCATGGCGGATTTTGTGGGCATAGATGCTCAGATTTGGTTTGAAGTTTCCCATCCCGGCGGGATATAGTCCCGCGCATTTATGACAACCGAAGCGGCAGTACTGACCACTGAACTTGACGAAGCACAAGTAGCTGAAGCCACTGGTTTGAATGGCCATCCACGCGGGCTCGGCACGCTCTTCTTCACCGAGATGTGGGAGCGATTCAGCTTCTACGGCATGCGCTCCATTCTGATCCTTTATATGAACTCCCCTGCCGCCGAAGGGGGGTTGGGTCTCAGCGTGAAAGATGCGGCCTCGATTTACGGCACCTACACGATGTCGGTTTATTTGACGGCGGTGCCGGGCGGACTGGTTGCTGATTATTTGACGGGCGCCAAATTAGCAGTGTTTCTCGGCGGGTTGATCATCGCGTTGGGACACTTTTCGATGGTGTTTCAGTCGCTGAACACCTTTTACCTGGGACTCGTGCTCATCGCGATCGGCACGGGTTTGTTGAAACCAAACATCAGCGCGATGGTCGGCGGCCTCTATCGCCCGAACGATCCGCGACGCGACAGTGGCTTCTCCATCTTCTACATGGGAATCAACCTGGGTTCCGTGCTCGCGGGCTTCGCAGTTGGCTATCTCGCCAAAGGCGTAACGTTCAAACGGTTTCTCGGATCGATGGGCTGGAATCCCAACGCGAGTTGGCATTGGGGCTTTGGCGCGGCGGGTGTCGGCATGGTGCTCGGATTAATCATCTACGTCATCAATCGGGGGCGTCTCAAAAACGTCGGCAACAAAGTTCGCAAGGCACGAAAGGACAAGCCCGACGTCGCTGCGACAGAGGTGTCGCGGCAGCCTTTAACCGGAGACGATTGGAAACGCATCGCCGCCATCTTCATCTTCTTTATTTTCACGATCCTGTTTTGGGGGGCGTACGAACAGAAGGGCGCGAGCCTTAATCTTTACGCGGACAAGCTGGTAAGCAGAGAAATCTTCGGCCTCGAATTTCCCGCGCCGTTTCTGCAATCGTTAACCGGCATCTTCGTGATCATCCTGGCGCCGGTGTTTTCGTGGTGGTGGGTGCGAATGAAAGATCGCCAGCCGTCGAGCCCGATCAAGTTTGCGCTCGGGTTGGTGTTCATCGGTTTCGCTTTCATGCTGCTGGTTCCGGCATCGCTGGGGACGGCAAACGGCAAGGTGAGTTTCTTGTGGCTGGTCGGGCTTTACTTCCTCGCCGTTTGTGGTGAGATGTGCTTGAGTCCCGTCGGCCTGAGTACGGTAACGAAGCTCGCGCCGGTGAAACTCGTCGGCGTGATGATGGGCATCTGGTTTCTCGCCGCATCGTTTGGCAATAAGCTGGCCGGTTATCTGTCCGGATTTTTCGTCGCGAACGATCCGTGGCGTTTGACGATCATGTACGGCGGTATCGCGGTCGGTTTATTTGCGTCAGCGGCGGTGCTAGCGATGTCGACGCCGGCGATCAAACGTTTGATGGGGAAGGTTAATTGAAATTCACGAAAGCCATCGTCAGGCCACCGAGCGCGAACTTCGCCGACGGATCAACGACTGTCGATCTGGGAAAGCCTGACTACCAACTCGCGCTGCAACAGCACGTGGCCTACTGCCATGCACTCGAGCACTGCGGCTTGCAACTAACGCGACTGGAAGCGGACGATCGTTTCCCGGATGCGACCTTTGTCGAAGACACCGCGGTGTTGACTGAGCGTGACGCGTTGATTACGCGACCCGGAGCCGCGAGCCGGGCGGGCGAGATCGAAGAGATCGAACGAGCGCTGCGTGATTTCTATCCCGAACTCTCTTCAATCCATCAACCGGGAACACTCGACGGCGGCGACATCTGCGAAGCCGGCGACACGTTCTTTATCGGCCTCTCGCACCGCACCAATGAGGCCGGCGCACAACAATTCGCTGAGTTCGTTAGCGAGCTTGGCTATCAGCCTGCTTTGATCGACATCCGCGGCCTGAGTAATATTCTGCACTTAAAAAGCGGCTTGGCTTATCTCGGCGGCAACCGTTTGTTAGTAATTGAGGAGTTAAAGCAGCGCAAAGAGTTTTCCGGTTACGATCTCGTCGGGATCGAAAAGACCGAAGCCTATGCGGCCAACTGTTTGTTGATTAACGACCACGTTCTGATTGCGTCAGGTTTTCCTGGTTTGCAGCGACAGTTGCAAAGCCTCGGTTACGACGTAATCACGCTGGGCATGTCGGAGTTTCAAAAAATGGATGGCGGCCTGAGTTGCCTGTCACTGAGATTCTAAGGAGGAGTATGTCAGAAGATTTCGATAAAGCGGGAGCAGTCAAACTTCTAAATCAAATACTCGAAGCCGAACTCGCGGGGGTCGTTCGCTACACGCATTATTCGCTGATGATTTTCGGTCACAACCGGATTCCGATCGTGAGCTGGTTGCGCGGCGAAGCAAACACCTGCCTGGCGCACGCGAACGAAGCGGGCGAACTCGTCACGCAGTTCGGCGAGCATCCGTCGTTGAAGATCGGCGCCTTGCTCGAAACACATCAACACGGCATCAACGATATTCTGACCGAGTCGTTGAAAGCGGAACTCGAAGGGCTCGCTCTTTACCGGCAACTTTATGAACTGGTGCGCGACCGTTCCGTCTTGCTCGAAGACTACGCCCGCCGCATGATCGCGGAGGAAGAACTGCACGTCGGCGAAGTCAAAAGATGTTGCGCAAGCCCGGTGAGATCATGCAGTTTAAGGCGTGACTAAGCCACTGCCAAGCACTGATTGAGAAGCACACCCAAGCAGCACGAGATCACTCAACTCCTCGCTGAATGGAGCGGTGGCAACCAGTCCGCGCTCGACGAGTTGTATCCGCTGGTCTACGACGAACTGCACCGGCTCGCCCGTCGTTACATGAGCCGGGAACGCAAAGGCCACACGCTGCAAACCACTGCGCTGATAAACGAAGCTTACGTTCGCCTGGTAGATCAGAAGAACGTGCAGTGGGCCAATCGTTCACACTTCTTTGCGATTTCGGCGCAGATCATGCGCCGTATTCTCATCGATCACGCGCGCCGTCATGCCTACGCCAAGCGCGGCGGCGGCGCGCAGCAGGTTTCACTCGACGAAGCAGCCGTCGTTACCAGCGGCATCGGATCGGAATTGATCCGCCTGGACGAAGCGCTGCAAACTTTGGCCAAGCTCGATCAGCGCCGCTGCTACGTGGTGGAGTTAAGATATTTCGGCGGCTTGAGCAACGAGGAGATCGCGGGCGTGTTGCATGTTTCTGCGAACACGGTGACTCGCGATTGGAACATGGCGCGCGCGTGGCTCTACCAACAACTCACCGAGAGTGGCACGAATTGACTCCCGAACGCTGGCAACAGATCAGTGGGATTTTCAAATCGGCGATCGCGCTCGATAGCGACGCGCGGCGTGCTTACGTCGCGGAGAAATGCGGCACGGACGAGTCGCTGCGGTCGGAAGTGGAAAAGCTGATCGCCGCGCACCGGCAGGCGAGTGATGAAGATTTTATCGGCGGGAACGCGGCTGAAAAGGGTGCGCGTTTGATAATCGATCCGGACGAGATTGAGCCGTCGCCGAGCCGGCTCGACGACGGGCAGCAACTCGGTTCGTACGTCGTTCTCAGGCGTCTCGGCGCTGGAGGCATGGGCGAGGTTTATCTCGCGCGTGATCTGCGCCTGGGCCGGACCGTCGCGTTGAAAGTGCTTTCTGCTGACGTGTCGTCGGACCGGCGCCGGATGCAGCGCTTTCGGCAGGAAGCCAAGGTCGCCTCTTCACTCAATCAACCCAACATCCTCACGATCTTCGAATTTGGCGAAGTTGATGGATTGACGTTTCTCGCGACGGAGTTTATCGACGGCGCCACGTTGCGCGATGCTCTGCGCGGCAAGGGACTCAAGCTGCCGGACGTACTCGACGTCGTTATCCAGATACTCGCTGCGCTCGATGCCGCGCACGAAGCACGCATCGTTCATCGCGACATCAAACCGGAGAATGTGATGATTCGCCGGCGCGATCAGGTCGTGAAGGTGCTTGATTTCGGGTTGGCGAAACCATCTGAGAAACGATCGCCGATGGCCACGGACCAAAGATCCGAACTAGAGACGGAAATGATGACGGCGCCCGGCATGTTGATGGGCACGATCAATTACATGTCGCCGGAACAAGCGCAATCGCAAGCCGTGGACGGCCGCACTGACATCTGGAGCACCGGCGTAATGCTTTACGAGCTGCTGGCCGGCGTGATGCCTTTCGGTGGGCCAACGACGGGACACACGCTCGTGCAGATCATCGAAAAAGAGCCGGCGCCGTTGCCGAAGTCTGCGGCTGTGCCCGCCGAGTTGCAGCGGATCGTTTCGAAGGCCATGGCGAAGAATGCGGACGATCGATATCAGACGGCGAAGGACATGCTGATCGATCTCAGGACTTTGCGGAAGCGGCTCGATGCCGATGTACCGGCCACGGATGATACGAATGTTGACGTAAAGAAGAGAGTCGTGTTGTTACTTGCGCTCGTGATGGCAGCGGTGGTAACGGCAGCGATCTTCGCGGTGAACGTGTGGCGTTCGCGACACGAGCAGCCGGTCGTGACAACGCCAACTGCGACCTCGGCGCCCGCCGTTCCCGAACGCACGCTGGCCTATTCGATCACCGTGCGACAGTTCAGGAACGGGCGGGAGAAGACCTACACGGTTAGCGGCGAGATAAATTTCGAGTTCGCGGATCAGATTCGCCTGAACGCCAGCAGCCCGCAAGCCGGTTACCTGTACGTCTTGAATGAAGGACCGCGCAACGGCAACGGTACGCCGGAATACAATGTTGCTTTTCCCACACCCACGGCAAACAACGGTTCGTCACGGGTAACTCCGGATCAGGTGCTGCAGATTCCTGGCGACTCGTGGCTGCGCTTCGATGAACAGCAGGGCGTCGAGCGACTGTGGCTGATCTTTACTGAAGACGCGATACCTGAGCTTGAAGCGTTGAAGAAATTTGCGAGGCGTGAGACCGGCGGCGCGATCGCCGACGTGGCCGCGAACAAGTTCATCGAGAACTTCATTGCCACGCATTCAAGCTCAAAACCGGAAGTGGAAAAAAGCGACAAGGTGACCACGGTAAAAATGCCCGGCAAAGTTCTGCTATATCCGATCCCGCTGCAACATCATTGAGGTTGGGGTGGCGCTTTGAATTGCGTTGACCTGCCGAAATCAGGCGAATATGATGACGCCATCCAAAACCGTTTCGCTCTTCCCGAGTAATAAGTCTTTCAATCTCCGTGCATCGCCCAGAAGGACTCCGGCCAAGACACCGGATTTTGGTGGTTTTCTCAAAAGGTTCTCGCGTTAACAATTGAGAACAGATTTCGGCGCCCGCACAGTGCGTACGGTTCGCGCAGCCCAGAAGCACGGCCTCCAGGAGCGTGCAAAACCCGACCTGCTATTGAGAGGAGAATAATCATGAAGTCGAGCAAACGAAACATGGATTCAGCTTCCAAAGCCGCAGCGCCACCACCAGGCGCAATCGTCATTGACGAAATAAAAATCGGAACTGGTCGCCCTATCAGGGCGGGCCAACTCTTCGGCTGTTATTTCTTGCAGGACGGTAACGTCTACACCTTCTTCGATCGCGATGGTCAGTTCATCCAGGGCCAGATCCAAAGCGGCGGGAAGTTTGATTTTTCCTTGAAAACTGGCGAGGCAGACAACTGGAGCATGACTGCCACCTTCGCCTTCGTGCCAAAAGACGACAAAATCGTGGCGAGTGGAAACTGGGCTTTCGGCAATCCCCCCGCCCGTAACCGACATATGGACGACGTCGACGACGGGGAGGATGGAACATTCCACGCGCAAGCCGGCGGAGGCATGGACGGTGCGAAGGCCTCATACGCAAAGGCGTATTGAGCCTGCCCGATGATGCCAGGCCAATGCATTCCGGGTGGCCGCGGCGGTGGCCACCCTTGATACCAAAATGATCAAGCATCGCCTCCAGTTTCTCTTTTTGCTGTCAACCGCGTTGGCGGCCTGCGTTTGTTCCGCCCCGGCACAAACGTCCAAGGATCTGCCAACGTTGTCGGCAACGGAACGCGAACTGAAAGGTGGTGAGACCCAGTCGTACCGCATAGCTCTAACAGCCGGCCAGTTTCTTCACGCGACCGTCGAACAGAAAAATATCAATGTCAGCGTCGCAGTTTTTGGGCCTGGCGGCAAACAAGTGACTTACTGCGATAGCCCTAACGATCGTTGGGGAACGGAATCGATTCTAGTGGTCGCTCCGGAAACCGGTGAGTATCGCATCGACATTCGTTCGCCAAACAGTAACGCGCTAGCCGGCCGTTACCGCATTGAGATCGTCGCTCTGCGCGAGGCCGGCGCCATTGACCGTGACCATGCGGCGGCGCAAATCGCCTTCGAAGAAGGAAGAAAACTGCGGGTACAACAGAACGCTACGTCAAAGCGTGCAGCGATTGAGAAGTTTCAACAAGCGTTACCGCTGTTTCGAGCGGCCGGAGATTCCTACCGGGAAGCACTCACGCTGCTGTCCATCGGAATCGCGTACTACGGCGTAAGTGACGTCCGGTCCGCCCTCGGCTATTTCAACCAGACCATCACCCTGGCAGCAACAATCGGAGATCGCAACCTCGAATCAGCAACTGAAACGTGGGCTGCCGGCATGCTCGACATACTCGGGGACGTCGTTAAAGCACTCGAACATTACCAGCGTGCGGTGACACTGGCCCGATCAGGTGGCTCGCGTCTCGCTGAAGGAACCGGCCTCAGCAGCATGGGCAAAATTTACGGCGATATTTCGGAGTGGGATAAGGCCCTCGAATGCTACGAGCACGCCTTGCCGATTTTCACACAGCTCAAGAGTGAGAAGGATCAGGCCCTCACCCTCAACAATATTGGTATCGCTTACTACCGTTCAGGCGAATACCCGAAGGCGCTCGACTATTTGCAGCAATCCCTGCCATTGCATCGCGCGGCAGGCAACAAGGCTGCCGAAGCTTACACGTTGCTGAACATCGGCCGGGTCTATGCGCGCATGGATGATTATCCAAAGGCCCTCGGCTACTACCGTCAGGCGCAGGCCGAGCAGCGCGAGATCGATAATAAGGGACAGGAAGCGGAAACGCTTGACGAGTTTGGCGAAGCGTATGCTGCGGATGGCCAGTATGAAAAGGCTATCGAGTATCACCAGCAGGCGGTTCAGATTCAGCACACAATCGGCAACGTCCTTCGCGAGGCGATCGCGCAGAGAAAGCTCGGTGAGGTCTACAGCCGATTGGGACAGGTGGACAAGGCTCAGGAAATGTTTAATGCCGCCCTGGCGACATTCCGCAGTATCGGTGACCTGAACAGCGTCGCGGCGGCGCTCGAAGGCATTGCGCGACTGGAGCAAAAACGCGGAAACCTGAGCGACGCACGCAAGCAAATCGCTGAGTCGCTCGCGCTGATCGAAACGGTACGAGCGCGTTCCGGCAGTTTGGAGCGACGCGCGTCTTACCGGGCGACAGTCGAGAATGCATTTGAGTTTTACATTGACGTCTTGATGCAGCAGCACGCCAAAGATCCCGCGGGCGGGTTTGATGCCGCAGCTTTGCAGGCGAGTGAACGCGGCCGCGCACGCAATCTGGTAGAGCAGTTGAACGAAGCGCGGGTAGATATTCGCCGCGGTGTCGACGCGACTTTGCTCGAGAAAGAGCGCGACCTTACGCGAGTTCTGAATGCGAAGGCGCAACGCGAAATGCAGCTCCGGTCTCGCAAAGACAGCAGCGAACTCGCAACGGTGCAAAAAGAGATCAGCGCGCTTGAAGACGAGTATCAGCAGGTGAAGGCGGCGATCCGCCAGAGCAGCCCACAGTATGCGGCCCTGACTCAGCCTCAGCCACTCAGCTTGAAAGACATCCAGCAACAACTCGATCCGGACACGCTGCTGCTCGAGTATTCGCTCGGTAATGAACGAAGCTATCTCTGGGTCGTGGGCCACGACTCGTTGCAGAGTTATGTACTGCCGAAGAAAGATGAGATCGAGCCGCTGGCGCAGCGCGTTTATGAATCGCTCGTCGCGCGCAGTGTTGCCAGGTCGCTGGAAACACCGGCGCAACGCAATGC
>Ga0247688_1000234_pt1 | contig 21337 bp, 42 predicted proteins | sample CNK29_metaG_FD_182718 | JGI IMG/M metagenome (GOLD analysis project Ga0247688, IMG submission 182718) | Soil microbial communities from Purdue University Martell Research Forest, Indiana, United States - CNK29 | ecosystem: Environmental > Terrestrial > Soil > Temperate forest > Bulk soil... | reverse complement strand
GAAGACATTCTAAAGGAATTCATTCGACGTCTGTGCATACATGATAAGGAGTTTGGAACACATTACTCCTATTACTTACCAGACGCCCAATCCGATCTAAAAGTCTTAGCCCAATTGCTAGGGCAATCCATTAGCCATGTACAAACGAAGGAACACAACGATGCCACCGACTAAGACAGATCAATTGACAATGACGCATTCAACGTTAGCCATTCTTCTAGGAGAACTTGCAGGGATACTGAATAGTCTAGAGCGAGGGACAGGAGCACGAGAGGTTGCGCTAAGCATCACAAGATTACAGGAGAGCATGTTCTGGTTGCACGAAGCTCTAGAGATTGTCCAGAAGGAGGAAGACAAGAATGTGTGACTGGTGTAGAAGACAACGCAACCTTTTCTGGTCCTTTGAGTACTATGCGCGGCATAGTCCCCACCAACTATGTGCTCGTTGTAAAATTAAACTCTGTCGTGAGTATGACAGAAAGCTGTTCACAAGGAGGAAAAAGGCATGAAACTGACGCCGGAAAACATTCAAGATATTATCAAAGAGGACTATGAGCAGAACTCTGGTATGAAACCGAGAGCTACCTCGCTCACAGTCGTCAGAGAATGTTCTTTTTTAAGGCTCTATGACAGCAGTTACGATGGGTGGTTCGTAACTGCTGAATTCGACACATTGCCCGCAGAAACATGGTTTGTCGTTTTTCTCGATGACGAAGACGACTGGTGGATAGAGCCTATAAAACCCTCTATTTGACAACCATGATATAATGGATATATCGACAACCTCAAGAATGCCCTGGTCATGTACACCTTTCGATGAAAGGAGTACATTGTCAGGGCACTCTTTATTCGTTTGACAGACTATAGGAAACATGGTATACTATAGAAAGAAGACTGTATAAAGGAGTAGCAACGATGATTATTTTCTGGCTGATCTCCCTCAACGTGAGCTTTGTAGGCCTTTTATGGGTATGGGAACAACACACCATACTAGACTCTAATCGAAAGGCGTACCGGCTACTGCTAGCAGAAACGCTGCACGTCGTAGTCGTAAAACCGAAAAGATACCAGTATGTAAAGTATGTGTATCCGAGCGGCAGGAGAGCCAGGGTCAAGAGGTATGAATGCTTGACATCACAACAGGCGCCACAGCCGGCCTGGTTGCAGGAGAGGCGAACGAAGCTCTCCACGCTAGTCCGACCGGAAAGCCGCCAGAGATCCATCTTCTAGAAATATCTGAATGCCTGAGAGAACTCTGTAACCATATCACGAATACACCAGAGTTCGAGCCAGATGTCTGGACAACACATAACCTCAACAATACCATATCCTGGCAGACACAATTCAAGTTTGCCAAAAAGGAATACAAAACTATCCACATTCTGGTAGGGGCTGCATGTACTATCACAGCGAGTGTAGGGGGGCTTCCTCCCATCTCGCTAGCCTTTGCCTCGGCTCCAACAGCGGGCCAATACGTCATCGGAGTCCCCTTCCGTTGGCGGTACCCACAAGGAACTGTGCTCTCCCTCTCGCTCCCCACGCTAAGTGGAGGAACATTTTTTCCGATAGCCATTCTCTATTCAAATGAAACGGGGGATTAAAAAATGGCACGGACAAAAAACGACTTTATCCAAATAGCGAAAAGAGGGAGAGAAAATGGAACTCGATCAGATAATCTCTTTGATCTCGAAAGAGCAGAGAGAACTAGCGATGACATATTCGGAGAATACGAAGAGTCTCATCGATCAATATCGTCTTCAAATGGAACAACAACGGGAATGGTTCTCCCAACTACAGGAAGTAATGGTTCTGGTCCAGAGTCTCTTGAGGGAGCAGAAGGATCAAACAGAGGAATATACCCAGAGCTTGCAGGCCCTGACCGAACTCCTGCAATCTATGGGGGAACAGACAGACAGGCTAGAGACGGTCACACTCAGCCTGATAAAACTCAGCCAAAGTCAATAAGGACAACCCCCCTAGACAGGGTGGCTCATATTATTGGCAAAAAACCCCAGAAAAAGAAAAAAGAAGAAACCCTGCTGACTGCACAGGAAGGGAGCAAGTCCCGGCTTCGTATGATACGATTTTTTCTCGCATGTACGGATGTTCTCGACGACTCTATCCAGGTGATCTCCAAAGGTCACCGATCAGTGATTATCTGGTCGGATCTAGAAGAAGCAGATGCCGCTATTCTCGTAGACGCTTGTATTGAAATGGCGAAAAAGAGTAGAAAAGTCGCCACCCTTTACAGATCGGCTGTCGTTCTATCGTATAGATTTGATGCGATAAAAATCATTCTTCCGCGCACAGCGAGGACAATACTCCACCTCTTTACGACAGGAGTAAGCTTGAAATGAGGATATCGCCCTCTGCAATATCGCACATTATGAGTGCTACACTACCATCTGGTAAAATGCCTCTTCTACTGAGGCAATTATCCAGTACAGTGCTCATTCCGGCTCTAGAGGCAGAGTTACAAGAAAGGGAGATAGAATTCCCCAAAAGAATTCGTCACGAGGACGGACAGAAGAGACTATACCTCTTAATTGAAAAGTTCGTAATAAGCGAACTAGATGGTAAAGAATTTACCTTTACTATCAGAGACAATACTATTGAAGAAATTACTCTATCCATACCTGGTAGCTCGCCACCTGTCGACGCTACTCCCCCTCTCTCAGGGAGTATCCTTATACAACATCCCCCCGAATAACGAAAAAAGGAAAAGAAGACGGGTGAGAGGAGAACACTGGGCCGTCGTAGCCAAGACCGGCGACGGGAAGACTCTCCTTGTTAAAAATCTCATCAAGGCGTATAGAATAAAATATCCCTTTATACACACCTATATCCTAGACTCGAAATGTTTAGGAGATTTTACCTCTAAAGACGGGCCGGTTACATGTAGCCTCCAACCACCCCTCCCCCTACGAGAAGAAGGAGGGGTACAGATCTGGCAACCGATCGAGAGAACAAATATCGATCTCTATAATACCTATTTAATGAGTATTTTAGAAAACGGAAAACCCGCACTCATTGTTATCGATGAGTCAAAAAACCTTAAGGATGGAAATCGCTATCCCAAAGGGTACGAACTTCTTCTTTCTCAAGGGAGGTTGGGCGGCATGTTCACCTTTACAAATTATCAAGAGATTGCGAATGGGTTGAGGCAAGGTCTATCCCAAGCGACACACGTTGTAGGATTTAGTGTTTTAAATCCCTATGACGAAAACTATCTCCGCAAGGCATTAAAAATGCCACCGAAAGCCTCTCTGGAAAGGCCAGGGAGGCACGCCCTGCGATATATCAATAGAGATACCATGGATAGTCCGAAACTCTATTCGGGTTACCAAGAACTGATCGCGGAACTATTTTCCGCAAAGGAGTAAGTTTATGACTTTCCTCAAAAGATGGGGGATGAGTCTCACGGCTTTCACACTGAGCCTGATTGTTGTCTTCTATATCCTGGACGTTGTGGCGAAACACGCGCCGGGAATTGCCGGAACGTTCGGAAAGCGGGTAGGAGACCTGGCAACAGGTCAGGCATATCTCGGCGACTTTAAATAGAAGAGGAGAAATAAGATGAATATGAATATGGGTGCACCCGCTGTCCAGACGGGGGGACAAGCGTCCCTGTGGGCGGCGGTAGCGGCAGGATTAAGCAACTCTCAGTCGAGAGATGCTGTTCAGGCCCAGTTGGCAAGAATGACCAAACTGGCTGATAACAGACGCTATCTCATCGAAGCCATGAGAAAGCTGGCCCCAGCCCTGACTGCTGGGTCGCCCACACAGCCATATGTAGCCTCTCAAAGTATGACTTTCAACCTTCCACAGCCAAACAATGCGTTCGCACGTGGGGTACTCGTGCGGACGACACTGGCATACACGTTGGCGGTCGGCACCGGGGCCGCTTATACAAAAACGGCTTCTGGCATTCTTGGAGTCTACGATACTATTGAGGTAGTCTACAACCGTTCACAGATCAAGTTCCGCCCCCTCTGGCTCCGCCAACTTGCACTGATGGGAGCAATCGAAATGCCGAGCATTCCATCTGTTGGGGGGTCTGGGTTCGGAGGTGGTCAGAACGACAGCACCTATCTCGGCCCGTACTTGTTGACCGATTTGCCGACGGCGACAGGAGCCCAGACGGCTCAATTCGATATGTGGGTGCCATTTAACATTTTTGCTGGGGACGAACCCAGGGGCCTTTTGCCCACAATGCCGGGTGAACTCGGCATTCAGGTCAAATTGACGCCAGCAGCGTCTCTGCTGGGGCCAGACCCTATATATAACGCCATTTATGCCAGCGCTGGTACTGGTAACGCGATTTCTGCAATAAGCGGAACGTGCAAAGTGATACTCATCTTTTCTGATGGGGAGTCAACAGCAACCCAAAACTTGTTGCCCTACCATATGGATGTCCTTGACGGGACTATCCAAATTCAACAAGATGCAATCTTCAATCCACTGGTTGTAGGGGCCGCACAGAAAAATCTCGTACCCCTTTCGATAGTCGGAAAACATTATTACGTTGGGGCTGTGCTGGTAGATGGAAATCAGAGCAATGCCTTTGGTTTGAACTCAAACATCAACTACGTGGCCGCCTGTAAGGATGGAATTGGGGCGAATAATTTCTGGGCTGTAGGCGTGGGAACAAATCTTGATGTCCAGGATTATTTCTGGCAAGAAAGATTTAAACATTTTAATAATGACCTCGATCAGGGAATTCTTTTTTTCAACGAAGCACCTTTGCAACAGAGCAGCGATTATTCGTCGAGAGGTTCCTCGTATGATGGAACAATGTGTCTCGACAACAGTACGTCAGGCTGGCCGGCCTGGCATGCAGCAATAGGGATTAATACCCAAAATAGTTTGGGTACTGTTACCCCCCGCATAGAGCTTTTGACAGCCTATGTAAATCCGGTAGCGTTGCCGGCTATATAGGACAGGTATGAAATCTTACATCTACTGGACGCTCCTGTTTTTTGGGAGCTTGGTCCTATTAACAATGTCTATTACAGGTAGACTGGCTATCGCTACGGCGATTGCCATTTTACCTGATGACGTTGCAGTTGTAGGAGGTACAAAATGAATAAGAAGGAAGAACTTAAAGAATTTTTAGGTAAGGCCGAAGAAGGAGAAAAAGCTGGCGAGGGGGAGGAGAAAACCCCCCAGCCGCCAGAAAAAGAAATATCGACCACAACACTAGAGTTTAAAAAGCCCATGTTGGGCTTAGAGAACGTTCATATCGGCTCTCTAGCTCTTATGACTATTGTGTTGATTTTGTCCCTGTGGGTTCTCGTTCCCACAGCAAGTGGGAAGACGAGAGCTGAACTGCTCTGGCTGACACTTTTTGGGGAGACCAGGCTAGTGACGGATATGGGAATTCAGGGTTCTACCTCTGTTACGGGGAGCGGTCCCGGCCCAATCATCGCCACAACGGTAGAGGGGAGTATTCTTCCTCTTGATTTCAGCGCGATGGAGATGGGGTTTTGATGAGCGGATATAATAGTATCATAGCAGCCCTTTTGTTCATTGTTCTTCTTCTTGCTTTTGCAAGGACGAGGATAGGATATGCGCTGCTCTACTATTTTGTTCTAGCGTCTATCGTGCTTGTCTGGCTTGTTGGTTCGCCCAAAGTGGCAACAATTTTTAAAGGAGGTTAGTACTATGCGAGCAAGTCCTGCTCTCGTGTACTTAGGTCTCGTCGGGATACTGGTCATTGCTCTGGCCTATTACAAAGGTTTTGTACAGGACACCAATGCTTTCGCCCCGTATGCGATCAAGTTCTTCGAACTTGGTCAGGGGAGAAACCCCAATACAGGAAATTTTTCCAATTATCCTCAGTAAAGGAGGAGAGGATGGATCATAGATTTTTCTATTGTGGAATAATCATTCTTATCATTCTCATTCTCATAGCTCCCAAAAATGCCGTACAGCCGAGCGACAAGGCAATCGGAGCGGGAGGACTGAGTATGAATGATCCCCGGTTCCCGCCCGGGAACACTATGTCAGCAGATTTGAACTCCTTGTTCAGAAGAAAATGGGGAGTCACTGCTTACTAAGGAAAACGATGGAACAAGAAAGACAATCTGCTATTATGCGTTCCAAGCGGGTAGTTCAATCCATTCCCGTCTACCAACCTGCGTATCAATTCTCTGTTCCACATATCGAACGGAGAAGGGGATGGATAGCACCTGATGCCCAGCTTGGCCCATTTGCTGGCACCGTATCTCCTGTACAGGCCCCTCCCGTGGTGTACAGAAATTTGAAATTTCTCGATCAGGCAGGAGTCTATCTGCCCGAGAGAAAGAATAGAGCCCGGGTACTGGTGCAGGCCCCGGCTATTGAAACAACATTTTAAAGGGGAGCACCGTGGCAGATGAAATAAAACCCGATGAACTTGGTCTATACAAACATCACTTTAGTATCACGCATGAGCTTGAGTCTCATCCGTGGTTCATTAGTATCGCTGCTGTGGGCGTGTTCCTCATTATTACGTATCTGTACGCCCACCAGCATGCAAGCACGTCTACGCTTGACACAACGGCTACATCTCCGCAACAGGATCAACTCTTCACAACGCCTCCTCCCGGGACACTTCCGCCTACACCACTTCCACCTCCTCCACCCAACCAAAGCATCTTGATGCACGTAAGGCCCAAAGGGTCACAGTCGTGGGATAAAACCCACAACGGCCCTCCCTATTACAACGACCCTTTTGGCCCATCCACAACCATTCCATTCGGAACTGCTGTAACCGTTCTCAAAACGGGAGTAAGCGGAGCCAACCATAATAATGGAGGGATCTACTCACAAGTCTCCTGGACAGGAGGCACCGGCTATTTAGCCAGTCAGGACGTAATATCGTGATAAAAAAGACAAAAGACGGGTACCGAGTTTTGTCCGAAAAGAAGAAACGAAACATGGGGACTTACCCAAACAAACAGGGCGCAGAAAAGCGTCTGAGGCAAATAGAAGCATTTAAGGCTATGAAAAAGAGAGGGACAAAACGTGCCTAGTGTTCCTCCCTCCATTCAAGCGGTTGTACACCCGTTTGCAACTTGTCCAGACAGCATATGGCAGGCGACGGGGTACCTGGAAAGCGGATTTAATCCGTTTTCTGTGGGAGACTCTGGGACATCGTTTGGCATTTTTCAGCTTCATAGAGGAGGTCAGGCCGATGCAGCATTTCGCTTTATCCAAAGGTCAACTGGCCTGACTGGGCAAGCAGCAGAGCAATACCTGATGTCTCATGTTGAGATACAGGCACAATATGCCATGCCCGCTATCAATGCAGCCTGGTCATCTTTGGGAAGCAGCTACAATCCCACAAGTATCACGTGGTGGCTTAATTTCTGTTCACAATCTGGACATCCAGGAGGAAATCCCGGAAATCCCGCGACCCAAAGCATGGCTGCAAAATACTTCTCCCTGGCAAAACAGAACGCTTTTGGACTAAGTGGAGGGGTTACAAGTAACCGATCCACGCCAGTTGACAATACCTGGCTGAGAATTCTTACCACGCTCTCCCCACATCAGCCATGCAATATTGTATGGAGACGGACATGTCCAGGCGGCAAAGCTGCTTTTGAGGGAGGAATGGACCTCGCTTCACCTAACGGCACGAAAGTATATGCTCTTTCTGACGGACTCGTGAGGGGAGCAGGATACTTTACACATCCCAATGGAAACGACGGCCACGGAGTGGTCACTGTTCGTACGTCGTTTCCGGACGGTAGTGTCGGAGACCTCTATTATCAACATATACAAATATCTCCAAATATTATCCTCTGTGGGCAAACGGGGGGTCATCTCTATAATGGGATAATCGGTCCCCCTCCTACTAATCAAAAAGTGCAACGGGGCCAGTTTCTGGGTACCGTAGTGGTGGGAGAGGTAGAGGTAGGAATTAATGCAGAATGGGGCGGAGTATGGGGGGATAATCACCCAGGGCCGTGGATAGATGATCCGGAAGACGCCATTCGATCTCTCATAGACGCTGGCGGAGGTCTTCCTCCACGAATACCGCTCACGAGCGGCATTGATCCTCTAGACACCGCTCTACAGGAAATGCACCTGCGACAACACACGGGCCTGGATGCAATTACAAAACACCCTGGTCTGGCTGGTCCATTACAACAATTTCACGAGGCTCAACAGTTTGTGTCTTTTTCTGTTCCCTCTCAGGAAGGAGGAGACACACCGGTCATAGGCGGCGTACAAAGCGCCTTATCCTATCCTGTGAGACTATCTATAGGGGTAATCAGTTTCCTTATACAGAATATCATGCCATTCTTTATACGATCCAGCTTTTCACTATTATCACTTATTGTGATAATAGCTCTTATTATAAATATTACATCTAAAATATCGCATGATGAAAACGCAGAGGACGACACCAAAAAGGAGGGGAGAGAGAATGAGCAATCTGATACAGAGGTTTGACCCTTCTGATAGCTCACCCCTTGATCCAACAGGAAAAGGACAGATCATTACAAATGGGCATAATCCAGGAGAGCAACTTGTTTTATATAATTCGAGTTTGACATGCTTTATGCTAACCTTTCTCGATAAATCTGTAGACATTATGCCGCCCTCATGGGCGCGCTCATTTAAAAAACCGGGTATAATAGGGAATATCACGTATGAACCCATTTTTACTCTCTCCTTGCTGAGTGGGGCTCAGCCAATCAGTACCTGCTATGGGACTATTTACGAGAGTTTTGAGACTGTTGCTGACCTGAACGTGCCATTGTCCTATGTGACAAACGTAGGAAATCCGGGAGGTCTTTCCTTGAGTACAAATTCTCTTGACAATGAGGGGAATGCAGGCTCTACCCAATGGCTTAAGGTAGTTCCCTCTGACAGCGCCCTGCAAACGTGGCAGGGACTGGTAGATGGGACGTTTGTTTTACAACTGGATAGGAGTGGCACACTCTTCCAGGTCATTAGGACAGATCCTACTGCTGTAGCTGGTGTTACTTCCCTCTTTTTAGGAGAATTTGCGAGAACTACAGAGGTTCGAGGAGTTCTCAGGGTAGATAACCTGATAAATAATAAAACGCCAGAAACGATTGTAAACGGCGTTACAGCCGGAACCATCACCATAAAAAACTGGATGGAAGGAAATAGGATTTATACCGACCTCATTTTCCAGGGATACGAAAATAGTCCCGCTCCGCAACAACAAATCTCGCTCCCCATTAGATATACAACGGGAGCCCAGATACGCACTGGGGGAATTGGAAACCCTAACTCAAAAGGAATTTTCAAGTTCACCGATGGGCCTGGTGGGGCTGCTGTAAATGTGGAAATTCCAAGCTCGTTGACGGGGGGAGCCCATACGACACAAACAAATGTGCCTGCCTTTGTGCCGTTTGGCGAAATAAAAGGGGCGTTCGATACTGTCTGGATTGACGGATCGTACACTTCCCCGACGGGATACGCAGAATTGCAGATAGTGGGATATTGAAATGGACACGCTTCTCGGCATTCTAGTGTTTATATGCGTCCTATGGGATGCTTTCCTTACAAGTTATATTTTTCTTAGAGTTGTCGATCATTCGAAAAGGATACAAATTATTGAAAGATCTCTCGGACATACTACAAGCCATAGCGGCTCTCCTGACCGCTTTGATGTCTACCTGTATGTTTGTGAGATCTCTGGAAATGGAGAAAAAGAAAAATGAACACGGTAATACTTGAGTATATCGTTGCAGTTGCTGTTGTGATTGGGGCCGTTGTTCTTGTTGGTTTAGGCAGAGTGCCATGGGACCAGGCACTCTCTCTCATCACGCTCACACTTGGTTACGCATTTGGAAGCATGAAAACCAATTTGCTTCTTGCACAACAGACAAAAAATACATAAATACTCTATAGGACTGTTCCCGTCAGCCCAACGCACAGGCGGACTCGCAAGAACACTAGTAGAATGAACACGGATACACTAATTGCCTTACTTGTCCTCTTTGGAGGCTGACAAGCCTCTCAGGGGCTGCTACGGCCACTTCCAGAAAGGAAGTAGAGAATGAAAAAATGGTACGAGTACCCCGAAGGCGTGCCTTTTGGAAACCGGAATTACGACGTGTTACTGGGGGGTTCCCATGACATGACGTTTGCATGTTCCCCAAACACGCCAATTACTGCTATCTGTAAGGGCGTCGTAAGCGATATCTCCTCCCCGTCGTGGGGGAAGCAGATATGTCTTACTATGGATGAGCCCGAAAAGGGCCACCCCACGTTTGCTCAACTACATTTGAGTGCGATCAACCCAGACATTCGCGTTGGAGACAGGGTGCACCTGGAAGATGTTGTAGGATGGTCGGGGGGTTGTACCGACCAAAGTCAGTATGTGGGAACGAGCAATCCCACGGGACAGAACTTCTTAAATGTTCCAGCTATGTCCTCCCAACCACAAGTCGGCATTGCCCTTTGCGATGGGCCAGCGTACGGGTATAGGGGTTGGTCGGACTGGTCTGGTGGCCGCCCCATGGATCTGACTCTTGATCCATCGCCTGTGCTGCAAAAATATCTTCATCCGACTCAGGGCGAGAGCGGAACGAACGCTCAACGAAAACAGTTTGAACAGCAATGGAGAGCGATCGTATCCGATGCAGACCCTTTTACAGGGATAGCGGGTGCGGTGTATGCACTCTACCTTTCCGGAAGAGATCCTGGACCACCTCTCACGCCAGAGCTGGGGAATACCGACTGGAACGGGGTGCAACACCTGTTTCAAGTGTTTCCGTCTGGAATGATGTACTGGTATCCAGACGGCCACCACGAATGGCACCAATTCTCCTAAAAAGAAAACCCCTCTTCCAATCGACTGGAAGAGGGGTTTTCCTTTACTCCTGTCTGAGCAGTTCCTTGAACTGCTCAGCGAGCCAAGAACAGTCAGCATCTGTAAAATCGTGCGGCCCCATGACCGCAAGTGAGAATGAGGTAACGTACGCCTGGCCCCTCAGTTGCCAGACTTGTGCTACCAGGCGTATCCTTACGCCTCCCTGACCATCTGTCAGCTCAATCGTCCTCTCTGGCTGCATCTATATCCTCCACTATTTCATGAGCTATTGAAAAACACGCTACAATTACATATAAAAACGCTAAGACAGAGAACAGCGACGGCCAAGACGCTACTCCGCTCGCACACAGTAAAATAGTCAGGCCGATAATGAGTGCTTTCATTTACTCATCCTCATCGCATTTTATTGCCGTAGCATAAGAAACAATGGCAATGATCAGCCCAACAATAGCCACAATCAGAACAATTAGTAAGCAATCGCTAATCATCTGCCTCCTCCTCCTCCTGCCAGGAGGAAGGGGGCGTTTCCTCTGGAAAAATTAGTTTTAATGCGACCAGAGACCAAAAAATTCCTGCTAGTAGATAGCCCAGCACCATAACGGTGCCTCCTGGTCCCTCTATTGCTATAATAGCGAACCCTAATCCTATAAGCGAAAAAAGTGTTTTCACGTATCCTCCGGAGAGAGTTCCTGGTGGAACATCTCCTCTACGAAGTCTCGCACGCCCTGCCCATCGAACGTATCCGCCCATTCGAAAGAGTAGCGAGCTGACTCTAACTTTACTGGATTGTCTACAAAAAACGACTCATCGATCTGCTTGGCCCTGGTGAGCTTGATGCGCTCATCGAACCGTTCCCGTTCACCCAACCAGATGCGTTTTGAAGATGACTGGTGGTAGAGATCCAGGTCTCTATCTCGTTCTCTCCACGTAGCCATTTCAGAGAAGTTGTGTAGTCCCACCGCCGTCCCTAATGTCACAAACCTTTTAGTGGGGAGCGGGACTGACCAGTACTCCTCTTTCGCATAGAGGTCATCTATGCGATCTCGTGAGATACACCCCTCATTGAACCCCCTATAATAGGCGTGCTCCCCTTTCTCATTTGTGGACCAGTAGAAACCCGGTTGTACCAGGGTCATACTGGACAGCAGCTCGTACTCCCATTGCCCTAGCCCATTCCCCACATCAACATCCAAAGGCAACAAGGAATAGATACCATCTGTCGCCACAGAAATAATGGCATCTCGCTTCTGCGAGATAGCTCGTAGAATTTTTGCTCTTGTATAAGAAGTTGTTGCGCCGGCCCAAACGGCGCTGTGGAATGGTGGCTTTTTGCCGCGCTCTTTGTTGTAGCCCAACGATTGAGCCGTTTTTCCATAGCAGCCATTCATGGCTAACTTAAGCACCTTCTCGGCGCCATTTCCGGCTTCTTTGTACATTCTCCTTCGTTCATAGAATTCTTCAATGAACGAAAAAGGACTAAGCTCTTCTTTGGGAACGAAGAGATATGCTCGGTCTACGTGCACTACTACGTCGGGCATGCATTCTTCGCATGCCTCAACCTCATATCCCCATTGCCAGCCTTTGCCATGTAATGGACGTCTCACATAGCCCCCTGGACCTCGCCAGGAAAAAGGGGCCGGTCCATAGAGGTACTTTTCTGGGCACTTCCATTCAATATGGCCGATCCAGAGGCTTCCAGTGGGTATGAGGTTACGTGTAACCTCTATCCACTTTCCACCCACGAGAGATGGAAGCATTCTGAGTGCGTCTGGATACGCACTGCAAATATCGTACCGGTGCACCGGACAGCGTATCGTTCCAAACTTGAAGGCTTCAATGAAGCCTCCAAAGAATGCATGCTCTGCGGCATAGGTAATATGTGAAGGAGCCTCTATGTGCTCGGCCACCCCATATTTCGTCAATGCAGCAGATGAAACAGCACCAGCCCCGTCCCAACGGCTTAGCACCAGATCGCAGTCCTTGATCCGTTGCGCCAAAAGGTGCATAAGATCTTCTAGCGCCCGACATTCTGCCAGACAGTACGGCAGGATAAAGGATTGTATTTCCTCCGTCCTAAAACTTCCTCTCCGCTGCTTCCCCTCTACAATATCTTTGATTGTAGGGGCGTACTTTTTTTCTAAGTGCGTGCCAGCAAACCATTCCCTAAGCACTGACACGAACTTTTTCTGAAAAAACCCAAAACAGTCCCACAGGATAATACTTCTGAGGATTATTGGCTTCTTGTTTTTCCAGAGGACATATCTCTGGCCACTGCGCTCCTCATACGCGCATCGTGATATTGTTAGACTTTTCCTTGCCCTATACTGTAGCAGGAATTCCTGCCAACGTACGGGCCTATCACCCTTATGCAGGGCCAGAAGTACAGATGCTGGAAGATCTCTCAGCATCATGGTACAGTCGTACGATCCGCCAAACACTACGTGAATGGTGCTTTTTGGATATTTTTCAGAAGTCAGGACTTCCAAGCACTTTCTGCTGGATAGCCCATGTTCGTCTATCCAGTAATCCCCCTTGCTATTCGCAAGGAGTGCGTAGACCTGCCCTCCTGGTTGGTCTATCCCTTCCCCGTCCCATGCCAGAAAGTTCTCCTGCTGAAATTTTGATTTTTTCGCAGAAGTCCTGCTCCCTGATTTATGAGAGGTACGAAGAGCGTACCTCTGTCGATTATTAAGCCGAGCCAGGAACTTGTTTATAGAATTTTTCTCCCTCCTGTAAGGATGAGAAGTACACATACATGATACGACGCTCAGAGATTTGTATGCTCTCTGGGCACATGGACTTCGCGAGGGTAAATATGTCCCCGCGTTGACGGGGGGCATATCTTCGTAAATCGATCATTGCGAGATATTTAATGTCTCTCATGACCATCCTTTCACGGTGTATCTCCATAATCCAGGTCATACCAATCCTGGAAGGAGAGGTCATAGTAGTCCTGCAAAACGTCTAGATAATACTCACGATCTGGGGGAGCTCCCTGACCGATAACCTCATGGTACGATTGCCAGAAAACTGCTTGATCCAGAGTTGGTAGTTGATCGAATTCTAATTGAACCCCGTATTCGGCAGAGCGTGCCCGCGCCCATGACTCTTTGAGAGTCTGAACGCGTTCTTTGATCTGGCGGTCACTCGCCAGCCTTTTTAACTTAAAGGCCGGCTTCGATATCCTGGGAAGGGCTACGGCAGTGTGGCCCTTTGTCTTGTATTGTTTCTTTCCTCCTTTTTTCTTGACGAATTGGGTGTATGTCAGTCCGCCCCTTTGTATTTTTTGGAATTGACGAAGTGAGATCACTTCGCCAGTTGTGGTGTTTTTATACTGACGAGCTTTGTTCCTTAAGGGAACAAAGTTTGCCGCTACTAGTACCATGTGGTGCTTCCTTGTCGTCGGAATGTGGAGAAACGACAAGACGAGAAAAAATAAAGGGAGGTCAGGCTGGTGCCTGCCTCCCACGGGCATGTACTATTTGGGGCGTTTGAGGGTTTCTCCGTACTCAGCAAATGGATCAGTTTGTGATCTGACGCCATATGCTTTCCTAGTAGCGTCTTGATAGGCTTCCAGCAGAAAATCCTCATTAAAGGGGTCAGTTTCGAGAGCCGGATCTGTTCTTTCCTCAGTCGTTAAGTCGAAGAAAAAATGACCCGATTTCCCCTTGATTGGAATTTTCTTCACCCAGACACCACTAATGGGCAATGCTTCAATCGCTGCTGATATATCTGCATCCCTCGCTCCTCGATCGAGAGAAAACATGAGCTTTTGGCCGGGATTGCCGAACTCTACCTCAGCCTCAAGATCAGTGACTACGAAAAACCATTTCGAGTCACTAGATGAAATTTCAACAATGTCAAATGTTGCCGAGAATTTTTCCAAATCGGCAACCTTCATCCAGCAGACATCCAGGGTTCCAGCGTTCGTTAACGGCATAGTGTTGTCTTCCTTTCTTGGAAACCAGGCGGTTAAAAACCCCTGATAGAAGGGTTTTACGAGTAAAAGGTGGGGATGACGTTCATTACAGTATGTTTCCGGGTCTAGGCCCATGCGCCTGGCAATGCGTCCCCACGACACGCCTGCTACATAGGCTTCGAGCTCAATCTCCCTCATTGGGGTTACATGTATCCCCTGACATCTCAATCGTGAGATGGGGAATAGTTTCTCTTGGAAACTCATTCAATAAAATGGTCAACGTGTAACAAAGCGCCTCTATGATGTCTGTTTTTTCAAAACTACGGTCGTGTCTCTCGTGACCATCATTGAAGCGAAGGTGGAATTTCAAGGAATACCCCCTAGTACATACGGAAAAATACGCTGCACACAACTACGAGAATGGCGCACGCTAAGGCGAATAGAGCCCAGAAGAACAATTTCATCTCTGTTTCACCCTGCATACATAGCGATCGTTTTCTGCATAGAAGCCTTCGAATGACACAGTATCTCCTGGTTCGAGTCGCACCCAGGGCTGAATGCACGAGTAGATATACCCCCTTTCTAGTGTATGAAATTCTACCCAGTAATCCCCCGAAAAGGGGATATAGAGCTTCACTATTCTACAATCGATGCAATCGTAAATGGCCTGAATGGTCCCCCGCAACTGCTTCTCACACAGGTGACGCAATGGGAAGAACTGCGGATGGGCTTCAATCTGCTTTTTGAAGATTGTGGGAAGCAAGTCCCCCTTGCTGTCTTCAAGGGGAAGCGCCCGCAACGCCCGCTTGTCGCCTTTTTCCAGATCCACAATAACTGCGGGCGAGTACAGGCGCTTGCATGAGAAGCAGAGGAAGCGCCTCATGGCATTCCGATATGCGGGTTTCATAGGAACCCAGTGGTCTTTGTCGACTGCAAGGTGCTCAGCCGGCCCTCCGCACATGATGCATCTAGCTTCCATCTTTTCTCCCTTCGATGCCAGGGAGGCGGCTAAGGGCCAATAGAAGCCGATTACGTACAGGGTTCTCGTCACAGTTTTCGTTGAGCAAGAGATGAGCGTCAGATGCAATCTGCTCTAAATGAAGAACGTATGCATACAGTAGTCCTGCGTCTCCAAATTGAGTCAGGAGATGGTCGCGTATGCGCGACCGCGTGTCAATCGTAAAAATTACCATGGTTCTCCTTTCTGGTTCTCCTATTGTCTCATAAAGATCTCTCGCTGTCAAGCACATTCTTCAATATAGCAATATGCAATATTTAGAGGTTACATGTAACCGCTTGACAAACGATCGGACTTCTGATATTATAGAACAGTCAGAGAGGACAGTCCTCTCATGTCAGTAGAAAAAGGAAGAGAACCATGGAACTTATCAAAGAGACTCGAAAGAATTTTACTTTGCCTCTAGGGGCGCTTATCCCTTTGCATGAGAGTGGAATTGATGGGGTAAAGGCGGTGTCACGGAAGATCGATGAAGGTAACCTTCAGGCGTTACTCTACGCAGAAAAGTTCCCTCCTCTCCTCGTCCAGAAAACAAACCAGGGGTATATTCTTATCGACGGCCACCACAGGATGCAGGCAGTCACCCTTCTTGGTATTCGGGAGTATGCCCAGAAAGAAGGGTACTGGCCAAAAGACGAGGAGGGGGAGTTTCTCCCACCTGACCTTGAAACATATAAACAGGTGTGGGTGGGACCGGACGGAGAAATCCGGGAGTTTACAGAAAGAGAAACGGCGTATGCAAATGAAAAGTCAGTGTCGTGTGTAGCTGCTAATGCAGGAAATGAATTCGACCTCTGTCGGATCGCATGGCGGTCTAACAGAGAGAATGGTTTACAGCCCGCCAAGTCGGCTATGGGCCATTACGGCCTGTGGCTATACCAGAAGTCGCGTGAAGAGGGACGAACACCGCTTGCTTACTCGGAGTGTGCGCGAGAGGCAGGGTGCTCTAAGAGCACCATAGTTAACTACTCTACACGGCATGCGGGCGATAGCTCCTTAAAGGGGGGAGATATGCCAGTAGAGGCTAAAGAGTCTCTTGGATTGACGGGGAGAAGGGAGAAAGATGCTCGTGCCCTGGCAAGGGCCATGGCAAGGTTTTTAGACCACTCCGACGAATTGACGAAGGACGAGCTTTCTATGTTGCTCTCAGCAGAAATGAAGGCGAGCGAGCATGAGATTGCTGCTTCATGTGGAGAGATTATCAGTATTGTCGCTGGTGTTCTCAAGGACGAGTTTGAGTTGCAGCCAGCATAGGTGTCATAGCGTGGGAGCCGTAAGGCTCCCACAGAAAGAGGGTAAGATGACACGTCAGGAACTCCTTGACATGGGGCTGTCGTTTGAGGATCTGAAATCGTTCGGCTTTCGTGATATCCAGGGTCTCCGTACCCTGGTATCTTCACGCGGAGAGTCTTTTGTGTATCAGCCGTGTATTGTGAGAAGGTACAGGTATTCACCGTTTTACAGAATAGAGCTTCGACCAAAAAACGGCAGTCTGCACACGTTTGATATGTAAGGAGAGAGGAGTTGTGGAAAAATTCAAAAATTGGGAATTGAAAGGATTGAAGTCGTTGATGCCTGGTGATTTCCTCCTCGTCGCGGGGGGAATGCTTAAAGTTGTAGATGTTGAGCAGCGTAGTGATTATACGCTTGTGAGAGTGGTTAGTAACTCTCAGCGCATTGTTACGTATGCATGCTTTCCGGACACTGTACTTTTTGTTGCTAAGGAGAGTTAAATGAAGTGTAACCCTCATCAGTTGAACATCCGCTTCCACAGGGAGGCTCTACAACAGTCGCGTAGGATTATTTTGGAATGGGCCGAGAGGTGCCTTAAGGGCGCCTCTCTTGAAGAGGCGTTCTACTACAGGGCCGTTATAGAGGCGGTCCAGGACGAGTATTTGTGCTCTGTGTTCCTCCCAATTGCAATGCAATGGGAGTTCATACTCACTGACTTTCGTTCTGAGTACGCGAAAAAAGTTACACAGGAGGTAAAAAGTGTCGACGGAGCTATCGACTAGGATGTACATTGGCTGCTGTATCAGCAAGCCAACGAGCGGAACATACACAGGAGTGGATAATTCTGGTGTATACCCCATTGATGAGAAAGATATATACGCGTGCGCTTTAGGAGGAGTCTGGTTGTCGTTTTTGTGGGAGCGGTGCTGGCCGCCTCACGAATACGATTTAACTGTGAGCGTTTATCGTCTGATCGAGGAATTCCCACAGTTGGATGAGGAGTGGGAGGTGTATCCTCAAGAGTGTCAGTTTGGGCTGGGGGAACGCCCAACACTCCTAAACATTATCAATGAGCTTCACGATAAGTGTGACTGGACCAGAGAGGAGATAGCAGACTGGCTATCAGAAAGGGGACTGTAATGAGACTGAGAGTGTTGGAAATCTATGCTCCTCTGGCTGTAGAAGAGCGAATTGACAGCGTTACAGATGAACAGTTTCGATCCTATCAGGGACCGAATTGCTCTACCATCAAGGAAGTCTGGCTTGATGAGAGCCAGGCAAAGGAGTGGTTTTTGCTGTATCGTTCCCGGTACGTCCGGGACAATCAGCCAAACCGTACCCCAGAGGAGATAGAGGAAGACGACAAGGAGAGTGCGGAGGAGCTCCGAGAAATGGAAGACATGGAAAACGTGTACCTGAAAAAGGTACAAAGAGTGTTGTTGAGAACAGTATCGCTCATGAGCGACACGGCGCTCTATAGAGAAGCGTGCGACATGGCGGTAAGATGGGCAGAGCAACATGTGCTTGCCCAGAGTCATCTGAGAGGCTTCTTAAGGGCACTTCAAAGCGCTGCTTCTGATGGTCCTGAACAGATTACAGGACTCATGAAGAAAAATATTGAAGAAGTGCTTGGATGCACAAAAACTGAAAACTTCGTAAAAACGATGACTTCGTTGCTTCGACAGTTGGAGTCCGAGTTATCGTCATATCCGAGAAGATACCCTCTTTTGTTTGAGGATCAGCCTACTCCTCTGCGCGTCGTCGTGTTAAGAAAGATGCAGATGGAATTTGTGCAACACTTCGTTGCACATCTTCTCTACGTGTTGGCCAATAAAGGAGATATATGAGAGTAGCATACGGAGGAAACGGACAGTTAGGCCTGGCGGTAGGCCAATGTGTATACAACAATACAGCCGAGGAGTACGTCATAAACCATGGGTACTCTACGGTGGCGAATGGATGGGCGGAGGAAATCGTCATACTTCCAGGGCAGGCCGCTCGGCTCGTCCGGGCTGGGGGGCCACAAGACTTTGCTGCTTGGGGGATTTTTAGCATTACGGAGGTGCCAGAGGACACCGTACCGCTGACGGGCTGTTACGGTTACAAGTAACCGCCTGAGAAAAAGTTTAGCGACTTTGTGGAGGAGTCGCTAAACTTTCTTATAGCACCCGCGACTTTTACTAAAAAACGTGGTATACTAAGGAGGTGAGAAGTTCTCATACAGACACAAGGAGGGTTCCAATGTTTTACAGAGTTACTTGCCAAGACACGCACACAGGACGTGGCTATGCTTATACTGTAGAGGCAGAGTCCTTTGACGAGGCGCGTAAGCGCTTCCAGATATGGGACGGTCTCATTACAATCAATAGCATCGTACTTTGTGCCTCTCCCACTTACTTTTTGATGGGCTTGCCGAGAGAAAGCGGCAGAGCAGACAAATCTAAGATTATCACGAGCGGAAAGGACGTATATCGAGTGGTGCGGCGATCGGGCCAGCATCGGGGTTTTGTTACGTTAAGAAGGGCTAAAGTAGCTGTAGAGGAGGTCTATCTTCCTGAGAAGGAAGAGTTTTTCTGGATGACGTGCGAAGAGGCTCGTAATACGTCGGATATCGTTCGTTTTTAGAAGGAGTGCTATCATGAGGTTGTTGATAGTCAGCCTGCGGGCAAGCGGCATTGGATATCGTTTTGTAAATCGTAAAATCCAGCAGAATTCCAAAGGAGTTTTTGTTTGCTGGTTTCAGGGGCGAGTTGTTTTTCCGCAAATCATAGGGGTGCGCACCCTCCCTCCACATGTGGCAAAGCGGTGTGCTGGTGCAGCACAGATGACGTTGTTCCATTTTATATCGTCTGTCGAAGGAAGACCGGCGCTCGTACGCGCAACCGTGCGAGTACGAGTTGAGCTTTTGGATGGGAGCGTCGTTTCACGGGTGTGTGTCCCCTCGGTAGCGAAGTTTTTTGTCGTAAATGGGAGAAGGTTCATGGCTGATATCGTCTCAGTAAGTGGAGACGATTATAGCTACAGGGAGCGCCCGGCTCCGCGATTTTCTGTGTTATCGCCCGTCATGTATCTGGGCGAGTCTGTAAGGGTCCAGTCCAGGAGGTGGAACTATGGATGGGAGGTGAAAGTTTATAATGTTCAGTTGCAACGTTTCGATTGGGTGAAGGAGGATTTCTTTCCCCAATAACAGTTGCTGAGAAAGGGCCGCTCTGGACATATCCAGAGCGGCCCTGTTGTAGTCAATAATTCTGTGGCAGAGTACCACAAACTGCCACAGTGTACTAGAAAAAACTGTAATCTGCGATTACCACGCGGTAATAGGAGGAACGCGTGAGTCTTCTCCGTATGAAATCATTATACCACCTGTTGTCAAATGGGATCATCGAGTTCGCCTAATTCGGACTCGTAGCATTCCTGACAATAGGCTCTGACTCCATCAAGCATCAAGGAAGAGCGTTCTTTTCCTGGAAGCTCTCCGATAACAAAAATAGCTTGATTGCCGCAAGAGCATTCCAGTCGTCCATTGCTAAGGATCAGGGTAACTGGTTGCCATTTGACAATAACTTCGTGTGGGGTAATTGGAAAATCTTCCTGAAATTCGATTTCCATGCGGATCTCCTTTTTAGAAAAGAAAAGAAAAGAGGGGAAGAGTTTGAAAGGAGTGCCATGGGGTTCCCTCTTTCCTCTCTCTATTATAGCAGGTCTGTCAACAAATCTATTTTCTCGACATGCCATGGGCTGTCTGTTACAGTGTTTCGTAGGTCAGCCACGAACCAGCATTCGAACACTTCTTCGAGAAGCATGCGTACATGTAGTATATACAGGGGCGACGTATAGGTAAGTCGATGAGCGTTCACTATGTCAAACGCCATTTTTTGGGTAGGCAAGCATTGTCTCATCGACATTTCGTCTTCTAGAGGGAAGTCTTGCCGTTTATCATTCATTGTCATCGCATCCTCTTTCTTTCTGTCCAGGTGTCATAGTCGAAATCGTACTCATACTCAATCCCGGATATCTTTGAAATGGCTTGTATTCGTTCCCATGCAGTGATCCATTCTATGTCTTCTGCTTTCGCTATGCAGAGGACATATATGTTCGTCATGGAGTGTTCTTCGCTTTGTTCTCCAATCCAAAAAATACGACTTCCTTCAATGCGAGCAATTCCTCCTATGATCTTGGTTGGGTTGTGGTACCAGGTGATAATGTCTCCTGGCTTCCAGTCGTCAGGGTTCCAAACTGTCCCTCTGCGCATTTTCGTGCTCCTTTAGTGGTATAATAAAAGGACAAATTCTCCTCCTATCGTTATCCCGACAATAAGGCCAAGAAGGAAAATGCACAAATTAATTTTTCGTTGTCGTTTCCAGAA
>Ga0247688_1000233_pt1 | contig 21343 bp, 23 predicted proteins | sample CNK29_metaG_FD_182718 | JGI IMG/M metagenome (GOLD analysis project Ga0247688, IMG submission 182718) | Soil microbial communities from Purdue University Martell Research Forest, Indiana, United States - CNK29 | ecosystem: Environmental > Terrestrial > Soil > Temperate forest > Bulk soil... | reverse complement strand
GCTGATGATTGGGAATCATCTATCGGTGTCGCTGGCGAACCTCGCCGAGCACTTCCACCTGGACGCCAAGAACGTGCCTTACGACAAGTTCAAGGGCAAGCGCTGGGCCGAGATCGATCCGGCGTTGCGCGCAGAACTGGGCGCTGGCTGCTTGCACGACGTGGTGCTGACATGGGACATCTTCAATCGGCTGGCGCGCTCGAACGAAACGCCTTTCCCGCAAGAGGAATACGAAATCATTTCGATGACCGTCAAAATGTTCACCGAACCCCAGCTGATCGGTGACCCCGAGATGTTCGGCAAGGTGTGGGTGTTCGAGAACGAACGCAAGAAGGCACTGCTGGTCGCGCTCGCGAATGAATTGCAGGTTGATGTCGCCACGTTGCCCAAACTGCTCGGCTCGAACGAAGCCTTCATCAGGCTGCTGGAGGCTGAAGGTGTCGAGGTTGAGTACAAGCCTGGCAAGAACGGCCCAATTCCCGCCTTCGCCAAGACTGACGATTTCATGGTCGACCTGCTGGAGCACGATGATGAACGCATCCGAACACTCGCCGAAGCGCGACTTGGGCTCAAATCTACTCTTGACCAGACACGGGCTGAACGTCTTGGCTTTATGGCTTCCCGCGGGCCAATGCCTGTCTATCTCAGCTATTGCGCAGCACACACGACCCGATGGGGAGGTGGAGATAAAGTTAATTGGCAGAATCTCAAGCGAGGATCGGATCTCCGCAAGGGAGCTAGAGCTCCCGCCGGTCACAAGATCGTAAAGGCCGACAAGTCGCAGATCGAGTGTCGTATCCTGGAGATGGTGGCAGGGGAGACTGAAGGAATCGAAGAATTTCGGCGCGGCGGTGATCCTTACGTCGGCCTGGCCAGTCGCTTCTACGGCTTCGCCGTGACCAGAGAAAACAAAGAGGAGCGCCAATTCGGCAAAGTGATGAGGTTACAGTGCGGCTTCGGTGCTGGTGGAGATTCAATTGTGCGCGCGGCTGCGCGGGCCACCATTCCCGTCCACATTACACCCTCGCAGGGCCTTGAGGCGCGCGATCTTTATCGATCAGAGAAGCCTGGTGTCGTCGCCTACTGGAAAACCGCCAGCCGAATGATCGCCGCACTCGCGGGGACCAATCACCCGGTGCAGTGGGGACCGCTGGTCGTGGAGACCAACAAGAGCAGCCTGCAGGGCATCCCGATCTGGTACCCGGAGCTGCACTACCATCGCGACGAGGACAGCGGCGAGGACTACTGGCGCTACAAGACACGCCGTGGCTGGGCCAAGCTCTATGGTGGCAAGCTCACCGAGAACGTCGTACAATTTATGAGCCGGGTGGACATGTCGCAGTCGCTGCTGCGCATATTCGCACGCACCGCCATTTGCCCCTGCCAGCTGGAACACGACGCCGCGTGCTGGATCGTGCCCGACAAGCTGGTCGAGCCGTTCGTCCAGGTGGTTGAAGCGGAGATGACGCGGGCGCCGGTGTGGCTGCCTGGCATCCCCTTAGGTTGTGACATCAGTGTGGGAGAGACTCTGTGAGCATTACAGTTAACGAGGGAATCGAAATGAAATTGTGGCTTCTAAGTCAGGACACAAACACGGGTTACGACACATACGACAGCATATGCGCCAGCTTCAACGCCGGTTAGCCTTTTCATCACACCAAGGAATTCCATCGATGCCCTGGACACCCAAGGACGGCCCCAGCCGTCACTCGAAGAAGGCCAACACGCCGGCCAAAAAGAAGGCGTGGTCGGCCACCGCCAACGCGGTGCTGCGCGATACGAATGATGAAGGCAGGGCGATCAGGATCGCCAATGCACGGATTGCCAAAATCAGGGAAAAGAAGAAAGGGAAGAAATGACACAGTCCAAACCATGCAACATGACCGAACTATCCGAAACGGATTTCGAGCGCGACGCAGAGAAGATGCCTGCAGGCGTTCGCGGTGTTCCCACTTGCTATTGTGTGGTGAAGGAGACCGGGCAACTTCGTGTTTGGCCTCCAATCGCCGAAGATCAGAATCTCCAGTTCATGTGGGTGCACCGATGACCATCCAGGACACTCTCAACGATCGCGAGACGATCTACGGTGACTTCGGCACGCTGGCCGGTGCCATCCAGACCTTCAAGAACGCCTACCGCTCCACGCCCGGCTGGGCCCGGATGACGGCGGTGCAGCGCGAGTCGATGGACATGGACATCGTCAAGACCTGCCGCCTGCTCTACGGCGATCCGAGCCATCCCGACAGCTGGGCCGACAAGGCAGGCTACGCCCTGCTGGCGCACGAGGAGTTCGCCAGGGCGCCAGCCAAGCCGGTGACGCGGCCCGTGCTGGTCGAGGAGGACCTGCTGGGACCGATGCCCTCATTTCTCGCGGAGCGATCGTGAGAGGCCAACTGAAGATCATGTGCGCGAAGTGCGATGCCCCGGTCCAACGATGGAGTTGGGGCATTGCCGGAAGTCAATACGAGATCAGAGCCGAATGTCACCAAGCCGTCGATATTTGTTACATGCCGATCGGGTTTGACGAATCAGCCATTCGAAGTGCGTGGGCGTTCAAGCCCGTTCTACCTAAACCGGAAACCAATTATGAAACCCCCCGTCCTCTCCCACAGCTTCCTGAACGACTGGGACAACTGCCCTCGCAAGGCGTTCAGGAAGTACATCAAGAAGGATCTGCCGAAGTTCGAGCAGACCTCGGCCATGAAATACGGTAACGAAGTGCACTCCGCGTTCGAGGTGCGGATCAAGCACGGCACCGCGTTCCCCAAGGGGATGGAGAAGTTCGAGGCCATCGCGGCGCCGCTGGTCGCGGCCGGCGCCGTGTCGGAGCTCGCACTGGCGATCGACGCCGACGGTGCGACGTGTGGTTTCTGGGACAAGCAGGCGTGGCTGCGTGGCAAGATCGACGCACCGCTGTTGCGCTGGAACCATCAGACCGGACACCACGCCGCGGCCATGTTTGACTGGAAGTCGGGCAAGCGCCGCGAGGACCGCGCCGAGCTGGAGATCCATGCGGTGTTGCTGAAGGCGCTGCACCCGAGCCTGGTCAAAATCACGGGCTACTACGTGTGGCTGCAGGACAACGAAGTCGGCAAGCCACACGATGTCTCCGACACCGAGAAGAAGCTGGACGAAGTCAGGAAGACCATGGCGACAGTCGAGCGCTGCATGTCGGACAACGACTTCCCGCCGCGCCCGAATCCGCTGTGCGGCGGGGATTGGGGCTCGTGCCCCGTGGTTGACTGCGAACATCGAAAGGGACCACGATGAAGATCATCTTCCTTCTCCCCGCCGGCACGATCGAGTGGCCGATCCCCGAGGCCCTCCAGGAGGGTTTCAACTTCAACTTTTTCTGCGGGAACATCAGGATCAACGGGTTCTTCCAGCAGGACAACATCCACCTAGCCTATGACAAGATGATCGGCATGGTCTTCTCCAGCGAGGCCGCGCCGGCACCGGACCTGCGGATGGGCCAGCAGTCGGGGACGCTCCAATGAGCACCCCCGAAGCCCTCCTCAAGGCGCGCATACGGTCGTGGTTGGTCGACGAAAAGAAGGCATACTATTTCGCGCCGGTGCAGCGCGGGCTGGGCGTTTCGACGCTCGATATCCTCTGCTGCATCAAAGGCAGGTTCGTCGGGATCGAGGTCAAGGTGCCGGGCAAGCGACCGACGCCGCGGCAGAAGATCGTGATCCAGGCGATCAGCGACGCCGGCGGGGTGGCGTTCTGGAGCGATTCGCTGGAGCACGTCCAGTGGATGCTGGGGGAGAATGGCTTGTGATCCGGTTCGGAGACTTCACCATCTGCTCACGGACCAAGACGATCACACGCGGAGGCGTGGCCATCGTGACCGGAGGCAGGCGCCGGGGCAGCGCTGGAGAACCGACCGTGCGCCGGTTCGAGTTCCTCAAGCATCTGCTGCTTGCCGCGCCGCGCGGCCTGACCGCCGATGAAGTGTTCGACCGTGTGTACGGCCACGAGGCCGATGGCGGGCCTGACGCCGGTCCTCATGTGCTGCCGATCGTCCTGTGCCTGTGGCGACAGCGAGGTTTCCTGCGGCGCGCACACCTGCGGGTGGTCAAGGAACGTCGTGTGAGCAGGATCTATTATTCGGTGGTGCCTGCCGATGTGGTTTGACGCGCAGCGCAACGTGGTGATCTACGACACGCCGGGCGACGATCGGATCGTCCCCTCGGTGCCGGGTGCGGTGAAGCTGCACAACGGCTACGTCGCCGCGCCTGCGTCGCTCTACAATCTCCAGCTTCTGCGCCATCTCGGCTTCCCCACGATCCAACCTATGGATGTCAACTATGACTGGCCTGGCCGCTATACTCCTTTTAACGCTCAGCGGGTCACTGCTAATTTCCTCGTTGTTCATCCTCGTGCATTCGTCCTCAACGATATGGGGACAGGGAAAACATTGGCGGCTCTTTGGGCTGCTGATTTTGTTATGCGGAGCAATCCTGGCGTTCGGTGTCTTGTCGTTGCTCCTCTCTCAACTCTAGAGCGGGTGTGGGCCGATGCCATCTACCAGAATCTCCTCGGTCGTCGCCGCTGCGTTGTCCTCCACGGCTCTGCCGCGAAGCGTCGAGAGCTACTCGATACCGAAGCTGATTTCTATATCGTCAATTACGACGGCGTTGAGGTGCTTGCTAGAGAACTTGCCGATCGACCAGATATCCGAATGGCAATCGTGGATGAAGCATCCGCGTACCGAAATCGAACTACTGAACGCCATCGTGTCGCTCGCAAAATACTTGCAACGAAGGACTATCTCTGGCTGATGACCGGCACGCCGACGCCGAACGGGCCGACCGACGCCTACGGCATGGCCAAGCTGGTCAACAACTGCTTCGGCGAGGGCTGGCAGTCCTACCACGACCGTGTCATGCAGAAGGTGTCCATGTACAAGTGGATGCCGAAGGTTGGTTCGCACGCCGCAGCCCACGCCCTGATGCAGCCCGCCGTGCGCTTCGCCATCAGCGACTGCGTCGACCTGCCGCCGTGCACCGTGCAGGCCCGCGATGTCGAGCTGTCGCCCGCGCAGGCCACGGCCTACAAGACCATGAAGCGCGACCTGGTGCTGATGGCGGCGAAGGGGCCGATCACCGCGCAGAACGAGGCGGTGCTGCGCCTCAAGCTGCTGCAGATCTCCTGTGGCGCCATCTATGGAGCCGACCGCGAGATCCACCACGTCGACGCTGCCCCGCGCCTCAAGGCGCTGCGCGAGATCATGGAGCAGTGCCGCGAAAAAATAATTGTGTTCGCACCATTTACAAGTGTCGTACATATGCTAAATAGGGAGTTGAAGAAGGACTACTCGGTGGAAGTGATCAATGGCGAAGTACCGGCCAAGCAACGGAACGAAATTTTCAGTGCCTTCATGGAGAGGCCAAATCCGCGCGTACTCGTTGCTGACCCCGGTACAATGTCGCATGGTCTCACGCTCACAGCTGCGTCCACGATTATATGGTACGCCCCGACCGATCGCACCGAAACCTATCTACAGGCCAACAAACGGATCGACCGGCCGGGACAAACCAAGGCTACGACTATCGTACAGCTGGCGGCAACACCAGTGGAACGAGAAGTCTACCGCCGCCTCGAAGCCAACGAAAATCTCCAGGGTCTGATCCTGGATCTCGCGAAGGGGAAGTTATGAGCTTAGGCATTTTGCCGTACCTGGAGAAGAGCATAATTCCTGAGCCTAATTCAGGTTGTTGGTTGTGGTTCGGCGCCTGCGATCGTAACGGCTACGGACATGTGCGCATCAATGGCTTTCTCTACAAAGCCCACCGATTAGTATACGAGTGCGTGAAGGGTCCAATCCCGGACGGCTTGGAGCCCGACCATCTTTGTAAGTTGCCGTATTGCGTCAACCCAGATCACCTAGAGCCTGTGACCCACAAAGAAAACATGGCGCGAAGTAAACCAGCACTGAAGGCATGGTGCGCCCAAGGTCACCTTTTAGCGGATGCGTACCGTAGAAAAAACGGAGGTCGCCTTTGTAGAGGATGTCAACTGGAAAATCAGCGCCGCATACGGGCGCGCAAAAAAGAGGCGCGCTATGAATGCATCTGATTTGATTGCTCGGTATATACAATTGAGGGATTACGTCGCCAAGCGAACCGCCGAGCACGTCGAGGAGCTCAAGCCCTATCGTGTGGCGATGGAGGCGATCGAGAACGCGGGCTCCGCGATGCTGATCGCGCAGGGCGGCGAGGAGGGCAAGGCCAACATTGCCACGCCCGCCGGCACCATGTTTCGCAAGCGCTGGACCGCGATCAAGATCGCCGACCGGCCGACCTTCATGTCCTTCATTGGCGCCGACTTCAACAACCGCCAGAAGTTCCTCACCGCGGCCGTGACCAAGAGCGAGGTGGAGGAGTACATCGAGATCGAGAAGGCTGTGCCGCCGGGCCTCGACATCACGCGCGGCTACGACACCCACTTCAACAAGCCCAAGGAGAAATAATGGCGACGATGCAGACGTTTGAAAGTCAGATCGACGAGGCGATCAAAAACGCGATCATGATCCGGCTGCGCGCGCTTTGTGATGCTGAGCTCAAACGCGCGCAAGAAGCCATCGAGATCCAGATTCGTACAGAACTCGCTCAGCTCGTCCTTACGATTTTCAAGATGTACCGTGTCGAGCGTGGACACGGCGAAATTACCATCCGAATCGAAAACAAACAGGAGTCCAAATGACCGACCAACTTCCCGCCCATCTGATGAATCGCAACCGCCGCGCCATGCTGCAGGAGGCCGTCGGCGGCATCAACCGCTCGCGCGGCCCTCACGTCTCGATCAAGGACAACCGCTTCACCCTAGTGGATGGCAGTGGCAACAAGAAGCCAATTCAGACGCTCTACGTGGATCTCGTCATCGTCGATGTCAATCCGCACGTCTCGCGACAGTACTACGATCCGAACTCGCCCTACGATCCCGAGGGCGGCGAGGCGCCGATCTGCTTCTCCGACAACGGCGTGGGTGCCTCGGCGCAGGCCGCGCAGCCGCAGAACGTCTCCTGCCAGCTCTGCCCGAAGTCCGCGTGGACCTCGGCGGTGTCCAAGATGACCGGCAAGGGGATACCCGCGTGCGCCCAGCGCAAGAAGCTGGCGGCGATTGCCGGCGGCATGGGCGAGATGGTGTTCGACCTGACCGTCCCGCCGGCGTCGCTGAAGAACTGGCTGGCCTACTGCAACATCCTGGCGCAGCGCGGGCTGGAGCCCTATGACGTCTACACCCGTGTCGAGTTCGAGAGCCAGGGCGTCCTCAAGTTCTCGCCCGCGCCGATCGGCGACAAGGGGCTGTGCTACGTCCACGAGGGCGTGGTGGCGCTCACGGAGAAACTGTGGGCGACCAAGGTGACGGACGAGGCCACCAACAAGAACGACGTGCCGTGGGGCGGCCAGGGAGAGGCACAGAAGATCGCCTACGCCAACCAGCAGCAGGGCCAGATCGCCGCGCCACAGGGCGGCGGGCAGCCGCTACAGGCCCCTCCGCAGCCGTTCGGGGGTGGACAGCAGCAGGCTGACCCTTTCGGCGGTGGGACATCCGCGGCATCAGCCCCTACCCAGACAATGAATAGCGGCTTCGGTGCCGCGCCGCAGGAGGCGAATCAGTTCGGCGCTCAGCCACAGGAACAGGCTGCTCCCACCCGCAAGCCCCGCGGCCCGAACAAGCCGAAGGCCGAGCCGCCGGTTGACGACGGTATCCCGCCCTTCCTGCGCCGCACCGCGGAGCCCGCGCCGCCGGTCGAGCATGCCCCCAACCCGACTCAGTTCGGGATGCAGGCTGCGCCGCCCGCGCCCGACGCCGGTATCCAGGCAGCGCTCGACGCAGCGTTCCGGTTGCCGACATGAAGCGTATCCCGATAAAGGCTGCGCAGGAAGTAGCTGAAAAATATGGCTACGACCAAGTCATGATCTACGCCCGTAAAGTTGGTGAGGCTCCAGACCCTCATGGAGAGCATATGACCACCTATGGGGTCAACAAAGCACACTGTGACGCCATGGCTAGAATCGCCGGCTTTCTACAGACCAAAATCCTGGGGTGGGTAAAAGAATGAAGACCTTTTCCGAACGACTGGCCATCTGCCTGCGCAAGGGGCAGATGGCGCAAGGTGACTTGCGCTGGTGGTTCGGACGGTCCTACTCTACGACCGCCTCGTGGCTCAAGGACGACCGCGAACCACGGGGGCCGGCGGGAGATGAGGCCAGGCGGCGCCTCAAGCTTCTGGAGAAAGGGATTGCCGCGCGTCGCGGCTTCCCTGTCCCCGTGACCCTGTCGGCCACCGAGCGCCCCACCTACATCGAGAAAATTTTCAATGACAACAGCGCTGGAGTTTCTCGAAAGAATCCTGCCAGCCGAAGGTTACAAATGCGCGACGGTGCTCCATGACGATGTCAAGCTCACCAGATTCTTTCCGACATCCAGGGCGCTGGCGGACTTTGTACTCAGCCAAGACGGACTTGGCCACACCACCTACCACGCCTGTGCTACGTTTCGAGTCCCCCAATCTGATCCTAAGGGCACACCTCGCAACCAACGAGTGCTTGGTCGGACGAAATCCAACGCGCTCGGGTGTGCCGCTTTCTGGCTTGACGTCGATTGCGGCCTGCTCAAGCCGTATCCCGATGCTCGGGCTGCGGCGCTGGCGGTATCGTTATTTGTTCAGAGCACTGGAATCCCTCAGCCCATTTACGTCGGGTCAGGTGAAGGTCTTCATATCTATTGGCCCCTGGCTCAAATGGTGGACCGTGCGACCTGGGAACGCTACGCAACGGGTCTCAAGCGTCTGTGTCAACTGCACGGTCTGGCGGCTGGGCCCGAGCGAACTGCGGATATATCGAGCATCCTTCGAACACCGGGTACGCACCACCGAAAAGGCGCGCCCAAGCTAGTCCAGGTCGGAGACCTCACGGGTCCCTACGAACTCGAACAATTCAATGTTTTTTTGGAAGGGGAAACGAATGACGCTTCACGGAATAGATTGCCAGTGCAGCAGGTGCGAGGACGTGAACAACGCGCTGTTCCGTCAATCATCTCTGCAGCCGCCAACATCTACGCCGACGAGCCCAACTTCACCGAGCCCGTTGCGCGAGGTTGCCGGCAAGTTGCTTGCCTTGCACTCTCTCGCGGACAACTTGCTGAGCCGCATTGGTATGCTGCTCTCGGAGTGCTCGCGGCTTGCAGCGACGGAGAACGCTACGCCCACGCCTGGAGCGCAGGTTACGCCGGCTACAGTTTCGCAGAGACCCAGTCGCGTCTTGAGCGATCTCGCGAATTTGGACCTACCACTTGCGCCCATTTCGCGAGCCTCAACCCCACTGGCTGCAGTGGGTGCCCTCAACGAGGGCATATCACAAGCCCTATCCAGCTCGGCCGTAGACCCGTTCACCAGCAAGAAGATGCACCTGAAACGAAGTTTGGCGGCGAAGAAAGCGTGGGCGAAGCGCCGCAAGGACTCCCGAATGTCCCGGACGGTTACGCATGGCACGACCGCCAGCTCGTCATCCCCGGCGAAAAAGGCCAAGGGGTCCCGACGCACGAAGTCATAAGCGCCTACCCGATCTACCTGGACAGCGTACAGATCGGAGAGGCGGGCAACGGTTACTCGTTGTCAATGAAGCTGGAGTTGCCGCACGAGGCGAAACAGTCGATCATCCTGTCGTCGAAGACGTTCTTCTCGGCGTCGGGTTTGAGTGAAATCGCTGGCCAGGGCGTGATGGTTCACAACGCCGATGCGTTCAAGACATTCGTCCGCAAGTCGGTCGACAAGTGGAATGGAGCAAACAAATTGGAGCGACGCTATGACCAGTTCGGATGGAAAGACGAGGACAGCGCCTTCCTCTATGGAACGCAGCTCTATACTGCAACTGCTGTCCGCACCGTCATTGGATCTGATGAAGTGCAAAGCCGAAGTCAGTACCTTGGACCCCGACGAAATGGCTCGATTGGAGCTTGGTCTGCTGCAGCTAACCAGCTCTTTGCCCTTGGGCATGAGGTTCAGGCTTTCGCGCTCCTTAGTAGCTTCGCTGCCCCCCTTATGCGATTCCACGCGAGCGGTGAAGGAGGAGCTATTGTTTCGCTTGTCTCGGACAGAAGTGGAACAGGTAAGACAACTGCTCTCGAAGCTGCTGCGAGTGTTTGGGGCCGATTGAAAGGCACCCAGATCATCGATGACGATACGAGCGTAGCCAAGGGGTTGAAGCTCGCGGTGTTCGGCAACATCGCCTGCACTTACGACGAGCTCTACAACCGGGACCCCGAAGTCATCAGGCGGTTCGTGCTGATGTTCACCAACGGGAGGGACAAGGATCGTGGCACTGCTGAAGGGACACTGCGGCATGTGCGGGCTGAGTGGCAGACCATTCTATTGCTCGCATCGAACAATTCGATCGTCGACATTCTTTCGTCGATGGATGGGACGGATGCTCCGGCCTATCGCGTGCTGGAGTTTATCATGGATACTCCGGCAACCATGGACAAGAGACGTGGTGATCAACTCAAGCAACAACTTGACGCAAATTCGGGTTACGCTGCCGACGTGTATCTTCGAAGCCTCCTACAGCCCGACACCCTCGGCTACATCAAAAACGCCCTCCCCGCATGGACCGATCAGGTCTGGAACCGAACCGGACTAGACAAGGAGCATCGCTTTTGGGTGCGCACCATCGCCAGTGTTATTGCGGCTGGTACTATAGTCAAGAACGTGGGGCTACTCGACTTTTCTGTCGATCGCATCTCCAGCTGGGCTGTCGAGCAGGTGCAAAACAAGAAGCGGCTGCATGGCGAACTCTCCGGCCACCGCAACCCGATCTCGATGCTGGTGAGCTTCCTCGACCAGCACATGCTGGATACGATCGTGGTGCCGAAGGCGTTCAAACCAGGTCCCAACCAGACCGCGCACGTCCTGCTCGAACCCCGCCGTTCGCTCTTGATTCGCCACGAGCTGATGGAACACCGGATCTATGTGGAGGAGCAGACACTTCGGAAGTGGCTGGTGAAGGTAGGAGTTAACACCGAGGGCTTCTACAAGGAGCTCAAGGAGAAGGGCATCCTCGGCAACACCAGGCGCATCACACTGGGCGCCGGTACCACGCACGCCACCGGGCAGGTCACCGCGCTGGAATTGATCGTCGACCATCCGATGATGTCGGGCCACCTGAAAGCCGTCGAGGATGTCGTAACGCCCGCGATCAGGCGAGCATAGGAGAACCAGATGGGTGCATCGCGAATGCCACCGGAGATCGCCAGCGGAGTGTTGGTCATCATTGGCCTGATTTTGCTTGTAGGCTTTTTGGTCGGTGGATCGTGGGTGATTCATTAACGGCAAGCAAAGGAAAACAGATGGTTGAGGCCACTGAAGCAAGAGCGCTCATCAGAGCCGCCTTCACGGACCACTTCAGGAATGAGCGTGAGAGATCAGAGAAGTGCATCGGCGACATTATCGACATCTTGCAGGAGCGGGATTCGACATCGGATGCGCAGACGGTCGCAATCCTGGAACGCATCATCCAACACTACAGCCGGCGTTAACGCGTCGATAAGGAGAGAAAGATGGGGTTCATAGCATGGATGCTGCCGGATTGTCGGCTTCGTCAATGGATCGGTCGACGATACGGAATACGTCATGGCGAATGGTGGATCATCGCCAACAACACGGCTATCCGAGTGACCCTATCTAGGCCGGTTCGCAGCGACAAGCCGAAGGTCAACGTTCGAGAACTCGTCTCACGTTTATAGGTAGTAGATTGGCTTGAGACGGGCTATTGCAAGGTAGTTTCGCCTTAACATCACATTAAAGCCTCTGCATCCTGCGGGGGCAACCAGGAGGGCCACATGGCCAAAAAACCAAGCATGAAAGCCGCAATGAAGAAGTTCGAAGGCTCCAAGGCCGACGAGAAGATGGACAAGGCCGGCGCCAAGAAGCTGATGGCGAAGAAGGCCAAGAAGAAGTAATCAAGCACTGATCGTTAGTCTCGCATCCTCTTCATCCATGCGACGCAACAGCTCCGCGAGCGTGTCGGTCGTCCGCTTCTTCAGGCGGCTATCATCAACGCGGAGCTGGGTGGTCAGGATGGTGCGCGCGGCGTCACTCTGCGCCGACAGCATCTTCGGATCATCGACCGCCGCTCCCTCACTCAAGAGATCATCGTAGAACTTCAGCGCCTTGTTGGTGAGCTCGTCCAGCTTGGCCGAGGAGTCCAGCACCGCCTCGCGCACGACCGGCGTCTCCAGGATCTCCACCTGCGCATAGGCCACCCGAGCGCCGGGCAGCACGAGATCATCCAGGTTCCCAATCGCGGGGATGTCCTTGGCATGGCGCCTGCGAATGTGCTCCGGGACTTCGCCGAACATCATGGTCCTCCATACTGGCGCGTCTGCTTCTTATCGTAGCGCTCCTTCTTCTGCCAGTCACGTCCCTGCACGCCCTTCATCATGTTCTCGTAGCCCTTCGGGTCCTGCAGCCACGACGGCACGGGATGGACGCCCAGCAACGTCTCGCCGGTCCCGATGTTCGATCCGGTCTTCTGGCCCTTCAGCAGTTGCTTGACGCTGATCGGGCCTAGCGACTGGTAGACATACTGGAAGTACTGCCGCAGCTGATCCATGGTTGGTGCGTTCTTGTCACGAATCGGCTGGTCCTTCCAGTCCTTGTTGGTCAGGCTCTCCCACGCCATGCGCGGCGCGGTCGCCACCTTGTTCTTCAACTCCTGCATCGGGTCATGGTACCACCCGAACACGTCCTTCATGTAGCCCGGCATCATCGCGCGCTCGGCCACCGTCCCACGTCCACCAACACCTGGCGCCGTCCCGCCGGTCATGCCCCCGTGCATGACGTCGGAGATGCTCTCCGGGTTCTTCCCTGACTTCAGCTTCTGGTAGACCGCGTTGATCGTGGTGTAGACGATCGGCAGCGCGATCACGTAGGATGCCTTCGGCGAGTAGTGAGGCGACTTCGGCGACAGCGACGATGGGTGGCGAAGCAGATCCTTGGCCCCGCCGCCGATCTCCTGGATGGTGCCGAAGGTCCACGAGTACGACCGCATCGCCACCTGTAGCGACTGCTTGAGCGTCTTGTTCCAGAAGATGTTGTCCTGCACCACTTCGCCGAAGCGGTTGTCGATCGAGTTCCAGATCTTCCGCGCCGCCTTGACCTGCATCGCGTGGTCGGCGGTCGGATTGGCCTCCATCCAAGACGCCATGTTGTCGTAGAAGGCGCCGTTCTTCAGCTTCGGGATGGCATACTCGAACAGTGGTTTTGCAACGGTCTGCATGACCCGGCCGACCTGCTGCCCCAGCAGCTTGATCGGCGCGGCGATCGGCCGCGCGCGGATGTCGGCTCCCGCCTGCTTGATCTCGGCGAGCACCGAGCCGCGCTTGAAGCTGTCCCAGTAGGACCCGGCCTGGCTGTACTGATAGTCGGGCGCGTGGCGGGCGCCCTTGGCGCGGCCGCCGGCCTCGGTCAGCAGGTTGGTGATCTCCTGCATCAACGGAGTACCTTTGGCCTTATTCAGGTACGTCGCCTCCAGCTGGCGTCCCTTCAGGACATTCAATACGGGGCTCACTGGTGCCTTTAAAATCGATTTGGCTGCCTTGATAGGGCGGCCGCTGGCGAGCTCTCCGATGCCCTTGGCAACCGCGTTCACCATGGCTTCCTGCGCCATGGTCGCAGCGTGGAAGCCCGACAGACCCAGTTCCAGCGAGGTCACGGCGTTGGAGGTATTCCGTGCAGCATCGTAGATCTTGCCCCAGTCGGCGTTGCGGTGGATGCCGGCGTCGATGAAGTTATTGTAGACCCGCGCCCAGTCCGCCGGCGCGTAGGCGTGTGCCCCATCCGCGCGCACCGCGCCACGGCCATTGATCGGCACGTAACCTGGAGGCACCTGGAAACTGTCGGGGTTGCCCGAGGCGCCCATCACCTTCGGCTTGACATACTTGATCGTGCCCTCGGCGTTGGCCTTGTCGAGCACCTCCTGCGTGGCGATGAAGCGATCCATCGACTGGACGTAGCGCATCGATACTTCCAACGGATCGACCGAGATTGGCTTGAGGCCGGCGGCGAGGCCGTCGGCGACCGTCGGCACAGTACGCGCCTTGAGCGAGGCCCCGGAGCCTTGACGCACGGTGCCGCTGGAGAACTCGCGAGCGAACTCGGTGGCCTTGGCCGGGTCCTGCCACATGTGCGGGAAGTAGTCCTCGATAAAGGCTTCCTTCTGGATCGAGGGCAGCGCCTGCAGCTTCTCCACCCGGCGCTCCATGGAGGTGCGGATGGCGTCGGCCACCGGCTTGAGTTGCGTAGCGATCTTGGGTGCGTCGGGCTTGGAGCGATTCTCGATGTAGTCGATCAGTCCCAGCTTCTCCGGGTCCGACAGGCGGGAGACGACGCGGCTCTGGTCGTCCAGCGCAGCGCGGGTGGCCTCGGTGTCGCGCGCAGCCTTGCCGCCGGCGGCGCGGATGTCGGCCGCGGCCGACTCGGCGATCGGGGATACTTCATCGGGCAGCAGGATGTTCTTGACCACGCGCGCGGCCTGCTGCGCGGTATTCATCTGCTGCGGTGTCGGCTCGGGGGGCTTGAGCGCTTCTTCCACAGGAGGTTCAGCGCCGGGTTTGAACGCACGGTCCATGAACGCCTGTTCGCTGTTCGCTGGCGCTTCGCTGACGGGCTTCCACGCATCGGCGGCCGGAGCCTCGACCGGCTTGGGCGCTTCCTCCGCGGCACCGGGCACGAGCGCTGCCTTCGGCTTCATGAACTTGGCGCCCGTGCCGACGGTGAGCAGTGCCGCATTGACCGCGGGACCCGGATCGTACTCGCCACCGGCCTGTCGTTCCTGCGCCGCCTGGATCGCCTCCTGCGGCAACTCCAGCATCCCCTGCGCCATGTGCGCGGGCTCTTGGATCACCGCGCTCAGCACCTTCTGCGGGTTGCCCGCGGTCGCGCGCTGCAGCGATTCCTTGACCGAGCGGGGATCGAACAGGCTGAGCGGTGTCTGGCTAACAGGCACCCATGGGTCTTGCGTCGCGGTCTCCTCGACCGGAGCCCACTTGTCTTCGAAGGTCTGTGCCGGCGCTTCGCTCGCGATCACCCAGGGGTCAGCCATCACTGTACCTGTTTGGGCTGCCCATCAGGTCCGATCGTCCACTTCTGGCCGTTCTGGAAGGTGGTGATGGTGTTCGGCTTGAGCATCGCGAGCGGTGGCGCGCTCGCCGCGGCGGCCGGCTGCGTGACCAGCGGGGCGTTCGGCGTGACTTGCCCTTGCACCTTCGGAGCCGGCGGCGCACCCGCAGACGCCGTCCCGCCCTGCGGCGTGCTGCTGCCCGCCATCCCGCGCATCGCCGCGATCTGGCCCTCGTAGGCTTGCCGCTGCTCGTCCAGCATCGCCTTGCGGTCGGCGTCCGACAGGGTCGACGCGATCGAGTTCGACTGGATGATCTCGGTGGCGCGCTTGTGGAGGGCATCGGTGGTCGCCCGCCACTGCGCCAGCGCGACGCCGCGGTCGCCGGCTTGGATCTTCCGTTCGAGATCCGCCTGCTGCATCTGCAGCCGCTGGGTGGTGGCATCATTCCGCACCGCCGAGTTGGCTGCCAGCCGCGCCTCGCGGGTATCGCCCTGGTCGAGCCGGCGGTCGGCACGGCTGCCCTGCGCCGCCCGGTAGGCGTCCAGGCTCTCCTGGCGCGCACGTGCAAGCTCACCGGCCTGCTGCAGCCGCTGGGTAGCGATCTCCTTGCGCATGTCCGCCAAGTCTTCCTTGCCCTGGCGATCGAGGATCGGCGCCGCGCGCTCCAGCGCCGCCAGCATCACCTCGGGGTGATTCGCGACCTGCGGCGTGGTCTGCAGGATACGCTGCTGCAGCGCCTGCAGGCTGATCTCGGGCAGCCCGGAGCCACCAGCGGACGGAGGGGCACCGGCCGCACCTTGGGCCATTTGAGGCGTTGCTGGCGGTGCGGCCGGCCCTCCCTGCGCTACAGCAGGGGGTGCTGGCGCAGGAGCGGGCTGATTTGGGACCGAGGCTTGACCGGGAGCGGGCGGCTGCGGCGCGGGTTGACCCGGCGCAGCACCGGTGAGAGCCCTTCCAAGCACATGGGCACCCAACAGCTTGAGCGCAACCTCCTGCGCTGCGGCCTGGTTCTGCTCGGTGGTCGCAGTCTGGTTCTCCTGCGCCATGTAGCCGGGATAGGTGGCCGAGAGCCCGCCGAGGTTCATAGGCCCACCCCGCTCGACGGGAACTGCTTATTGTACCATGTTCCCAATCCCGACAGCGACGAACCGAAGTTCTTCCCCAGCGTCTGCTGCTGGTTGAAATTCTGGTTCTGTGCGGCGAGCTGGCTCGCGTAGCCCTGATTCGCCACGCTGCCAGCGGTGGTGCCGCCGGTCAGGTACTTCAGATAGTCCTCGATCGTCATCTGTGGGATCGCCGCGGCGGACGTGCCTGCCTGACCATACTGGCCGATCGCGTTGAACTGGTTGTTGCCGATCGTGTTGGCGGTCGAATAGGGGAGCGCCGCCGCGTTCCCGAGGGTCTGCAGCCCGAGCGTCGAGACATTCTGGCCAAGGTTGATGGCGTTGCCGCCTGAGTTCAGGCCGTAGCCGGCGCCCTGCAGCGCGGTGTTCTCCCGGCCGAGCTGCGCGTTCTGCCAGGCGATGTCGAAATCGGTGTTGGCCTTGTTTTCGAGCCCCGCGCCGTAAGGTGTCGTGGCGATGCCGCGCGCGGCCTGGCCGGCGCGATCCTGCTCGGTCTGCTGCTGGAACAACTGGTTGTAGAGCGCGCTCTGCGGGTCGAAGCCGGTCTGCAGGATCGACTGCGAGTAGGGCAGGATGGAGTTGCCCGCAGCCATGAGGTTGCTACCAGCGCCGACCTGCTGGCCACCGACGCCCCAGCCGACACCCGCAGTCGTGTTCGCGCCCTGCTGGTACTGGCTGGCGTAGGGGTTGTTGTAGAGGTTCTGGAACGTGTTCTGGGCGTAGGGCAGCGCGGCACCGGCCGTGTTGTACTGGCCGAGCCCCTGGATGCCACTGTAGGCGCCCTGATCCGCGCCAGCCATGTTCTGCGGTTGGTAGATCTGCGGTGCCGGAGGGGTCTTGTTGTCATTGCCACCGCCGAACAGCCCAAAGAGCGAGCTTCCCGCGCCGATCGCCGCTCCGATGCCGCCCAGCGAGATGCCCATCAGATCAACCTCATGGCGTGGACCGTCTCGATCGGAGTGAAGCCGAGCCGTCCAAGCAACCTTGTGACCCGATTATCCATGAAGTGGTGCTTCGTGGACAGGGTCAAATTGGCTGCGCCCATGGTGCGGGCGTCGGCGATCAGGCGCTTGAACAGCTTCACCCCGGTCCAGCCGGCACGCACCGAAGGGTCCATCCAGTACATGTCGACATGCCCCCACAGGGTCGATCGATAGTGAAGGTGCGGCCCGACCAGCAGGAAGAGATAGCCAACCAGCGCGCCTTCGACGCGCACCGTAAGCACCCGAAGGATGCCCTCGATATCGAGCCGGTAGAACTTGTCCCAGTCGGGGTCGAGCGGGATGGCGTCGCGGTTCAGCGCCAACTCCCGCCAATGCTCCAGAAAGAGCGGCGGGAGTTCGTGCGCGATTGCGTGGAACCGCTCCCAGGCGAACTCAGGCGCAGCGGGGCCCGAGGGTCGGCTGTGTTGGGGCAGGTCCAGTTCGGGTGGCGTCCTGGTTAACACTGGGTCCCTTCGGCAGCTTGGTGGAAGCGTCTTCGGCTGACGGGCTCTGGTTCTTGAGCCCGTCGTGCAAACCTAACTTCGCCATGGTGGTCTCCTTACTTGATCTGCTCGACGAGCATCCCGTTGGCAGTGACGTCAGCCGCCGCTGAGGTGGCGTCGGTGCCGGTGCACTTGATGGTGACCGCAGCTGCGAGATTGTCCGTCCCCTGGTTGATGTAGGAGAGCGGGGTGACGCCGCCGGTGCCCGCGAGTCCCGTACCACTGATCGACTGGGTCGCCGCGCCGGTGCGCATGACCACGAGCTCCAGTACCCAGTTCTGGGCGTTGGCAGCTTCGGAGGCAGTCGCGATGACCGAGGCCCCGAAATAAAGTTTCCGGGTCTTAGAGTTGCCGGTGGCACCCGTGGTGCCCCAGCACCGGACCCGGACTGCCTGACCCGCCGAGGCCAGCTGATTCGCCGGCAGGGTGTAGGTCTGAAGGGTCTGCTCGCCGGTGCCAGTGCCCGTCGCGACTGCGGCGGTCTGGGCGTTCAGGAGGCCACCGACACCCGCATTGATGTTGCGGATCAAGGTGTTGATGGTCGCTAGGATCTGGCTGGGCTCGCTGTACTGCGGCCCCGACAGCAGCGACAAATTGGCGCCGAAAGCGGCCGCGCCGGAGACCAGGAAGCCCATGAGGGCCAGAACAGCGAGTCGGCGGATGCGCATAATAATCTCCCTCTGGGTGGATGCACTTTAGAATTTAATTGCTTTGGTGACAAGTGAGATCGGCTGGAGAACGGAATGGGCGGTCCCGCTTCCGAGGTTGGAGGTATTCGTACTCACGGGAAGGTTGGGCATGATGCCGAATTTATCACCCGCGTAGACTGCTACCGCAGCTCCGGTGCCCTGCTGGATGTTGGTAGTGGCGGCTCCGAAAGTGACTGCCACGACGTTCCCCGATGCAGCGATCACCGCGGTTGCTGCTACTGGCGCCGGAGAAGCCGGCAGTTCCGCCATCGTGAGCGTGTGCGTCTGCGAACCGCAGCTGGCACCACGAACGTTCGGATTGGCGCAGGTCGTGCTTGACAGCACAGCTCCTGACGAATCCGTCATAACGCTGGCACGTCCTCGCGCGTCCGGGAGATTGAAGGTCGTGCTGCAGTCACCCTGTGGGTAAGGTCCGATCGTCAGGGTCGTAGTACCTGTGGCCCCTGCGTTTGTGCTGATGACGATGTGAGTGCCGTCAGGGATGCTGAGAATTGTCGAGTTGCATGTAATGTTCGTCCCGCCGACGTACCAGGCGCCATCGAATAGCGCGCTGTTGGGGACTGTCACGCTGCTGCTTCCGCTTACGGTCGAAGCCGCGATGCCGCTGTACGCCAGGCACCCGAACAGGTTGGCATAGGTCGACCGCGCCACCGCCGCTCCGTTCTCGGCCAGGTAGCCCGAAGGAATGGCAACCCCACGGTAATCGATTTCGGTGCAAGCACTCACGAGTGCCTGCGGCGAAGCATCGAACAGTTGGTATTGGGTACCGTCATAGTAGGCGATGGTGGCCTGTGTCGCCACGATCTCGCCGCCCGCGAGCGGGACGAGACCTGACTGCGCGTGTTGCAGAACCGCGATCGGGCCTGTCGAATTGACGTTGAGAGTAGTTGGCCCATTGTTGGTGAAACCAGCGGTGAAGATGACGATGCGCCCGGCGGCGAGGACATATCCAGCTGGCGTCGGCGAGAGCACCGTCTGGGCGTTGGCTGATCCACCCGATGTCCCCGCAGTATAGACAGGTGATCCCCCTGAAGCCGGAGCCAGCGGAGTTGTCAAGCCAAGTAGCGCCGTGATGTTGGTGTTGGCGCCAGCATTGGCCGCGTTGGTGTTGGTCGAGCTGACGATCTGGTTGAAGTTCGCCATGACCTGGTTGGCGTCGGCGATCGTACCGTTCGTCAGATTGTAGGGCAACGAAGGGATGACTTGCGCCTGCGCCACGACAGGTAGCATCATGAAGAACGCGAGAATAAGTGCCTTGATCCGGGTCATGCTGCCGCCACCTGTTGCAGATATCCGAGCTGTTCAGTGCGCATGAAGAGATCGCCCACCTTGAAGCCGGCGTAGGAGAATCCCGAGAGCGCGATGCCGCCCTTGCGGAACACGATCGGGTTGTGCCAGTTGATCGGCAGCGGCGAGAGCCCCGTTACCGAGACACTCCACGACGCACCGCCCCAGGTAAACGCGCCCCAGCGTGCTGTCGCGGCTATGACCGCGAGCGTGACGGTATCCAGCGTCTCGCCATCAGACGTGATGAACGCCGCCTGGTAGCTGACGTTGTCGACCGAACCCGCAATATTGAGCGTGGTCTCCAGCAGGTTCAATTCCGACATGGTCTGAAGATCGGGCAGGTTCGCCGTGTGCCATGCGAACGAAAGCTGGAAGCCGTTCTCGATGAACACGCTCGACGCCGACTGGATCGAATCAGACTGGAACAACTTCCCCGTCACGCCGACCGGCGTCATGATGAAGGTGTTGCTGTACGCCTCCATCAAGGACGCGGGGAAGGTGTGCGGGCCGCTCCAGCAGGAACGACCGATGTCGTACCAGTATTCCTGCTCGACGATACCCGAGATCGACGTGGTGCTGAGCGAAATCCTGAACACGTTAGCGTTGCACGCCGCAGCCACGCGGGAGGGGACCGCCACGTTGATGAACGGGACCGTGACGCCGCTGCCAGCGAAGCCTACGGGATCGGATACCGTGCTCTGGAAGTTGATGACGCGAACGCCATCCACCGCGAGAAACGCCAAACCCTTCGGGGTAGAGGTGATCGAGTTCGGCGCCAGCGTGCCAACCGCCACGTTCAACGAATTGATCGTCAGCGGATTGGCGGTCGAAGCCGCGTCCCCCATGACCTGGAAGATGGCGGCCTCCTTGAAGACCATCAACGACTGGAGGATACCACCAGTCAGCTGGGAGTTCAGCGGCAGCGCGCCTAGCGCGGTCAACGGGACATTGTCGCCGTAGGTCAGGACCTGGTTGGCGTTGGTGATCGTCAGCGGGTTGAGCACGTCGCTGAACGGCGTACCGGGCACGGCCGGATCGTTGACGATGAAATAGGCGCGCTGGCCGAACTGCTTGACCGCCGACGGCACCGCGATGAGTGCGTTGGTCGCCGTGTTGCCCGCATGCCAGACCGGAGCGGCGAAGGTCGCGATATCGAACCAGCCGAAGAAGTTTCCCGCGGCGCCCGTATAGCCAGGATGGGTGACGATGATCTTGGAACCAATGATGTCCATCGTCGGCGGCGTCCACGCGACCGATGGCAGCGGGCTCGGGCTGATCGGCGTGTTGGCCGCCGTCACGCCGGTGATCGCGACGAATGTGTTGGTGGCGAGATCGTAGACGAAGGGCTCATCGTGTCCAACGTTGGTCGAGGTCGCCACGAGGCCGTAGAGCCGCGTGCCGATCACCTTGTAGACCGAAACGAAGCCCGCGTCTGGCAGCACGCCGGGGAAGCCCGCGCGCGCGACGGCGGCCGGGCGACAGGTCCAGACATTCTTGGTGGTGGGATCGGGGATCAGGTTCTGCAGGGTCTGCATTGCCCCCGGAAACACGTTCGAGCCGTCCAGGGCATCGGAGAGCCCGGCCGGCGAGAACTTGATCGGTTGGGCG
>Ga0247688_1000232_pt1 | contig 21481 bp, 16 predicted proteins | sample CNK29_metaG_FD_182718 | JGI IMG/M metagenome (GOLD analysis project Ga0247688, IMG submission 182718) | Soil microbial communities from Purdue University Martell Research Forest, Indiana, United States - CNK29 | ecosystem: Environmental > Terrestrial > Soil > Temperate forest > Bulk soil... | reverse complement strand
AGATGACGCATTTCATCCCGAACATCGCGGCGACGGTGGCGGTGGCCACGCCGTGCTGGCCCGCGCCGGTCTCGGCGATGATGCGCGTCTTGCCCATGCGCTTGGCCAGCAGGATCTGGCCGATGGCGTTGTTGATCTTGTGCGCGCCGGTGTGATTCAAATCCTCGCGCTTGAGATAAATTTTCGCGCCGCCGAGTTCCCTGGTGAGCCGTTCGGCAAAATAAAGCGGCGTAGGACGGCCGACAAATTCCGTGAGGTAGTAACTCAACTCCTTTTGAAATTCAGGATCATGTTGCGCGCGAAAGTATTCTTCTTCCAGTTCCTGCAACGGATGCATCAAGGTTTCCGGCACGTAACGTCCGCCGTAAGGACCGAAGTGGCCTTGGGCGTCGGGTAAATTTTCGGCGACAACTGAACTCATGTTTTCAGTTTCGTACAAAGGGGCAAGGCGCGCAAAGAGAAATAATCTGAAGAAGTCGATAGACTGGAAACCGACTATATAGCATTTTTCCACAATCAACTGAAGGACAAGAGTTTTTTATTGCACTCTAAAGCTTTGGAGCTTAGAATTCTTGCAATCCTAAAAAAAGCTTCTTATGAAAAAACTGGGCTTCAAAAATTTCTTTGTTTTTTGTTTCCTTCTCCATTTTGGAGTTGTTTCGTCTATTGCAGATATAGTGGATTCATGGCATTGGAGAAACCCTGTGCCATTTTCCGATACCATGCAAAGCCTTTGCTTTGGTGACGGTAAATTTGTGGCGGTTGGTAGTGGTGGCGTAATCCACGCTTCAAACGATGGTCAACTTTGGAATGATGGCCAACGACCTGTCATATTCACACTAAAACGAGTCATATACGCCAACAGCCAGTTTATGGCAGTAGGTGATCATGGCACCATTGTCACCTCCTCCAACGGATTCGCTTGGACACAGCAGGTTTCCGGCACGACGGATGACCTGCTGGCGGTTACCTTCGGTAATGGACTTTACGTCGCCTCTGGGAAAGCAGGTCGTTTGGTGATTTCTACCAATGGCAGTTCATGGAACACCTCCAGCGTTGGAACTAGTGATCTCAACTGGGTCACGTTTGGCAACGGTGTTTTTGTTTTGCCATCCCCAAACCTGGCACCAACAGTTCTGGTTTCAACAGACGCACAGACGTGGACGCCGGAAATGTTGTTTGGAAGCACTATACATCCCAATCTTCCCCACAACCTGTTTCAAGTCGAGTTTGGTAATGGGAGATTTCTCGCGGTGGTCCAGGATGAACAAGTGGGTGGGGTTCCGCTTAGTGTGCAACCTGGTGGACGCATATACGTAACGACTGATGGAACAAATTGGATTCAGGAGACATCATTAGGTTCAGGTCCAGGTTATTCAGTCTCTCACCACTTTTTATCCTTCGTCAACGGCACGTTTTGGGAGTTTGCAAACCTTGGTTACATGTCAGCCCTTCAGATAAATTCATCCGTCAACGGTAGTAGCTTTGCGCAAACCTTGGCTCCGGCTGATGCACAGGATACCAAAGCCTTGGCTTATGGTAATGGTCGCTATGTGATCATCGAGAATAATGGCAAGTGCTGGACTTCGATTGATGCCACGAACTGGATTTCTGGACACGGTGGATTCCGAAGCGACGTTTTACAGATCATCACGGGACAGAGTAATTACGTGATACTGGCAAGTGCCCAGCCCATTCAAGTTTCTTCGGACGGGATGACCTTCACAGGTATCAGCAACTCTCCGGTTTTTCATGGGGATGCAGGTCCTACTTACGGTATTTTTAATGCAATCGTCTTCGATGGCACCAATTATGTCGCGGTCGGTGGGGCGCGCAGCGTGTTGGGCTTGCTTCCGCCACCAGGAACAACTGCTTTTATTTATACTTCTACAAATTCGACTGATTGGATCAGTCGCTCCGCCAATGCTAATCAAATTTTGACGGCTATTTGTCGCGGGTCGAGCCGCTGGGTTGCCGTCGGCCAAACCGGGACGGTCATATCTTCACCCAACACACTCGCATGGACTCTGCGCCCTTCCGGCACCGCTAACACGTTGAATAGTGTCGCGTTTGGAAATGGTATTTATGTCGCCGTGGGGAATGGCGGCACCATCATCAGCTCGCCAGATGGTGCTAGTTGGGATGTGCAGTATTCTGGGACGACGTCCGATCTGAACTGTGTGCGCTATATAGGCGGTCAGTTTTATGCGGTGGGGCAGGGCGGAATCATCCTTACTTCCATTGATGGCGGAACTTGGACGGGGGTTACCTCCGGAACCGCTGCATCGCTTGGCTCTATTGCCTATGGCAACAAAAGCTTTGTGATATGTGGCTCTGGTGCCGTGCTAACATCCACTGATGGTTTGATCTGGCAAAACATCTCGACCAAGCTGCCATCCGCGCTTAATGCCAGCTCTGTTGCATTTTTGAATCAGAGCTTTTGGATTGTTGGTGATAATGGTTCTATTTTGCAGAGCGACAGCATAGATGGCATTCCACAATTTAACGGCACCATGAAGTCAGACTCCGGTTGCTTCCGTCTTAAAATTTCCCTCAATATTCCGCCTCAATATCGGATCCAATTTTCAACGAATTTTTCCACTTGGCTGGATCTTGCTTCGTTTACCAACAGCTCGTCCCCTGCAATTTGGGACGATACCAACGTGCTTAAATCTCCAGTCGGGTTTTATCGGATCGCAACACCCTAGAATGTTATAAGTTTTGAGTTCTCAACTCTCTGCGACTACACATCCGAAAGTTTTCCGTGCAGATAGTTTTCAAAGGAACTCAAGTCGAGCAGACCGTGGCCGGAGAGGTTGAAAAGCAGCACGCGTTTCTTGCCCTCCTCGCGGGCTTTGATGGCTTGATCCACAACCGCGGCGATCGCGTGGGAGGATTCCGGCGCGGGGGACGATGCCTTCGAGCCGCGCGAGTTTCATGAAGGCGGCAAGCGCCTGGTCGTCGGTGGCGTAGGTGTATTCGGCGCGGCTGGCGTCGCGCAACCAGGCGTGTTCCGGCCTCGAGTCCAGCGCTGACGCTGTGCCTGGATTGGATCTGGCCGAATTCATCCTGCAAAATGTAGCTGCGCGTGCCCTGCAACACACCGAGCGAGCCGCCTTGAAACCGCGCCGCGTGCTGCTCGGGCTTGATGCCGAGTCCGCCGGCTTCCATGCCGACGAGCTTCACGGATGGGTCATCGAGGAACGGATAGAACAGTCCGATGGCGTTCGAGCCGCCGCCGACGCAGGCGATGAGCAGGTCCGGCAAACGCTTTTCCTTTTCCAAAATCTGCGCGCGCGCTTCGTCGCCGATGATGCGCTGGAAATTCCGCACCATCACCGGATACGGATGCGCGCCGTAAGCCGTGCCCAGAATGTAATGCGTGTGGCGGATGTTCGTTATCCAGTCGCGCATGGCTACGTTGACGGCTTCCTTCAAGGTCTTCTGGCCCGCGTGAACCGGCACGACGTCCGCGCCGAGCATCTTCATGCGATAGACGTTCAACTCCTGCCGCTGGCAATCCACCGCGCCCATGTAGATGACGCATTTCATCCCGAACATCGCGGCGACGGTGGCGGTGGCCACGCCGTGCTGGCCCGCGCCGGTCTCGGCGATGATGCGCGTCTTGCCCATGCGCTTGGCCAGCAGGATCTGGCCGATGGCATTGTTGATCTTGTGCGCGCCGGTGTGGTTCAAGTCTTCGCGCTTGAGATAAATCTTCGCGCCGCCGAGTTCCCTGGTGAGCCGTTCGGCAAAATAAAGCGGCGTGGGGCGGCCGACAAATTCGGTGAGATAATACGACAGCTCCTTCTGAAATTCCGGGTCGTGCTGCGCGCGGAAGTATTCGGCCTCCAGTTCCTGCAACGGGTGCATCAAGGTTTCCGGCACGTAACGTCCGCCGTAAGGACCGAAGTGGCCTTGGGCGTCGGGCAAATTCAAATTGGCAACTGCGCTCATAACCTGATTCTCACGCAAAGGCGCAAAGACGCAAAGAAATTTTGTTGCTGCAGGACGTCGAGAGCGGAAGCCTTGAAATGATTTTCTCAGCCCGCGCCTTCGCCCAACCACGACGGCAACTCCTCCAACGCCGCGATTTCATGCGTGATCTCCGGGCGGGCAGGCCGCGGCTGCCGGCCGGGATTATACCAGCAGGTATCAAAGCCATACTGCGCCGCGCCATGAATGTCCGAGTTCCAGCTATCGCCAATCATCAGCACCTGGTGTTTGGCGGGATTTCCCGTTCGCGCAAAGGCCACGTCGAAATATTCCCGCGCCGGTTTGGCAAAACCAATCTCCTCGGAAACGATCATGTCCGACACGTGATCGCGAATGGTGGATTGCGCCAACCGGCTGCGCTGAACCGCCCGCAAGCCATTCGTTAAAATCGCGATGCGATATTTGCCGTGCAAGACCTGCAACAGCTCGGCGGCCCCGTCGATCAATTCAGGACACGCGCCCAAATATTGCAAGTAAACTTCGCCGAAGGATCCGGCGGCGTGTTGTGCGCCCACCGTTGCCAGCAACAATTCAAAGCGTCGCACTTTCAACACCTCGGGTGTCACCCGCCTTTGTTCGAGCGCCTGCCACAATTCGGCATTGATTTGCCGAAAGGCCGTCAAGTGAGCGGCGGCGTAGGGAATTCCGTGGTGCCGGAAAACCTGTTCCAACGCGATGGCCTGCGCCTTCTCGAAATCAAACAAGGTGCCGTCGGCGTCAAAGAACAGCCATTGATAGCGTCGCGAAGCCATGCTCGTTTACCTCACCTTCAACATCGGTCCACATGCGTCGGCTAATTCTTCTGCGACTGCGCTCATGCCGGCAATTTTCACGCAAAGGTGCGAATGGCGCAAAGAAATAAAAACTCCAAGCTTCGATCGTGGCGTCCGTGTTTGGCATTTGCTGTTTGAAGCTTCTCTGGATGTTGGCGCTTGAGGTTTGGAGCTTTTATTTAACCCACTTCACTTCGCTGGACGGGCGGAATGCCTTCATCCGCTGAAGCAATTTTTCCGCGTCGGCGGCGACGAGCACCAGTTCGCGATGCTGCGGGCGGATGAAGCCTTCGTCGGTCGTGTGGTCGAGAAAATCGGTGAGCTTCCGGTAAAACCCCGCGACGTCGAGCAGTCCAAACGGTTTCTGATGCCAGCCGAGCTGACTCCACGCCAGCACCTCGAAAAATTCCTCGAATGTGCCATAGCCGCCGGGCAGCGCGATGAAGCCGTCGGACAACTCCGCCATCAGCGCCTTGCGTTCGTGCATGGTTTTAACCACGCGCAGGTCGGGCAATGTTTCATGCACGACTTCCTTGATGACGAGTTTTTCCGGGATCACACCGATGACGTGACCGCCATTTTTCAAGACTGCATCCGCCACGATGCCCATCAGGCCGATCATGCCACCGCCATAGACGAGTTCGATCTTCTCGCGCGCGAGCAATGCGCCGAGTTCCTGCGCCGCCACCGCATATTCGGGGCGCACGCCTTTGTTGGAGCCGCAATAGACTGCGATGCGTTTCATGCGCGTAGAATAAACATCCAAGCGCCAACATCCAAGCGCCAGAGAAATTCCAAGCTCCAATCTTAAAGCTTGAGCGCCGTCGGTTTGGATTTTGGTGTTTGAAGTTTCTCTGGATGTTGGAGCTTGGAATTTGGAGCTTAAGACAGTTCCTTATGCCGGAAACAGGTCACGAGATGATCGTTGACCATGCCGACGGCCTGCATGTTCGCGTAGCAGATCGTGGAGCCGACAAACTTGAAGCCGCGCTTGAGCAGATCCTTGCTCAGTGCGTCGGAGATTTCAGTTTGGGCCGGAACTTCCTTCATGCTCTTGCGATGATTGATGATCGGTTTGCCGTCCACGAACCGCCAAAGATATTTATCGAAGCTGCCGAACTCCTCGCGCACTATCAGAAAGGATTTTGCGTTCTGGATGGTGGAACGGATCTTCAGCTGATTGCGGATGATGCCGGGATTGTTCATCAGCTTTAGGACCCGCGCCTCGTTGTAGCGTGCGATTTTCTCCGCGTCAAAATGGTCAAAGGCAACGCGGTAATTTTCGCGCTTGTTCAAAACCGTCTGCCAGCTCAAGCCGGCCTGCGCGCCTTCGAGGATGAGATATTCGAACAGCAGCCGTTCGTCATGCACCGGCACGCCCCATTCCGTGTCGTGATAATGGATTGAATTTTCCGTCGTCGGCCACGGACAGCGGACAAGTTCCTTTGTCATACGACTGCTTTGGTCGCGGTGAAGACGGTCTTTAAGCGCGCGGTGCGTGCTTTTGCTGTTTGCGCAGTTCGCGGAGATGGCGGTAACCGACCAGTTTCCGGCTCTTTTCATCCCAGAGCCGGTAGGTGGCGGTCTTGAAGCTGGAGAACAACGTGATGGGCTTCACCTGCTGGAACAGCGGGTCGGCCTGGTGGCATTTCTCCAGGTTGTAATTGGGAATGCGCGGGCTCAGGTGATGGATGTGGTGGAATCCGATGTTGCCGGAGAACCATTGCAGCACACGGGGCAACTTGTAGAAGGAGCTGCCTTCCAGGGCGGCGGAAACGTAGCTCCAGTCCTCGCCGCGCTCCCAGTAAACGTCTTCAAACTGATGCTGGACGTAAAACATCCACACGCCCGCGCCGCCGGCGACGACCAGAATGATCAACTGGATGATCAAATAGTTCTTGAGGCCGAAAGCAAAGGTCAGCCCGGCGGCCATCGCCAGAATGGCCGCGTTCATCGCGTAAACGGAATGCCGCTCGCGCGGGCTGGCCTGCGACGACGGAAAGCGCTGCAACACCGTGAACAGAACCAGCGGCGCGATGCCAAACAGCACGACGGGATTGCGCGACAGCCGGTAGGCGAATTTTTTCCAGCGCGACGATTCCAGATATTCCCGCACGGTCATGGTCCACACATCGCCGGTGCCACGTTTGTCGAGGTCGCCGGCATTGCTGTGATGGATGCTATGTTCCCAGCGCCAATGATAATACGGGGTGAACGTCAGAATGCCTGCAATGAAGCCCACGGTGTCGTTGGCCGCGCGGGATTTGAAAAAGGAGCCGTGACCGCAATCGTGGAAGATGATGAACACGCGCACCAGCAGTCCACCCGCCAGAATGGCCAGCGGCACCACCAGCCACCAGGAGATCGACAGGCACAGATGCATCAGATACCACGCGAAGCCGTAGGGGATGACCGTGTCAATGATCTGCCACAGGGCCCGCCACAGCGAAGGCTTCTGGTATTTGGCCACAATCGCCTTCCACGCCGCGTTGTCCACTTTCGGCTTGGCGGGCGTTGATTTCACATCATCGTTAGTCATAGCTTGAAGTCTAGTTTACTCCGATTTCAGGTAACAGCAACTCCGACTTTGAATGAGTTGCCAGACTTTTGTCGTTTCCAAGGCAGAATTCAACTCAAATTTCTGCATCCGCCCTCGCGCGGCGCATCTTGACACTGCCCCCGACCTCAGCCGGCCGTGGAAACGGAACGCCGCATTTATGCGGCAGGGCGCGCAACATCGCTGAGGCTGCCGCATAAATGCGGCGTTCCGGCGGCAGTGTCTGGATTCGCCCGCCATCGCGCGGCGGCAGTTTCTGGTCCCCCCGCCCATGTTGTCGCTCAGGCGTTAAACGTCCGCAGTTTACCGTGCAGATAGCTTTCATACGAACTCACGTCGAGCCGGTCGTGGCCGGAAAGGTTGAAGAGTAATACGCGTTTTTTTCAAGACCAGTCCGCCCTCGCCAAAAATTAATCGCTGCCGTGAAGAAGCTCCTCAACTCGCCTTCACCGCCGCGACGAGGGCGTTCAAAGAAGCTTTCGCGTCGCCGAACAGCATGCGGGTGTTGTCCTTGTAGAAGAGATGGTTTTCGATGCCGGCGAAACCGGCGGCCATCGAGCGCTTCATCACGATGCAAGTCTTGCAATGGTCGGCGTCAATGATCGGCATGCCGTAAATCGGGCTGGACTTGTCTTCGCGGGCGGCGGGATTGACGACATCGTTCGCGCCGATGACGAGACAGACATCCACGCGATCCATCGAAGGATTGATCTGCTCCATTTCAATGAGCTGATCGTAGGGAACATTCGCTTCGGCGAGCAGCACGTTCATGTGACCCGGCATGCGGCCGGCGACCGGATGAATCGCGAACTGCACTTCCACGCCGCGTTTGCCGAGTTCTTCGGTGAGTTCGCGCACGGAATGTTGCGCCTGCGCCACAGCCATGCCGTAACCGGGAACGACCACGACGCGCTGCGCATAGGCCAGCAGCAACGCCACTTCGTCGGCTTGAATCGGTTTGACGGTGCCGACCACGCCGGCGGCGGCCGCACCACCGCCACCGCCGGAACCGAACGCGCCAAACAAAACGTTCGTGACCGGACGGTTCATGGCCTTGCACATGAGCAGCGTGAGCAGCGTGCCGGAGGAGCCAACCAGCGTGCCCGCGACGACCATTGCCAGGTTGTCGATGGCAAAACCGTCCGCCGCCACCGCGAGGCCGGTGAAGGAATTCAAAAGCGAAATGACGACCGGCATGTCCGCGCCGCCGATGGGCATCACCATCGCGACGCCGAAAAACAAAGCGAGGCAGAACATCACGATGAACGCCGTGGCGGCATTGCCGCCGGAAGCATTGAAGGTCAGGAATCCGCAGAGGCCGAAAATGACGAGCAGGATGAGGCCGTTCAAAATGTTCTGCCCGGGGAACGTCATCGGCTTTTCAAATTTTCCCTCCAGCTTCAGATACGCGATGATGCTGCCGGAAAAGGAGAGCGAGCCGATGAGCGTGGCAAACAGCATGGAACCCGCGCCGAACGCCGTGATGCCGGCGTTGCTGTGCGCGACGCGCTCAAATTCCAAACTGGCGACCAAGGCGGCGGCACCGCCGCCAAGTCCATTGAACATCGCGACCATCTGCGGCATCGCAGTCATCTTCACTGAATACGCGCCGATCGCGCCGATGGCGAGGCCGATGACCGTGCCGATGGCGATGAGCGTGTAATTAAAAGTCCAGCCTTGCGACCAGACGTAGCCGCCCGTCGGTTTGTGCAGCGACACCAGCGCGATCAACATGCCCGCGGCGGCGATCAAGTTGCCGATGCGCGCCGTTTTCGGCGACGCCAGCAGCTTGATGCCGATGATGAAAAGAACTGAAACTCCGATGATGATGTAGGCGATGGTCGAGTTCATTTTTTCTTTTTCTTGAACATTTGCAGCATCCGGTCCGTGACCATGAAGCCGCCGAAGACGTTGGCGGAACCGAAGACCACGGCGACGAATCCGAGAACCTGCGCGAGCAGCGTCGTCGCGTCAGCCAGCACCAGAATGCCGCCGAAGAAAATGATGCCGTGAATGGCGTTCGTGCCGGACATCAACGGTGTGTGCAGCATCGACGGCACCTTGGAGATGACCTCGATGCCGACAAAGATGGCGAGGACAAAGATGAAAATAATGTCAGGAATGTTGGGTTCCATAGGTTTTATGTAATTGGAGCGCCGAGCACCGTCTCGGCAAGTCGGACGTTTCTTTTAGTCTCGCCGAGACGGTGCTCGGCGCTCCGGACGGCTCGTCTGCCTTTCGTCATTTGAATTTCCGTTTTCATTTCGCCAGAAGTTTTTCGTTCACGATCTTGCCGCCGTGCGTGACCAGGCAGCCCTTGATGATTTCGTCATCGAGCTTGAGGACAAAAACTTTTTCCTTCTTGTCCCAGAACTCTTCGACGAGGGCGACGAGGTTCGCGGCGTAAACCTGGCTGGCATGCAGCGGCACGCGGCCGGGCAGATTCGCAATGCCGATGATCTTCACGCCGTTGCGGTCGGTGACTTCGTTGTATTTCACACCTTCGACGTTGCCGCCGGTGTCCACCGCGAGGTCCACCACCACGCTGCCGGGCTTCATGGCATTGAGCATTTCCGCGGTGACGAGAATCGGGGCCTTGCGGCCGAACACCTGCGCGGCGGAAATCACCACGTCGGAATCCGCGCAGGTCTTCTTCATCGCGTCGCGCTGTTTCTGGATCTGCTCCTCCGTGAGCGCTTTCGCGTAGCCGTCCTTCGTCTGGCCGGTTTCGCCGATGTCAATCTTCAGGAATTGCGCGCCGAGCGATTTCACCTGTTCCTCGACGACGGGCCGCGTGTCGTAAGCCGTAACTTTCGCGCCAAGCCGCTTCGCGGTGGCGATGGCTTGCAGGCCAGCGACCCCGACGCCGATGATGAACACTTTGGACGGCAGGATTGTTCCCGCCGCCGTGGTCATCATGGGGAAAATCTTGTTCGAGTACCGCGCGGCGAGGATGACGGCCTCGTAGCCACCGAGGTTCGCCTGCGAGGACAGCACGTCCATCTTCTGCGCGCGCGTCGTGCGCGGGATGAATTCCATGCTGATGGCGCTCACGCCGCGTTCGGCGAATTTTTGGACCAGCTCCTTTTCATTGAACGGATCCAACAGGCTGGCGTGAATCGCGCCGGACTTGAGCCAGGCGATTTCCTCCACCGGCGGTTTGCGCAATCGCAGCACGATGTCGCCGGAGCTGATGAGCGCCTTGCGGTCGGTCGTGATGGTGGTGCCGGCTTTGATGTAGGCGTCATCGGCATGACCGGCGCCTAAACCGAGACCGGCCTGGACTTCGACTGTCGCGCCGAGTTTGACGAGTTTGGCGGCGCTGTCCGGAGTGAGGGGTGCGCGGTTTTCGCCCGGGTGAGATTCGGATGGTATGGAAATTTTCATGCGCTGAATCTGGGTCGGAAAATATCAGAAGCCGTCCGGGGCGAAACTCTTTTATTGCCTTTTGCTTGGCCAAACTTGCTGCATCGCCGGCTTCGCTGCGATGGCGAGCTGCCCGCATATTCCGGGCGGACGGCTTGGTTTGGGCCGCAATAATCAGAGCCGCTTTTCATGGGTGGGAATTAACCACGAAACACACCAAAAACCAAAAAAATTCTCTTGTTTTGCGGGCCTTCCCTGGAGCGCCGGTCTACGACCCGGCGTGTGCGTGGTGCTCCTGGTTCAAATCGGATCAGGAGACCGGCCCTCCTTTTGCCCTGGCCAGTTTTTGTGTGTTTCGTGTCTTTCGTGGTTCTGAAATTCTTTGCCCTTGCACGGCGAAATCCTTTTGCGAAGATTCATTCAGGGCTGGGCGGTAGCAGACAACCTGTTCAAAACCACGGCAAAACTTTTTTCCCGACTGTGCCCGATTGTCTCCTATTGGAATTAGGCCACATCACGCGCATGGAGTTACCCGATGACATTACAGCAAGGATTCGCCGAGACTTTAGCGGCGCTGACGCCGTGACTGTTGAGCAGCGACTTCTTGCGTTGAGTCAGGCTGAGCCAGATTTATTTGGTGAGCGGATACTTCGGTGTATCATTTTTGCGTCTCGCGGACGATTGTCGGGAGTAGAGCACTGTATCGCCATGACGCGGGAAGACCCCCGAGACATGATTGTGACAGCCGAGTATGACCGCGATGAGAAGCATATCAGACATTTTAGTCAGCCATTCGAGAATGTGGCCTAGTATCGACATCGGCCACACGATTTCCTTGTAAGTTTTTCGCAGCGCCCGCACCGCTACAATAAACACCCGAATTTTAAACTTAAGCACCAAGCACCAACATCCAAGCACCAGAGAAGCACCAAGCCGCAAGCTCGAAATCCTTATGCGCGCCTTTTGCTATTTGATGTTCGGAATTTCTCCGGTGCTTGATGCTTGGAATTTGGCGCTTTCATCCCGCCGCTTTCGTCGCCGCGATAAACGCCCGCACTTTCGCCGCGTCTTTTTTTCCGGGCGCGGACTCGACACCGCTGGAAACATCCACGGCGAACGGCTGCACTTTCCGCACGGCTTCCGCCACGTTCTCCGGCGTCAGGCCGCCCGCGAGGAAAATGGGTTTGCCGAACTTCTGCGCTTCAACCGCCAGATCCCAGTTGAATGTTTCGCCCGTGCCGCCTAGGCCGCTCTTGGAGTGAGCGTCGAGCAGGAAGGCGTCGGTTTGATAACTTTCCAGGGCGGCCAGCGATTCCGCGTTTTGGATGCGGAAGGCTTTCAGGCTCATCGCCCCGAACTGCGTGCAGAATTCCGAGGGCTCGTCGCCGTGAAATTGCAGCAGGCTCAGGCCGCAGTCGCCGAGGGCGCGGATGACCAGTTCTTCTTCCGGATTCACAAACACGCCAACGCGCAGCACGAACGGCGGCAGCGCGCGGTGGATCTCCACGGCGGCGGCGAGCGAGACGTGCCGCGGACTGCCTTCATAGAAATTCAGTCCGATCATGTCCGCGCCGGCCTCGGCGGCGGCCAGGGCATCGGCCACGTTGGTGACGCCGCAAATTTTGATTTTGACGCTCATGCTACGGGGACATCATTCCACGGCAGGTCTGAAAGCTCAACTGTGTTCCGTGTGGTTCGTGCCCTGACCGGCCAATTCCGGATGATAACCGGATGATCCGCGGGCACCACTCACCCCGGCCCTCTCCCCTCGGAGGGGAGAGGGTGGCCGCAGGCCGGGTGAGGGGTGCGCTTGTTTCTCGCTACGGATTTTATGGTAACGAGCATCTTTCACGGAGTGTGGCCGTCCCCCCGGTCGCAGCAACGTGCGAAATGCGGGCACTGGAAAATATCCTGCTGCTTGAATTAAACCGGTTGCTGCGCCCGGGGGACGGGCGCACTCCGACCTCAGGGCTTGACTTCAACCCGGAAGAACTTTGATCCGACCCCGGCGTTGGTGATGGTGTAACTCATGACCGGGTTGTTGGAGGCCTGCAGCCAGTCCGTGTTCGTCGCCCAATTCAAAAGATTGCTGGAGACATTCACTTGATAGAGCCGGTTGGTGATGACCGTCCACTGCATCTGGACCAGCCGGTTGCTTAAGATCGTTTCGCCGGTGAAGTAAAAGCGCGAGGCGGCGTTGGTCGGATTGGTGCCGGCGATGAATTCGGCGTAATCCGTCATGCCGTCCCGGTCGGTGTCCGTCTGTGGCGTGCGGTTGGTGGCGACGGTGCCGAAGAAGGCAAATTCCGCCGCATCGGAAATGCCGTTGTTGTTCCCGTCGGGAAAGGTGTAGTTGCCGGTGAAGTTGATGGTGTCCCCGACGGCAAGGTTGTTCGTCTGGTCGTCAGGTGTGAGGTAATACGGAACATCGCCGAACTGCAGGACGTAATTTCCAGCAGCCATGTTGCTCAAGGTGACGGAGGGCGCGACGCTCGTTTTGACCGGCGTGGTGCCGAGCGACGAGACGGTGGAAAGCATCCATTCGCCCTGGCCAAGATTTTTGGTGATGGTGATGGTGCCACCGGCGACAGTGCCGTTGATGGCGAGGTCGTCAATCGTCCAGCCATACAGCGGTTGTCCTGTGCCGATGGCCTCGTAGTAGAAAACCACTTGAATTGTTTTTCCAATGTATGGGGTCAAGCTCACGGTCTGCTGTTCCCAGCCGGAGGTGGAGTCAAATTCATAATCTTTGTAAATCGGCAGGTTTTGCGGCGGCACGGCGGAGTTGGTGCTGATGTAAATGATGCCATCCTCAATCGGAACGCCAAACGTCGGGTCGGTCCTGCTAAAATCATGGACGCTCCAGAACGTCAGGGTTGCGTCTTGCAGTCCTGACAGATCAATGATCGGTGCGTAGAGATATGTGCTTACCAAAAACAAATGGTTGTCGCCCTTGAGCAAACTGCCCCAGGCATTCACAGGCGAATGCGCTGCACTGATCAATCCGTTATTCGGCGTTCCATAAGACCAATTCGTCTCGGTTCCATTGGACGTATCGGGGACCACGGTCCAGCCGTTGGTGCCTGCTTCCAAATTGTTGGTCCACGGCGGCTTCGGCGCGGCGAGCGTCGCAAACGTATAAAAATTTCCGCTCTTGTCGTCCACCGTCGTGTTGCCGGCCTGGTCGCGGCTGATGACGGCATAATGATAAACGCGGTTCGGCAGCAGGCCATTGAGAATGACGGAATGATTGGTCACGAGCGTGGCGGAATAGACGACGTTCGCCGGAGGTTGCGAAACTTCGTCAAATTGCGCTGCCGAATCGGCGGGCTTGGAAGTTTTCCAGGTAATCTGCGCGTTGTAATAATCCGTCACCGCCGCGACGTTCGTGATGACCGGCGGCACGGTGTCCACCAGCGCGGTCGCGACGACGTTGCTCGCGGGCGACGCGTCGGCATAGGTGGCGGTGATGGTGTCGCCGTTCTGCACGCGCAACTGTCCCGCGCCAGCGACGCCAGCGATGAGGTTGAGATAGCCGGTGAACAGCCCCGCGTGCGTCGTCTCGTAGAGCGTGACCGTGGTGCGGTTCGTGCGCGAACTCGCGCCGAATGTCACCGTCGTCATGCCCGTGCCGGTCAAATCCGCGTCGCCGACCTGCACCGTCACCAACACGTTCGTGGTGTAGCGTGAATTATCCAGCAGCACCACGCCGCGTCCGTCTGCGCCGGGCGCGAGGAAGGCGATGGCATTTTTCAGCAGTGCAACTGCGTTATTCGAGGAAGCACCATTTGTCGGCAGCGCATCAAACGGATACGAAAGAAACACCACTCGTCCGGGGCTGTCCACGCCGGGTGCGGGATAGCTCATGCCACACGGGTTGCCCGCGTCCGCTGAAAACGTGACCGTCGCCGCGTCGGTCGTGGGAGTGAACGTGTCCGAAAAATCCGGCCCGAAGAAATCCCCGAAGCCGTCGTCGAAGCTCGGATAATTCGCGTAGTCCAGCGTCTGATACATCCCGTTCGCGAGGGTTCCCGCGCCGCCAAAAACGGCCGACACGCCCGCGTCTTCATCGCAATCCGAACACGGAAATGGCGGCGAAGGATTTTGTTTGAAGCTGGCCACCCGCAACACTTCGTGGCGGAACGGCACGTCGCCGAGCTGCGTCAAAATTCCCATCGAGGCCAGGAAGACCGAGCCGCCGCCGTTCAAGTAACTTTGAATCATGAGCTGTTGCTGCGCGTTCAACGTGTTGTTCGTGGCGCTCGGATCGGGAAAGCCGTCTTCGTCCACGCCGTAATACACCACGTCGTCCGTCAAGCGCCACATTACAACCGGAAAGGGCTTGAGGTCGGCGAGTTGCGGACCGCCGCGTATGTTCACTTTCCAGAAAGCATAGCTCACACCCGCGGCGTTCAACGCATTCGTGTAGGCGCTGTCGGGAATCACGGTTGCGCCATTCGCTGCTTCCGCCGCAGTATCGTAGGCATCCACCAGCAGCACTGTCAGGGTCGAGAGGCCGGTGAAGTTGTAAAATGAGCCGCCGTTGTTATTCGTCGCGGCGTTGCCGGCGGCATCGGCGGAGCTGACGGAAAAATAATATGTCGCGCCCGGGATCAGTCCCGTCAGCTTCACAATGTGGCTCGTCACCCGCGTCAGATTGGTGACGCCCAGATTCAAATTGGAGCTGTTCGTGCCGTAGCGAACAATCGATGTCGCTGGCTCGGGCGTCTGCCAGGTGATGGTCAGCACGCCCACATCGGTGATAGCGGCGACGGACGTGATGGCGGGTGGATTGAGATCGGCCACGGCGATGGCGACCCGCTTGGTTGAACCTGAATCAATGTAATCCGCCTCCAAGTTGTCGCCGTTGGCGATCTGGATCTGCCCCGCACCGGCCGTGCCAGTCACCGTGGCCACCGCGCCGGTGAACACGCCGTAATTTCCCGACGTGTTCAACACCTTCGTGACCGACTTTTGCGCCGTGAGATTTGTCACCACCACGCTCACCGTGCTGTTCGCGGCGCGCGCGGCATCGAGCACCACGATCTGCATGACGCCCGGCGCAGAGTAGCTGGGCCGGTCGAGCAGGATGATGCCCACGCCCGGACGCGTGAGATTGCCGGACGTCACCAGCGCGAAATCCTGATCAATGGCGGCGGTGTTCGTGAGCGCATCCTGCACCACTTTGCTGCCACGCACGCGGACGAGGTAATCGCCCGGCGCGGGTTGCGCGATTAAAATTCCCTCCACGTTGTTGAGCTTGTCCGACGAGGGCGCGTTCGGAACCGACTCACCCGCACCAAACTGGTTGCCACGATATAATGTTCCGTCCGGCCCCACGACCTCCAAATCCAGATCATTCACCAGCGCCGGCAATGCGCCCGGAAATCCCGGGACATCCGTGTAGGCCAGAGTGATCTTCAACGGTTGATCCGCCCCTTCCACAAAAATGTGCTGCGCGTAAACCTGGCTGTTCGTCAGCAACACGGATTGATCCACGTATTGATAGAAGCGGGGCGCGGCGTTGTAGTTGGTCGTGATGATATTGACCAGATTAATTCGTCCCCAGCCTTCGTCGTTGTTCGGCACCGGGCCCGGCCCGCCGTTCGCCTGGTCCAGTTCATCCGCCGAATTGATCAACGCCGCTTTGACCAGGGCTGGCGACGGTACCGCATTGGTGTGGGTGCTTTGGTAAAACTGCACGAACACCGCCGCCGCCCCCGCCGCGTGCGGACCGGACATGCTCGTGCCACCCATGTAAACATAATAGTCATCAATCACCGTCCATGAAGTTCCCGCAAGGTCAAATGCGGCGGACGACGCGGCGGAGGCGATCCAGCTTCCGGGTGCGACGAGGTCCGGCTTGAGGCGCCCGTCCGCGCACGGCCCGCGGCTGGAGAAATCACACATCGTGTCCGGTCCTTCAGCATAAAGTCCGTAAGTCTGCGCCAGCGTTCCCGGCACATTTTCCGAGGCGCCGGTGGCGATCACATTTTTGGCGCAGGCCGGACTGCCGATGGTTTGCGAACCGGGCCCCGAATTGCCGGCGGAGAATTCCAAAATGTAGGGTTGATAACCGGCCGTGCCGGCGTCCGCATCGCGCACCAGTTCGTCGAACTGTGCGCAATCCAGATCGTAATCCCCCTGCACATCGTTGCCCCAGCTGTTCGATCCGATTTTAGCCCCGTTACGAACCGCATCGTGCGTCAGAGTTTCGTCGTTGGGAAACGGACTGGCCTCGTTCGCGTCGTCGTCGAAGATGCGTTCGACAAACAGATTCGCTCCGGAGGCCACGCCGAGGCCGTAGAAGGCTTCGGTGTCTGGGTCGGTTTCTCCGGTCGCCGCGTTGCCCGCCACGATGCCGGCGCAATGAGTGCCGTGTCCGTATCCATCCGAGCCGTCCGTGATGTTTGATCCGTAAAGCTGAAATCCCGTCACCCGCCCGAAGAGATCCGGATGCATCGTGTTGGTGTCGCCGGTGTCGAGGCCGGTGTCCGCCACACAGACCGTCACGCCGGAACCGTCGAAGCCGAGCTGCTGCGTGACCGTGGGCGTGGCAACATTGCCATCGTCACCGCCCACGATTTTTGAGGCCGCTTCATCCACCAATTTGCGTTTCGGGGCACGCTCGATCCACAACACCGCGCTCGATTGCGACAGCGCGTCCAACTGGCCGGGTGACAATTCACCTCGCACAATGATGCCCTGACGCAACCGGCTCTCGTGATGAAACTGTTTGAGCTGTGAACGCACCGTGGCGATTTCTGCTGCGCTCGCCGAGGGCGAAAGCAAAATGTTGACGCTCACCGTCTCGTTGGTCTTCGCCGCTGCCTGCGCGGCCTTTGCCAGACTTGGATTAATCTTGTGCTCCGGTTGATAGGGCCCGACCCAGGTGACGAAACCCAGCGCCCCCACGCTCGCTGGCGACACGTTGTTCAGTTTGGCGATGAAAGCATCTTCGGGAACGTATTGAAGCAATTCCACGCCCGCCTTGCGCAGTTCCGCGCGGCGGCCTGGTTCCAGCGGACCGTTGAACTGGATGAGATACAGGCCGGACGCCGCTTTCTGGGAGTGCATCAGTCCGGCCATCGCGGCACGATTGCCGGGGGAATCGGTTTGGATAAGTTCGTTGCGCAGCCGGATGCTTTTCGCTTCGACAATGGCTGCCGATTGGAACATCAGAAGTCCGATGACCGTCCACTTACAACTGGTTTGAAACAAACTGCGGGAAATCACCATAAACCGATACTCCGACTTCGTATTTTAGGCAACGCCGAATTGCTGACAGCGAACTTCTTTGCGTCTTTTAAAGGAGCCGCCGGTGGTTTTGTTTTGTGACTCCTCTCTGCTTCTTCTACTTTGAGGCCAATGCCGCGCACGGTTTATTTCGATTACAACGCCACAACGCCGCTGGATCCGGCGGTGCGCGACGCGATGCTGCCGTTCTTCGGCGAAGTCTGGGGCAATCCCTCGTCCGTGCATCACGTTGGACGCAAGGCGCGGGCGCTGCTCGACGATGCCCGGGATCGTGCGGCAAAATTTCTGGGCGCGAAGCCGAGTGAAATTATTTTCACCAGCGGAGGCACGGAAAGCAACAACCTCGCGATTTTTGGCGCGGCCCGGTTGCTCAAGCCGAAGGGGAAACATCTTATCACCTCCGCGGTGGAGCATCACGCGGTGCTTCATTGCTTCGATTATCTGGAAAAGCATGAAGGTTTCTCCGTCACCTGGTTGCCAGTGGATCCAGCCGGCCGCGTTGCGGCGGTTGATTTGAAGAAGGCGATCCGCGCGGACACGGTGTTGGTTTCCATCATGGCGGCAAACAATGAAATCGGCACAATCCAACCGGTCGCTGAACTGGGAGCGATCTGCCGCGAACGCGGAATCATTTTTCACACGGACGCAGCGCAATGGTTTGGTAAAGAGCCTTTCACCAACATCAGGCAGTTCAATGCCGACCTCGTTTCGGTCTGCGCGCATAAATTTCACGGGCCGAAAGGCGCGGGTTTGCTTTATATCAAGTCTCCGCTGCATCCGGATCCGATTTTGTTTGGTGGCGGACACGAGAACGAGCGTCGCGCCGGCACGGAAAACCTTCCGGCCGTCATCGGCCTGGTCGCCGCACTGGAACAATTTGTGATTCCGCCGGTTTTTGAACGTTCAAAACTTTCAATGCTTGCAGCCAAGCTCATTGCGGCCATTGAGAAGATTGACGGCAGCGAGCTGGTCAGTCCGCGCGAGCTTTCCCTGGCCAACACGGTTTCCTTTGTGGTGCGCGGCGCGGACAGCATTGGTTTGATGGCGGGATTGGATCTGGAAGGCATTTGTGCGTCGAGCGGTTCCGCCTGTTCTGCCGGTTCGCTGGAGCCTTCGCACGTGATTCTCGCGATTGGCCGAAAGGCGGCGGCGAATTCGCTCGTCAGATTTTCGTTAGGCCGCGATTCCACTTTGGAAGAAATTGATTTCGTTTGCGACGCGTTGCCGGAGATCATCCGTCGCGCACAACTAGGCAAATAACCATGGGACGGACTGTGAATGAACTGTTGGCTTTGTGAACAAGTGGATAACTAGCCGACTTTTTGGCTGGCTTCCGAATTCAATTCGCAGTTTCATTCCTCCCGAATCGGTTGCGGCAACTTGACAGCCGGAGTTGTTTGCCTTATTCACAGCCCTTAATAATAAGAGTTATCTTTAAAAAAGACTTTAATAATATCCGAGCATGAACCTCACCATCGCCAAAGACCAGATTCTCATCGGCCTCCAGGCTGTGCAAAATGTCGTCGGCTCGCGCACCACCCTGCCGATCCTTTCCAACGTCCTGGTGCGCGCTGAGGACGGCCACGTGGAGTTCACCGCCACCGACCTGGATGTTTCCGTCTCGTGCAAGGTGGAGGCCAAGGTGATCAAGCCCGGGGCCACCACGATTCCCGTGAAGAAACTCTTTGGCATCGTTCGCGAACTCGGCGGCACCGAGATTGACATCGAAGTGGACGAAAAGAACATCTGCACCATCCGCTGCGGTTCGTCGTTCTTCAAGATCCACGGGCTGAATGCGGATGAATTCCCGCCGTTGCCGAAGTTCAAGGATGACAAGAAAGTCTCCCTCTCGCAGGAAACCGTGAAGGCGATGATGAAGAAAACGTCCTTTGCCGTCTCCACCGACGAATCGCGCTACGTGCTCAACGGCATTTTCATCAGCCTCAAGGATCACAAGATGACCATGGTGGCCACGGACGGACGCCGCCTGGCGCTCGTGGACGAGGAAGTGGACATCTCCGAGAAAAGCGCCGGCGAATTCATCGTCCCCGCGAAGGCTGTGACGGAATTGAACCGCTTGTTGCAGGATAAAGGTGACGTGGAGATCAAATTCGGAGAAAACCAGGCCTCCTTCGCGCTCAAAGACGACAAAGGTTTTTCCGTCCTGGTCATTTCCAAGCTGATCGAGGGCAATTATCCGAATTACCGGCAGGTCATCCCCGGCGAAGCCAAGGAACGCGTGCCGCTCAACCGTGAAGAATTAGTGCAGGCCCTGCGCCGCGCTGAGATCATGACCAGCGAGAAGGCCAACTCGGTGAAACTCGCGTTCGGCAAGAACACGCTGGCCATCACGGCGAACTCACCGGAAGTGGGCGAGGCACGTGAAACCATGGCGGTGAATTACAAGGGCAAGGAGATGGCCATCGCTTTCAATCCGCGCTACCTGATTGACGCGCTGAATGCCCTGAGCGAAGACGAGGTGTTTTTTGAACTCATTGACGAATTAAGCCCCGGCGTGCTGAAGATCAACGGGCCGTTCCTCTACGTCGTCATGCCGATGCGGCTGAGTTAAGATGGGAATGAAACACGCACAACGCAGAATGCTCGTTGGTGCGATCGGCTTGATTTTGGTGGCTGGTTTTGTTCTCCCTCCCCTACCAAAGGCAAAACGGCAGGCCAGACACATTCAGTCCGTGAATCACTTGGTTTCCGCCAGTTGTCTGATCAGAACCAACTTGTTCACAAGCCCGCAGAAATAAGGAACTGGAAGATTGTGAATTGAAAAGCAGCCGTTTCCACTGGCGATGGATTTGGCATGCCTTCACGTGCCGCGTCCACCTTGGGTTTCTGCGCGGCATACCGGCAAAAAAATGGAAAAAGAGTTGCCGCCGCGCCACGATTGTGGGAAATTCCCACCATGCTCATTGCCGATGATAAAAAGCGGGTCCGCATCCCGGCCGCCCATCCGCGCGATGTCTATCATCCGGAAACGCTGACGCGCGATTTGATCGTGCTGCGCCGCATCGAGCCGCCCAAACCCAAAAAACGGATGACGGCGACGGAGATCGGTCGCGCGATTGAGGACAGTCCAATTAAGTTCAACGTCAGTTACGATGAATTGCGCAAACTCACCCGCGAACCATGACCCTGTTTGATTCGTCGGTCCTCATTGACGCCCGCGATAAAGATTCGCCCTGGCATGATTGGGCCAAAGCGCAGATCAAAGGGTTTGGCTCCACCGATGGTGCGGCCGTCAATGTTGTTGCGCTGGCTGAAGTGAGCGTGAGTGTTGAAAAGCCCGAAGCAGTCGCCGAACTGTTGCGCGGCTGGGGCCTGGAGCTGCTACCATTGCCTGTTTCCGCCGCCGCACCGGCAGCCAGGGCCTACGCGCGATATCTCACGCGCGAGGCTGTGTGAAAACTGTTTTATGGTTTGAACAAATACGCTGGCGGCGGGTCAGTGACAAGCATGAACCATCGTGTTGGTCTGGACCGCTCCCAAACGCTGCTCTTTCCGGAACGCCTGGAAGATT
>Ga0247688_1000230_pt1 | contig 21629 bp, 15 predicted proteins | sample CNK29_metaG_FD_182718 | JGI IMG/M metagenome (GOLD analysis project Ga0247688, IMG submission 182718) | Soil microbial communities from Purdue University Martell Research Forest, Indiana, United States - CNK29 | ecosystem: Environmental > Terrestrial > Soil > Temperate forest > Bulk soil... | reverse complement strand
CATCGATCCGGGCCGTACCGGCATCTTCGATTTTCTGCGCCGCGATCCGAAGACGTACCTCCCGGTTTTCGCCGCCTTCGACGAAACGAAGGAGCCGTTTCTCCTCGGGGAAAAGAATCCGTTCGCCGCCGCGGCGGCGACCTTCGTCGTGCTGGCGCTCCTGGCGCTCTTCTTCCGCAGGACGGCGCGGCTGGTGATGCTCGCCATCGCCGTCGCCCTGGCGGCCGGCGGGTTCTTCGCCACCAGGAAATACATCCCGGTCACACGGCCCGGCGTCATCAACCGCCGCCAGGGCATCCCGTTCTGGGAAGCGGCCGCGAATGCCGGCGTCAAGGCGCGCGTGGTCCACGTCCCGGTGACCTTCCCCGCGCACGACTTCCCGCTCGGCGAGATGCTCTCGGGACTCGGCGTTCCCGACGTTTCCGGCCGGATCGGCAAGCCGTTCTACTTCACCTCGGAGCTCGATTTCCACCGCTCCGGCGCGAACGAGTTCTCCATCGAAGTCGTTCAGCTCGAGGACAACAAGGGACGCATCAACGCCAGGATCCAGGGGCCTCCGAACAAGCTGTTCGGCACGCCGCCGTACATCTCCATCCCGATGACGATCACCGTGGCCGAGGATCGGAGCTCCATCACCATCGAAGAGAGCGGGCAGAAGGTGACCTTGCGGCCCGGCGAATGGAGCGGCTGGACGGAGTTCGTCTTCCCGTTCAACCCGCTCATCAAGATCCACGGCATCAGCCGCTTTCATCTGATCGCCACGCAACCCGAAATCAAGCTCTACCTCTCGCCGATCAACTTCGATCCGCGCAGCCTCCCGCCCGGCTTCAACATCACCTCGCCGCCGAAGTGGGCGCCGCAACTGGCCCGCGACTACGGCCTCTACAAAACGCTCGGCTGGCAGATCGATACCTGGGCGATTTCCGAGGGGTTCGCGGACGAACAGATGTTCTGGGATGACATGACCTTCACCGTGGCCCAGGACCGGAAGATGTTCGATGCCTTTCTGTTGGGCGACGATCAACTGATGGTGCAGTGCTTCGAGTTCCCCGACCGCGTCGGCCATGTCTTCTGGCGGCTGATGGATCCGAAGCATCCCGCCTACAACGAGGCGCTTCACGCCAAGTGGGGCGACGCGCTGCTGCGTGCTTACCAGTTGATGGACGCCATCGCCGGCGATGCCATGGCGGCTGCGGAGAAGAACCACGCCTCGCTGATCGTCCTTTCCGATCACGGCTTCGCCTCCTTTCGCAAGTCGGTGAACTACAACACCTGGCTGGTGATGAACGGCTACATGACTCTCAAGACCGGCGTTCAGGTGAAGGACCGCAACGTCGAGATGCTCTTCGATCAGGGTCAGTTCTGGGAGAACGTCGACTGGTCCCACACCCGGGCCTACGCCATGGGCCTGGGCGAGATGTACATCAACGTCAAAGGCCGCGAGGCGCAGGGCATCGTCAATCCCGGTCCGGAGTACGACGCTCTGAAGGCTGAGCTGAAGGCGCGCCTGGTGACGATGACCGACCCGGAGACGATGGAGCATCCCGTCCGCCGCGTCCTGGCACGCGAGGAGGTCTATCGCCAGTTCGACCCGAACATGATCCCCGACCTCTTCGTCACGAACAACGACGGCTATCGCGTCTCCTGGCAAACGTCCCTCGGCGGCATCCCCAAGCAGCTCATCGAGCCGAACAAGCAGGCCTGGAGCGGCGACCATTGCTCCGTCGACCCCGAGATCGTCAAGGGGATCTTCTTCTACAACCGGAAGCTGGCCACGGATCGGGCGCCGTACATCGCGGATGTGTATCCGACGGTTTTGGGTTTGCTTGGGGTGAAGGCGCCGTATGAGTTGGATGGGGTGGAACTGAAATGACAACCGACTACGATGACGGTTATGTAGTTCTCGATCACGAGGAGTTTCTTGAACAAGCTTGGGAGGCCTACCGCGCGACGACTCCGCGGCCCCGTCTGTTTCTACCCGGCGTCTACAAGTATCACTCCTGTCTTGAAATGAAGGCCGAACGAGCGCAGCGCGTTATCGATTGGTTTCTTTCGCTTTCGCGTGAGATCGTAAACTGACAAATGGATTACAAAAGATTACTAACCCAGGTCGAGCGCACGCTCGAACAGATCGAGAACACCGAATCGACTCGTTTCACCATCGAACAGATCGGGCAGACCATTGCCACCAATTTTCGGGAAGAGCTTGGGATCACCGGCGGGCGTATCTACGAGCTGACCGATGAGAACAACTACGAACTGGTCGGGCGCTTCGGCCAGTCGAGCGAAGGGCCACTCGGCATCTCCGTGCCGCGCGATTACAAGCCGATCGAGCTGGTGCTCGAGAACGGCGTCGTGGTCATGGATCCGACCGATCCCGGCGTCGATCCGGTGCTCGAGAGCAAGCTCGGGGCGCAGCGTTTCGCCGCCGTCGCTGCCGGCGACAACCATTCGCACATCCTCGGATTTGACGTCGCCCCGAACCTGAGCCGCGACGACATCCTCTTCTCACTCAACCTCATCCGCTATACCGTCAACCAGCGCCTGCGCGCCGATAAATACCAGTCCCTCATCGTCGAGGCGCAGCGCATCCAGCAGTCGATCCTGCCACAGCGGGTGCCGCAGTACGCGGGCTTCGAAATCTGGGGCAAGACCATGCCGGCGGCGGTGGTGAGCGGCGACTTCTACGACTTCATCCCCATCTCCGACAACATCCTCGGGCTGGCCATCGCCGACGGATCGGGCCACGGTCTGCCCGCGGCGCTGGTCGTGCGCGATATCTACATGGGATTGCGCATGGCCACCGACCGCGACTTCAAGATCATCCGCACGATGGAGAAGCTGAATCACATCATCCATCGCGGCCGGTTGACCACGAAGTTCGTTTCTCTTTTCTACGGCGAGCTCGAAACGGGCGGCATCCTCATCTACTGCAACGCCGGCCACAACTTCCCCTTCGTGCTGCGCGCCGACGGGGAGACGATCGAGCTCCTCTCGAACGGAGGGCCGGTGCTCGGGCCGACGCCGGACGCCACCTACATGCGCGGCTTCGCCAAGCTCAACGCCGGCGATCTGCTCTGCCTTTACACCGACGGCATCGTCGAGGCACACAACGCCGACGATGAGGAATTCACCCTGGAACGGCTGGAAGCGCTCGTGGCCGCGAACCGCCATCGGACATCCGAGGAGATCGGCAGGGAAGTGCTGGCACGGGTGACGGAGTGGGGGCCCGGCGAGCAGGACGACCGGACAGTGGTGATCGTGAAGGCGGTGAAACTGTGAGGTCTCGCGGTTGCGCGGTTACGCGGTCGCGCGGCGGGTTCTCCGCTGGAGATGTCTTGACTACTTTACACCGCGCAACCGCGAGACCGCGCAACCGCGCAACCGCATGAACGACGTCCTCTACATCAACGGCCGCTTCACCACCACGTCCGAGCGGGTCATCGGCGTCGAGGATCGCGGATTCCAATTCGGAGATGCGGTCTACGAGGTGTTCAAGTTCCTCGGCAAGCGGCCCATCTTTCTCGCCGATCACTATCAACGGATGGAGCGCGGCCTGCGGGAGATCGAGATCCATTCGCCGTGGGATGAAGCGGCGTTCGCGGCGATCATGCGCGAGCTGATTGCGCGGACTGCTTTCGACGACGGCATCGTCTATATCCAGGTTTCCCGAGGGGAAGGGGAGCGCGCGCACTTCTACAGTGACGATCTGCGGCCGACGGTCGTTGCCTACACTCGAGCGGTCAGTTTCCCGGACGCGGCGAAGAAAGAGCGCGGTATTCGCCTGGTCACCACCGCCGATCTTCGCTGGAAGCACTGCGATGTAAAGTCGGTCAACCTTCTCGCAAACGTGCTGGCCAAGAAGAAAGCGCAGCGTGCCGGCGCCGACGAGGTGCTGCTGATCGACGGCGGCATCGTGCGCGAGGGGGCCAGCGCCAGCTTCTTCGTCATTCGCGGTGGAGGGGTGATCACGCATCCGCCCGATGAGCACATCCTTCCCGGCATCGTGCGCGACCGCGTTCTGCAGCTTGCCCGTGCCGCCGGGATCCCGGTCGAGGAACGGCCGCTCCGCGAGAGTGAGCTTTTCGACGTCGACGAGGCCTTCATCACCAGCACGTCGATGAGTGTCATGCCGGTGTCGGCCATCGACCTACGGACGATGCGGCGCGGCCCACTGACGCCGGTCCTGCAGCGTCTCCTCGACGAAGAGGAAGCGCGCGACGCCTCTCCCTGAGACGAGCTAATCCGTTGCAGCTCAGCAGTTTAAGGATGCGATCGGGCATTGCCGTTGCAGTTCCATCCATACGGGCCTGAGTGCCCGAAAGGAGATAGCAAATGGATAACCGTGAACGCGACAAGATGAACAAAAACACCGGCTCGACCTCAGGAAGCGATGTCAACCGCAACACGTCTTCGCGTATCGGAAAGGACAAGAGCGACTCATCCACTGACTTCGACAAGAGCAGCGGTCAGTCGGGAAAATGGAATGACCCCAACAGCCGCGGCAGCAGCAAGTCGTCCGGCTACGGCAATACCGGCGACCGCGGCTCGTCCAGCGGCAACCGCCACTGACGACGACCAGCGTTTGCAATCGAAAGGGCCGCGCGACGATTCGCGCGGCCTTTTCGCGTTTGGAAAGCGATCCACCACAGAGACACAGAGATCACAGAGAAAAGCTCTGTGTCCTCTGTGCCTCTGTGGTTAAATGCATTTTGGCGTCACGAAAGAAAGTTACGCGGGTGACTCAGCTCGTCGCTATCCCCAACTTCCCCTTCACCTGATCTCGCGCGATCGAGGCTCGGCCGCGCACGCCGTTCCACAGCCATCGCCCCTCGGTGTGCGCGGCGATGGCCCTTCTTGCCGCTGACATCTCCGTGAACGCCGGTGTGAGCAGCCGCGGGTCGTTGAAATTCTCGACGAAGGCATTGGCGATTCGCTGCGGCCCGGTGTGGTTTTCGGCGCGGCCGTCGCTTCCATATTGGGCGATCAGTAACTCCTTCGCCGGTGCAGTGATCGGCTCCAGCAGCAGATTGCTGAATTGACAGGCGTGACGGGCGTGCTCGTTGTAGAAATCCTCGAACGTGGCGGTGATCCACTCGTCGTCGAATGGACCGTCGCCGCGGGCGATGATGCCGGAGACCAGGTGGCGCGCCTGCTTGATGCCGCTGTTCGCCCCCTGCGCCGCGATCGGATCGTAGGAGATCGACGTATCGCCGAGGGCCGCGACACAGCGGTGCGATGGAAGTTGGGCGGCAGGCTTCCGCACGGTTGGCGTGACCCGGCCGATGAGCCATCCCAGCGGGTCGGCCAGCTCCATGTGCCGGACGAACGGCTCGTCCCACGGAAAGAGCTCGCCGATCACCTGCTTCACGCGCGCTACCGCCTCGACGCCAGTTTGAACATCGGCAAATCGATCCATACGCGATCCCGCCTTTGCCTCGACGAGAATGTTCCAGCATGGGCCGGCATCCTTGTGCAGGTAGGGGATGAAAAAGATCTCGCCGTCGGTCCCCAGGAAATCGAACTTCACCGGCAGCAGAGGCAGCCCTTCGATCCGCTCCGGCATGCCGGTCACGATGACCATGGCCAGATTTCGTTGTGGGCCGCCGTAGACGCTCCGGCTCCCATCCCGTTCGAAAATGCGGCAGAGGTCCGCGCGGCCGGTGGCTACGATGGTGAGGTCATGATCGGCGGCGATCTCGTCGAGCCGCTCGACGGTGACCTGTTCGATCTGCAGCCGGCCGCCACGCCGTTCGAGCTCGTTCATCCATCGATGCGACTGCAGTCGAAGATCGACCGCCTGGAACGGCTCACGTAACCGCCCCAGGAGTCGCACGAGGGGATTGTGAAGGGTGGGACAAAAGGTGAGGAAGACCCCTTCCCCTTTCGGAGCGGCGTCGTCCCAGAAGTTGAGACCCAGCTCCCGCTCGTAGGACAGCGCGATGGCGAATCGGGCCGCCGTGCCGGTGGGGCGGCTTTCGTTGAGCCACTGTTGGGCGGTGCGATCGGAGTAAAGATCCACCGAATATCCTGCCTGGAGAAGCCCGTGCGCGGCGGCGAGACCACTGATTCCTGAACCGACGATTGCGATCCTTCGCATGATTGTTTCTGATGTAAACACGGCGTTATGTTCGTTCCGGTGAACGAATCCGAACGGCTCCGTGACAGTGGGTTCAGAAACGAGTTGTCGGTTGTCGGTTATCGGTTGTCAGTTCAAACGCGCGAAGCTCGATCAACCGATAACCGACAACGCGCGAAGCGCTAGAGCGTGAACTGACCCGCCTCGATGATCGCCCGTACCCGCGCCATGAACTGGTCGGCGATCGCGCCGTCGATGAGGCGGTGATCGAAGGTCAGCGAGAGGATGCACATCGAGCGGATGGCGATCACGTCGCCTTCCTTTGTCTCCACGACCACCGGACGCTTCTTCACGCCGCCGACGCCGAGGATGGCCACCTGCGGCTGGTTGATGATCGGTGTTCCGAACAGACCGCCGTAGATGCCGGGGTTGGTGATGGTGAACGTTCCCCCCTGCACGTCATCGGGTGAGAGCTTCTTGGTCCGGGCGCGCTCGCCGAGGTCGTTGATCGTCTTCGAAAGGCCGAGGATGTTCTTCTCGTCCGCATTCTTCACCACCGGCACGATCAGGCCCCAATCGAGGGCGACGGCGATCCCGATGTTGAGATCGCGGTGGTAGATCACCGACGACTCATCCATCGAGGCATTGATGATGGGGAACTCGCGCAGCCCGGCCACGATGGCCTGGATGATGAACGGAAGGAAGGTCAGTTTCGCGCCGCGCTCGGCGTAGGCCTCTTTGTACTGGCGGCGAAGCTTCTCGATGTTGGTGAAGTCGACCTCGAAGACCGTCGTCACGTGCGCCGAGGTCTGCTTGGAAAGGACCATGTGCTGGGCGATCTTCTTGCGCATCACCGAGAGAGGCTCGATGCGGTTGTTCTCGCCGGTGGCGAAGGTCATGGCGGGAGGACGAGGGGCCGGTTCCGGGGTTGCTGGGGGTTTCTGGGTTGCTGGAGGTGACGGGCGCTGCATGAAGTCGAGGATGTCGTTCTTCGTGACGCGGCCGGAGACGCCGGAGCCCTGGATGCGGGTGATGTCGACGTTGTTCTCCTGGGCGATCTTGCGGACGAGCGGGGAGGATTTGGTGCGGCGGCGCTCGTCGAGGGAGTCGGGGTCGCGGGGTTGCGCGGGTTCTAAGTCGCGCGGTTTCGCGGTTTCGGGGTCGCGGGGTTGCGCGGTCTCGGGGTCGCGGGGTTGCGCGGTCTCGGGGTTGCTGGGTTGCTGGGTTGCTGCGGCGCTGGGTTCGGGTTGTGGCTCTGGTTTCGGTGCGGGGGGTGGAGGTGGCGGCGGGGTGACAGGTGCCGGTGCCGGCGCGGGGGCGGCAGGGGCGCTCGCGCCGGCGGCTTCGCCTTGTGCGCCGATGCGGGCCACGACGGTATTCACGCCGACGGTCTGCCCTTCCTGGGCGATGATCTCGGTCAGCGTTCCGTTGGCCGGCGAGGGGATCTCGGCGTCGACCTTGTCGGTGGAGATCTCCAGGAGCGGCTCATCGCGCTCGACGGTTTCGCCAACTTTCTTCAACCAGCGAACGACGGTTCCTTCAGCGATCGATTCGCCCATCTGGGGCATGACGACATCAGTGGCCATTGCGGGGTTGCTCCTAAATTAGTACGCAAGCAGTTCTCTTGCCGCTGCCAGGACTCTATCGCGATTCGGTAGATAGAACGCCTCGAGAGGGGGGGAGTAGGGGGTTGGAACGTCGAGCGCGGCCACGCGTTTGACCGGCGCATCGAGGTAGTCGAAGGCCTTCTCGGCGATGCGCGCCGCGAATTCGGCGCCCGCTCCGCCGGTGAGCGGCGCCTCGTGCAGGATGATGACGCGGCTGGTTTTGGCGACGGATTTGAGAATGGCTTCCTCGTCGAACGGGATGATGGAGCGAAGGTCGATGACCTCGGTTGAGACGCCGTCCTTTGCCAGCTCCGCCGCCGCATCGTCCGCGACGTAGATCATCGAGCCCCAGGTGATGATGGTGAGGTCGCTTCCGCTGCGCCGTATGTCTGCCTTGCCGATCGGGACGATGTAATCCTCCGCCGGCAGCTCTTCCTTGATCCGGCGGTAGAGATACTTGTGCTCGATGAAGAGCACCGGATCGTCGTCGCGGATGGCGGCCTTGAGCAGTCCCTTGGCGTCGTAGGCCGTCCCCGGCGCGACGATTTTCAGTCCCGGCCGGTTCATGAACATGGCCTCGGGGTTGAGCGAGTGGAACGGCCCTCCATGCGTGCCGCCGCCGGCCGGCCCACGGATGACGATGGGACATGGGCTGCCGACGCGGTAGCGCGAGGTGGCCGTGAAGTTGACGATCATGTCGTAGGCGACGGTGATGAAGTCGATGAACTGCATCTCCGCGATCGGCCGCATCCCCATGAGCGCCGCCCCCGACGCCGCGCCGACGATGGCAACCTCGGAGATGGGCGTGTCGATGACCCGTTCCTCTCCGAACTCTTCGATCATCCCGGCGCTGGTCTTGAACGCGCCGCCGTAAGCGCCGACGTCTTCGCCGATGAGGAAGACCCGCGGATCGCGCCGCATCTCTTCGATCATCGCTTCGCGAATGGCGTCGAGGTAGGTGGTTTCAGGCATGTTTGTAAGGATGAAGGCAGAAAGCAGAAGGCAGAAGGCAGAAGGCAAAAAGATGAACGGCTTCCGCCTTTATCCTTCGTCCTTCTGCTTTCTGCCTTCTGCCTTCTGCCTTCATCGCTCCTCCCAATACCCGTCCCCTGCATACAAGCCTAACCCCGCCTCTTCGGGGCGCGGCATCGGTGAGCGCTCGGCTTCGTCGGTGGCGGCGTCGACGTCGCGGCGGACGCGCGACTGGATCGATTCAAAGTCGGCCGCCGTGTCCGTGCCGCTGTCGATCAGCGCTTGTTCGAATCGGACCACCGGATCTTTGGCCGACCACTCTTCGATCAGCTCCGGCGGGACGTACGACTGGTTGTCGTGCTCGGCGTGGCCCTTCATCCGGAAGGTCTTCACTTCGATGAGGGTCACCCCTTCGCCGGCGCGTGCGCGCTCGACGGCGCGCTTCGCCGCGTCGTACGTTGCCAGGACGTCGTTGCCGTCCACCGTCTCGCTGGCGCAGCCGAAGGCGTGCGCCTTGTCGGCCAGCGATTTCAGCGCGCTCTGCTTCGCCGTCGGCGTCGAATAGGCGTAGCCGTTGTTCTCGAGCACGACCACGAGCGGGAGCTTCTGCACCGTGGCGAAGTTCATCCCCTCGTAGAAGGCGCCGGTCGACGATGCGCCGTCGCCGATGAAGGCCAGGCCGACGAGGTTGCGCTTCTGCATCCGGCCGGCAAGGACGATGCCGGCCATGACCGGGATCATGTCGCCGAGCATCGAGATCTGGCCGATGAACCCGTCGCGCGCCGGATGGCCGAAGTGGATGTTCAGCTCGCGGCCGCGCGTCGGCGAGTCGCCCTTGGCCATGTATTGCTTGATGATGTCGGACGGCCTGGCGCCGGCGACGAGGATCGATCCCATGTTCCGGATCAGCGGCTGCACGACGTCGCCGAGCGCGTAGTCGAGCGCGTACGCCGCCGCCACCGATTCGCCCTCCTGCCCGAGGGAACGATAGAGACCGCCGATGACCTTGGCCTGGCGGAAGAGCGCCACGATGCGCTCCTCGAGCGTGCGCGTCAGGCGCAGAAAGTAATCGATCTCGAGCAGATTCTCGCGGGAGAGGCCGTGGGTGTCGAGGGTCATGGTTGTCTGTCACGCAGTTGCGGGGTCTCGGGGTTGCGCGGTCTCGCGGTGTCGGGCGAGCGAACGCCGCGAGACCCCGAAAACCGCGCGACCTCGCAACCGCTTCACTGGTGTATCGAATGCCCAGCCACATCCTCGGCCGCTTCCATCATCGCCTCGGAGAGCGTCGGGTGGGCGTGGATGGTCCTGGCGATCGACTCGCTGGTCGCTTCGAGCTCCAGCGCCGCGCAGGCCTCGGCGATCAATTCCGTCGCTTTCGGGCCGACGATGTGGACGCCGAGGAGCTCGTCGTATTTCTTATCGGACACGTATTTCACCAGACCGCCGGACTCGCCGAGGATCTTGGCTTTGGAGTTCGCGCTGAAGGGGAACTTGCCGATCTTGACGTCGTATCCGCGCTCTTTCGCTTTCTTTTCGGTCAGGCCGACCGAGGCAACCTCGGGGTCGGTATAGGTGGCGTTCGGCACGTGGTCGTAATTGATCGGGCGTACTTCGAGTCCCTTGATCTTCTCCATTACCAGGATTCCCTCAGCCGAGGCACAGTGGGCGAGGGCGGGGGTTGGGACGATGTCGCCGATGGCGTAGATGTTCGGCTCGCCGGTGCGCATGAACGGATCGACCTGAACCATGCCGCGCTCGATGACCACTTTCGTCCCTTCCAGTCCGCAGTTCTCGGTGACGGCGCGGCGGCCGGTGGCGGAGAGGACGATCTCGACGTCGAACGTCTGCTGCTTACCTTTCGAGCTCACGACGACCTTGACGCCGCTGTCGCCAACCTCGGCTGACTCGACCTTCGCGTCGGTCAGCACTTCGATGCCTTTCTTCTTGAAGATGCGCGTGAACTCTTTCGAGATCTCTTCATCTTCGATCGGCAGCAGCAGCGGCATCACTTCGACGATGGTCACCTTCGTGCCGAAGCGGGCGAAGATCGAGGCGAACTCGCAGCCGACGGCGCCGGCGCCGATCACCAGCATCGATTTCGGCACTTCGCTGATCTTGAGGATGTGGTCGGAGTTGATGATCCGCTTGCCGTCGGCCTTGATGTGCGGCAGATCTTTCGGAACGGAGCCCATGGCCAGGATGACGTTCTTCGTGTTGAGCTTCTGACCGTCGACATCCACCACGCCCTTACCCGCCAGTTTGCCGAAGCCGGTGATGCGCTCGACCTTGTTCTTCTTGAAGAGGAACTCGATCCCTTTGGCGTTGGCGTCGACGACGCCCTGCTTGCGGGTCTGGACGACGCTCCAGTCGAGAGTGACGTCGCCGACGGTGATACCGAACTCTTTCGCCTTCTGGATCTTGGTCCAGATGTCGGCGTTCTCGAGGAGCGATTTGGTCGGGATGCAGCCGCGATGCAGGCACGTCCCGCCCAGGAATGGATCTTTTTCGACGACGGCCACCTTCATGCCGAGCTGGCCGGCGCGGATCCCGGCCACATACCCGCCCGGACCGCTGCCGATGACCACTACGTCGTACTGTTGTTCTGCCAAGGAAACCTCCCGTGATCTAACGCGGCGCGCATTATATGCAGGTCATGAGAACACTGATTGCCTGCCTTCTCTTCACCGCGGCCTCGGCATTCGCGCATCCGAGCGTAAGCGTGGTCATCGATTCGCGAGGCAACGTTTACTACAGCGATCTCACGCAGATCTGGCGCGTTGCGCCGGACGGAACCCGCACCATCGCCGTGCCTCATGTCCATTCGCATGAGCTGTATCTCGATGCCGCCGATACCCTCTACGGCGAGAACGTCTGGTACAACGGTGAGACGCTCAAGACCTGGGGCAACTCGGTGTGGAAGCGCACGAGCGACGGCCGGATCTCATTCATTCATCCGCCGCGAGCGGGCTTCAACGAGGACTTCAGCTTCGTCCGCGACGCGGCCGGCAATCAGTACTTCGCCGTCCGCGACCGGAACGAGATTCGCCGCCAATCGCCGGACGGACGCACGGTTACGATCGCGCATGCGCCGTTCAAAGACATTCGCTGGATGACGGTGACTCCGAACGGCGTGGTCTACCTGATCGATCTGCTCGATCTCGTGCGCATCACCCCTGACGGAAAGGTGACCACGATGGCCCGCAATCTGAGCTCCCACAGCCTCTTCGGCGAAGACCGTCACCGCGTGCAAGGCGTGTGGACCGACCGCGCGGGAAACGTCTATGTCGCCGCCTCGGCGGAGAGGGAGGTCAAGCGCGTCACTCCCTCCGGCCGAATCGATGTCGTCGCACGCTCGTCGTTTCCCTGGTCGCCATCCGGCGGCACGATCGCGCCGAACGGCGACCTATGGGTGCTGGAGTACTCGGTCACCAATCAACAGCGGGTTAGGAAGGTGAAGTAAGCCCTGCCGAAGGCAGGCAAACGGAGCCGTGCCGAAGGCACGGGCACAGGAGCGCTGGCGTCTCGCCGGCTGGCTCGGGGGCGTCTCGCCCCCGGTCTGTCGTACCCTCGACATTCGCTGGTAACCGCAGCGGCGAGACGCCGCTGCGCCAGCCGGCGAGACGCCAGCGCTCCTAACCCTCCCTACTGCGCCGGCACGTACGTCGGGTCCTGCGTGGCGGCGTCGATCACCGATCCGTAGGCCGTTACCCGTCCTGTTCCGCTGAGCACCTTCACCGTCACGCGTGCGTTGTAGGCCGTGCCGAGGCCGAACTGGGCCAGGGAGACCTGCAGGAACTGGTTCGCGGTAAGCGCGATCTGCGTCTTGGCGGCCACCTTCGAATCCGACGGGATGGCGGAGACTTCGATCGTGACCGGGCTGCCGCTGGTCTCGACGAAGCCGAGGTTCGTGCGCATCTTGTCCGACGACTCGAGCTGGAGCAGTTGCAGGACGCGGTTGTCCGACAGACCGATCGATCCCGCCGGCGTCACGGCGGGGATGAACTGGCCGTACGTACCGTTCGAAGTCTGGTTGTAGGTTCGGGCGGTGACGATGAGCTTCGAGCTGGCCGGCGTGGTGACGAGCATCGAGCCGCCGGAGTTGGTGAGCGTGAAGAGATTCTGCAGCGCGTTGTCGATCGGCATCACCTGGTTCGCCGGAATCGTCACCTGCTTCGTTCCGCTGGCGCCGGTGTTTCCCGGCTGCGGGAAATAGGTCAGCGTCGCCGTCACCGGGGATGACGTCGGATTGAACAGGCGGATGTCGCTGCGCCAACTGGCGATGCCATTGTTGATGTCGGCCACGCCGGGGATGACGTAGCGCGTGGCCGATTCCGCTCCTTTGAGAACCGGGAAGACCATCAGCGGATCGTTGGTGAGGTTGTCGATGACCGATGCGTACGCCGTCACCTTGCCGGTCGCCGACACCACCTCCACCTCGAAGCGGCCGTCGGTGAGCGTGATGCCGTTCTCCGCCAGAAGGTTGCGCTGCTGGTGCTCGCCGGGCATGAGCGAGATCGGAATCGGCGCCACCACTTCGACACCTGCATTGTTGAAGACGTGGACGAGAACGCTGGCCGGCTCGCCCGCTCCTTCCACGATCCCGAAGTTCGTCCGGTAAGCGGCTGATTGGGCGATCTGCTGGAGCGAAAGGACGATCTTGTTCGACGGATCGGAAGACTGGGCGATGAAGCTCGAGAACGGAATGGCCGGGATGAACTGCCCGAACGTACCGGTCGGGGTGGAGTTGTAGGTGCGGCTCGAGGCGACTGTCTGGACGCTGATCTGCGAACTGGCCGACGATGACGAGAAGCTGCTCGACGTCGGCGTCAGCGGACGGATCTCCAGAACGCCAAGGGCGCTCGATCCGTCCGAGCCGGTGCCGAAGAAGCTGGTCAGGATGTCGTCGAGCGCCATCGTCGCGCCGGGGTCGACCTGGATCGTCGTCGACGAGCCGGACTGTGAGGCGTCGGTGCGCGTCAATGTGAAATTGAGCTGGTACTTCATCGCCTGCGCGCTGGTGTTGGCGATGCGGACGTCCGACTCGAAGAGCGAGGCGTTCGCGCCGGTGGCGTGACCGACGGCGGGGATGAAGAGCGAATTCGGGAGCGGCGTGTTCTTGCCGCCGGGGGAGACCGGCGTCACGGTCGTCACCGACACCGGCACGCTGGCCGGCGGCGTCGTATCGGTGGCGATGATGTTTCCCTTGCTCGCGGCACTGAACGAGAGGATGACCGTGGCGGTGTTCGTGCCGAGCTTCAGCGCCACCGGGTCGGAGATGATCGTCAGCGTGGTCCCGTTCGGTCCGAGCGTGCCGGAGGCCGGCTTCACCGTCGCCCACGGCTTGTCGGTGCGGGCGGTGAAATTGAGGCTGGGGGTGACGCCGGGGATGAAGATGGTCTGGCGGATGGTGCTGGCCGTGCCGACCTCGACGCTCATTTGGCGCTGCGGCGTGTCGGGCAGGACCGTCACGATGACCACCTTCGAGTATGGGCCGCGGTCGTCGCTGCAATTGCTGATGGCGCGTACTCGGTAGAACCACTTCGTGGCGGCCGTCGCCGAGGTGTGGATGAATTTCGCCGACTGGTCGCTGACGACCTGCGTGGCTGCGCCGGCGAAATCGGTCGATGCCGACTCCTGCAGCTCATAGCTGGTGGCGTTCGCCACCGTGTCCCAGCGGATGGTGTATTCGCTGTTCGACGCCACCTGGGCCGGGCCGGTGGCCAGCGGGCGGGTGGGCGTGGTGCAGGGAGGCGGCGTCTTGACGACCGTGAACGAGCTCCTCGCGGAAGAGAGCGAGGGGCAGAGCTTGTAGAGCACTTCCACGCGCCAGCGGATCGTGCCGCTGGGGACGTCCACCGTCAACTGGTGGTTGGTCGTCGAGCCGATGACGCTCTCGCCCTGATCGTCGACCGCCGCCCAGACCTTGTATCCGGTGGCGTCGGGAATGCGCGACCACTCGAAGCGGACGGGGGACGTGAGTCCGGTGGCGTTGTCGGCAGGGGTGAAGAGGATGGGACGCTCGCCGTCGCAATCGTTCTCCGGCACGACGAAGCTGGCGTGCTTCGACTCGACCGGCGTGCAGCCGTTGACGAATGCCACGACCCACCATTCATTCTCGTCGTCAGGCACCTCGATGGTGACTTCGGTCTGCGGAGTTTCGGCGATCCGCGTCGCCGCGCCGTCGTCATTGCGGAGGAAGACCGCGTAGTTGATGGCGCCGTTGACCGCCGTCCAGGCGAAGCGGACCGGCGAGGTGAGGTTCTTCGCTCCATCGGCGGGAGCAAGGAGCGTCGGTCCGTCGGCCGGGCAGTTCTGCGAACGTGCCACGGTGAAGTTTTGGGTGGCGGAGCGAAGCGAAGGACAGCCGTCGAAGACCGCCTCGACATGCCAGCTCACCGCGCTCGGAGGAAGCGTGCCGGTGACCGAGGTGTCGGTGGTCTTGGCCAGAACCTTCGTGTCGCCGCCGTCGAACGAGGCGTGCACGCGGTACTCCGTCGCTTTCGGAACCGAGGTCCAGGAGAGCGTGACCGGCGAAGCCACCGTGGCGTTGTCAGCCGGCGAGATGATTTGCGGACGAGAGCTCGCGGTCGGGCATCCCGGCGTGGGGATGACGAAACTGTCGACGGCCGACCGCACCGCTGGGCAGTTCTCGAAATACGTCTCCACAAACCAGAGACCGTTTCCAGTCGCAGCGAAGTCGTGCTGGAGGTGGGTGTCCTTGGAGAATCCGACGTCGGCGAACGCATCGCCGTTGAGGGAGACCCATACGCGGTAGAAGAGCGCCGTCGAATCGTTGCCGTTCCACGAGAAGGTGATCGGGGCCGTCACCTGCGCGCCGCCGACCGGCGAGGAGAGCGTGGCCGCCTTGTGCGAGTCGCAGTTCGCCGCCGTGCCGACGGTGAAGTGGCGATGCGCGGAGAAGGTGGAGTCGCAGCCGTTGCTGAAAATCGTCTCGACGTACCACTCGCCCGGGCCGCTCGTCAGCGAGACCTGTTGCGATGTGTTGGAGCTGCTCGTCCGCGCGGCGATGAGTGGCGCGCTGCCGTTGTAGGAGATCCAGAGCCGGTAGTTGCTGGCGCCGGCGACGGAGCTCCAGGAGAACGTGACCGGCGAGGTGACCGTGGCGTTGTCGGCCGGCGCATTCAATGTCGTGGTCGTGCCGCAGGTCGTCTGCGCGCCGCTGGTGAAGGTCGATTTGGCGGAGACGATATCGGGACAGTTGGCGAACGACGTGGCAACCCACCAGGTCAACGCACCGTCGGGGACGAGGCGCGAGAGTGACGTCGCCGTCGTCGTTCCCGAGAGATCGCCCGAGTCGTCGCCCGCCTCGGCGATATACAGCTTGTAGCCGATGGCCCCACTTACCGCCGTCCATTGAAAGGTAACGGGCGAAAGGACGCCTGTGGCGCCGTTGGCCGGCGCGATGAGCGTCGCCGGCGTTGTCGGACAGCTCACCGTCGGCGCGACGGTGAAGCTGAAGACGGAGCTCGATGTTTTCACCGTCGTGCTGCACGCGGGAAAGGCATCGACTGACCAGAAGTAGGTCCCTGCCGGAAGCGGCTGGGCGAAGGTGAAGCTGGTTTGGGAGGCGTTGAGACGGGTGTCGTTCGTCGTCGGCGCGGGCGGGTTCTGCGTGCCGAAGTGGATGAGGTACTTGTCGGCATTCGAGGCGGCCGACCAGCTCAGCGTCGGTGTGGCGCTGGCGGTGCTGCCGTTGGCCGGGCCGGTCAGATTGAACGAGCCGGGCGGGTTGCAAACGGCCCCCGTGGTTTTGAACGTAGCGCAGCCGCTCGACGGGGAGGGACAGGTGGTGTTCGTCTTTTTGGCCACGACGCGCCACTCGTAGCTGGTGTTCGCGGTGAGCTGGCCGGGCGGGTTGAAGCTCGTCGATGAGGTGGTGAAAACCGGCTGGCCCGTGCAGGCGCCCGATCCGACAGGACCGAAGTAGACGTCGTATTGCGATGCGCCGCTGACGGGGCTCCAGGTCATCGTCGGCGTCTGCGAAACGTTCTGCGCGGTATCCGACGGCGACTGAATCGAGGGCGCACTGGTCAGGCAGCCGACCGTGAATTGTCTGCCGGCCGATACCAGCTCGCAGTTGGCGTTGGTGTTGTTGGCCTTCACGCCCCAGAAGTACTGGTTGGCCGGGAGGCTGCTCACCGTGCAGGAGTTGGCGTTTGCCCCGGTGGCGGAACAGGCGATCGTGGTTGTGTTGGTGTTGCTCGTGGTGCCGATGAAAACGGAGTAGCCGGTGATGCCGCTCGTGGTCGAAGGCGTCCAACTGAAGGTGACCGGCGAGTTCTCATTCAGGTTCGAGCCGTTCGGCGATTGCGCGACGGGGGGCTGGCTGTTGGCCGGGCACTGCGCAATGGCCTCTCCGCCGAGCGCCACAACGGCGCACAGCAGCGCGATCAGTCGAGCTCGCATGTTGGGTCCTCTCAATTGCTGTTAGACGACAGTTCTCGTCCGACGTTGACACGAATGTAACGCCACACCGCGATGGCAACGGTGACAGCGCTCACTCGATCAATGGTATTTGTTACCGCCCGTATTGAACAGGACGACGACCTCGTTCGATGCGATGGTCCCCGCATCGATTAGCGAACGCAGCGCCAGCAGGGTCGCGCCCGCTTCGGGACCGGCATCGATCCCTTCCAGTTTCCGCAACGCCGCCGCCGCGTTCTCGATCTCTGCTTCCTCGATGGCAATGGCGCCACCGCCGGAGTCGCGCAGCGCGCGCAGCATCAGGCGGTCGCCGATGGCGCGGGGAACGCGCAGGCCCCAGGCGCCGGTCCGCGGCGACTCCCATTCCGGCGCGGTGTCGAGACCCTCGTTGAAGGCGCGGACGACCGGCGCGCAGCCGCTCGACTGCACGGTGAACATGCGCGGGCGTCTGGAATCGATCCAGCCGAGGCGCTCCATCTCGTCGAACGCCTTCCACATGCCGATGAGGCCCGTGCCGCCGCCGGTCGGATAGAGGATGACGTCGGGCAGCCTGCCGAGGTCTTCGAGCAGCTCGTAGCCCATGATCTTCTTGCCTTCGATGCGATACGGTTCTTTGAGCGTCGAAAGATCGAAGCCGCCGTTGCTGGCGATGTATTGCGCGACGCGTTTCCCCGCATCGGTGATTACCCCCGGCACGAGCTCGACCTCGGCGCCAAAACTCCGGCATTCATCGATGATCGATTGCGGCGTATCGGGCGGCATGGCCACGAAGACCGGCAGCCCGGCCCGAGCCCCATACGCCGAAAGGGCTGCCCCGGCGTTGCCCGCGGTCGGCGTCGCCAGACTGCGCGCGCCGAGGTGCCTGGCCATCGTCACGGCCGCGGCCATCCCGCGTGACTTGAACGAGCGCGTCGGATTCTTCGACTCGTCCTTGATCCAGACGTTCTCGTATTGCGTGGAGCGCAGCAGGGGAGTGATGCCCTCCCCGAGCGTGACAATCTCGGTCGCGTCGTCGATCGGCAGAACCTCGCGATACCGCCACATCGTCGCCTCGCGGCCGCGGATCGTGTCGCGCAGTCCCGGGTTGGGGGTGAGGTCGTAGTGAACGAGCAGCGGAGCGCTGTCGTTCGGACAGAGGTTCATCAAATCGCGGATGGGGAAGGTGGCGGTGCAGCGGGAGCAGGTAAGGTTCATAGTTGCGCTTCGCGCGTTGTCTGCGGCTTCGCCGCGTTGTCGGTTGTCTGCGCGCTGCGGCGCGCGTGGCCGGAGAGTATCAGTTGCCGTAGTTTTCGTAACGCGCGGCTACGCCGCCAGGCACAGACAAGAGTGTCTGTGCCGTCTGTGCCACATTGGATCTCGTTTAGGGCAGCATTCAATGTGGCATGTCACACATTGGCCTTCGGTAATAGCAGAATGAGCGGAGTCTTGCCGGACAGAATGTGGCACAGACACTCTTGTCTGTGCCAGGCGGCGCAGCCGCGCATTCTCCGCCGACTGCAACGACAGACAATATCGTCCACGCGCGCCGCAGCGCGGAGACAACCGACAACGCGGCGAAGCCGCAGACAACGCGCGGCAGCGCAGCTACTTCTTCGAGTCCGCCACCGCCTTGTCCACGCCCTTCTCCAGGTCGTTCATCGCCTTCTGCGCGTCGCCGGGCTTCTCTTCCCACTTGGACATTTCGGTGGCGATGGCATTCAGGGCGCCGTCGTATTTGGCGATGAGCTGCTGGTTGTAGGCCATGGCTTCCGACACAGGCGCCGCGTTCTGCTTCATCTCGGCGCGCTGCTTGTCGTAGTTGTCGAGCATCTCCTTGTACATCTTCTTCGACTGGTCGTCCTTGGCCTCGTCGTACGATTTCTTCATCTGCGCGTACGTGGAGTCGAACGATGCGTTCATCCCCTCGGTCAGCTTCGAGGTCATGGCTGCGGCGCTGGCGGCCATCACCTGGCCCTTGACCCACAGGTACTCCTGCGTGTTGTAGCCGAGGTCTTTGGCGGCTCGGATGTCGGCGGTGAGCATCTCGGCGGCCGATCCCATCGTCTTGAAGCCTTCCATCATCCCGGCGATCGACTTCTCGCCCGCCTGCTTCGCGGCGTCGGCGTGGGCCTGCGCCTCCTTCCGGGCAACCTGGGCGATGTCCTTCTCGTGGCCGCGCACCTTCAGATACATCTGCATCTGCGCGTCGGTCAGCTTCCCGTCCGACGGGGGGGTGTACTTGTCCTTGGAGACGTCCTTCATCAGGTCCATCGTCCCGTGCTTCTCGAGGTCCTGGGAGATCTTCGCTTTGTCGTAGGCTTCCTTCGCTCTGCAGCCTGCGAGGGTGATGGACAGCATCAGTACCGCGGAAAAGGTCCGGCGCATTTAGTTCCTCCAAATAAGATGTCGGGCGATTGTAAATTCAGCTCTCGGAGTTGGCAAGTCACTCGTCGAGTTTTCGGCGCAGGCTCGACGTCAGCGATTCGAGGCCGCGAAGGATTTCTTCGATCTCCGCGCGATGTCCGGCCCGGAGAGAGTCGAGCTGTGATTCGAGCGACTGCACCTGCTGCTCGAGGCTGGCCACCCGGCCATCGCCATCACCGGCAGCCGGCTGCGGCTCCGTTTCGTCCAACACCGCCACGGCGGCCGCCGTCTCTTCGGCCGGCAGCAGCTCGGCGGCGTGGAGCTCTTCGACGTCATCCACCGCGTCATCCAATGCATCATCGATGACAGGGACGGCCACATCGCCCGAGAGGGTGGCCGGCCGCTCGCGGCCTTCCGAGAGGAGCTGTTCGAGCGAGACCTCTTCCATCCGCTCGTAGCTGCTGTCCATCTGCGATTCGGGGAACGGGACCGAATCGGCGAACGGATTGATCTGCGGCGCGGGCGCCGGCTCCGGCTCCGGTTTCGTTTCGGCTTTCGAAGCCGCGGCCGGTTTTGCTTTTTCCTTCTCCAGCGGTACCGGTTTCCCCTGAAGCCTGGCGTAGAGATGTTTGGCCGTGATCTTGGAGACGAGGTGGAAGGTTTCCATCACCCCTTCGCCATTGATGGCGGCGGCTTCGATGTAGGGATAGCCTTCGAATCCGAGCGCTTCCTGCAACTCCTCGATCGAGAGAACGCCCGGGAGATCGCGCTTGTTGAACTGGATCACGATCGGCGTGTCGTTCGGATCGATGTTGTTCTCCTCGAGGTTCTCCATCAGGTTGGCGAAGCTCTCGCGGGTCGAGTCGACCATGGACGGCTGGGAGTCGGAGACGAAGACGACGCCATCGGCTCCCTTCAACACCAGCTTGCGGGTCTCGTTGTAGAAGACCTGGCCGGGGACGGTGTAGAGCTGGATCTTGAGGTTGAAAGCGCCGACCTTGCCGATGTCGACCGGCAGCAGATCGAAAAAGAGCGTGCGGTCGGTCTTGGTGGCCAGCGACAGCATCTTCCCCTTCTGTTTGGGGTCGAGCTTGTCGAAGATGACCATGAGGTTGGTCGTCTTTCCGCAGAGACCGGGACCGTAGTAGACGATCTTGGCAGTCATCTCGCGGGTGGCGTGGTTGAAGAGGACCATTCGTCAAAAGTATCGCACAGCTCTTACAAGGCAGAAGGCAGAAGGCAGAAGGCAGAAGGATGAATGTGCGGCTGTTTCAGCATTCACTTCTGCCTTCATCCTTCTGCCTTCTGCCTTTGATCCGTGGTGGAATGCTTTTCGTGGACGATGACGAGCCCATCGAGATTCCGATCACCGACACGCTCGACCTCCACCCCTTCCGCCCGAACGAGATCCGCGACGTGGCCCGCGACTACCTCGTCGAGGCACGGGCGAAGGGCTTTCGTCAGGTCCGCCTGATCCACGGCCGCGGGATCGGCATGCAGCGCGAGAACATCCGCAGGCTCCTGGCCTCGCTCGATTTCGTCGAAGCCTTCCACGACGCCGACGGGAGCGGGGGCGGTTGGGGCGCGACGGTGGTGGTCCTACGACAGGAGTGACTCATGCCGACGCTACATGAGTGGACCATCGCTGCTTTCCGTCGCTATCCCTGTAACGTTTGGTCCGGGTCACGTCACTACTCGATTGAGAAGGAGTGACGACATGCGCAACATTCTTCGAACGGTCATTTCGCTCGCTGCCCTCATCCTGGCCGGCAGTTGCTGCTGCGGAGCGCGGACGGGACTGAACGTGCCTGACGTGGAGCGGCTGGCATTCGATAGCCACGTTCCCGGCACGTCCAACACAGACGTATTTGTATGCGACTTCGGAAACCCGCCGCTCGTCCGGCTCACGAGCTCGTCTCGCTTCGATGCCTATCCGGCGTTCAGCAATGACGGTCTCCGCATCGCGTATGACACCGAGCGGAACTTTCCCGACGGTCCGATCGCCATCTTCACGATGACCGTGACGGGCGGCAGTCAAACGGCGCTGGTGCGCGACGCCGCCTCGCCGAACGAGGAGTATCTCGATGTGCGATGGAGCCCGGACGGCAGCACGATCGCGTACGCGCGTCAGAGCGCGATCTGGCTGTTCGACGTGGCGACGCGTGTGACCCGGCGTCTGACAC
>Ga0247688_1000229_pt1 | contig 21684 bp, 23 predicted proteins | sample CNK29_metaG_FD_182718 | JGI IMG/M metagenome (GOLD analysis project Ga0247688, IMG submission 182718) | Soil microbial communities from Purdue University Martell Research Forest, Indiana, United States - CNK29 | ecosystem: Environmental > Terrestrial > Soil > Temperate forest > Bulk soil... | reverse complement strand
CACGAAGTTGTTATTGCCGCGCGTCATATCCGCGACCTTGCCGCACTAGGCGAGAATGTGCCGGTCGTGGTCTTCTGCATTGCAGAGATCGATGAGGGTGATGAAGTCGCGATCGGAGAAAACGTATATATCACCCGCCCCGACAATTTCAATCAGTTGAGAACACTGCTCGCTCGTCTACTGAACGAGATTCCGATTGCCGTGTGAATAAGACTTAGGTCATCGACAGCGAGATTCCTCCCGGACCTCCAACTACTAAGGCTTGAAATCCAAGCGACGCTCATGCGTGACCATCCACTTGTCGTCAATTTGCAGAAGCAAACGGTGGCCTATTGGGTACGAACAAAGGTCTCCTAAACCGAGCGCCGGCCAGACACCAGGTTAATGACCAGAACAATCGCTGCTACAACCAGCAGGAGATGTATCATCCCGCCACCAACGTGACCGATGAACCCGAGTAACCAAAGCACCAGCAATATCACCAGAATTGTCCACAACATCGCCTAATCCTCCTTCATCAATCTTGATTGAGCGTTTACATTGAAAGCTTAACAGTGAAGAGAGAGAACGTCTGTGTGACAACACACATAGGTGCGTCGCGACGCTAGTTGCAAGTTGCGCTAATCAGATAGAGGCGTGAAATCAGTCGATCATCAGATTGTCGTTGTGAGCTGGAGACCTAACGACCGGCTATCCCAGCAACCGATCGAACTCGTCTTTGACCACGCGGTAACATTCGCACACAGTTTCTTCGAGCTTCTGGCGGTCCAGGATCGTGATGTGGCCGCGGACGTATCTGATCGCTCCGGAATCCTGCAGTCGACCCGCAGCCACGGTAACGCCTTCGCGGCGAACGCCCAACATGTCGGCAATCAGCTCCTGAGTCATGATCAACTCATCGGCCTTCACGCGGTCGTGACTCAACAAAAGCCAGCGACAAAGTTGCTGCTCCACTGAGTGAAGACGGTTACAAACCGCTGTCTGTGAGATCTGGGTAATTAACGCTTGTGTATACCTCAGCAATACATACTGAAATTTTCCACCGCGCGCGAATTCATCTTGCAGCACCCTGGCCTTCATCCTAATTGCGCCACCCGCACTCTGTACGACGGCACGGTTGGGCATGGTGCCGCCTCCCATGAAGAGAGCAATCCCGACTACGCCATCATTACCCGTCAAACCCATTTCTGCACTCGACCCGTTTTCCATGGTGTAGAGCAGAGAGACGATTGCCGTCGTAGGGAAATAGACATAATCAAGGTGTCCGCCGAATTCATAAACAACTTCACCGAGATCAAATGAAACCTGCTGCAGTTGTGGCAGCAGGCGGTCGTACTCGTCGCGCGGAAGCGCGGCGAGCAGCCGGTTTTCAACGGGTTCAATCGGTCGAGTGAGTGTAGCCATTAGTTGATTTCCACGCGTCGCCCCGGAACTAACTCAAACCCGTGATGCCTTAGAACAAATACATACTGTCGACTGGGCGAAAAGTATATCAAGTAGTTGCATAGCACACATAGCGCGTTGTGAGAGCTTGGTTCTCTTATAACATTGAAATCTTAAGGCGAACAGGAAAGGAATCCGTAATGTCTCAATGGTGAGAATGCATTCTCGTTAAACATGGCTGCTGGTTGCAGGATGCTTGCCTTCTGCTGATAGATGCTCCTTCATTAACTGCGTCAACAATCGAAGCTGCTCTTGCTGCATAGTGATCAGTTCGGACCATTTCATCTCGCGCAATTCGTCCAGCTTTTCATGCAGGCTCAGAATCTCAAGCTCCGCCTTCAGATTCACCTCGTAATCGTGAGCCGCATCCAGCCTGTCTTTTACTCCCTGACGATTCTGCGACATCAAAATTACCGGCGCCTGGACGGCAGCGAGCATGGAAAGAAAGAGGTTCAGCAAAATATACGGGTAAGGATCAAATGAAGCGCTATGGCGCGCGAGAATGAGAGTGTTGAGCAGCACCCAGGCAAGCAAAATGGCGGCGAAGATAATGATGAAGGTCCACGAGCCTCCAAAAGCAGCAACCCTGTCGGCGAGTCGTTGGCCAAGTGTTAGTTTCTTGTCAAACTCCAAGTTGATGTCGCGGCTAACATGCCGGCGTTCGCCAAGACGCTGAACTACCCGATGTTCAACTTCAGGAAGTTCATCAAGGCTAACCTCGAATCGCTGCTTCACAAAATCTGGCAGGTGATTCTTCATATGAAAGGCTCATGCTAAGCCGCTGTGTCGTTCGGTAAGAAAAATCGCGGCCCTGATTAACTCGGCTCCCACAAATGGCTTTGGAATGTGCATTTCGTAGCCAGCGGCCAGCGCGCGCTTTCGATCGTCGAATCCGGCATAGGCCGTTAATGCCATCGCCGGAGTTCTTCCGCCCTGCTCTTCGCCGAGCTGACGTATTCTGCTGATCAGATCATAACCGTTCATCTCCGGCATTCCGATGTCTGAGATCAGCAGATCGAATCGTTGTTGCTTCATTTGATCCAGCGCTTCAGGGCCAGAACTTACTGAGACCACTTGGGCTCCGCACGTCGTCAGCAGCGCGGCGACAAGCTCACGGGTGTCCTGTTCATCATCGACGACGAGGACGCGCAGACCATTAAGAGAGTGTTGCGCTGGGGTCGGACCAATCCGTTCACTCTTTGGGTCTGTTTTTTCTGCTGCGTTGGGGACTTCAGAGGGACTCGGCAGCGGAAGCATGACCCGGAAGGTGGCTCCCGCATTTTCACCGGAACTTTCAGCCGTTACCGTCCCTCCATGAAGTTCTACTAACTGACGCACAATTGAGAGTCCTAGTCCAAGCCCACTATTGCTGCGTGTGTTCGAGGAATCGACTTGGCGAAAGCGCTCGAAGACGTGCGGCAGATGCTCGGTGGCGATGCCTTGCCCACTGTCGTTGACAGTGATTAGAACATGCGAATCATTTCGCTCCAGGCGTACGTGCACCTCGCCTCCTTCGGGTGTGAACTTGATCGCGTTGGTTAACAGGTTCCAAATAACCTGCTGAAGACGTTCGAGGTCGCCCAAAATAGCTCCGACGTCTGAGTCGAATGCCGTCTCCAGATGAATGCTTCCGGCATCTGCAGTGGGACGCACGTCGTCAACGACAGCCTGAATCAACGGCGCGAGTTTGACCGCGCGTAAGTCGAGGCAGAGTTTGCCGGTCATGATACGCGAGATGTCGAGCAATTCATCGATGAGTCGTCCTTGAGCTCGAGCATTGCGAGCGATGGTTTCAATCGCTCGAGCAGTCTGCTGTTTATCGAGCCTACCGCCGGTGAGCAGATGTGACCAGCCGAGGATCGAGGTTAGAGGGGTCCGCAATTCATGTGACAAGGTGGCAAGAAACTCATCCTTGACGCCGTTAGCCGAATCAGCTTCTGCGCGTGCTGATTGTGCCGCTGCCAGGAGTAGCGTCCGTTCTTTCTCCGCTCGCTTTCGATCAGTGATGTCGCGGATGTTGCACTGTATAACTTGATGACTATCTTCCTCGTATACGTTGCTGACAAACTCCACATCCCTGAGCTTTCCGTTTGTGTCTTGCAGCGGCAAGTCTTCGTAGCGGAGATAGCCTGTTCTCTGCAACTCTTTGAAGGCCTCCTGGCTCGCCTCCTTATCACTGAAGAGACCGATTTCCCAAAGCTCCTTTCCTAAAAACTCGGCGTGTGAGTAGCCCAACAACTCGGTCATGAATGGATTCACGTCGGTGATCTTCAGAGTGACCGCGTCGAGGATAAGTATTCCGTCGCGTGCAGCTTCAAAGAGACGTCGGTAGCGGAGTTCTGAGATTCGCAGTCGTGATTCAGACTGATCTCGGGCGGGTGACTCATCGTCTTTCACAACATTTGAATCACTGTTCTTAACCTGCAGGACTTTCGTTGACGATGACATCGGGAACTCTAATTTCGTTGAATGAGAATCGAGACGGCAACTTCACTGCGATAACTGAGTGGGACTCTCGATAACTATGCTGTTTTGTTCAACGAATTTGGTTTGGCCTCAGACTATGAAATGGTTTTACATTGCCTGAGGAGATCCGTCTGTGTGCTACCACACATACATGTTTGACGGAAGAATTGGGCGTCATTTTCGCTTTCACACGAGTCAACTCTGGCTCGTGAACCCGGAGCCGAGTAGTAAAATGACGACAAATTTCTCAAAGGATCCTCTGGTAGTGAGACAATTCGCTTGCCGTTACCCGAGAAATTCGGTAAGGCTATGTAGCGAGCAAGGGGGCATCGGAAAACATGCTGACGGAGCGAAAAGTGGAAGGACGAAGGCCTGCGCTACAGAGATCGGCGCGAGGTTAGCGATTCGAACGGATAAAGAGCGGCAAGGTTTGCGTGGGATCTATTTGCAGCCACATGACAACGGATTAACTAGTGAACTGTAACAGTTGATTTGCCAGATTGAGTAGATAAACTGATGGTCCAGTCGAAAGTAGAAATCTTCACCGCAATGCTCGCCGAGCAACCGGAAAACGCCATGATCTGGTACGGCTTGGCCAGTGAACAATACAAACTGGAGAACTGGGATGAAGCAGCGAAGTCTTTGCGCCAGGTCGTGAGTCTCAACCCGGATTATACGGCCGCCTATCAGATGTTAGGCACAGTCCTGGCTAATGCTGGTGATCTTGACGGGGCACAACAGGCCTGGAGAAATGGTATTGAAGCTGCGGATCGTACCGGCGCGTGGAAGGCCGGGCAACATATGCGCGCCTTGTTGGCGGGCGTTGCTGGCGCCGATTAGGCTCTTTGCCCGACTAGGGAATGCTGAAACGCCGGTTGAAAATCCAAGCTCCCTGCGGCGATCAGCCGGATTCAGTCTGCTAATCAAGGCATGATCGTCCAGCAGCTTTGCGCCTGACTGGGACGTAAAGCCCGGTAGCGATGCGCATCGGAGGTTTTCTATTTCCTTTAAGCGACCAGTAATGGTTCCAACTCAGAATGCTTGGGGCCGGGAATTACTTCATGCGGAACATTCTCCATGGTCGTTTCAATCAAGCGGTCCACGACAGCTTTGACGTCGCTTGTCTCGCGCCAGACTCGAAGTTGGTCATCGGCCGAAGTACCTCGCTCAAGAATGGTGTGGATGTGCCGGATCTCCTTGCGCGAGCGCAGGTCATCAATAACATCGTCAACGAATTCCAGTAGTTCACGAATGAGTTCACGCACTGGCACTTCCTTCCCCTTGCCGAAATCAATCATCTTCCCATCGAGACCATAACGCACAGCGCGCCACTTATTCTCCTCGATCAGCATTTTGTGATGGAGCCGAAAGGTCAGATTTTGATCGAGTAGTTTGTTGAGCTTTGCGACCAGGGCCTGGAAAAGGGCAGCAATAGCGATCGTGTCATCAACGCGGGTGGGGATATCGCAGATGCGAAACTCGAGCGTTGGGAAGAACGGGTGCGGACGCACATCCCAATAGATCTTTTTGCCATTGTCGATGCATCCGGTTTCGATCAGTAGCTTGACGTAGTGTTGGAACGCGCTGTGGGAATCGAAGTGGTCAGGTATGCCAGTCCGAGGAAATCTTGTGAAGACTTCCGAGCGATAGGATTTCAATCCGGTATGAACGCCCAGCCAGAAGGGTGATGAAGTAGAAAGAGCGAGTACATGCGGGAGGAAGTAGCGTACGGCATTCATTATCTGGATTGCCCGCTCAGGATCCGTAACGCCCACGTGGACGTGGAGACCGAAGGTGAGCAACGATCGTGCGATCATCTGATTCTCTTCAACGATCAGTTCATATCTTGCATTCTCGTAGATCTTCTGGTCCTGCCAGTGTGAGAATGGATGAGTGCCGGCGGCGACAATCTCCAGCCCCTTCTTGCGCACAAGCGTAGCGAGGATGCTGCGAAGATTGGTGATATCGGTGCGAGCTTCTTTTATGTCCATGCAGATGCCGGTGCCCACCTCGATCATCGACTGGATCATTTCCGGTTTGACTTGCTCGCCTAGCAGCGTCCTGCCCTCTTCGAGAATTTCAGAGACGTGCGAGCGCAACTCGCGGGTGTTCGGATCAACGATCTGAAACTCTTCTTCAATGCCAAGGGTGAATTGCTCGAATTGACTCGAGTCGGTTCTCATGTTTCTTTCCTAACTGATTGCGACCATATGTACCAGGACTCACGCAACTTTCGAATACCGGCCGCCTTCATCTTCCCAAACCGCTGTAGCATTACTGTCGCTATGCGGAGACAGGCTCAAACTGGAAGTTTCAGCGCCGGTTGCATTACCAGAGACCGTCCTGAGATTGACTCGATTTCCCATCAGTAAGGCAAGTTGCTCGGGTTGTACGAGCCGACCGTGGTCGAGATTGATTAACGGATCGCTCACCAGCCAAAAGTCGACGTCGGCTGCGCTTCCTACCGGTACCAGTTGCTTGAGCAAGCCGGCATCAAGCGGCACTGGTTTGAAGAGTAGCATTCCGAAGTTACGTAAACGGGCCAGGAAAGCGTCGCTGCTACTGTTAAATAACGGCACACGAAAGCGTCCGTGATCGTCAAGGGCGAACACATCTCCGTTGGCACGTTGCATGACATAGATATCGCTCATAAAAACCTCTTCGTAATCGTGACGGTAGGCGAACCAGGCTCAACAGTCTGTGCGTTAGGTCGCATATAGTTTGAAGTTAACGATGGCCGGCCAAAACAAAATTACATCGCAACCCTGCTGCTTTGGCCGCTGGTGACGGTTTGTAAAACGGCTTGATTGGGAGGCTACGGGATCACTTGACCGATTTATGGCTTAGGTTCGCTATTCAAGGGATGATCCACGATTCAGGAGACGCGCGAATTCGTTGCTCAACTCCTGTTCATGACTGCGAGCGTAGCGCAACTTAAAAAGGGTAAGAATCGATAGGTCTGCGGCAGTTGGTTGCCTGAAGCTCCCCTCGGCTGCCTGGAACTCCGCGAGGTCTAGCTGCGGCTGCTGGTCCTTTTCAGCATTTAATGTATTAGTAATCTCCACTGTTGATTCTGTCGGCATGCGTTCTTCTCTTTCGGATTGGTCCGAAGCATATAGCAATTCCGAGAGCAGAGGTCTGTGCTCTAACACACATAGCTGTAGGCAGTGAGTCATTTTTCAATGATGACGAGCAAAGGAGGGGATCCGGCAACCTTTTGGGGCAAGCCCGTCTCAGAGTTAACAAGAGCTATGCGACTGATAGAAATTGCTATAGGCATAATACTGTTAGGTGGTGCAGCATGGACCACGGTTAAGACTTATAAAGGCCGCGGCATCTCGTCGTTCTTCGTCCTCGCGTTCGCCGTATTCCTAGTCGCCCTGGGTTTGGCTTTTCTCTTTGGTGCCTTTGGCGAGCTGGTGCACAACCTCAGGTTCGGGAGCGAGTGGCTCAAATGACCGCGATACCAAAAGGAAAACGCCACAACCATTGCCGCGCGTTAGGCGGATATAGTTCGCATGCAGGATATACTTCGTTTGACATATAGCACTGCGAAGCGTAAGGTTGGGATCGAACCGAGACCAGCTAACTCCATTCTCAGCTCTTCTGGACCCGCCAGATTCGTCTGAAACTTACAGCTCAACTACCAAAAAGTTAAGGGTGTTTACTCGCGCTATTGGTTTGTCATTATTCCGCGTTTGTTAACGCACCGATAATGGCGTACCAGTTCGCAGCCTCGCAACCCAACTCCTGGTAGAGACCCAAAAGGAGATTGAAAAGTATGACGACGAATATCCAACCACTACATGACCGCGTAATCGTGAAACGCATTGATGAAGGCGAGCAAGCGCGTGGCGGCATCATCATTCCCGACTCAGCGAAAGAGAAATCTCAGGAAGGTGAGGTCATAGCCGCCGGGCTCGGCAAATATCGCGAAGATGGCTCGCGCCAGCCTCTGGATGTCAATGCAGGCGACCGCGTTCTGTTCGGCAAATACGGTGGCTCAGAGATCAAAGTCAACGGCGAAGAGCTGTTGATTATGCGCGAGGACGAGATTCTGGGAATCATCACCCGCGCTGGTGCAGCCGCCGGCAAAAAGGGCAAATAAGTTCTGGCATAACGCAAACTGACGTTTGCGTGACACCTGTTTAAATAGGAGAAGAGACAAAGATTATGGCAAAGCAAATAGTTCATGGCGAAGAATCGCGAGCGGCAATTTTGCGGGGCGTGAATCAACTCGCCGATGCAGTGAAAATCACCCTTGGACCAAAGGGGCGCAACGTCGTTCTCGATAAGAAATACGGCAGCCCGACGATCACGAAAGACGGCGTGACAGTGGCGAAAGAAATCGAGTTGAAAGATGCAACGGAGAATATGGGCGCGCAGATGGTGCGCGAAGTCGCTTCGAAGACCAGCGACGTTGCGGGCGACGGCACAACCACGGCGACGGTGCTCGCGCAGGCCATTTTTCGCGAAGGCGTGAAAACCGTGGCGGCAGGTGCAAACCCGATGGCTCTGAAACGCGGCATCGATAAAGCGGTCGAGCGCGCCACTCGAGAGATCAAGAAAATGTCGAAACCTGTCACTGGAGAGATGATCGCGCAGGTTGGCACGATTTCGGCAAATGGCGATCACAGTATCGGCGAGTTAATTGCCGAAGCGATGGACAAGGTTGGTAAAGATGGCGTCATCACCGTCGAAGAATCAAAAACAATGGAGACGGCTTTGGAAGTTGTCGAAGGGATGCAGTTCGATCGTGGCTACCTTTCGCCCTACTTCGTCACTGACGCGGAAACCATGAAAGCCGTTCTCGAGAATCCGTTCATTCTGATCAGCGAAAAGAAGATTTCGGCGATGAGAGACATGCTTCCCATTCTTGAGCAGGTCGCTAAGTTGGGCAAACCAATCTTGATTATCGCCGAGGATGTAGAAGGCGAAGCATTGGCAACTCTCGTGGTCAACAGACTCCGTGGCACGATCAACGTCGCGGCGGTCAAGGCGCCGGGCTTCGGTGATCGTCGTAAGGCGATGCTCGAGGACATTGCGATCCTTACGGGTGGCAAGGTCATCAGCGAAGACCTCGGAATCAAAATCGAGAACGTCAAGCTTGAAGACCTGGGTTCCGCAAGACGTGTGACGATCGACAAAGAGAACACGACTATCATCGATGGCGGTGGCGAGACGAGTGATTTGCAGGCTCGCGTGAAAACACTGAAAACTCAGATTGAAGACTCAACCTCAGACTATGACCGCGAAAAACTGCAAGAGCGACTGGCGAAACTCGTTGGCGGCGTCGCGGTAATTCGCGTTGGCGCAGCCACGGAAACCGAGCTCAACGAGAAGAAAGCGCGGGTCGAAGATGCGATGCACGCAACGCGCGCAGCAGTAGAAGAAGGCATCGTGCCGGGCGGCGGTGTCGTCTACATTCGCGCCGCGAAAGTGCTCGACAAATTCAAACTCGTCGATGACAACGAGGACGAACCCGCCGGCGACCCGGACGAACAAATTGGCGTCAATATCGTCAAGCGGGCACTCGAAGAGCCGCTGCGCCAGATTGTTTCAAACGCCGGCAAGGAAGGCGCCGTCATTGTCGAAAAGGTTCGTGCAGAGAAGAATCCAAACATCGGCTACAACGCAGTGACCGAAAGGTTTGAAGATCTCGTCGCTGCGGGTGTGATTGATCCCGCCAAGGTGACACGTTGCGCGCTGCAAAATGCCGCGTCAATCGCTGGGCTGATGCTTACTACTGAAGCACTCATTTCTGAACTACAGGATGATGACAAGCCAAGGGCAATGCCCGGCGGCATCGACATGTAATTCGGTGGCAAACTGAGAAGCCAACATGTTTACCAGGGGCTTCTGTTAACTCACCAAAGGAGAGAAGTCTTCTGGAAGTGAGAAACCCTATAGAGGGAAAAGGTAAGAAACTTATGTCTATGAAACTCTATGTCGGTAATCTCTCGTTTGAAACGTCGAGCAATGAACTACAAACATTATTCGCGCAAACGGGCACAGTCGAAAGCGTATCGTTGATTGAAGATCGTGAAACAGGCCGCTCGCGTGGCTATGGCTTTGTCGAGATGTCAACGAAGGAAGAAGGTGCAGCGGCGATTGAGAAATTCAATGGCCAGGAACTAGGCGGACGACTCTTGAAAGTCGACGAAGCCAAGCAGCGTGAAAATCGCGCCGGCTTTTAGTTAAGAGGCACCAACGCGAGAATTGAGGATCTCGGGTTTTCAAAAGACCCGGGATCTTTTTCATTGTTAGTGTGTTGGTAGGATGAAATTAAAGGGCGCTACCCTGTTTCAGCGCACAGCAGCGCCCTAGGCCTCATATCTGGGCAATGAGGAGGCTCGTGGGAGCCTTAGTAAAAAAATCCTAGCATTCCTGTATGTGCGCTAACACACATACAAGGGTCAGGCGGTGCCAGAGCCTAATTTCTATGTGTGATAGCGCACAACTATTATCTTGCTGTTTCTTACACTTACAGCTTCAAAAAAGTTTTAGCTGTTCCCCTCCCCCTTCTTTGGGTGTGTGTGTTAACGCACAGACCTTCTTTCCTTTGACTGCTATAACTCGTTAGCTTCCTTTCGAAATTACGTTTCGACATCCGGGATCGGGTCAGCAACCTTCTTCTTGAGCCGCCTTGTAATTCTCCAGAGAGGCCGACGAAGTTGTTCTCTCAGCGTCCGCAGCCGTTCCATCTATCAGGCTATAGGATTCTCAGGTGCAATTTATGTATTCCGACGTGTGCTTGGAAAACCCTGGTTACAAGCTCTAGAAACTGAAGGAAGAAAAATGTCGATCTTAAAAAGCCTTGTTTCCGTGTTCATCCTGTTAGCGTTTTCAATCGTCATCGGCGTGAGCATACAGGCGCAGCAACAAACTAACCGTAACAACACCCGTGCGGTCGAGAACATGCTGCAACGCCTTGAACGAAGCTCGAGCAGGTTCCGCAACAGTCTCAATCTGGCATTGGTCCAGGGGAGCATCGACCAAACGCGGCCTCAAAATGATGTCAGCACTTTCGAATCCGGCTTTGAGCTCGCTATTAAGCAGTTCAGGGATCAGTTCACTCGCCGGCTTGCGGTGGCGACGGACGTTGAGAGCATCCTGCAAAAGGCGTCGCACATCAATAGCTTCATAACCCAAAACAAACTAAACCCTCGGGCCAAGAATGACTGGACATCGGTTCGAACAGATTTGAACACGCTGGCGAATGCCTATGGCGTCAGTTGGCAATGGAATCAACTAACTCCGATGAAGGTTGACGCAAATAGATCGTTCCAACTGTCCGAGAGCGAACTCAATCAGCTAATCCAGCGGATCGAGAATGGCGGCGACACGTTTCGGGTGAGTCTTACCGATGCTTTTTCCCAACGACCTTACGATCGGACTAGAAGCGAGGGCAACATGAACGATGCTCTTCGAGCCTTCAAAAAGGCGACCGATCAGGTGCGCATTCACTTCGATGCCAGGGAGTTGATTTCGGACGATGTAAAGCATCTGCTCGATCACGCCGAACCCCTCGACAATTTCATGCGCGACAACCCGCTTGCAGACCGCACCAGGAGCGATTGGTCAGCATTGCGCGCGAATCTAAGCGTCCTGGCCAGCGCGTATGACGTGACGCCGAGTTGGGGAACCAGCCCATCTTTACAAACTGGATCCAAGAACACTAATCGCCTGACCGGAACTTTTAGATTGGATTCGTCTGGCAGTGACAACCCGCGCGACAAAGCACGGCGCGCGACTCAGAATTTACGTACCGACGAGCGGCAGGCTGTCGCCGACCAAATTTTGGCGCGACTTGAATCTCCTGAGATGCTGATGATCGAGCGTCGCGGTACAACTATGACTATTGCTTCTTCGCTAGCGCCACAATCAACTTTTGAGGCAGACGGCCGCGAGCGTCAGGAACAACTCTCCAACGGCAGGTGGACGAAGGTAACAGCGACGCTTCGTGGGGAGCAGTTAGTAGTGAGTTCGAACGGCTACAAAGAGAATGATTTTAATGTCACTTTCGATGCAAGTGAAAACGACCGCGGTCTACGAGTACGGCGGCAGATCTATTCCGATAAGTTAACTCAACCAGTTGTCGTCGATAGTGTTTATGACCGGACCGCCGATGTAGCGCAGTGGAGCATCTATAACGATTCGCGGCCGGTTCTGGGTAACGCCAGTGCGAGCGGTGAATTCATCGTACGAGACGGTGAGACTTTGGTGGCCATCTTGAACAATGATCTGACCACAAAGCTGTCGCGGCAGGGTGACCTGTTCACCATGACCGTGCGCGACCCCAGTCAATTCGAAGGAGCAGTTATTGAAGGTGCAGTGGGCAGTGTCGATCAGGGAGGACGTTTGAGTGGCCGGTCAGCGATGTCGCTCAACTTCGAGAGGATTCGGTTAAGGAACGGTCAGACCTATAAATTCTCCGGAGTTCTCGGGAATGTGCGATTGCTCAATGGCGACACAGTCAAGGTTGACAACGAAGGAAGCGCGCAAGGCAGCAACCAGACCACGCAGACGATCCAACGCACGGGCATTGCTACGGGTGTCGGCGCCATTGCCGGCGGTGGAAAAGGCACAGTGATCGGCGGAATCATTGGCGCGGCAGGCGGAGCCGGTACAGTTTTTATTCAGGGTAAAGACAACCTCGAGCTGCCGGTCGGCACAGAACTAACAGTTCGTGCGAGTGGTCCGAGGTAGATGGGACTGATGGCGGATCGAAGCGCGGCGATCACACCACGCTTCGATTTGGGCTAACTGGTCAGGAAAACGTCTCTAATCAACTCACCACGAATACCCCATCGTCCCGCCTGCTACCGCCAGCCTTAACCAGTTCAACCTTCTGGAGCGCCTCCCTGGGAAAACTCTCCTCATGGACCGCGTTGCCTTCAAACCACTGACAAATAACATCGCCATCTGAAACCAAACCGTGGACCGTCATTTTCGGTCCGCCGGATCTAAGCTGAACTACATTGCCGATTTCGAAGTCTTCCATTGTATTGTTTGTGCGAGCTAGTAGTTTCTAAATGCATTATGAACTTTTCGCGCTCAGTAGCCGCAACAGAGGAGGCTATTCCTCAGTTTCATCCTTTCATCCTGAGTGTTTCCTTTATTACCTTCTGGGCTATCATTCATAAAAAGCGGAGTCGAGGTTCCCTTTAAAAGGCTTTTAGACACCGGCTCGTCATCCTTAACTTCCGCTTTCAATTCCTGGCCCAATTCATTACCGGCTTTCCAGTTCTTCATGTCCTTTCCACCGTTTAGTCCGGCTTCTACTCCTTGCTTGAACTCGGCAGAATTCGTGTCTACGTGTTGGTCTATGTCTCGGCTCATCGCTGGCTCCTATAGGTTGCATGATCTTCGTGTCTAGTACAGAACTCTTAACACAAGCGAGGAAATGCATCCGTGCGCTAACACACAAATAAATACGACTGTTTTGGTCGATATGTGTGCTACTGCACATACAAGTCTACCCGCATAGCCTTTAATGATGATCCGTCCCGGAAATCTACTGCGATAAGCATATCAGGCAGTTTCAGCTTCAGATGAGATTGGATTTGAGTGCACTCTAGCTGTTGTTGCCGGGGCCATCTTGACCAGGGAGTGATTTATGAAAACAGATCAATCGCAAAGCAGAATCGGAAACGCCTTCCTGGCGTTCTCAATACTGTTTGGAATTGGGATCGCCTTGAGCATGACTGCTCAGGCGCAGAATCCAGACGATCGTTACACTCAAGATCGTAACCGCAGCGACAACGGAGATCAAAATCGACGTGGTCGCGACTGGGATCGTTACGGTAACTACGGCGGCTCTTCAGAGCTGCGTCGCACCGCTCTGAACGCAGGCTATGACGAAGGCGTCAAGGAAGGCCGCAAAGATCGCGGGAACGGCAGCCGCACAGAACACCGAAACCTGAGCAGCTACCAGAAAGCCACGAAAGACTACAGCCCGCGCCTCGGCGACCGTGAACTCTACCGCCGCTACTTCCGTGAAGCCTTCGAAGACGGATATAACGCCGAAAGTTATGCTCGGGGCAATAGAAATCGTCAGGATCGTAACGGAAACCATGACCGCAACGACAACGGTAACCGGGATCGCCTCGACCGCAACGAGGATGGTTACGGCAACTTCGGAGGTTCGTTCCAGTTACGTCAAACCGCTCTGAACGCCGGTTTCGGTGAAGGTGTCAAACAGGGCCGCGAAGATCGCAGGAAACGCAATAACAACGGCTATAAGGGCCAGAGTACGTACCAGAAAGCAACGAAGGACTACAGCTCCGGTCTCGGCGACCGCGAAGTGTTTCAGCGCTACTTCCGTGAGGCATACGAACACGGCTACGCCGACGGTTACGCCGGCTACTAGTCTTCATCATGATGAGTCAGACAGAACGAACACGAACAATGCGAGCAATCAAACTCATCAAGCACGCGGAACGTAAGGTTCCAGATACTCGATCCAGGATCAAAGTTGCTACCAGGCGAGACCGATCGTCCCAAGGGATTCGGTCCTGGGTAGTCGAGTTTAAGAAAACGCGTCGAAGCGAATCTCTCATCGCCTTCGACAGTTTGTTTAAGGACGCACTCTCACCGGATAAAAACCCCCATTTCACAGACATGTGAAAAAGAACCGTTGACGTGTGGACCACCTGGGCCACGCGCTGGGCGAGAGTATCTTCGTATGTGAGATAGCGCACAGACGGTGCAGTTTAAAAGGCTCACTCTGTGAGACATAGAGGTCGCTAGGAAACAGGATGGCGAATCCAAAATCGCGCGACAGTTTCATAACGACTGAGGGAGATGCGGCGCTATGAAAATAGTCATTCTAAGCACTGTCATTGAAAGTGCAGCTGTCATGTTGGCGATTCTGTATTTCTACTACAGACGTAGGCAGTCAGGAAAACGCGCTTTAGTTTTTCGTCGCCGGCAGGGGAAATGAAATATGAGCCTTACACGAAGTCCTTGTTGCCATCACCTCGTTCCAAGAGCAAACGGTGAAGGCAAGAACTGCAAAATCAAAAGTAGACGAGGCCAGGCGTTGAGTTCAATTCACAGCCCGTTAAAGGGCGGGATATAAAATATGACTGGAATAGTAGAAGTGAGCAGTAATGTTGCTTACGACACCATACCGACAGAGTGGCCAGGTATCGTGTCTAGATTTCAGTTGGTCATCCTCGCAACCCATAGAAGCAAGCAACTCTTATTAGGTGCACAGCCGCGGATCGTAGCCGACCGACTGAAACGAAGGAATACGAGCATCGCGCTTGAGGAATTAAAGAGAGGTTTAATACTCTTCAAACCAGTCGCAGTTGAAGAGGCTCATAGCCTGGCGTGAGATACGATGAGCGTTGGCCTAGTGAGGAAGTGATACATGTTGTTTCCGCAATTGGAAGAAAAGCTGCAAGCAGCAAAGCGCTGAACACAGCAACCAGTGAAAACATCATCGAGCAATGCAAACAGCATCTTGCACTTCTCGCTGAATACAGAATCCAACTCTACAAACTGCAGGACCTCCCGGGAGTACGCCAACAGTCAACACCTTCTCTGTCTGGGGAAGTCCGGATCGGGAAGCGATTCGAGCAGCGATAGAGACAACGACGCATTAAGTTCTTGAATCCATGTTTAGCCCAAAGTGATGAGACGGCCACGGCTGGGGATTCAGCTTCAAAACAGTAATCTTCGTCTCAGCGCGCTACGTTCAGAATTGCCGAAAAATCGTCAAGGTTGGCGTTATAGTCGTCTTCCTCGAAAAAGCTAGGTAGCCTCATTAGCGCGCCCTTATTTAGAACGCAAATCCGAGAAGCATTTCTTTTCTTTGGTCCAAAGATGCGTGGAAGATGCGGGACCGCCTGCTTCCGACGCCACGAGAACTCCGACTTACATGCGCTTCACATTCACCTTGTCGAGTGCAGCCCTGAGACCGCGCGCTAATCTTGGTGCATCATCATTGGCCCAGAAGTGCATGAAAAAAAGATGCGGTGAATCGCTCAGCATGTGGCTATGAAGCGCAGTCACTTCGATGCCGTTATCTCTTAGCGCTTTAATCACGGGATTGACTTCACCAGCCGTCAGAACGAAGTCACCCGTAATTGCAGCCTTGCCACTGCTAGTTCCCTGGAAGTTGATCGCCTGCGCCACGCCCATCGCTGGCGGAATTACGAAGCCATTCATTGACGTGTCTGAGACATCATCGGCGCGGGCAATGCTGTACTGGTAAACCACACCATTGGCCTTGCCGCTTTGGCCCATGATCTGATCGATCGCCTTAGTATCGAATCCGACGTCAGGGTTCTGCGTTGAAGCGGCGGGAGCAGCGAATGGCGTCTTACTAAGTATGAGAGCATCGTGAATCGCTTTGGCCAGCTTCGCTCCGTCACCCATCGCATGAATGTGCATGTACATTACGCGCGGTGATTCATGCAACACGTGGTTATGCAAAGCGGTCGCTTCGACGCCGCCTTCCTGAAGTTTCGTCAATACCGGCGTGACTTCATCTTCAGTCAGCACCAGGTCGCCCATAACGACGGTCATATCGCCACTCTTCTTGAATGCGACCCAGGAACCGAGTGCGAGCGCCGGTTTCAACTCTACTCCGCCGACGGTAACTTTTAGATCGCTACGCGGCAGACTGACTTTGTAAACATCTCGCGGCTGTATCGATCCTGCCTCGCCCAACGCCTGTTCGACCGACTTCCAATCGGTAGCCGTTTGGGGAGACCCGGAATTTGTATTGCTGTTTTGGGGTTGTGGCGCAGAACACGCAGCGAGTACAAACATCGTGGTGATGACACAGGCGGTGGTTGCCAATACGAGTCGCCTGAGAGCTCGCGATGCGATAAGTCGCGGTAGTAATTCGTTGGATGATTTCCCGGTGCTTTTCATTTATGAAGTCCAGCCTTTCATGTTACTCATTCACTAATGAACGAAGGGGGCTACGTTTGTGAGTTGTTGAGTGTGTCCACCGAAATCAATTTCCATCCCCACATTCTGGTCAATCGCTTTCTCATAGACAGCCGCCGCGACAATAACAGTCTCGCATCATTCAGGCCGCGCCAGATACTTCGCTGCCACGGCCGTCGCAGCGCCGGTCTGCCACGGGCGTGTCGTTCTCCTCGAGAGATTGAAGAATCCGCTCTTCCTGAGTTTCGCCCATATGCGTCGAGTTCGGATCGGGATCTTGAAAGTGAGGGCACAAAGAGCGCCTTCTTTGCATCACCGAGAAAATCACGAATCTCACTTTCCGCATGATCGAGATAACCGCTGCCGTAGAGAGTGGAATTACTAATCAACAGCACTCGTTTTGTTTCTTCATTCATTGCATCCTCATTAAACTAAAGGTAAGCCCGTCCGAATGCATAGAGAACGCCTCCAGCCATCGCGCAAATGGCCACCAGCGCGACATCGCGCTTGAGCAGAACAATCGCAAGAAATGCCACCAGAAAGATGATGACACTTGGCCAGCCGGCAATCGCTTCGGGTATCAGGGCCAACGAGACCACCGCAATGACGCCAACGACGGCGGCGCTGACTCCCGCGAGAAAAGCCTGAATGCCGCGATTGTCGCGGACCTTCTCGACGTAATGAGCGCCGCCGAGAACAAAGACAAACGAAGGCAGAAATACAAAGAAGGTAGCGAGGAGTGCGCCCGCGATCCCGCCGGCGAGGTAGCCGGCAAAAGTCGTAAACAGCATGAAGGGACCTGGAGTCGCGACGCTCAATGCCACTCCGTCGAGCAGTTGTCCGTCAGTCAACCAATGGTGTTGCGCGACTGCGCCTTGTTGCACAAAGACGAGCGAAGCGTAAGCTCCGCCGAAGCTCAGGAACCCTGTCTTCAAGAACAGCCACGAAATCTGAAACAGCCGTGAATCGATCATGGGGATGAGTAGCGCGAGTCCTACGAGAACAACTCGCAACGAAGGCGTGGTCTTTCTGATCTGTGGCCAACCCTCTTTAGCGATCAAATTCAGGACTCCCGCGATGATCAGAATCAAGAGGAAGTTGAGGCCAAGGAAACGCATCCCCACAAACGAGCCAACCAGCAGGAACGCGAGAAACACACTGCGGATTGAGGCGCGTCCCAGCTTGATAATTCCCGCGCCGATGATGCCCAGGACGGCAGGCTTCAAAACGTAAAGACCATTGTTGACCTGAGACAGCTTGCCGTATTTCACATAAAGCCAGCTTAAGAAGATCATCGCTGCGGCGCCGGGAATTATGAAAGTCAGTCCGGCCAGAATCCCCCCGATTAGTCTTCGCTTCAAATAGCCGACATAGATAGCCAGTTGCAGCGCTTCCGGACCAGGCAACATATGACAAAAGGCCATGATCCTTACGAACCGCTCCTTCGAAAGCCATTTGCGTTTCTCGACCATGTGATTGAACATCATGGTGATTTGGGCCACTGGACCGCCGACGTTTACAAAACCCAGAAATAGAAAGTAGAGAAACACTTCGCGCCACGAAGGCATCTGGTGCTCCTCATCATTCGTTGCCTCAAGGACTACTTCTTGAGCTGCTGAAGTCATGACGTCTGCCGGCACCTCTATTTCTTCCGGCTGATTTTCTTTCCCGACTTTCGTGGTTTGCGTTCAGTCGCTTTATCCATCAATGCGAATAAGCCATCGAATATGATGGTGGCTTGCTGGAGACGCTTTCGATCATCCGCGACGTTTACACATAAGCCGTCGATCATCGCCTTGAGTCCGGCGGCTTCCAGCCGATGAAACTTGTCGTCCTTCAGATCGATGTCATGAACAATCTCTCCGAGTTCCAGCAAACCTTTGATATGGCTTAGACCGAAGCGCTTGATGATCGTTTCAAAGGTGCAGTCTTCCCCTTCGTGAGTGAACTCTGCCGCAAACATGTCGAAAGCGATGGCGTTATCAACCTTTTCGCCGTCGCTGACAAAATAAAACCGGGGATGCTTATCGATGAATTGTTTGATTAGCCACGCGGAGGCGAGGCGATCGATATGAATATTGCGCCGCGTTACCCAGCGCCGGCCCTGGTAATTCTGAACCGATAGCACATTGCGTTTAGTCGAAACGACGGCCGATTTTGCGTTTCGTGTTTGGGATGCACTCAGAAGATTCTTGCAACGTTCGTAGGCGTTAACGGCTGCGGCACGGCCCTTTGCTTCGAAGAAATCATTCGCGACGACACGTTCGAGTTCAGCATGCAAGCGATCAAGTTCAGTCTCGAAAGCCGAGAGCCTGCCGGCCGAAAGATGTTTGGCGCGGGTTTGTTCCTTGATCGATCCAGCCAGCCCGTCAAGTTGCGCCGTTAACTCCGCAAACTCCTGGTCACGCGCTTCTCGAAAAGCTGAAATGATTTCCTTGTCGGTTGCGCCCTCGACCGAGTTGGCGCTGAAGACAGCGGCCTCGCCACCCGCTGATTCAATCTCTTGTTTAAGCCACTGAAAATCCTCGTTCGTCTTTTCATTCGCCGGCAGCACATAGACAGAGTTCTTGACGGCTACTGCGCCGAGCTTCTGCAGCTTCCGCCAAATCCGCACGCGCAGATTTGTGGGCTTCGCCGGCAGTTGATGGATCATCAAAATCCAGTTCTGCAAATTTGCGGCTTTTGAAGGCAACGTGATGGTGAGTGTAACTAGTGTTACATTGCAGCGCAAGCCCCACCCGTCGTGCTAAACTCCGACAGTGGATTTTAACGACGAGTGTTACGGGTTAGATGGATTCGGCGACAGAAAGTAGCCGGGCATTTCACGCTCCTTTACTCATCCCTTTCCGGCGCTAGTACAATCGCTTCCCATGAGCCGGCTAAGACATCTTTCAAGCACGTTGCTGTTGCTGTGCGCGTTAGTTCTGACCATGGGTAGCACATCTGCTTTGGCCCAGGACGCCTCGCTGCATGGACAGGTAACAGATCAAAACGGCGCGATTGTTCCTGGCGCAAAAGTGACAGTGCGCGGTTCCTCGGGTTTGGTCAAAACGGCGCATACCGACGACAGCGGTTCTTACTCCTTTGCGAACTTGCCGGCGGGCGATTACACGGTTGAAGCCTCTGCTCCAAGCCTCACCGTGCAAGAGCTGCTGAAGATCACTCTAGGCTCAGGGAGTAAGAGGTTGGATCTTCAGTTGAATGTCTTTATTCCAGAACAGAAAATCACCGTAGAGGAAAACAACCGCACGGCTGTCAGCATTGATTCCAACTCTAACGCGAGTGCTCAGATCCTGCGTGGTGAAGACCTCGATGCATTGGGTGACAGTCCCGAGGATCTTCAGGACGCACTGCTGGCGCTCGCCGGCCCTTCGGCGGGACCAAGTGGGGGACAGATATTCATCGATGGATTCAGCGGCGGGCAGCTTCCCTCAAAAAATTCGATCCGCGAGATCAGAATCAACCAGAATCCGTTTTCGCCTGAATACGACAAGCTAGGTTTCGGCCGCATCGAGATTCTGACCAAGCCCGGATCAGCCCAGCTTGGCGGTTCCGCCTATTACAATTTCGCTAACCAGTTTTGGAATTCTCGTAATCCGTATGCCGCGCAGAAAGCTCCATTCATGCTGCATGAATATGGAGGCAACATCACCGGACCACTGAGTAAGCGCGCATCCTATTTTCTCGATGTACGACGTGATGATATCGACAACGGTTCCATCGTAAATGCTGTGGTGCTCGATCCTCAGACGCTGGGTATTGTCTCTTTCACCGACACACCGGTAACACCGCAAAAACGATTTGGATTCAGTCCGCGCCTCGATTATCAAATTAATGAGAAACACACATTGGTTGCTCGGTACAATTTCAGTCACAGCGACATTAACGATGCCGGTATTGGAAGCTTTAACCTGCGCTCGCGTGCTGTCGAGCTACGAAACACCAGCCATACGATCCAACTTACCGAAACGGCCCTCATAAATAGCGCGACGATAAACGAGACTCGCTTTCAGTACATCCACGCTACAGGCGAAACGATTCCCAATACACCTGACGCTGCTTTGCTGGTGCTCGGCGCTTTCAACGGCGGGGGCGCGCAAACGGGACACGCATTCAGCACTCAAAACAGTTTTGAGTTGCAGAACAACACGTCTATCGCCGCCGGAAAACACTTCTGGAGATTTGGCGCGCGACTGCGTGAAGACAAAGTTTCCGACAGCTCGCCGCGGAATTTTGGCGGCACGTTTACTTTTAGTGGCGGCAACACGCTGGCTCCGGTAGTCATTAATCCGTCGTCATGTGCGGTTCCCTCCAACGCCGAGTTTGCTTCGATAACTTCGATTGAGAAATATCGAAGGACGCTGTTGTTTCAGCAGCTCGGTTGCTCAGCCGCACAGATTCGAGTACTTGGCGGAGGCGCGAGTCAATTCACCACCAACGCGGGCAATCCATTGATTTCAGGCAGTCAGTTCGACGTGGGAATTTTTGTGAGCGATGACTGGCGTGTAAGTCCAGCTCTGACTCTCAATCTCGGCGTGCGTTACGAGGCGCAAACCAACATCAGCGACTGGAAAGATTTCGCGCCCCGCCTCGCACTGGCCTGGGCCCCGGGCGCATCAGCCAAGACCGCAAAAATAAAAACGGTCATTCGAGCGGGGTTAGGTGTTTTTTACGATCGCTTCGCGTTAGCTAATACACTCACTGCCGAGCGCTACAACGGAGTGGTCCAACAGCAGTATGTCGTGACAAATCCTGATTTCTTTCCGATTGTTCCTCCAATTTCTGTGGTTGCGGCCTTTCAAACGCAGCAAACGATCCAGCAGATCAGCGCGACAGCACGCGCGCCTTATATCATCCAGTCAGCAGTTA
>Ga0247688_1000228_pt1 | contig 21712 bp, 32 predicted proteins | sample CNK29_metaG_FD_182718 | JGI IMG/M metagenome (GOLD analysis project Ga0247688, IMG submission 182718) | Soil microbial communities from Purdue University Martell Research Forest, Indiana, United States - CNK29 | ecosystem: Environmental > Terrestrial > Soil > Temperate forest > Bulk soil... | reverse complement strand
TTTGACTGGACGTTGCCATACAAGGCGCGTAAAGCCGTAACCCCAACAGTTACCAAGAACGGGACCTGGTCGCTGGCCAACGCGAGCCAACCCGCGCTAAATGGATCAGGAGTCGGCTCAGTGGTTGTACGTGTGACTGGTACTGCTACTGGGACCGTGTCAGCGGTGAATACTGCCGCGGGCACAAACATTACGGTTGAGGCGAATCCATGAGCGTCCGGCCTGTCACCCTGAACGCCGACGGCTCCATCGACGTGGTGTACGACGAGCGTGGCCATAGCGGCACGGTGGCCGCTGCCGACGTGGTCTGGGGCACGAGCAGCGGTGGCTCTGCGGACCACAACTACATCATGCTGGAGTGCCCTGACGGCTGCGGCGGGGCGTCGGCCTGGCCGGTGGCCGGCGGGGCTGCGGCGCCGATAGCCCAGCAGATGTTCCTCGAGAAGGTCCAGCGCGAGGGCTGCCCGTGCGGGACCGTCGAGGCCGGCCGCAGCGACGCTCTGCCTGAGGGCCACGTACGACTCAATTGCAATCGCATGGATGGCCCGGGCCGCTGGCAGCCGGCCGGTGCTGAGCTGCTACGCGAGGTCGATCCGCAGGCAGGCAAGACCAGCTTTCAGGTCATCTATCAGGACACCGCGGAGCAGATGATCACCGGCCTCGAGCCGAGTGGTGGCGTTGGTCCAGACCACAAGCTCGCTGTGCTGCACGACCCCACCGAGTACGACGTGCTGATGCGTACCGACCCGGCCTATCTGAGCCAGGACAAGGCGCACATTCTGGCGACACCGGAGGTGGCGTGAGCGACGGATTCAGCATCGGCCCTGGTGTGCAGCAGGCCCTCGCCGACAACAACGATGAGGCTCGCTCGGATGAGCGCTTCGTCATTCTCGACGAAGGGCACAAAGTCAGCCTGACCCTGGGCAGAGACGGTCAGTACTGGTGGATAGAGGAGGACAACCGGGTTAACCGGGTGCCCTTTCGGTGACGACTCACAAACCGAGATCGCGTGGGACGCCTGGGCGAGCATGCCCGGCCAGCTGTACGACTGGACCTGCTCGGCGTGCAGTACTGAATGGCTCGAGCGCTCGCTGGGCTACGCGCGCGACGCGGACGTGTACACCAGTCGCGAGGCGGTCGTCTACGCCATTGGCTACCCGCACAACATCAACGCTACCTACGGACTCATGGACGGCTCCGGCGCCGAGCTCCAGCGGGTGGTCAAGGAGCAGACCGGCGCCGACACCGACCAGGGCTGGCTCAGCTTTGACGAGACGTACCTGCTGGCGCAGGAGACGCCGGGCCTGATGTCGGGAGCCGCCTGGTACCACTGGGTGGCAATCCGCGGCGTGCAGGGCAGCACGATCTGGGTGGCCAACTCGGCGCCTGGCTACAAGGGAATCTACGACAACGTCAGTCGCGAGGACTTCGATCGCCTGGGCGGCTTCAGCGTGGTGTGGCTCGCGTGATGCACTGAGGAGGACGCTATGCCTGCTTTTGCTGTCGGTACCTACCCGTGGACCATCGGCGCGATCATCGCGCTCGTGGTGCTGCTGCTGGCGATTCTCGGGCTTGTCGGCGTGCTGCCGATGAGTAGTGCGGTGGTGTTCGGCCTGATCGCGGGGTTGGCCATAGCGCGTCTGACGTGAGTGGGTGCTGAGCGAACCTGCCAGTGATCCGGAGACGCCGGCAGTTTCGATCACTCGACTGGTCTGCCTTACGCTGGTGGTCTTGACCGTGCTGGTGGGGGGTGGCGTGTTGCTGTTGCTGCGACCTGAGTATTCCAACGTCGCCATCGCGCTGATCGGCGTGGTGGTGGGTGCCGCGTTCGGGCTGGTGTCGACCGCCAGGCCTCGACACGGCACGCGCAACTGACATGTCCAGGGCTGGGGAAAGAAAGGGAGTATGCCTACCAGAGCCTCAGCCCTGGGCACCCGCGCGTAGGCGCTCGATCTTCAGGATGAGTTCAGCGCGTTGTTGCTGTAGCGCCTCAACGTCATCTTGCAGGCCGTAAGCGGCTTTCAGCAGCCGTTCGTTGTTGGCCCGCAGCCGCTCGTTCTCGGCTTCAAGATGCGCGATTCTTGCGTCCGTGCCAGCGCTCGCGGTCGCAGGCGCGACAGTGGCGCTTACCGTTCCGGACGGTTGTGTTGGTTTCGTCATACTCATGTCCTGACGGGCAGTGCGCGATAAGCCGCGTGCCCCGGCGGCAGTTTTCAGCGATGGTTACAGGCTCAAGGTGAGTAGGGTTGACACAGGCGCGATTTCGGCAGACGTGGTCGAGGCATAAGCCCTCAGGCACTGGACCGACAAGCAACTCATAACCGACGCGGTGAGCCATCAACTGCTTGCCTTCATGACGGAATCGGCCATAGCCGAGCACGTGGACGTGACCCGTCCACAGCCAGCACTCGTCAGTGCGCTGGACCTTTGCCCACCATCGCTCAGCTAGCGATGCGTATCGGTTTGCCACTTCGCGAGTTCTTCCTTGAGTTGTCGATTTTCTTCTTGAAGCCTCAACACCTCGGCGCGGAGTGCGCGGACCTCGCCGCGTGTCCGATCAGCAATGGAGTCGTCCGGCAAGTGCACCGGTTCTGGTTTGGCCGACTTATGCACCAAGGCGACCTAACGGCACATATGTCGGTCAAGCATCGGTTGGGTTCCCCATCGCTAACTCTCGAAAGAGATCCCTTCTCTCAGCACTGGTCAAGTTTGAAACTAGCGTTGCCGTCCCGCCAGGTGGGAACACGATCCACCGCTGGCTCAGTGCCGGGCTACGCTCGACGGCTTCTTCAATTGGCGGGGTGACTTGCGGACGCGGAGTCAATCGCCCGCACCCATCGCACCGCCAGTGTTGTCCGTCTCGTGTGCCTGTCTCGCTTGTGTGTGGGCAGCCCTTACATTTGGCCGACTTATGCACCATTACATTCCTCAAGCTCGCTGGGAGCTCGTCTCACCGGGCCATCTCGCGCACGTACGACTTCGCTTCGAGCATGTCGCGCTGCAGGTACTGCATCTTGAACGCCGACGCAACATCCACGACAGGCATCTCACGCGCCTCGGGCATCTCCCGCGCGCGCTCAAGCAGGTTCGTCTTCTCGTAGATCAAACAGCCGGCGTCGCGCGCTTGCGACCACAGGTCATTCACCCATTGCCGCGGCGGCCGGAATGCCGGCGTGCCTGATTCGGCATTGGCACTGGCGCCGCCGATCACCACCCAATCGAACAGGTCCAGCCGGCTGAACCGTAGGTTCTCGAGCATCGGCTCGCAGCTCAGCCACTTCACTTTCGCATTGACGCGCTCGAACGCCTTCTCGGCCACCGGAATGCGCACCTGGGCGTCGATAGTGGTGCCCACCCACGCGTTGTCGGGAAAGTCGACGTCAGCGAGTCGCTGCGGAAACTTTGTCAGGAACAGATAGTTCCATTGCGCGTTGGCGCGGACCGTTTGCATGACCGCCTCGATCCACACATCGGGCACCCACCGTCCAAAGAGATCCGCCATTGAGCAGGTGAACACGTTTTTGCGAGCTGGCTCGCGCCGGATGTCGTCAGGCGAGGGATACCGCGTGTTGACCGGCGCCGAGAGCCGCTCAGGGAGGAAGGTAGGCACGAACTTCTGTGGGTACGCGTCCGAGCGCTCGGCGATCTCCCTGGCGTAGCAATAGCTGCAGTTGTGGAGGCAGCCCGTCACGGGGTTCCACGACCAGCGCGCCCATTCGATGTCATCGTTGATCTGCCAGTTGAACGAGGCGTTCTTGGACCGCGGCCGTGCAAGGACCTGGTGGCGCTGATCCTCGCTCAGGGCCTTCCACACCGGCAGCGTGACGAGCCGTGGGATCGACGGGTCTTCACCCAACAGGATGAGCGGCGGCGCGGGTGGCTCGAGGTCGGCCACCTTCTCAGGCCTCGTTTGCGGCGCGATGTACCCGTTGCGCTCCGCGTCGGTGTAGGCCCGATGCACCGATCGTCCGTTCAGCGTCTGCCGCAATCGCTCGGATTCCTGGGTCTTGCCGTCGGCCGCCAACTGGTCGACCGCGAGCACCACCCGCCGCGCTTCCTCGGCCCGCCGACGGCTCACGCCCAGCTTATCTGCGACTTGCTCGCGCGTCTCACGAGATCGAACACCTGTTTCACTCCCGCCCATTTGCGCGGAAGTGTTGGCTGGACGGCCGGGCGCCGTGCGGCCATGCTCCCGGCGCGCCAAGTCGTTCCGCCGGCTGATCACGCTGAACAACTCGACCGCCTCGCGGCCCACCTGCTCGTTGGTCTTGCTGCGCTGGCGATTCGACTCGATCAGTGCCTCGACGACGTCGAGCTCGTCTTCCGACCCGAAGGGCGTGACAGGCACAACCTTCAGTCCAGTTGCGCGCGCGGCGACCAGCCTGCGGTGGCCCGAGACCACCACGCCGCCGGCCGTCACCGTGATCGGCGTCAGCACCCCGTGCTCGCGCACACTGCGCACCAATTCATCGTCGGCCGTGTCGCCGTAGATCTCGCGGTTCTTGGGGTGCGGTCTCAGCCGATCGATCGGCCAGCGCGTGGCCTCCAGGACCGGCAGCAACATAGCCTGTGTCATTGGTCGTACCTCACCATGGCAGCGGGCCCTGGAACCGTGCCATCTGCTCGGTAGACGTGAGGTCGAGCTTGTCCAGAACTGCCTGCCCTTCTGGCGAGTCGACACGGTAGAAGCCATGCTTCTTCCAGACGGGGAAGTCCTCCCAGTTCGTCCAGACAACGAAGCTGAACTGCCACATGCCGTGCGGCGCGCGGATCAGCGCGACCGCCTTGTTCACCGCGTTGATGTGGTCTGACACAAACGGCTTGTCGGTGAAGCCGTTCAGCGCCGCATCGGACTTCCGACGGCGCTTGTATTGGGTCGCGCTGAAATACGACAACAGGTCGACGCGCTCAAACTTGGCGGCGGCCGCATTGAGCAGGTGGTGCGGGATCTCGTCGTGGATGGGGTCTGCGTAAATCAGCCCGTATCGCCATGGCTGCGCTCGCTGGGTCGCCAGCCAGTCCGCGAAACCGATCTGACAGTCCTCTGCATAGACCGCGTGTTTGGCCCGCGCCGAGTCAGGAGGCACGTAGTTCTGCAGGGCTGCAGCGACGACGGGATCACGTTCGTAGAACAGCGCCTCGTAGGGCACATCGTACTTTCGCAACGCGTTCCATGCGAGTGGCGGACTGCCCAGGAAATCGCGGCCGTTATAGGACAGCGGACCAGGACCAGCGTAGAGATCGGCGTACAGGTATGGGGCCGGGCGAAACGTTCGCGGGCGCCCGAGGATGGCCCCCGTGATTTTCGCGTGCATGTCGATCAAGCCCGCGAAGTCGGCTTCCTTCGACTCTGTTTCATCGCTTACCCAGGACAACGATACGGTGGTCATTGGCCACTCGCCATGCCATCGACGACCGATCGACTACGCTGATCATGCATTGCGGGCTCACTCCCGTGATGTTTGGGATGGGGCACCCGGCGTGCCCCTTTCCCTGTAAGGCCCGGAATCTTATCCCAGCGGGCGACCAGGTGAGACACCATGTGTTCAGGTCTGGTCTACCCATTTGAGCCAGGCATCGGCGATCTTGAGCACGTCGGCGGATTTGATGTCGGTGCGATCGGCGGCGAAGCTGGCCGCGGCCTTGAGCACGGCCAGCCGTGTGATGCGGTCATCCCTGGCACTCACAACTGCGGGCCTCGAGAGTTGCTCGAGGGCCACGATGTAACCCTTCGTGTCGATCTTGAGACGCACGTGGGTACCGCTCTCGGGCAGCTCGACTGGATGAAAACGTGAAACATTCACCCACGCGCCGCCGATCTTGAGGCCGGTGGCATTGACACCCTCGACGACGCCTTCGACCTCCTCGGTCTGCACACGTCCGTTCATCATTAGAAGGCGACCTCCGCGTCGTCGAATTGCGGGCGTGGGCGGTAGTCGGTGCGGCGCCACAGGTCCTCGACGCGGCCGTCCTCAATCAGGCACAGCAGCTCGCGCAGCAGCGGCGCCAGGTCGACGAGGCGGGCGCTGTCCTGCAGCGCCGCGCGGCCGCCGGCACGCCACGCGGCGCCCCACACGGCGGCCATGTCTTCGGACTCGCGCGGATGGTGGTGCTTCCAGGCGAAGTAGTGGCTGGCGGCGGTCGTGAGTTGGAGCGGCGCCATGGCTCAGTCCTCCCGCTCGATGAGGGCCGCGGGGATGACGCCGCGCCGCGGCCTGCCAAGGATGCGGCTCAGGTCAGCCTTGGGAGCCGGTGCCTCCTCCTCGGCGACCAGCGCGCAGTGCAGCTGCACGGCCAGCATGTGTTTGCACTCGTGGCGACGGGCGTCGTAGCAAGTGCAGCTGGTGCGCGTGACGAAGTAGATCTCGTTCGAGTCGCGGCTCGAGCGGATTCCGTAAGCCTTGCGGCCATCGGCGGTGCGGCACTTGAGCCACTGGCCGCTCTCGGTGGCGATGGCGACCGCCTTGGGGCCGCGCGGGTCGGTTTCGGGAAGCAGTACGGTGTTCATGGTCGATGCCCTCTTACTCAGGGTGTTGGCCTCGAGCAGGTCGGCGTCACTAGCGCTGGCCTGCTCTCTTTTGGTCACGTCCTAAGTATACTGGCAGTGATACGCCAATGCAACTATACTGAGCCGTATGACAAGCACTACTGAGTCATTCGGTCAGCGTCTTCGGCTCGAGCGGCACCGTCAGGCGCTCTCCCAGGACGAACTCGCTACCGTCGCCGGAATCTCGCGCATCACGGTCATCCAGCTCGAGTCCGATACGAGCGAGCGCCAGCCGCGGCCATCGACCGTCCGCAAACTCGCCCGCGCGCTCGGCGTCAGGCCGGCGCAGCTCACGACCCCGACGTGAAAGAACCCTCATGGGCTGGCTTCCGACGTCTGACTACAAGCTCGACTGGGGAAACGGTCTGGGTCAACACATCCCGAATCGCGTACGTGCAACTCACCAATACAGGTGCTCGCATTGTCTTCACCGCAGACTTTCTGGACGTCGCAGAAACTCAAGACAGACTTCGGCAAACACGTAGACCAGCGGATCCTCTCGCCCATCGGTCACATCGTGCGAGTTGGCGAACGTGGGATGGTTTTCGCGACGAATTATTGCGAGCCGAACGATCTGTAGTAGGCACGACTACCAAAGCCGCTGTCGCGCGCCAGTGCGGCGTAAACGAACGAACTATTACCCGAATAATGCGCTCATTCGGTTTGCCCGCTGGGAGTTGGCCACCTTCTACATGGCCATTTGAACAGGCGCCCTCACGGCCGACGCAACTCACGACCGAGTAAAAAAGGATTGCCCCGCGCTGCGAGTCTAAAACAGCCGGGGCAGTGGCAGATCGTAGGAGTGTGAAAGGACTGATAGACCTGCAATGACCACTGTACAACCCAAGTCGGAGACCGACCCGCAGTTCACCGCGGCGTCCTACGAACGGGTCAGTCGGCAGGTCCAGGCGCTGTACGGGCATGGACTCAAGCGCCAGGAGCGGAACGTCGATGAAATGGCTCGAGACAACGGGGTCGTGCTCCCACCGGACCTTCGCTTCCGCGACGGCGTCGACGACAACGCCAGTGGCGCGGCGTGGGAGCTGCCCGACCTTGATCGATGCATGCAGGCAGCGCGCGACGGCCGTTTCAAAACCCTGCTGATTCCGACGTCGGATCGCTGGACGCGGGATACCCCAAAGGGGCTCTGGATGACGCGCCAGATCCGTGCCTACGGGGTGCGCGTGGTCTGGGGCGATATCCCGGATGTGCCGCAGGCTACCGATGGCAATCCATACAGTGAGCACTGGCGTCAGAAAATGGAAGTCGAAGCGTTCATGGACGCCGAGCTCGAGCGCAACAAAATCCGCTGGCGAACCATGAACGGGCGGCGCGATAAGGCCGCGGCGGGACGTGTCGTAGGACAGGGCGCCGCACCGTACGGCTACGCCTACGTGCGCGACAACTCGCCGAAGCGCCTGGTGTGCGGCCTGGCCGTTGTTGAAGTGCAGGCAGACGTCGTGCGCGAGTTGTACGCGCGCGCCAGGACGATGGCGATCGGCGACTTGCTGCAGTGGCTGGCGGCTGAGCGCATCCCGCCGCCTGGTGCTGGCCGAACGTTTCGCAAAGTTCAGCGGTACACAAAAAATGCCGGGACCTGCTGGAACGATCTCAGCGTGTATCGCATCCTCACCTCGCGGCTGTATCTCGGCGAGTACACCTATCACACGCAGGCGTTTCCGGTCCCCGCGATCGTCCCCGCGGATCTCTTTGAAGAGGTTGGCATCGCACTCGCCAGTCGCAAGAGCCGTCGCGGCGCGGCGCGCAACAAGACGGAAAGTGACGAGTTTTTGTTTCGTGGACGGCTCATCTGCGAGCCCTGCTCGGCGCGCACGGGCACCGTGGTGCTGCTACACGCCAAGCGGGCGAACAACATGGGAGAGCGTTACTACCTGTGCCCCTTCCGTTTTCCACGCTCGCATGGCGCGCGCTTCGACGGGCGGCCTCGCTGTCCGTTGCCGTCCATTCGCGCCGAGGTGCTCGAGACGCACGCATGGGCGGCGCTGATGGCAGCGCTGCGCGATCCGGTGCAGTTGCGCATCGACATCGAAGACGCCCGCACGCGACGACGTCTAGACGATCACGGGCGCGAAGACCGGCGGCGGGCAATCGAGGGCAGCATCGCGCAGCAGGAGCGCCAGCTCGCCGGAGCGGCGCGGCGGATTGCGGCGCTCGAGGCAGAAGGGACTGAGCAGGCCGGCGAGGAGTTGCCGATCCAGGCGCAACTGCGCGACGAAGCAAAAGAATTGCTGGTCAGATTGCGGCGCGACCTTCGCGAGGTTCAGGCGATGCCTGGTGTGGGTGTGAGCGCTGACGAAGCCGCGGAACTCGAACGGCTGGCGGCAATGGTGGACGAGGTGGAGGTCACCGCGAATGCTGCGGAGCGGCGCCACCTGATCGACCTGGTCGGTCTGCGCGCGCGCATCGGGGACGAAGGTGAATCGGTGGTGGTCCAGGTCAAGCCGAAGCGCGAGACGATGATCACCTGGGCCGGCGTGATCAGCATCGCTGGTCAGGCTAGTAGCGATAGCCCGACGTCATTGTTGAACTTCGTTATGCAATCGCTACCGTCGGGGAGGCTCGTCTTCGCCGCGTAAGCGTGCTTCACGTTCCGCCGCCCACTTCGCCACCAGCGCGCGGATGTAGTCATACGCGGGGGCGAGCGGGTGGCTCTCGGTTCGTGGCTGTTCGTGGATCGAGGGTGCTGGATCGGCCACGCGTGCCAGTGTGCGGCACGCGTGACGATAGGAAACAGCCTAGAAAACCATCCAATTTAGCGAATCGACTCGACCGCTGGCGGCAACCCCGATTGCCGATGGCCGTCGGCGTCGACGTAAAAGCCGTCGACCACGTTGAACGGCAACGGCAACGGCAACGGCTCGGCCACCGCCAGCGGCCGAACGCGCACGTAGTAGGCCTGGCAGGCCGGCCCGTAGCGCATCTCGGCCTCGACGCGGATCTGGCTCCCGTCGCGGGCGACCAGCCAGCTGTCGATCGAGCCCGACTCGCCCTCGCCGTCTTTCAGCGCGCGCGCCAGCTTACGCCGCGCGCGGTCCTCGGGTCCGTCAGGCGCACTCGGCTTGACGAAGGCTGCGGGTTGCCAGCGCAGGTCCTCGAGGGCGCGGCCGACCAGGTCGCAGAAGGCCTGGTTGGCGTACAGGATCTCGAAGCGCGGCGCCAGCGCGTCGATCAGGCACACGGCCTCGTCGAGGCTGAATATCGGCCACGGCAGGTTGTATGTATCAGGATGGCACCAGTGGGTGACCGACTGAACTGAGCGGCCGACACTATCGGCGAGCTCCTTACGGCTCGGCAGCGATGGCTTGCCGGTGCGGCGCTTGCGGCGCGCCAGATCTTCATACTGCTCGAGCAGCGCGACAGCCGAAATATCAGGCCCCGCTGGCCTGCCGTTGGCCGATGTGCTGGACATCGTTTCAAACGATCGCCCCCTTACCCCGACGGGAGACTCACGCAGTGTCGCGGGTGCGCTCTGTCTCGTCGTGAATGCGCCCAGTGTGAGTCCGAGCGGTATACAGGAAAAAGCGTAAGAAACCCCCAAATAAAGTCTACGCGAGGCGGGTTCACTAATGCGCGATTAACGCCCGCTACGGGTTGCGGACGACTGCCGCCCGCTACTCGACGCGGGGTTCCTGCAACTGCAGCGGGGTGACGCGCAAGGCACGCGCCAGGCGGCGCACGCTGGACACACGGATCTCCTCGTCGTGCTCGCCGCGGGCCACCGTCGAGCGGCCCACGCCCGCCTTGTCGGCGAGGTCCTGCTGGCTCAGCGCGAGGCGCTCACGATAGAAGCGCAACCGAGGCACTTTCACGCCCCTAGATGGTCGATAGGCAGGCATTACTGCGACAAGATCACTAGTGCGCGACTCGGGCTTCACTCGTGCATGAGCAGGGTATCACTCGGCCGCCGCGTCCGCCGGCACGTTCACTAAATTGGATGGTTTTCTAGGCTGTTTCGTATACATCGGCGCCCTCGACACTGGTGGGCATGCCCGAGCCCGCAGCGCTGAAACCATCGGCTGACGATCCGCATCGCAGTATCTGGGTGAAGATCCGCCAATCGCGGTGGGATCGCATCCAGGAGATCGCCAGGGTCGAGCAGCGCGACCCGCGGGCGATGGCGGGCATCCTGCTCGAGCGCGCGGCCGACAGCGCGACTGTCGCGGCATGAGCGGCGTGAGCAGCGAGACTGCCTTCACGTCGGCGGCCATCGAGCGCCGCTACGACCAGTTTCTAGCCGATAACTGGGGCGAGATCGACATTCCGCGGCTGTGCGAGGTGATGTGGAACGCGGGCGCGCGCGCGGCGATCGAGAGCTCGCGCGAATTCAGCGGCATCGGGCCGACGCTGGCTCAGATCGAAGGGCGGCTGCAGCGGCTCGAGCAACTCTGGCGCTCGTTTGGTGAGACCGAAGCCGGGAGCGCCTACTGGAGGAGCGAGGTAGCCGAGTGTCCGTAAAAACGATATCCGTCGAATATGAAAAGCGCGCGAACGACGGCGACTATGGCAGCGAGCTGGTCAAGGTCGCGTGGCACTACGAGTTGCAGGATGGCGAGGACCCGTGCACCGTCACCATGGCGTTGCAGGGCCAGATCCGCGGCCGCGTCGAGAACGACCTGGCCCAGTCAGCCAACCTGAAGGTCAGGCGCGCACTGATCCGCCAGAAGCGGACGTGCAATCGCTGCGGCGAGGACCTGCCCGACTCCGAGACGAGCTACATGCACCCGGCCTGCAAGGAGGCCGAGGACGCCGAACGGCAGGCGCGCCGACTCGAGCAGGAGGAGCGCTGGAAACAGGCCGAAGCGAGCGCCGAGGTGGAGCTCGCCGCGGGGCTGCGCGACAACGCGCGCTCGAACTATGACGACGATGAGGACATCCCGCTCTGATGGCGCGGCACCTTGTGGCCAGCGTCATGGTGCTCAGCTCGCTGCTCGGTCTGGCCAGACCGGTCGCGGCGGCCGACCCCGACCCGGACGACGTCGTGGCGCTGGCCGACGAGGCCGGCGTCGACCAGGTCGACCTGCTCGGCGCGGCGAATGCCACGGGACTCAGCCCGCGGTCGTATTTGTACGCCGTCGGTGAGCTCGAGCGGCCGCGGCCGCTGATCTTGCCGCCGCCGGCGCCGCCGCTGAATGCAGCGATCGAGGCGCGGCTCGACTGCATCCAGGCATACGAGTCGCGCGGCTACGCCGGCGCGGTCAACCGCTCGAGCGGCGCCAGCGGACTCTTCCAGTTCCTACCGTCGACGTGGCGCACGACCCCCCAGGGACGGGCTGGGCTCTCCCCCTTCGACGCGGTGGCGGCGCGCAACGCGGCGCGCTGGATGCTGAACCAGGGGCGCGCGCGCGAATGGGTGCCGGTCGGCCGAGGGTTGTGCTGATGGAGCATTGGCCACAATTCGTAACAATCGCGGTCATCTGGCTGCTGTTCGGGCTGCTGGTGGCGCTGCTGTTCGGCGCGGCCGCGCGGGGTGGTGAAGGATGAAACTGTCGCGCTCGGTGGTGTACTTGCACGAGGACTTCGGTCCGCGGCCACAGGCGCGCAAACGGCCGCTGCTGTACTGGCTGGCCCGGCTGCGGCGCTGGTGGCGACGCTGGTGATGACTGGAGGCTAGATGACACAAGCGATCAAGCCGCTGACGGCGGACGTTGGGCTCGAAAAGCAGAGCATCTCGGTGCAGGACCTGGTCGAGCTGACCGGCTTCAACATCGTCGAATTGGCCGAGATGCGCGGCGAAGGCGGCGTGGCGGCGAATGCCGACAACGCGGGTCTGCTGCGCTTCTGCGTCCAGGCTAAAGCGCGCGGATTGGACCCGCGTAAGCGGCAGTGCTTCTGGATTCCGCGCGGCGGCAAGTGGACGTTTACGACGTCGATCGACGGGTTCTCGGCGATGGCCGATCGCACCCAGCGTTTTGGCGGCGCGGACGCGCCCGAGTTCCGCGGCGTGCTCACCGTGAAGGAAGGCCAGCGTGAGATCGATGTGCCGATGCACGCCGAGGTGACGGTGTGGAAGATGGTCGGCCCCTGGGACCATCCGGTGACGCGGCCCTTCCGCGGCACGGCCGACTGGGCGGAGTTCTATCCGGGCGACGGCGAGGTCGGCCGCATGTGGCGCAAGATGCCGAGGAGGATGCTTTCCAAATGCGCGCTCGCGCAGGCCCTGCGTCTGGCGTTCCCCGAGCAGCTGGCGGATGTCGAGCTGGTGGACGAGGGCGCGCCGGTCGTCGACGTGCAGGAGGCGTACGTGCCGACGGACGTGCGCGAGGTGTCCGACCGCGACCTGGTGCGCGAGCCAACCGAACGGATCTGGCAGCGCTGGCTCGAGCTGGTGGTGGACGCGGACGACATTGGACTGAGCCCGCCCAAGCTCGAGCTGCCGATCGAGCGGTCCGAGTTGAAACGCCGCGGCTCTGAGTTGGTCACGGCCATCTCGGAGCGCCAGGAGCAACTGGACAAAGAGGAGGCGGCGGTGTAGCGATGGGCCGTTTTCTGCTGGTGGAGCTCGAGCCGGACCTGGCGAAATTCGGAACCACGCACAACGGCGTCTTTCTGTCGGTGAAGCACGTCAATGGCGTGCGCGACGTGTGCGACCTGTCGGCCATCAGCATGGACACGTTGAACACGCTGCTGCTGCCGGACGAGGAGGCCTACCAACCCGGGCCGCAGCGACGCGGTGATCGAAACAATATCCGTCGGTACTGGAAAGGGGTTGGTTCGCTGCAGTTGCCGTGGGCTACGTGAGCTGATAGATGGGCTGGTTGTCGCTGCGCAGGATGGTCTATGAACGGGATCGCGGTCTGTGTCAGGTGTGCCTGTTGCCGGTCGGTCGTCGCTGGGACGCCGGCCACCTGGTGGACCGCTGCGTCGGCGGCGACAACACGCTGAGCAATTTGTGCCTGATGTGTGCGAGGTGCAATCGCTCCGAGAAACCGATTCACCGCACGCTGGAGGAGGCGCGCGCGTGGCTGGAGGAACGCCGCGACCGGGCCCGCGGCGTCGCGCTGCCGGATGACTGGCGCACGTTTTACGAATTGATGTACGGGAGGTGATGATGGCGCGGCTGGATACCGGCTGGCACGCGCACCCGCGAATTTTGCAACTCGGCTTGCAGGCGATGGGATTGCACGCGTGGAGCATCAGTTACTGTGATCACGCGCGGTCGGACGGATTCATTCCGCTGGGTGCCTGGCCGGCGTTGCCGGGCGTCGGAGCCGCGGTCAAAGCCCTGATCGACGCCGATCTGTGGGCGCGCGTCGAGGGCGGGTTCATGCTGCACGATTACCTCCAGTACAACCGCTCGAAGGCGAAAATCGAGGCCGAGCAGATGGCCGCCCAGGACCGTCAGTCACGGCACCGGTCACGCGTGACAGAGGGCGTGACAAACGGCGAAGTCACGGCATCCGTCACGCCATCCGTCACGCAAGAAAAAACGCGTGACACTCGCGCGCGCGGGCAACCCGGTCCCGGTCCCGGAGACGCGGAAGCCTACGGCTTCCTAGCGTCTCCCCCTACCCCTTCCCCTTCCCCAAACCCAGCGCGCGGCCCTTTCGAGCCTGCGGCTCGGGCCGCGCCATACCAACACCCCGACCTGCTGACCGCCCCACCCCCAGAGCCGCCGGAGCGTTTGCCGACTGGTGCGCTGCAGTGCCCGCTCTGCCCGGATATCTTCACCGGCACCTACGCCGAGCATCTCGAGTCGCCACGCCACAAGATCCATGACCAGCCGGCCGATCTCAGCAACTTCCACGCATGACTGACCAGCCCAGTCCCGAGTGGCTCGCCGAGCATGACCGCTATCTGGCGTCGTCAGCCTGGGACGAGCGCCGTTCGGCGGTGCTGCTGCGTGATAAATACCACTGTCAGGCCGCGCTCGATCAGTGCACCGGGAAAGCCAGCCAGGTGCATCACCTGACCTACCGCCACTGGCGCAACGAGCCCCTGTTCGATCTCGTCAGCGTGTGCTGGTCATGCCACGAAAGGATCACCAGGATGGACCGTGGCGAGCTGGGCACGATGGTGGCCGCGCGGGATGCCCAGCACGAGCAGTTTTCACGCTGGTGGAATGCCTCGCTGGCCGAACGTCTGAAGGCTGAGCAGCCCGCCGAGAGCAAGCCATGAACGCACCCGACGCGAGCCCCCCCGCAGCGTCGCGGCGCGTTGTTTCCGGGCCGCCGGATGGGCCTCACCAGCCCATCGGCGGTGCCGATTTAACAATTCCCGGACACGTCCGGACGCGTGAAAAGTGGGGACTTTTCTGTCGGTCCTGCGGCGTCCGCTGGCCATGTCTGCGAGCCCACCGGCGTGCGATTCTGCGGGCCCTGACGCCCACCGAAATGTCGTGAATGGCATGGCTCTTTGTGCCGGGGCGGGAGGACTCGAGCTCGCCCTGCACGTCGCCCTCGGCGATGACTACCGGTGCGTGGTGTACGTCGAGCGGGAAGCCTACGCGGCAGCCACCCTCGTGGCGCGGTTGGCAGACCAGACCCTGGATACGGCTCCTGTCCGGGACGACATCACCACCTTCTACGGGGAAGCCTGGAGTGGCGTCGTGGATCTGGTCTCTGCGGGCTTCTCGTGGGTGGACCGATTGCGGCTCACCGGTAACGGAGTGGTGCCGCTGGGTGCGGCTGTCGCGTTCCTTCGCCTTCGCGATCGCTTGAGCGCGTGACCCGGGGTGCTGCTCATCCGGATGAGTTGCGAGCCCAGGCCGTCGCTGCGGTCCTTGCCGGCGCGGCGATGGCCGAAGTCGCGCGTCAGCACGGCATCAGCAAGGGCACACTCGGCAATTGGCTGGCCGCGCACAATGCCGCGGTTGGAACGGTTGGAACCGACAACGCGCGCGATCCCGAGACGCTGGGCGACCTGATCTTTGACCTCATCACCACCCACGTCACCACGATTCAGGCCCAGTTACAGGCCGCAGCTAGCCCGAGCTGGCTTGAAAAACAATCCGCCGCAGAGCTTGCCCAACTGGTTGCGGTTGAACGCGACACGACGCTTCGACTTCTCGCCGGACTCCGACCAGTCGACGACGGGCGAGCCAGTCTCCCTGAACCTTCCGCACCTCCATCAGGCGCAGCTCCAGATGACGACTGAAGCTAAACGCTTCAACGTCGCCGCCTGCGGTCGGCAGATGGGCAAGACCACCCTTGGTATCAGTCGCATCGCCGACATCGCCCAGAACCAGCCGTGCGCCTGGATGGCGCCGACGTACAAGTACCTTGAGGAGGTCTGGCGTCACCTGCGTCAGGTGCTCGAGCCAATCACGGTCGAAAAAAGCGAGCAGCAGCACCGCATCGCCACGCGCGGCGGCGGCAGCGTCGAGTGCTGGAGTCTGGATGATCCGGACGCTGCCCGAGGCAGAAAGTATCGTCGCGTCGTGGTTGATGAAGCGGCCCTAGTGCGTGACCTCGAGACGGTCTGGCAGGCCTCGCTGCGGCCGACCCTGAGCGTGCTGGGTGGCGACGCGTGGTTCCTGTCGACTCCCAAAGGACTCGACTCATTCCATCACCTGTACCAACTCGGGCAGGACCCGTTACAGACCGACTGGCAGTCCTGGCAGATGCCCTCGAGCGCGTCGCCGTACATCACCGCGGACGAGATCGCTGCGGCAAAACGGGAACTGCCAGAGCGCATCTTTGCCCAGGAGTACCTGGCCCAGTTCGTCCAGCTCGAGGGCGACGGCGTCTTCCGCGGCGTGCAGGCGGTCGCTCGGTTGCAGCCAACACCACCCCAGCGTGGGCATCAGTACGTCTTCGGCGTCGATTGGGGTCGCAGCAATGACTTCACGGCCATCAGCGTCATCGACGTCAGCGTCGGCGAGCAGGTCGCGCTGGACCGCTTTTCGAACATCGACTTCGAGTACCAGTCCGAACGGCTGCACCGATGGGCCGAGCTGTACCACCCGCTGCAGATCGTGGCCGAGTCCAACTCGATGGGCGGACCGCTCGTCGAACGCTTGCAGACCGGCTACGCGCGACTGGTGGGCAAACCGCGCGCGGCGCTGCCGATCTACGCCTGGACCGCGACGAATGCGTCGAAGGCGGCGGTCATTCAGAGCCTGGCACTGGCCATCGAGCAGGGGCAGCTGACGCTGCTGGACGACCAGGTGCAGACCGCGGAGCTGCTGGCGTTCGAGAGCAGCGTGACCGTGACGGGTATGGTGCGCTACTCCGCACCGTCGGGATTGCACGACGACACGGTCATTGCGCTCGCACTGGCGCACCTCGGCGAAGGGCTCGAGTCGGCACCCCACGGGCGCAGCGCGTACCGCTTCGCGGCCGGCAGACGGTGAGGCACCCCGTGAAACGGGTCATCTCTGAATTCGTCGCGACCTTCCACCGCCGGCGCGTGAAACATCCCGCGTGAAACACTGAGCGTTACACTCGCAGCGTCGTGGCCATCGACCGCTCGAAGAAGGAGCTGAAGGCTCCCGACAGCGAATACCTCACGTCGCTGCAGACCGAGCTCGGCGATCTGTACCTCCAGCAGGACAATGACATCGACCTGGTCCGCGAGCAGCGCGAGATGCGCCGACCCGCGCTCAGCGAGGCCGACAAGGACTACGTGCTCGTCCACGTCGACCCGCGCGACCCGGACATTACGGAAGAGGCGTTCCAGCAGACCGCCATCCTGACGCTCGAGCGGCCCAAGTTAGCCATCGTCGGCGGCGAAGGCGACACCGCGCAGACCGTCGCCAGCAAGCTCGAGCACTTCACCGAAGAGACGCTGTGGGAGTGCGGCACGCGCGAGCCGGGCTCCGACACCATGACCCAGGTCACCGACGCCACGCTGAACGATGGCGGCGGCTGGGCAAAGATCCTGTGGGCCAGCGACCTGTGGTCGGAGCGTTACGGCATTCCCGACCCGGCCAAGAGCGCGTCGTCGACGACCGCGGACTACACCGCGTACGACAAGTTGACCGAAGAAGCCAAGAAGCGCGCCGGCCCGCCGTTTGTGTGGTCGTACGTCGACCCGCGCAAGGTGTACCCGCAGTGGTCGAATGGCTACCTGTGCGAGGTGCTCGAGGTCAGCCAGATGCCGATGCGGTCGGCGTTCCGCCGCTACCGTCTGGGCTACGACTCGCAGGGCAACATCGTGCCCGAGGAGCTCGGCCAGTCGCAGAACCTGATCGAGGCGTCGCGCAACATGCTGAGCTCGGTGACCTTCCTGGAGCACTGGGACGACACATGGGTCAGCTACGCCATCTGTGGCCAGAACATGAAGGGCGATCCGACGGGGTACATCGTCAAGCAATTCCGCCACAAGTACCCGTTCGGCGTGCCCTACGACTACGCGCCAGGATTGACCATGAACTGGTGGCGCAACCGCAAAATCGGCTGGGGCATCGGCCGCACCAAACTGTGGCTGGTGCAGTACCGCGCGTACCTGCGCGCCATGCACGCGCAATACGTGGCAAGGGACCTGCTGTCGCCGCTGGTCACCTACGGCGACACGCCCGCGGCGATGATCATCGGCGACGACGGCAAGCCGAAGGAGACCGACCCGACGGTGCATCCGGGCGAGATCCTGAATCTGCCGCCAGGACGCCAGCTGCAGCGCATCCAGTACCCCGACGCGGCGACCCTGGAAAAACACATGGCCCTGATCGACGGCGCCATTCGCGACCTGGAGTCGCCGAGGGTGACCACCCTGTCGGGCATGGAAGGCGCGGGCTTCGCGATCTCGCAGGTGCTGAGCTACTCGAGGACCCGCGTCGGGCCCGTGCGCCACGGCATCGAGTCGCTGCTCAAAGGTCAGACCGAGAAGCTGTGGGCGCTCATCCGCGAGCGCGCGGGTGAGAAGGTGTGGGTGTTCTCGGGCGGCGTCGACGTCGGCTCGGGAACGCAGGTCGCCGAGTTCATCGGCTTCGGGCCGAAGGACCTTGAGCGACCCATGCGCCTCAAGTGGGAAGTTCAGGCGCAGCTCCCGACCGACGAGATGATCATGGCCCGCTACGCGCACGAGCGGCTCGCCGCGGGCACGTTCGGCAAAGACGAAGCGGTCACCTACCTGGGCGACAATCCCGACGAGATCAGGCGCAGCATCGCCCGCGACCGCATCCGTGCGTCGCCGGCCTACCAGAAGTGGCTGGACGCCGAGGTGTTCATGGAAGCCGGCCGCGGCGACCTGTTGCAAAAGGCGCAGGACGCGGAGCAGCTCGCGCTCAGCGGCCAGATCCAGGCGGGCCTGCCGCCGGGTGGTCCGCCGGGGCAGCAACCTCAGCCAGGTGTGTTCGAAGGTGGCGGTCCTGGCGCCGGCGGTGTCCCCGATCTGGGTGCGCTGGCGGCGGCGCCAAACGGAGCTGGAGTGGGTCCGCCGGCGTACGGGCAGGTCATTGGTGGCGCGCAGCAACCAGGCGGCACACTGCCACCCGGTGGCGTGCCGTTCGGGCCGCAGGGCGCGGCTGCACCAGGAGGTGGCTAGTCATGGCTCGAGTAACCAGGACCGTGAAGTACACGCCGTCGAGTGACGCGCGCGCCGACAAGAAGGCAGGCATCAAGCCGGGCTCGAAGCGCGACATCGCCCTCGACAAGAGCCGCGGCGTCAAGGACAAGGGCAAATAGGCGTGGCAAAGAACTTCATAGCCGGCGCGATAAAGAAGCCAGGTGCCCTTCGACAAACCCTGGGGGCCAAACCCGGCAAGCCGATACCGGCGGCCAGGCTCGCCGCGGCGGCGAAGAAGGGCGGCGTGACAGGCCAACGCGCGCGCCTGGCGCAGACGCTCAAGAAGCTCAACAGCTAGCCCATGCAGCATGTGCTGACGGTGTGCGAGCAGGGCGTCAATCGGTCGACCACCGCGCAGTGGATGCTGCAGTTCGCGCCCGACCGCGAGGTCATCTCGGCGGGGCTCAAACGCCTGTCGCCTGAGACGCTGAGCATGCTGTACGACTGGGCCGATCGTGTCGTGCTGCTCGACGGTCGCTACCGTCGCGACGTGCCCGGCGACAAGCTGGTGCTCTGGGACGTCGGCCCCGACCGATACCCGCACCACTTCAACGCCGACCTGGTGCGCCGACTGCGCGCGATGCGGCTCGAGTGATGGCGCCATCCTCACCGCGCCAGAACGAGATCCTGAAACTGCAGAGCGAGATCACCCAGGAAGTGACCGGCGACGCCAGAGCCATCGCGCAGGGCGTGTTCGGCGACAACGCCAACCACCCGGACATGCGCAGCGTGCCCAACCAGCAGCTCGACGACCTGTATCGCCAGAAGTACCAGGCCAACGATCGGCAGTGGCTGCAGTCGGAAGCGCGGCGCGACCCGCAGCAGTTCCTAGACGTCGCCAAGCGGATCGGCGTCAGCATGCCAGCACCCGGCGCGCCGCCGCCTGTCGATCTGAACGCGTTCGGTCAGGCGGTCATGGCGAATGCTGCCCAGGGCCCAGTACCAGCAGCGCCAGTATCGATGCCACCAGCGCCAGTTCCACCGGCGCTGCCCGTCGCCCCACCATCCGCGCCGCCGCCGCCGCCGCCGCCGCCGTTGACTATGCCGCCCGGACTGGCCGCCCCGGTATCGCCACCGGTCATCCTCGGGCCCAACGGTCAGCCGTTACCGCCGGGTGGTGTGGGGTGAAAGAAGCGCATGAGCAGCCGTACCGCGAAGGCGAATATAGCGATGGCCAGCAGGATGGCGAGGTACTGATGCGCCGCCATAAAACTGGTGAACGTCTCGAGCATCTAGCGCCAGAATTCAGAGTTCGGATTGATCGGGCCTTTGCAGTTCGCCGAATGCCATGCCGCCAGGGCCTCGAGCATGGTGGCGTGCTCGGCATCGGTTGCGGGTCCGGAGTAGCCGATGGTGTAGTAGTCGTCGCCGGGCTCGCCATTGATGGTGGTCACGACGTGGCTCCGGCCGACGTAGTGGATGGCTGTTTCAAAGCGGGCTTTGATGTCGCCGCACTCGTCGCCCTTGTGAAAGTCGCGGATGAAATCGGGCGCAACGAACCAACCCAGGGCGATGGCCGCAGCCAGTACCAACATCCAGTTAGTAAAATTCTTGGGCATCTCGATCCTCCAACGATCGGGGTGATGGCGCTCCAGGTGCATGCACACGTACCTGGAGCGTCTTGTTATAGCCGGTACAGGTTGAGAACACACTAATGCCTGGGACGATCCTGCTCGAGGACGCGCAGAAGTTCTATACCGACCGTCTGCAGCAGCACGCGCAGGACGCACTGCAGGCCGTCGAGCAGGCCAACCGTCCACCGCTCCAGAACGTCCAGGTGCAGCCTCCGACGCTGCCGCAACCGCCGCAGATCGATCCCAACGAGATCATCCAGCGTCTGCAGCAGCACGCTCAGGATGCATTCCAGGCTGCGGAGCAAGCCAACCAGCCGCCGTTGCGCGGGGTGCAGATCGACCCGAACGACATTGCCCAGCGCCTGCAGCAGCACGCGCAGGACGCGTTCCAGGCTGTCGACCAGAGCGTGCAGCCGATCAGTCAGGGCTTGCAGCAAGCCGTGCAGCCAGTCGCGCAGGCCGTCGAGCAGGGCGTGCAGCAAGCCAACCAGCCACCCCTGCAGAACGCGGTACAGCCGACGACGCCGACGGTTGACCGCGGCGGCGACCTGCATGCGTACGCCCGACAAGCCGCCCTGCGCGCGGGCATCGATCCCGACATCTTCGTCGCCCAGATCCAGCAGGAATCGGGCTTCAGCCCAACCGCGAAGAGTTCCGCCGGCGCGCAGGGTATCGCCCAGTTCATGCCGGACACGGCCGCGGGGATCAAGCTCGACCCCAGCGACCCGTACGCCAGCCTGGACGCCGCGGCACAACTCGACGCTCAGAACCTGGCCAGGTACGGCGGCGACTACGCCAAGGCACTCGCGGCGTACAACGCCGGCGGCGGCAACGTCGATAAGTACGGCGGCGTGCCGCCGTTCGCTGAGACCCAGGACTACGTCAAGACCATCCTCGGCGGCGCCAAGCAAGCCGTCAGCAATGTGGTGCAGGGCGCGCAACAGGCCGCGTCGAACGTCCTGCCGACGCTGAGCCAGTTTGGCGACAAGCAGCTCACCGCGGCTGAAGCCTACGCCGCGTGCGGGCCGGCGGCCGCGGTCAGGTTCGCGCAGATGTTCGGTCGCAACCCGACACTCAGGGAAGCCACCGACCTGGCGCAGAGTGTCGGCTGGACCGCGGAGCAGGG
>Ga0247688_1000227_pt1 | contig 21781 bp, 37 predicted proteins | sample CNK29_metaG_FD_182718 | JGI IMG/M metagenome (GOLD analysis project Ga0247688, IMG submission 182718) | Soil microbial communities from Purdue University Martell Research Forest, Indiana, United States - CNK29 | ecosystem: Environmental > Terrestrial > Soil > Temperate forest > Bulk soil... | reverse complement strand
CTCTCCCATCGCCATCAGAGATATAGCTTCGTGCCGCAGCGTCGGTAGGATAGAGATTGCTTGGCGGTCGGCAGTTGATTGTGTTGATGATGTTAAGGCCATCACGCTTAATCCCGGCTTTCTGCAAGAGCATGTCATAGACACGTCCCGCTCCACCAACGAGAGGTTTGCCCTCAAGGTGTTCCTGTTCACCCGGAGCTTCCGCTACGACGAGACGATTAGAGGAACCCAACTGAGGTTCAACAAGATTGTTTTCTGGGAAGAGTTTCTGGAACGGACACCCTGAACAAGCAGGGCAGTCTTTCACTTTGATTGTCAATCGAAAAGCTCCAGTAAGTAACTAGCCGCTAGATAGTAAGCGTAATAGAGGGACCCAATTAAGGTGGCTAGTGATACGAATATCGTGGCGCAAATTAGGGAAGCTACTATGTCGAGGAGGAGTTTAGATATCATTACCAGAGGTAGTCGAAGGCTCCATCAGCCGCTAGACGACGCATACAGCCCACCCACTTGGGTCCATGCTGCATGTCTGCCCCGTAGGTTTCAACATGGCACATCTCGTGGAAGAGAGTGAGTTGGCGTTCGACTCCAGCGGGATTCATCTTGGGGTCTATATAGATTGAATAGATTCCGTTGTCTTCTTTGTGGGTATACCCAAGACACCCATTATCGCAGGGAGGTTTCGAGAGGTAGACTTTGGCTACTGGGAGCTTATTGAAGAACCATTCTGTGTTGAGAGAGTCGTAGGTCGCCACCGCTTCTTTGTTGAAGGTGGTTTTCTGGTGCTTGGGTTGGTGATACTGGTGCCACCAGAGCCCTCCTATAACCGAGTATCCTATTAAAGTGAGGACAACTCGGAGCATAGTCCAACGCCCGTAATTACTCTTCATCGTCGTCCATCTCAACGGCGTTGACGAAAGCCACATCAACTTCATCAAAGTCTCCGGTGTCAAAAACAGAAAGGATTTCTTGTCGGGCTTCTTCTTCAGTCTCAGCAACAACAGTTACGTAGTCTTCACCTGTGACGCACATCAGAAAGCTTTTCAATGAACCCTCCAGATAAGAGAAAGGGGGAGTGACTTGCGCCACTCCCCGTCCGTTGTTGGTTGGTCTAAGGAAACTTACGCTGCTGGCTTTACCGTGAAGATACCAAACGTCGGTCGCGGTTCAGTTTCACCAGCACGAATTTTATTTTCAGGAACGATGCTCGCGGCAAACCGACCTTGGCCATTCATAGCCACACGGTTAAAATAGTCCTTCGAAGCTTCGCCCGGCAGGCTGTCAATACCCAGAGCGATTTCAAGCTTCTTCATTGCTTGACCACTCCAAGTCTTTGGCTTGCCTTCTTTGGAGACGCTAGTCGGGTCAGGGTAATTCCAGAACACACGCCGACCTTTGTAGTCGCCTTCCACAACTGCGGCACTCACATTCAACTCTTCACCACCGAACTTATTCACACGAACTTCCGTGCCCGGCAGCAAATCAAACACGTACTCGCCAAACGGCAGAGCTGACGGTTTGTCAAGCTGAATATCTGCTAGGGTAACATTTTCAAATCCCATCTAAGGTAATTCCTCCAATTAAGTTATGGTGTTCCACACCAACCAAGACCAGAACCCTCCTAAGGATTCTGGTTTCCGACTTTAAGCAGTCGGCGCAGGAGCAACGGCATCAATCTTCGCTTGTTCAGACTGCAAACCCGCTCGGACAGATGCAACGCTGGCCTGTAACGCATCGAGTTGAGCCTGTGACGGCGAACTCGACTGGCTCTGAAGTGCAGCAATCTCCGCCTGAATCGCAGCCAAGTCGGCGTCCACCTTCGCGTTAAACGTGGTTTGGTCGCTAACGAGACCAGCAACTTCATTTGAGAGATTCGTGATATCAGCCATTATCACCTCTAGTTTAGAGTTTAACTGCCTTAACACGTGGATAAAAAGAATTATCCACTCGTTATTTTCAGGGTGCAATTACGCTCCCTTTACTACATCCCAGCTTTGGAAGCTGGAATCCTTCGTAAGAGATTTTGGGCAAAGAGATAGGGGAAGCTTTCCGCTAAGGTCCCTACAGGACCTTCCACCACTGGGTCGCAGGGTCAGGCGTTGCCCAGATTTAGATGCGTACTCACTTCCCCAACTTGTACTGCTAAACTTTATTCTTTGTGTCTATATACCTCTTGTACTCGTCTTTTGCTTTTTCGAGAATCCATGGGAAGTAACCTTGCCCTGTGGCTCGGTCTAGCACCACCTCTTGAGGTAGAAAGCTTTTAGCGTTGTCTTCAACAGTGAGGCGGTTCTTAGCGATGATTCCATTGCCCGGAGAGTTCGTAATGTAATAGTATTCTGTGTAACGGCTCTTGGCGTCATTGGGGTTCTTTAGAACAGAGCGGCTCTTTAGACACAAGACCATGTCGAACATAGCGGTTGAGCCGAGAAACATTTGTCCTGCGAGGTCAGGTCCGATGAGCATTTCCGTTTGCCCAGCATCCGCGTCGGGTCTATCTATGCGGAGGCCACTAGTGACGATAACGTGTTTATCTTGGTCGATGAGTTTGCGGAGCATCTTTCGGGTGAGTTCACCCATCACTCCATAGTCATCAATTTCAGGAACACCTGCTTGTCGTTTTGGAGTGTCGCCCGTCTTGCGGGGGAAGGAAAGAGCTTTTGCTTTAACGTGGGTCTTTACAACGTCGGAGAGTGAGTCGAGCCCCAGACTTTCGTGGCCATCAAAATGAGGACCACCAGAAACAAACTCATCAAAGTCATTATACGATTTGAGTTCAACAAAGTCTACTCCCTTGTGAGCCACGGACATTAAACCACCGCCGTGACCCGTCTCACTTGCGCCGATGATAACTGATGGGGCGCTCGCTAGAAAGGTTGTCTTACCAAGACCGTGCAAACCGTAGATGAGAATCTTGAGTCGGAGTTTATCCGGGTCAATGATACTTTTGGTATTCTTAACTAAGAGTGCCAGTGAGATACCCTCTCGCTTTATCTAAATTCCTTATATCGTGTTTTGCAAATGCGATAAATACATTGCAATTATTGCACAATAAACCCCTAACTACTTTTGTAGAATGACAATGGTCTACATGAGGCTTTTGATTTTTTGTGCTTGAATCTAAAGCTATTTCACAAATACCGCATAAACCCTTTTGAGAGTCGAACATAAGTAAAAAATCTTCTTTACTTAGTCCATATCTCTGTTTTAACCAACGCCACTTAAACTTACCCATGAGCTTTTCTTTTTCATATGCTGACTTTCTGGCCCAAGGATGTTTCGCGTTGTACCTTTGATTATACTCACGTCTCTTTTCTTTTGTAATAACTCTCTTCAAAGGGGTATTGTTTTCTAACCCAGTCAGCTTTCTCTGGGTCCATTGTGATTGATTCGAGGAACTTCTTTTGGTGGTCGTAGAGAGCTTCGATGTACTTCGGGGACACTGAACCGGGGATGACTGTTCTCATTATTTTCCGAAGAGACTAAGAAACCACTGCCACAAGGTTCGACGGCGGTGCGGGAAGTATCACCGCGTTCACTTCATTTGACGCAATCGACTCCACACCCGCTAGAGAGGACTTCACAATATAGAAGTCATGACCAGCGACAGGAGAGGCGTCCGTGAACGTCACACCAGTTACTAGAGCAGCATTCAGCTTTAGGGTTTCAGCGCCAGCAGCCAGACCCCTATATACGTTATAGCCATCAACAACGTCCGTTGATGCATTCCACGTCAGGACTACCTTCGCCATCTGTTCTCCTAATAAACTTGGGTGTCCCGCTAAATGACACCCTGAGCCCCGTTTACGGCCAACTTAAGGCCCGTCTAGCCGGGGTATAAAGCATGTCCCTGCTGTTTGTCTCTACACTTAATTATACGGTTCAAACCGGAAAAAGTCAGGTGGGTTTTGAAAGATTTCTTCGGGTTTTAGAGGACCCAATAGGGTGGGAGAGGAAATAGGCCGTGGTCTCCGCCCCTACGATGATAAGCATCAACGAGATGCTTACATCTAATTATACGTTTCAGAAGGCTAAAAGTCAGCAAGTTTTTTAATAAATAGAGCTAAAGTACTAATTTCTTCCTGATTTCATAGTACTTTTGTTTAGCGCTTTGAGGGGTGAGACCGTACTTCTTAGCTAATTCATCGTTAGAAAGTCCGTCTAACTTGTCCCTAACAAAGGACTTATCAGCTTTAGGGAGCTTATCGAGGATAGATTTGAGGGTCAGTTTGGAGTCTATATCCTTGAGGGGTTCATGGCCGTGTATCTCCGGGTTAAGGGGGGCACCCTGAGCGTTGAACTCTTTACGGCCGTGGTCTATGGCGGTGTGGTAGAAGATGTTAGCTACCCACGTGGAGAACGCACTCTTAGAGGGGTCATACTTGGGGAGGTTCTCAAACACCTTGATAGACACCTCACCAACGAGGTCTTCCTTATAGTTAGAAGACCGCCCAAACTGCTTATGGATAAGGGCATTGAGGTAGTCTAGGAGAGAGCGACCGAAGTCATCTGCCCACCTATCTGGGTCCTCCCTATAGAGGGCTAGGAGTTCATTGAGGGTTTGTGGTTTCACTTTTTATGATAACCTTCTCGGAGCCACATGCTCGACAGAAATCGAAGTAGAGGTCGCGGGGTGCTCCGCACTTTCCGCAGATATACTCTCTTTGTTTAGTTGGTTTTGTCATCAGGGAGGTTCTCTCCGTCTAGTACGTTCTTAGAGGCAGAGATGTTCGCATCAGCATCTTCTAGGTAGGAGATGAGTTCGTTAGTCATCTTAGTAAGTTCTTCGTGCGAGGCTTTTGGGTTAGCCTCTTTCAACTGGCGGTAATATACTTGGCGGGAATATTTCACGTTAGCTCAATTCGGTCTCCAACTTGTTTGACATTAGCATAACCCGTAAAGTAGGCACGGGGTTGGCGACCTGTGGGATTAAAAACTGTTTCCATTGGAACCTTTGAGATGATTTCAGTTCCTTGAAAACATCCGCGACTATTATGGACTGTCCATACACGCGGATTTCCCCTCTGCATATTGATACGATTAAAGTGAGCGCGGAATTTTAGGCGTCTCATGCTGGACCTCGACTCTGATACTTATCTGGGTGGGATACAAACTTATCGAACTCGACGGGCATGTAGTTGGTGTACTCTACTGCGAAGAGGCGTTGCCACGGGTTCTTGAGGCGGCGGAGATGTTGAGCATCCTTTTCATCGCCCGCGTTGGGCGCGAAACCATGCCATATATTATGTAGGTGGCCGTGGATGTTTCCTTCACATCCTCCGGGTCGTGAGTTCGCGGGCTCGTGACTGAGCCACCAGTTTCGGAACATCATACCGTCACATGCAAAGTCAAACCCGTGTGTCATCCACCAACCTAGAGAGCGTTGGCGGTCATGGTTCCCCCTGATGAGGCCCTTGCGTCCGGGTAGGGTAGGGAGAATCCACTCCCAATCAGCGACTCCACCAATAGCTACATCCCCAAGGTGGATGACACAATCCTCCGGCTTGACAGTATTAGCCCAGTTCTTTATGATAAGCTCTGTAAAGTTAGAAGGACGCTGACAATACGTCTTCATCTTGTCGTGCTTGAAATGGGTGTCTGCGATGAGATAAAAGTTCATTAGGCTATTTCTTTGACGCCGAGTTCGGGGATACAGGTGAATTGGCACCCACGGATTTCAAAGGAATGGGCGCGGTGATAGTGACCAAAAACCCAGTGTTCCGGGGCATGGGTATCGAGCATGAACTGGAGGGCCTGAGACGTGCGGGTGTTAGCGAAATGGATACCAGCTTTATACTTCTTGTAGTCTTCCCCCTTAGGCAGCATCGACTGGTCGCAGGGACATGGTTCATGGGGAGTATACTCCATAATGAGAGGAACAGAGTAGAGCATTTCGAGCGCCGCTTTGGTCGGTGCTTCGTGAGTGACGACGATGCGAGGCTTTACTTTTTGATAGAGTTGTTGCGCCTCACCGAAAGCTTCGGGAGAAAGTTCCTCATCCGCCCACCAACTAAGACCGGGAGTTCTCCACTGCGCGTCAATAGACCAAGCGCCACCAAGATAAAATATTCCTTCCTCTGGAAGATAGCCGAAATCACCCAAGTACCTACGGTGGGCTCTGCAAGCGGCAGGTGAGTCATGGTTCCCTCTAATAAAGCGATGAGGCGAGTTCGGTTCATTGTAGAGACGGACGCCTTCAAACCCGACACCCATGTCCCCAATTTGAATGGACTTAGACCCCTCTGGGAGTCCCTTGAGAATCTTTTCATAGAGATGAACCTTACCATGCACGTCTCCGATAAACCACATCTAGTTACCTCGATTCAAAAATCGTTTGTGAGTGCTTCAACAATGTAATAATAGTCGGGCCGAAAGTAATTCCCCTTCTGGGCCTTGACCCATTTCTCCGCCTCTTCTCGTTTTCCAAACGACTTAACAAAGAATTGACGGCCCTCATCTTCAGGTAGGCAAGGGTGTCTCATTATAATGTAATCACGAGCTTTGTCAGTCTTCTTCAAGGTCTACTCCCCATTGGAACTTGTATTCCCATCGACGGAAATCTCGGTTCCAATCCTCCCGGTCACTCTTCTTCCAGCAAACAAGATAATGAATTGAAATCATGAAAGAGGTTACGAACCAGATTATGACCTTAACGGTATCAACAATTTCCTCTGGTTGAATCGGTGTCCCTGCGTAGTATCCGGTGTCAATCATTGGATTCTCCCATCACTGAATAATACGGACTCCTGCGAGGTTGAGATACTCTTTCTTGGGCTGATATCTATGCTCAAGAATATCCTGTACGTCCTCACCGTAACCGTGCAAAGGCCAATACTCACAGTAGCCCCAACCGTAACAGTTCTCTCGATTTGCAGGCCAAGGGGCCTCCCCAAAGATAGCCCGATAACGCTCGATGTCATCTGCGACAATGATGATGTCTCGGATTGCCACCTCCATCTGTAGGGCAGTCCTTTCGAGTTTTTGTCTTTCTTCTGGAAAAGAAGGCGGCACTTGACCTTGTGGCGACTGCCGAGTAATAACATTAACATAGAAGTTTCCTACAGGACCCCCATATATCTTTCGAGCGGCCCACAGGTATAGAGATGCTTGGTCACGGGCTGCCCACTTCTGAGGAAGGTTCGATTTAGCTCCACGTTGTTCAGACTTGTGGTCTGTAATGTCGATGATACCTGCGAAGTCCCGAGTCACCAAATCAATCTTACCGATAAGAGAGTGGCGATGGTTCTTAAACATATGCCCACAGTTATCACAAACAACCTGAGGCATCGCATCCATCTTCTCTACACCATGTCCATTGTAGCAACTAGGGCACAGGTTCGGGAGAGCCACCCTAAAGGTCCTCTCCACATCCACGATGTTCAACTGCTCATCGGGATAGCGAGCACGATAAGCGGCCATCGTCAATTGGGCTTCGTCTTCGAGTGACCCATTAAGGTGGGCTGGATACTCCCATAGTGGTTCAGGTAAGCCCTGTTGTATTGTCCGGTAGTGTGTTTCAAGTAGTTGATGCATCCGGTCCCCAAACTGAAGGGGACTATACGCCTCACCGGGTTTGGGGTTTGGTTCGACACCTTCTCCCCCATCGGGGTGTTTTCTTTCGTATTGTTCATAGTACTTCCACGGGCAGAATCTAAAGGCACTGCCCCTACTGTTATCTATGTCCATCGGTTAGTTCACAGGCATCGGCTGATAGGGTATTACTTCCACGAGGCCGAGCTTCACAATGGATACCCACGGAATAGAAATGGGGTTGAGTTTAGCTCCCTCTTCACCCCTAGAGCCTGAGACCTCAATGAGGTCGTCGCTCACGAATGTGATAAAGCCAAACGTCTCAATCAACGGCATGGAGGCAGTTTGTCGCTCAGGTGGGTGCCATCCATTTGAAAAATTAGAGTCCACCCAAGTCAGGTAGATTTTCTCGTACATCTTTAATGGTTGCGGGGTCATCATCGTCCTTTCTGGCGGGGGGTACTACGAAGACCTTTGCGAAGTTCTTGGCATACCAAGCATGTTCTTTCTGGATTGAAGAGTCGAACTTGTCTTTCCACTGTTCGGGAGAGAAGCAGGGGGCGAAGTAGTGAGCCACGTCCGTAGAAAACAAGTGGGTGAAGCGGTTCGCACCCAATAGACGGGCTTGCTTCTGAGTGAGAGTCTTACGGAGAACCCTCTGGAGATACAGATAACGATTCCCATACTGCATCTTGCAGAAACGGTCCCAGTCGGAGGAGCAACCGATGTCACACCCACCTGAAAGGGTCTGGTGGTCCTGCCACGTACGGCGAGTACCCTCTAGGGCATTGACGTTCGGCTTTCCCTTTGTCTCGTTTTCAGGAAAGAGCTTGAAGTAAAGTTCGATGAGCTTATCACCGTTGTGGACAGAGTGCCAGTTTGAGGTGCTCTTGATATGGGTCCATCCGGCTTTCACGAGCATCTTCTTGTTCTCTGCATACCCATATCCAACGGTGCAGATAGCTGCCGGGGTCTTGATTTGTTTATCGACGGTATCCATATCACCGCCATCTCGATTGTAACCCCAGAAGCCTGTGACTTCTGTTAGGTCTTGATATAGTTGTGTGACTCTCATAATTAACCCTCTAAGACTGCGAACTCCTTCCATGCTTTGAATACCGACTCGTTGTCGGGGTGCTGCATTGAAACCTTATTCTCAATGACCTTCTCAGTGATGCGAGCACAATCAACATCCTTGTTTTTTAGGTGCTCAAAGAGGGCATTGAACTCTTTTTGGCTCGCGGCAGCCGGGTCTTTCAACATCTTGGTTGTGACCTTTGGATAGGTGGCCGCAATCTTAGCAGCGGTGAGAGCGATAAAAGCATTGACAGGGTGATGCATCCAACTCCCCATCGTCCGGTATTCAGCGTGGCCATCATCACCTGCACCGCGCCAATCACCCCACTTACCATAGCGAGCATCAATCTGAGCACCAGAACGGCGGCGCTCAACACTACTCTTGTAGGGGAGGATGTCTAACTGCTCCATGTACTTCGTGATATGGTCTAGCGCCGGGGAGATAACTTTAATTCGGTTACTCACTTGCCCGTCAACGAGATATGGAATCCCGAAGTGGACGTGCCCACCAATGGTTTGTTTCCGCCCACCTTCATACTCAAAGCAAGAGCGAGCGGTGAGGTCGAGCTTCTTTTTACGGAGAACCTCTCCATGAGCGCCACCGAGGATTGCCCGGATTCTCTTTGCGACGTTAAACGTCGAGCGAGAGGGAGTCGGTTGAATCTCGACAACTCGTCCATTATGGTCGAGTGCGAGGGGCGCGTGTTTCTGGAGGAAACCCGAGACGTTATAGAGATTGCCGCGTTGGAGAGCAATCAATTCGGGGTCGCAACCAATCAAGAACTTATTGATAGTGAGCATGTTATCGTCTTCCTGTATTACCTCATTAAAAGCTGGGTAGGGGTCGAGAAGAAGGGCTTCTAGGTCTGCCCATTTAGCATCGAGGGCTGCTTGTTGTACCTTACGGGCTTCTTGTTGGGCTACGAATTCTTCTACTTGTTTACGGCGAGCTTCATAAAAGATTTCAGCCGCATGTTGGTAAGCTTGAAACCCTTCATCCTCTTGAATAACTTCTTGTGGGATATTGAATTCATTGCCCACACCACGAAGGCGCTCTCGATACATCGCTACTTCGTTGAGAAGTTCTTGAACATTTTGGTACTGTTTATTAAAGTTGACCCTGAGTGGCGGCATAGTGTTTCTCCGTCAGTCCTGTTCTGGCTCATCTACTGGAGGTGGTTCTTCTTCAAAAGCCATTAAAGGAGCGGGTTCCGGTATTTGAACTTGTTGATAACCTGCGTTCCCCCATTGATAGACTACTTGTGGGGCTTGTGCAAGTCCCATATATTGGGCTTGAACAGCACGAACAACTTCATTTCGAGCGTTGCGAGCGTTTTGCTGTTCACGTAACATCTCTTGGAACAGTCCACCACCTGCTCTCGCTTGGCCCGGGAGAGGTTCAGGTTCACGGACAACCCGAGGGGCTTGGGCTTCAAGTCTTTGGGCAGCTTGCACAATCGCGTCGATGCCCATTGGTTGAAGTCCTTCTTCAATAATCCCGAGGTCTTGAGGGCGGCGATTAGCCTGTCTCGCCCAATTGACTGCTTCCTCTTCATCTCTCCCACGCCGGACTACTCGACGTATTTCTCTTTGAACTTGCGGAGCACCAAAACGACCGCCGACGTAGGCTTTCTTCTCAGGCACTTTCTTATCTCGACGCGGGAAGTGGAGGCCAAGTTCGATGCGCTTAAGTGAATAGATGGTTTTCTTAGACCCTCTCTGTTCACGATAGACAAAGGCTTTAATTGGCCCCTTGAAGGTAGCAGCCCACGTTAGGAGCTGCTTCCACTTAGGGTCTTCCTTTGTTGGGTTAGACGCCTTGAATGTTTTTGTTCCGAATCCTTTATCCACCAAGCGATGAAGGAAAGGGAAACACCGACTCCCATAACACCACCCATCGTGGGGGTGATACAGAAGGACACGAACTCTCGTAGACATTAGCGCGCTCCATGCCGCTTCGGAAATCCAAGTTTGACCCACTTCTCAAACTTTGCAACCAGTCCTTGTGCAACTTGCCGATTCTCACCCTCTACTCCCGGAGCCGTGTTGACCTCCAAGACGTAGAACCTGTCGTCGGTGGACTGAAGAATATCGACCGCACCGAAATCCAGGCCGAGTGCGGCCACAGCTTTTCCTGCCAGTTCAATGGCAGCCATAGGAAGGTTCTCAGCTTTCACCAGTTCGAAAGCGAATCCATTGTCGTAGTTACGACCGATGCGACGATACTTCTCTGGGTACTTGAGGAACTTTTTGTAGGTTCCCAGATGGCGTTGGCGATAGACCCAGACGCGGAACTCATCTTTGACTGGGAGGAACTTGGTCAGATACGAATACCCCTGCTGCTGACGAACCGGAATGTCCTCGGGTTGCATCACGAGAACGATGTCCGTTCCACCCTTGTGATGTTCTTTGCGGGCGAGTGCTGGGAAGATTGCTGGTGGCATTTGATTCCCGAAGCGGACAGTTAGAGGACAACTCACTCCACCATCAATAAGCTTCTGGAGTTGGGTCAGCTTTGAACCGCCTGCTGCTGCATTGAGGACGGGCTTCTCATTGCCTTTGAGAGGAACCCCATAGGAGATGATAGCATCAGCTCCCTCTTCGACAATGTCAACTCCGCGTTCTTCAAGCATATCTCGGAGCAAGCGGCCTGTTGGACCAGAGCCATTCGCGATAATGAATTTGACTGTTTTTGCCATTTCCTCTCCTTTTACAGGACTTGCTCAACTTTTGCGCCCTCAAGCGACGAGCCACAACCACCGCCTTCTTTGGGGCACGCAAGGTCTTTCAGCTTCAGCATCGACTGGTGAACCGGAACAACCAAGGGCTTCTGGCACTTGGGGCACGTCACGAACGTGCGATGGTCTTTCACTGGTTCATCTGCCACAGGGATGATACGCACTGGGGCGTTTGCGATTCGGATTGGTTCAGGTTTCTTTTCCTCTACCACAGGTTCTTCCTTGAAGTCTTTGTGGGTGAAGGTTCCTTGGGAAGCCTGTTCGCGGGTCCAATCAGCTTGACGCTGTTTGTAACCCTGATAAATCTTGCGGACAGGTTCCTTGTACGTCCCGTAGTAGGTTGGGAAGTCAGTGAAGAAGTCGCGCTTCTTCTCTCCCATAATCCATGCTGCGTTGTCGTGCATTGGGCTGAAGGCCATCCCAAGGGATTGTTCTTGGAACCACACTCCAAACCGTTCATGCCACGGCCTCATCGCACGGTGAATCACATTCTTCTCAGAGGCGAACATAAACAACCCATCTGAAGTGGAACCAACAGACAGAGGTGAACCCGACCGAGTTAGGAGAATCTTACCCGGATAGTCAGGATGAATTGAAGCTGAAGCACACGAACCACGAAGCTGCTTCAAGCGGTTGATTGCTTCAGGGGTGATGCCGAACTTATCGACGATGGCCCGAATGATATCTGAGTCAGTGTCAGCCTCTCGTTTCAAATCGAGAGTGCGGAACAACTCAGAGTCATTGTGAATGACACCGTTGTGGATGATGGCACCCTTACCACTGAACATTGGGTGATTGTTCTTCGCGAGTCGAGGGTTTCCCTTCGTAGCAGCGCGAGTGTGGACGAGAGCAATCTTTGTGTCGTCCGTCAGATACTCTTCGATGAAGTCCTTGTAGTCGTCAGAGACAACAAACCGCCACGGAGAATCGTCTTTTTTAATGATAGAGACTTCTCCGAGGGAGTTTTGGAGGGCGATACCGCAAGCATCAATCCCTCTGTGTTCGAGACTCACCAGCAAATCTCGAATCATCAATTCGTCAATCGGTCGTTCACCGTATTGACGTACTCCTGCAATGCCACACATTTATAGACCCCCTATCTGTTTACCACCAGCCCTCTGGGGCTTGACGGCTTTTGCGAAATCCAAAAACTTTTGGAATGATTCTTCCTTAGCATCTTTAATGTGCCACACTGGGAACACCCCGGAGCAAAGGAACCTTCTCACTAACTTGACGCCATTCGCATCCCTCAAGTTGGGAGGCAGCGTGAGCATAAATGTCTGATGGGCGTTGACCTGTATGATGAGTTCTTCGCCTTGATTCTCACCGAAAACCGCTTTCCACGCCCTCTGTATCGGCTGGATGAGATGCATATACTCAGGAGGAATGTGGAGCGATGTTTGATGCTCTCGGTCTTTCACCATTAGATTGAGAGGAAGGTCATTGTTATAAACGAGGTCGAAGACAATCTCTCCGATACCCTTCCGCTTTGCTGATGGGTTGTGGGTAAACCCACTCACAAACCCCTTAGGAATCTGTTTTGGCTCCCAGTTACAAACTGGTATATCTGGGAAGATGGGAGTTCCTTTCACAAGATAGTCGAAGATTCTCTGACGTTCTGTCTCCGTGGGAGCAATCATCCCCGGTACAAAGTTAATTTCCTTCTGTACCTTTTGAGGATACAAAATACCCCACTGGGCCTTGAAATCTTCGTTGGTGCTCTTTGGAAGCCCATAGAGATTGAGAGCATGGTACGCGATGAGAGCATCATCATCGACGTTCTTGTACTCGGTGAGAAGTCCGTAGATAGCTTTCCTTGCGGCAGCTTTCTTATCGGGAGCGTTAAGTACCCATTGGTAACTATCGAGAGCTTTCCCCGGATTGTGAACGAACAACTTCGCCATCACGATAGAGAAGTAAGCGAGCCACGGACTGCACATCCAAGTTGGGAGCGTCCGGTATTCATACCCATAGGCTTGCTTTCTGTAGTCGTGCTTCATCCCGTAATGAGCGCGAGCCTGTCGATTGTCACAATCTTTCCGATTGTAAACTTGAGCGATGTTCAAGATGTCGAAGAGATAATCGAGACCATTGAGTTCAGCATTGAGAAGGTGCGCATCTGTCTTTCGCGCAAAGTGGACATGGCCGCCTTGACCGTCTCGACCATCATACGCAACTGCTTGCCATTCAACACCGAGAGTACCCGGACAGAAGTGAACCATCCACCGGAGTTCAGCGAGGATAGATGCCACAATGTCAAGAGCGAATCGAGAAGGAGTTGGGCGAAGTTCAACTAAGCGAGAGTTGTTATCCGCTCCAAACGCAAGGCCAGCTTGCATTCCATAGTTAACGGCATCAACATAGCCTCCACCGACTTGAGAGAAACCAAACTCAGGGTCACTCCCGATAGAGAACCGATTCACTAAGCGAGGGAACTGAGGAATCGCGGGAAGCTCCCGAGCTTGAGCGATTTGATTGAGCCACCGACGCAGATATCGGACGGGAACCTGCGCCTTGAGGTCGTCAGAAACCTCTTCAAGAGACTTCCAGTTATTGAGCCGGATAAGCCTTAGGGAATCCTGCTTTAACTCTCGGTACTGCATTGTCTCCCTCCTTTCTGTATTGATGAAGCTTCGAGTCTACTTCATACGGGTAGCGGGACCATGAGAAGTACTTGTCCCACCCGATTCCGGGATGGTAGAACTCCCACAACTGAACAGCCATCTTCAAGGACTCTTCAACGAGATGGCCAAAGAGAGAAACTATCACAGGGCCGCGAGTGTCATACTCCATCGCGAACACCTTCTTCATACCCGGACGATTAACCCTTTCATAGAATCGTGTCCAAATCTTCGCAGACTTCCTCCCGTTATAGTAGAAGTTCCACTTGGGATAGTCCACATTCTGAATCGAGAACACCACACGAGTCGGGTCTTTGCCCGGAAACGGTCGTGGTTTCCTTTGGCGCATTGGGGAGAGTGCCCATACTTTAAGTATCTGTTGTGTAATCCGACGCATCTTTAGTGTCCTAGAACTTCGACAATTCTCTTTCGAGGGACCCATGTTAGGGTGGCCCCTGTTCGTTCGAGGTGCTTCTTCGCTAACAAATAGAACTCAACGAGGTTCCTCGACTTCACTTTCCAGTCTTTCTGGAGGTGGCCGACCATGAGCATTGAGTCGGTGCGAATCTCTGGACTAGAGCCATCGGGAATCTGCTCTAGGAGCCGGATGAGGGTAGCGTACTCAGCTTCATTGTTCGTCTCCAGCTTCGGGAACTGGTGGTGCCAAGTGTTCTTCCCATCACTGTAACTCCCGTATGCCCGAGGCAGTGAGCCACCATTATTGTGGCAGCCACCATCGCACCAGAAAATCCGGGCTTCAAAATCAAACATTTGGACGCTGACCATCCCGTTAGACCGCGTGCCTTTCCTCAAACTCTTTCTTCTTCTTGTCCTTCTCTTGCCGAGTTTCCTGTAGAGCGAACTCTAGGACGTGGGGGCGAGCGCGTTCAAACTCCCAAGTAAGTTCACAGTTGTTGGAGCAGAACGGCAGCCCATAAGACTTCCGCTTGGTCTGCTTGGAGCAAATCACACAGATGCCGGAGCGGGCAATCCGCTTGAAAGTGTTCTCTAAGAGTGCTCCGCACCCGGCTTTCCTGTGTTCTTGCCGTCCCTTTTTAGAGATGAGGACTTCACCACAAGCCCGACAAACTGAATAGTTCTCGTTCATCCCACGGTCAACAGTCCCGCAGAAGTACCGGAAGTCACCTCCGTGTGGAGGACAGGGACGAGATGCCCTATCCGTGTGCTCGGGGAGGATGTTGATAACTTTGTCCTGTCTCAGAGCCGGGTTGAATAGGTGAGGATAGCGGTTCTGAGCGTGCCATTCAGTGAGAGGCTTGAACACTCCAGCATAGGGAGTATAGCCATCTCGGGCATCAGTCCATCGAGGACGCTTCGGCCCCCTTACCCCATGAGGAAGGGACTGACGCGCAAGAATCCAATTCGGAACTAGAGATAGATTAGCCACGTTTCCCTTCCATCCAAGTGTGAAATCTGCAAGTAAGCCAGCCGATTGTATAGCCTAAACAGCAATACTGAAAGGGGGTTCGACTGTTCCAAAAAGCGTGAATTGAGTCTATAATCATTTAACTCTCCACTCAATGAATAGCGGTCCAACATGGGCAATGAACCCATAGTACATCTTCGTGTACCAGAAAGCCCACGGAGGACGGTAGAGAATTTTCATTTCTTCTCCCTCATGCGAACTGTCGGCTTCCAATCGAGCCAGATGAAAATAAAGAAGGCAAGTGTTACAAGTCCGACTACGTCGTCTCCGTTCACTTCGCGTCCGGCTGGGCTGACGGACAAGTGTGTGAATGGATTCGCGGTGCATATTCCGGTTGAGGTTTAGCATTGTCTACACCACAAGTGCAGGAGACCTTTGGACAAACACACTCAGCTTTAGTGGGAGCCTCACAGTGAGGGCAAGCGGGCATTCTTCGCATCCCACACGTACAACGCCTATCTTTGTTGAAGAAAGAGCCGCACCATTTAGTACACGGGCCGAGCTTCATCAGCCTTCACCGTATCGAGGGTTTCGTTTCGCGGGAACAGACCACTCTATTAGGACGAGGGGTTGGCAGACCTGACACCGAGGACACAGGTGCTTCAGTTGAGCGTCCGTAGCGACATCGTGAGGCATCACTAGCTCAACAACACCGTGAACCGGGCACTTGAATTCAAATATCGGCATTGAAACCCTTTCTTCCTTCCCAGTAGTAGGTGTCAACATCAGCTAGGCCAACCTTCTGGGATGAATAACGAATTGCGTAAGCCCCAGACCAATTGCGGAGTGCCTGCCAGAATCTCTCGCGAGGGTGGTCATGGCAGTACGAAAGGAAATTCATCAAGAGGTCTTGGCTCTCGGGCTTCGGGATACTCAAGAAGCGGAGCAATGAGGTCCGTCCGATTGGTTTCTTAGAACTCATAAGTGTAAACCCCACCCTCAATGGGTCGGTCATACACCATGCGGGGATAGGTGTGTTCATAGACCCAAGCATCTAGGACTTGAGCAACTCCTTTTCCGTCAGCATCTTTGAATAGATTGACTGGCACCACTTTGCGAGTGTAAACGAGACCATTACTCTCAATCGAATCCAGCCATTGCCAGAGCCTATCGGTGGGCACGGAGAAGACTTCTCCATATGCAGCACTGGTGTTCGAATCCCCGAGTCGTAGTCCCACACCGCGACCGATACGGTATAACGTAGCTCCTTCAATGTAGGCTTCTCCTTTGAACTCTGCTTTGTACTTCAAGAGGTCAGCGTCAAAGCCCCTCTTTAAGATGCCGTAGACAAATAAGAGGTTGTTTTCCATCGTTTAGATTTCCTTGCCCCAAAGGGCACAACCAGTCTCGATGCGGTCCAACAGTTTCTTCCACCCTGATGTTTCAAGGAGATGGACTTCAGGGAGGTTTTCATTCCTCACAGTGGCGAGCAGGAGATTGATACCTGCTTCAGCCGCGATTGCTTCCCTTTCATTCAAGAAGCGGCGGCCAATACCCTGACCGCGAGCCTCTACATCGACCTTGACAGAGTGGGAAATGAGAACCCGGCGATTACCTCGCATGAAAGTCAGAGAGAACTTGATGTTTGGTCCTTCAACCTCAAAAGACCCATCGTTCCACTTAACCTCAAGGCCACGAGTTCGTATCGCCCTTTCAAGGAGATACTTGGCTTCTTGGAGTGATTCAGTGTGTACCATACTATGCCTTCATGAACCCAAGCGCCCGCTTGAAGAACTTGTTCCAAATCGGGTCAGGGATTTTCACATCCACCGAGAACTCTTGCTTCCCGAAGCCCATGTCTTTCGTCAGGTAGACAACCTTGTTACCCGACTTCGGGTTGGTGAAGAACGGGTGGAGAACGTAGCCCATCGTCATGGCGAGATGCCAGTTTGCATCTCGAATCCCCTTGTCAGGGATGACTTGAGCCATCAGCAAAGAGCCGAAAGCCGCGCGCTTTGTGGCTTCTTCAATGATTTCGAGAACCTCTTTGAAGTTCTTCTCGGTGTTCGGAGACGGGTGGAGGAAGTAGAGAATCATCACCGCACAGCAGCCCGGCATCTGTTGGAGATGGAACTCAGCTTGACAGGTCTTGGTCTTTATCTTACAGATGATTGGGTCCCACTCGTTGAAAGCCGAGAGAACCATTGGGTTTGCGGCGAAAGCCACACCTTTCTCCACACAAACCTCGATGAGAGTCTCTGTGATAAGATTAGGGTGTTTCGCAAGTGACCGAGTTATTTCCATCTTTTTCTCCAAAGAACACGAAATTTGGCATCGTCAAACGCCCGCTCCTAAGAGCGAGTACAGCTCGAAACTCTTCAGCGGAGAGCATCCCCTTGTCACGATTGCATTTGAAGCAGCAAGCGACTGTCTTTCCGCTTCCCCCATTAGCTCGGGGGTCAATGTGGTCTCTCGTGTAGCCGTTGTCAGGAGGTACAGGGTGTGAACGAGAGCAAGTATACTCAACGAGCTTCTGTCCACAATAATAGCATTTCCTGTTGTTTTTTGCTTGACTCATAGCTCCAACGCCCTCGCTCTAGGCGAGAGAAATTTGAAAGGGGAACAGCGGGACCCAAATAGCCCATATTCCCCCACGGGATTGAGGATTCAAACGCGCACTGAGCGGCCAGTCCCAGTTCCTTTTACCCTAGCATGGCTGACGCGAAGTCAGGCTAGCCTATTACAGCGCATGTCGCCCGTCCTTTGAAGAGGACACTAACGACAAAGTACAACACTCCGTTGCGCTATCTGACCCCAACACAAGCAACGGAATTTCGTGAGACACGAATGTGAGTTTCACACATCGACCTTCGGGTTGCGGGAGTTTATAAGCTCCCTGACCCGACGCTCTCTCTGAGCTACGTGTCCAAAAGATTTCCCCGGCGACACCGACTTTCCCGTGGTGTTTCCAATCTCCGCTCCAACCCGCATACACTTAGTAAACCAAGTCGCCTCTTGTTTAAGCGGGGTGCCCGGTTCTAAATTCTCTAATCGTTGGCCGGGTGGTTAACCCAGTACTTTCAAGAATAAAGTTCCTACACCGCCCACAGAGGAGGAAACATTTGGAAAACCAGCCTCATGCAAGGCCAGATATAATAAACATCTAGGAGCCGTTAATTCGCTTTCGCACATAACGGTAGGCCCATAGGGCCTCCCAGCGACGTTCACCAACAACAGAGTGTGTGTCACCCTCCTGCCAGCAATCGCCCGGGGAACTTGTTAGAGTAGGGAGGTTCGAGATGGACCGAAGGCAGCTTGCCAGTCCATATACTCATCCCACGTCTTAAATCCTTCAGGGAGATTTGAGTCTCCGAAAAACGAGAGGTCATCGAAAGTAGCGACTCTCGGGATGCGAGGGAGCACTGTTTGAACGGCTGCCCCACTTCCCTTCCGGCGCTTTTTCTCTCTCTGTTTGGCTTCTTCCGCATCTTTGTGGATGTTATCCACTTCAATCTCACAGCCGATTGAGTTGCAGATGAGATAGCCGCGATACGTCCAGATAATCGGACGACCGCACGAACAAATATCATCGGGGTAGAGTTCTGTCGTACCCCCACAGAGGGAGCAACCTCTCCGCTCATGCTTCTGATTAAAGGGTTCGACAGTAAAGCCATGTCCAGAACACATTGGGCAGGCAACTGCCTTACCGTTTACAGGCTTGTAACGAACTTTGTCCATGAGTGCATTGCCCCTTCACAATGACTGACGTACTTTCCAGAGAACAAATCCCAGTTGCGTTCGATGTCGCGAGGGTTGTTAACTTTCGACTCAATGCCCTCGATACCCATCTCGAAGAAATGCTTGATTTCAATGGGGTCTCCAGAGTATCCCGCAGCGATTTTTGTTCCACGTCCAAAGACTTCTTTGAACAGCTTCTCGTGGCGTTTCATGAAACGGCGAGCGTTCTTCACGTCGCACTTGTTGATGACATCTTGAACCTCTTCATCATCGAAGCGGAAGAACCGTTCTTTGTCGTGGAGGCGAATGATACCGCGACCAAACATCATCGCGACGTTTGCTACTGCCGGATGAGAAAGCCATGCGTTCGAGAGAACTCGATACTCAACTCCGTGAGGCGGAAGCCGATATTCACCAGCGAGGCCGTAATAGCGACGGCGAACTGGGTCATCAATCTCTGCTGCTGCACCCACAAAGTAGATGCCCAACAGAGCATCGAGGTCTTTCACGATTGGTTCAATCGTTTCTTTCTTCTGGAAGAAGTCTTGATTTTGGTTGAAGTTCCTTGCATAGCCGAAAGAGAAGTGAAGGTGGCCACCACTGAACCGACGTAGTAAGCGGCGGGGGTCATCAATCTGTTCACCGCCGCGTTCGTAAGCGTTGAACGAAGGCTTACACCCGAAAATCACATACTCTTCAGGAGTATCCTTGAGGGTTGCTGCCGAAACGTGAGGTGTGTTCTCCAAAGAGAGAACCGCTTTCGGGTCGTACTTCCGACCGAGTTCAGCGAGTTTCTTCAAACCAGCCTGAACATCGTCAATGACATGGGCGATGCAGCCAGAGGGAGCGCAAGACATCTCAGCTTGGAACCCATCATTGTAGACGGTGGTTCCATAGACACCCTTCTGGATTCCATTCTCTTTCTTCGGGAGAAACTTAAAAGCGGGGATTACATTTCGCCCGCTCTTTAAGAAAATCTCCGGGTCAGTTCCAATTGACATGGTTCCTCACTTTTGGTACTGCTTTCTGTAGCAATCCTTACAAATATGAATCCCATTTGGGTTCTCTTTCGTAGCAACCCACAAAACATTCTCGTCCGTGTTACACCGGACACAGCGTCTCTCTGCCGTCACATACTTGGTGTTGAGGCCCTGCTTGAGTTCTTCCACCAGCTTCACTTGGGTGAGAGAAATCGTAGCCCATGCTTGAGCATTACAACCCTCTTCCAAGCAGACGAGCTTGACTTGAAGGGTCTTGCCCATAGAGGACGGAGTCGAGTAAGCGTCTGTAGCGGCACGTGCATCAACACCGCCGCACATTGGACAATCAAAGATAGAGTGACTAGCGAGCATCTTTTTTCACCTCTACTAGCTCGCGCATCTCAACTTCAAACTCCATCACGTCAGCGGTGGCCATTGCCCTACCCACACCACCGGGGTCACTAACGAAAAACAGGTATTTTGAACCTCGTTTCGGTATCGGGAGATGCTTATTCGCGAGCTTCATCGTCGCGAATCGGCCTTTTGGATACTCGCGGACAGCCGAATTGAGGTCCGTATCGAAGCGATAACATGCTCCGGTACTAGTTTTTAGTGTCAAAACCATCATCGACCCCCTCGGTCGAAATACCACAAGCTCTCAGGAAACCAATATCGTAGCCCGTCAATGGCAGACCAGAACGGGAGATTGCAAACGCTTTCTTACGACGAGCGTGCTCATAGACGTGCATAGAGCGTTTGACATCTAGGGAAGCCTCACCCGGCATAATGAAAATCTCTCCACAACCCGGTTCAGTACAGACCCACTTCCATTCTTTCGGTGGAAGGGACCCTTCAGGTGGGACAGGTATCGGGATAGGCATTAGCTACTCCCAAAAATCAGTCGTTTCACTTCAGGGATTCGGGCGATACAGCGAATATCCCATTCGCCCTCTTCACCATCACACTGACACCCATTGACGTGTTTCGGAATGATTAGAGGAGTTGTCCTCACCGCACCAGAGGTCAATCGGGTGTAGGCATTAAAGCCACAATAATCACAGATTGTGAGCTTTTCCATGTCTTTGTAGGTATAAACGAGGAATTTCTTCCTCTGACAAGACCGACAAGCTCGCTTTGGAGGCTTACGGTAAGTGCCTGTGACTCCATAAGTACGGGTTTTCATCCCTCTCCACCATATTCACAGTACAGATAATCACGAGTACCGGGGTCAGGCAGAGAAGCCGGAAGTTTTCCCACAACCGTCTCAGCACGGTCGGGAGGAGGCAGAGCTGGAGGACAATTGGGGCTGCCTTCCAGATGGGCTGTGGGAACTTTTCGGGCCTCTACGATACCACGGTCATCGAGAAGCAACTCAGGGAGCCAATTCTCGACCCAAGTCTTCTTCTTCTCTTCTGGCTTCGCGAAGTCGCTCGACTCGCTCGCGTAGATACGTCCATTCCATTGGCCGCTCATATGTTCTCCCTTCGGTTGTAGATGTAGTTTTCTGTCGGTGCCCAAAATCGCATTTCCCAATCATCGGAATCACCAAAATAGGCTTCGATAGTCCAGTATTTCTCAAGCCAAACTCTGTACTCACTCTGCTCATGGCGATTCCAGACTCGCTTAGGATACCAAGCAAATCGGACTGAGCGACGAATATCACCATGTCGAGGTTCGGGAGGCTTAGGAGGAATGGGCCATCTCATGCGC
>Ga0247688_1000225_pt1 | contig 21807 bp, 17 predicted proteins | sample CNK29_metaG_FD_182718 | JGI IMG/M metagenome (GOLD analysis project Ga0247688, IMG submission 182718) | Soil microbial communities from Purdue University Martell Research Forest, Indiana, United States - CNK29 | ecosystem: Environmental > Terrestrial > Soil > Temperate forest > Bulk soil... | reverse complement strand
AACGGGCCGACGACGGTTGAGACGCCGAAAGGTTGGGAAGGTTTGGCGGGGCATTATTTCAACGACAGTCCGTGGTACGGCGACGCGCGGATCGTGTTGCGACGTGGCCAGCTTTATGTTGACGGGGTGCAGTCGCTCGTGCCGCGCAGTGATGGGAAGTTTGGGCTGGGCGATCCCGAGGCGCCGGACTGGATGAGTTTTGAATCGATCGTGGATGGTCGCGCGATGGTGCTGAACTTCTCGGGAATCATTTTCCGCAGAATGTTCACGCCTTAACCACGGATTTTACGGATTACTAATGCGATAGAGATGAGTGGCGCTCCGGATGAAGAGGGAGTTGTGAGAGACGGCCATGGAGGCGAGGGTTGGGCCATCGAGTTGATTCGTGGCCAGCGGTTTCAACTGCCGTCCGGGTGCGATGACGATCGACATGCCTTCTTCACTCAGAAAATAGATGCGGCCGTCGGCGTAAATCGGCGACGCTGAATAGTTGCCGTCGAGCCGCGCGCGCCAGAGTTCTGCGCCAGTCTTCGCATCGATACACGTCGCGATGCCGTTGTCGTTCACGATGTAGATCTCGTTGCCGACGAGCAGCGGCGACGACGTGCGCGGGATGCCGCGATCGAGTTTCCAAACGATCTTCTTCGTCACGTCGCCCCGGCCATCGACCCGCACCGCCAATAACGAAGGCTCCTGAAACCCGCTGCAAATGAAAACCAGATCGTTGCCGTAAACGGGCCGCGGCACATTCGAAAATCCTTCGCCGTATCTGACGCGCCAGATCTCTTTGCCCGTCCGCGGCTCGTAAGCAATCGCTTGAAACGCGCCCGGGCTAATCACCTGATCGCCCGCGGGCAGGTTCACCACCAGCGGCGTCGAGTAAGCTTGATAACCCTCGCGCATCTTCTTCCAGCGAACTTTGCCTGTCGCTTTGTCGAGCGCGACGACGAACTGCTGCTCGAGCCCGTCACAACTTACGATCAGCAAGTCGTCGTAAAGCACCGGCGAACCGCCTGGCCCATGCTGGCCATTGTCGTAATCGAGTTTCGTTTTCCAAACAATCTCGCCCGTTTGCGTGATGCACGCGGTGCCGTACGCGCCGAAGTGCAGATAAATGCGATCGCCTTCGACGATGGGCGTCGGCGAAGCAAAACTGTTTTTGCCGTTGGTCAATTTAGGAGACTTCAGCCGAAAGACTTCGACGTTCTGTTGAATCGCGCCGGTGTTTACGTCGACGGCGATCGCGCGCAGCGAACGCCCGTCTTCAGTCGCGGTGGTGAGCCAAATGCGATCGCCCTGGATCATCGGCGAGGACCAGCCGCGGCCCGGAATCTCGACTTTCCAGCGAACGTTCTTTGTTTCGCTCCACGTGAGCGGCAGGTTGCGCTCTTCAGAAAGACCTTGACCCGTCGGGCCGCGAAATTGCGGCCAGTCATCGACAAAACTCACTAACAGCAGCAGGAGAGTTGCTATGCGAATAATCACATTAGTAACGATTCGACGCGGTGAGCGTGGACCATCTCTTCACACGGCGACCACGCGAAGACCGTGAAGCGCCCGTCCTGCGAGGCCACGAGCGCGAGCGCGTCGCGCTGATCGTAAACAAACTGCGCGGCGGAATAGTGTCGCGTGCCGCCGTGTTCCGTCGGTTGGACCACGACGCCGACGTTGCCGACGACGGGTTCGGTCACGACCCATTTGTCAACGGGCGGCGTTCCTTCCGGACGCCGGATCTTCGCGCCGAAGGCAAGCACGTCATACTGATCGTTGATTACGGTGGCGCCGTCGACGGCGGTCAGCCCGCCGATCGTATCGACCGCGCGTCGCAACGCGCTCACCCACTCGCGCCGATCTTTCGCGTCGACTTTTTGCCGGATCAATTCGGAGAGCGCCGAAAACGATGGCTCAACCGAGTAGACGATCGGCTGCGCGATCGTATTGAGCCAGCCATTAGAACCGACCGGAACCACGAGCAAGCTGCCGCCGTGTCCGTGCGCGCGCATCGACGCCGCGAGTTGGACCAGTACGTTGAGTGCGAAATGCCTCCCGTTAGTCGCCGCATCCGTGAAAGCCAGCAGCGCGCGCAACAGCGCGGGACAGTCCGGCAAGCTGGTGCCATTCTCGTCGATGATCTTCACTGACTCGCCTTTGAGCACAGCGACGTTGGCGTACTTGCCAAAGCCCGAGAGGCGGCGATGCTTGACGACGAGCAAGCCCGGCTCGATGTCTTCAATCACGAAACAGAGCGTCGGGATCGTGCGCGTCGCGCCCCATACGCGGAGTTCGTTATCAAACCGCCAAACGCCGAGATGAATCTCGGGCCGTTCGACCGCGGGCGCGAGCTTGGTGAGAACGCCGGCGGTCAAAGGCAGCGGACGTTCAAACATCAACGGCTGGCCCGCGTGTTCGGGCGCAAGATAAGCCAGCGAGATCTTCGGAAAGCGGCCTTCTTCCGGACGGAAGCTGGCCCAAAAAGTGGCGTCGATGATCGCGGCGATCGAGGCGGCGTCCGGTTGCGGCGCGAGCCCATTTTCGCCGCGCTCGCGCAGGTCGTTCAGGTGGCGGGCGAAGTGTTCTTCGACGGTCGGCGCTACCGTGGTCGCCGCGTGATAGGTTGGATTTCGACTCATTGATTACTGCCGCTTAACTGCTTCAAAGCTTCCGTTGCGCTTGAGTTTGCCGGATTCAATTCCAGCGACTTCTTATAGTTTGCAATTGCGAGTTCTTTTTGACCATTCGCGGCGTACGCCTCGGCGAGGCTGTCGGAAATGTTCCACGACTTCGGATAGAACTGATCATCGTCCTGTGAAGAGAGTGTTTTCGTCGACGAAGCAGAGGCCGTTGCCCCACGGATCGTAAGCGTAGAAGGATCGTTCGCCCCACGGGCGTTTGACGACTTCGCCCGCGCTCGCGCCGTGTACGTCTTCGGTGGAGAGACAGTTTAATTCGCGCGCGCGGTCGTGAACCGAGTCGACGTCGGCGACGGCGAAGTAGATGTAGTCAGGCAGCGGTGCTGGTTTCGCTTCCACCGCGCCTTCGCCGGTGACGTCGACGAGTGCGAGAATCACGGGACCGCAATCGATGTAGTGACGCGAGCCGCGCGGGATGCGTCGGCCTCGATCGCCGAGCAGCGTGCCGTAGAACTCTTCGGCGCGATCAAGATTGTCTACTTGCAGAACGATTCGATAGAGTGTGGGAGCCATGGCGCGGGTCCTTTCGTGTTTGCTTCTGGCTCCACAGATTAACGCAGATGCGCACCGAGAGGAAAATCCGTGTTCCGTCCGTGCCTTTTCCATTCGTATTGGAAGGTAGCCTGACCACTTTCGGTCGCCCGATTCACTGGTCGCCAGTCAGCATGCTCTGCGAACATTCCGAAACTAAACAGATCGTCTGGCTTCGTTCCCGCCAGCAGGTCGAAAACTTTCTTGCGAGCGCACAGTTTGGAAAATAATGAACGCTGACATTCGCGCGCTCGCCGAAAAACTCTGGGACTACCACCAAATGAAGCACCAACTCGCATCGGCGGATGCGATCCTGGTGTTGTGCAGTCACGACGAGAGAGTCGCCGAACGCGGCGCGCAGTTGTTTCACCAAGGCTGGGCGCCGTTGCTGATCTTTTCAGGTGGGCGTGGCGCGATCACGGCGCGATTGTGGAACGAGCCGGAAGCGGAACGTTTCGCACGGATCGCGATCGCGCTGAACGTGCCGCCGGCGAACATTATCGTCGAACCAAACTCGACCAACACCGGCGAGAACATTCGCTTCACGAAACAACTGCTGGCCGAGCGCGGCCTCGACCCGCAGAGTTTGATCGTGGTGCAGAAGCCGTACATGGAGCGGCGTGCGTTTGCGACGATTCGGCAGCTCTGGCCTGAGAAACGAGTACTGGTGACGTCACCGCAGGTGTCGTTTGCGGATTACCTGGCGCAGTATGCGCACAGTTCGTTGTCGGCTGACGACGTGGTCGGGATCATGGTTGGTGACTTACAGCGGATCAGGTTTTATCCGGAGCGCGGGTTTCAGATCGCGCAGGAAATTCCCGAGGATGTTTGGAGCGCTTACGAACAGCTCGTCGAGGCGGGTTATAACAGGTTCTTGATCGCTAATTAACGAACCGCCGGAGTTGTACGCTGATCGTAAAACCGATGGCGATGAAGGTGGCGACGAGCGAGGCGAGGCCGGCGCTCATCAGCGGCAACGGCACACCGATCACGGGTGAGATACCGAGCGCCATGCCGATGTTGATGAAGATCTGAAACGTGAGTCCGCCGACGAAGGCCATGATGAAGAGCATGCCCGCCCGGTCAGAGGAACGCCGCGCTCCAGTGATCAATCGCGAGATCAGAATCACGTAAGCGAGCAGCACCAGCACGCAACCGATGAAGCCCGTATTCTCAGCTGTGACCGCGTAGATGAAATCCGTGTGCGGCTCGGGCAGAAACTTCAAGCCGCTCTGCGAGTACTCGGCCGACGCGCGCGAACCAAGCAACCCGCCTTCGCCGACAGTCAGGATTGACTGCCACGTGTGATAACCGATGCCTTTTTTGTCGGCGTTCTCGGGATCGAGGATGACGTTGATTCGTTCCTGCTGGTACAGCTTGATGGCGCCCGTCTTGACGCCGATCATGTAGGCAAACGGCACCATCACTACCGCCAGGACCGCGGCCGCGATCACGAGCCTGACTCTAATCGCCGACAAAAACAGCACCACCGCGAGAATCGGCATGTAAGTCAAAACCGAACCAGTGTCCGGCTCCAGCAGGATCAAGAAGCATGGCAAGCCGAGAATGACGCCGCCGACGAGCATCTCTTTGATGGTGAGCACTTCGATGCGATTCTTGCCGAAGTAACGCGCGAGCATCATCGCCGTCGTCACCTTCACAAACTCGGAAGGTTGAAACTGCCCGATGCCGGGAACCTTCAGCCAGCAACGCTGCCCGTTGATCTTCAGGCCGATACCGGGAATGAGCACGACCACCAGGAGTACCAGGCCGAACACGTAGAACGCGGGCGCGAGGTTGAGCAGTTTGCGATAGTCAGTGAACGCAATCGCGAGCATCACCACGAGGCCGATGCCGAGGCCGATGAGCTGTTTGATCCAGAAGGTTTCGGTGGGCTGGGCGTTGCGGATTTGGACCGTGCCGAAGAGCACAATCGCGATCGCCAGGAGCGCAAGGATCCAATCGAAATCACGCCAACTGCGCTTATGAATAATTGCGACCATCTTTACTTCGGAGCGCGGGCGGCTCGCCCGCTAGTCTCCATCGCGCTCTCTGCGCTCGATTGCGGGCGAGCCGCCCGCGCTCCGTTCGTTTTCTCTATCGATTATTGACAACTGCTGCAGCGACTGCGGTCGGGGTCTTTGGTGCGGCAGCCGGCGTCTTGGTCTTCGCGATCTGTTGCACGGTTCCGGGCGGATCTTCGTGACGCGTGTTTTTGTAGTAGACGTTGTAAACGCCGCGCACTGCAGGCGCCGCATTCGCGCCACCAAAACCGGAGTTTTCGATCAGCGCCACCAAAGCGATCTCCGGCTTGAAAGCTGGGGCGTAACTCACAAACCACGCGTGGTCTTTATTCTTGCCGGTGTCTTTGCCGAGTCCGACGACCTGCGCGGTGCCGGTCTTTCCGGCGATATCGAAGCCCGCCATCTTAATGGCCGCGGCCGTGCCGCCGGCATTCACCACTCCCCACATGCCTTCCACTACACGCTGATGGATGTCTTCCGGAATCGGAAGTATCTTCGGATTCGGGCGTGCCGGATCGAGCGGCGTGAAAGCAACCGCGGGTTTGTATTCAGGAGTTCCGGGGGTGCCGAACGCTTTTACTTCCTTCAGCAGGTGCGGAATGTACATCTTTCCGCCCAGGCTAACTGCCGACACTGTTCTTAACAGCGAAATCGGCGTGATGATGTCGTAGACCTGGCCGAACGACGCATAGACCGTATCGATGTCGCGCCACTCGGGATCTCTCGGTTGCATTCTGCGCTTGAACTCGCGCGACGGCGTCCAGCTCACGACTTCGTTTGGAAGATCGATGCCGGTGCGTTTGTTCAGATCAAACTCGTCAACCATCGACACGATGCCGTCGATGCCCATTTTCAAGCCGAGACGATAGAAGTAACCGTCGCAGGAATGGATGATCGCGGTCTTGATGTCGGGCGTGCCGTGATTGCCCATGCAGCGCGTGAACTTGTTGCCGACCTGAATGCCGCCGCCGCAAACGAGGTTGGAATGATCGAGCGTGATCGCGCCTTGCTGCAGTCCGGCAACGGACATCGGAATCTTCCAGGTCGAACCCGGCGGATAGCGACTTTGAATCGCGCGATTCAACAGCGGCGTCTGCGGATCGTTCAGCAGCGCCGCGTATTCGGCGCGCCCTTCTTTCGTCGTGATGCGTTGCGAGAAGAGATTTGGGTCAAACGACGGGGCCGACGCGAGCGCCAGGATCTCGCCGTTGTTCGGATCCATCGCGATGATCACGCCGCGTTTGGTGCTTGAATTGGCCAGTTGATCTTCGGCTGCGTGTTGCAGGTCGAGATCGATGGTCGTGACGAGATCGCGGCCGGGAATTGGCGGCACGGTTTCAATTTCGTCCTGAATGCGGCCGCGACTGTCGACGATCACTTCGCGATAGCCGTCGGTGCCGCGCAGGTAATCGTCGTAGATCTGTTCAACGCCGCTAAGGCCGATGATGTCGCCGGGCTTCAGTCCTTTATCTTTATAGACCTGCTGCTTGAGTTGGTCGGGACTGATTTCACCGACGTAGCCGACAACGTGCGCGAGCGATCCGTTAGCCGGATATGAGCGCTGCGGCTGTTGCTCGACGCGCAGTTCGGGAAACTCGAAGTTGTGTGCTTCTACCCAGGCGATGTCGCCCGGCGTGGCGTCGAGTTTGATCTGAATCGACTCAAACGCCGGCATCGACTTAATCATGTCGAAGCGGTCGGAAAGAATCTGCTGATCGATGTTCAGGCCGTTCGAAAGTGGTTCGGCGAGCGTGCTGAGATCTTTGCCTTTCACGTCTTCGCGCGTGAGGATGACGTTGTAGATCGGGCGCGAAGTTACGATTGGCTGGCCGTTTCGATCGAGTATGACACCGCGCGGCGCGGGAATCGGCAATCGCCGGCGGCGCTGGTTTTGCGCGATCTCGGCGTAACGATCACCGCGCACTACCTGCAACACATAAAGCCGCACGCTGAGCAAGCCGAGCATCGCCACTACCAGGATCTGGAGGAAGCGAAGCCGCGCGCGAAGGTTTTGCGATGTATCTTCGTATTTCATAACTTCACCTGAAGCGGTGGTTTCTACTCTCTATGTCTCTGTGTCTCTGTGGTTAATTCAGGTTGCCTGTTAACCACAGAGGCACAGAGACACAGAGTCTTATCTTCTCCGTAACGGGCCCGTTGAGCGGCGTGCGACGCGACGCCGTGTGGCAAATTGTCTCCGTTGCGACGCATCGGTCGACATCAGTGAATCGAGCATGTAAAGAACCAGAGTGCCGACGACGGTCGTCGCAATCAGTTTGTAAGAGATCGTCTGCATCAAAGGCACCACCGGCGGATAGCCGAGGGCGCGATGCCAGAAGACGTAAATCAGCGAATCGAGCACGGTGGCTGCCGCCAGCACCGGGATCCGCAGCAATGGGTTTTCAAGGTTCACCTTCGTGGCGGCGAAGAAGATGATGTAAGCCGTCAGCGTCTTCGAAAATCCGCCCGCGCCGATCAGTCCGCCGCTCTGCGCGTCGACGATGAGTCCGGCCAGCGTTCCTACGACCAATGCCTGCCACGCGTCACGTTGCAGGGCGATGTAAACAACTACGACCAGCGGAAAGTCGATATATGCAAGTGGCTTCCAGACCGCCCGCAGAGAGAGTTGCAGCACGATCGAAATCAGCAATACGGCGGCGATCTTAAGCTGCGACATAGTCCATTGCCGATTTTCGATTGCCAATTGCCGATTGAAAGCACTGCGAACTGCCCGCTGACGGGGTGTCCGGCCAAATCGGCAAGCGGCAATCGAAAATCGACAATTCCTTCACCTTGATCTTTCCGTGTTGATAGTCGGTTGGGCGGTGGGGCGCTGCGGGGGATGATACAAGAGCACCGCCACTTCCTCTAAGTGGTCCAACTGCGCGCCTGGCTGAATCAAAATCTGGTGCGCTTGCGTGCCCGATCCTTTCTTCAAATCTACGACTTTGCCGACGTTCAAGCCCGGTGGGTAAATTCCGTCCTGGCCCGTAGTCATGATGTTATCGCCGACCTCCACGTTCTCGAGGCCGGAAACATAACGCATCTCGAGAACGCTGACGCCGAGATCCGCGCGACCGCGAACCGATCCCAGCGCACCCGATTGGCCCAATTGCCCGACCACTGCGCCCGCGCCCGCTTTCTCATCAGTGATCAGCATCACTTGCGAGGCAAACGGGCTCACCGTGATCACGCGCCCGACGATGCCCCCGCCGGTAACCACCGGCATGTTCACCGCGACGCCCGAACTGCTGCCGCGATTGATCGTGATCGTGTTGAACCAAACCGAAGGATCGCGAGCGATCACGCGCGCCGGAACACTTTCGATGCTCGTTTGCTCTTTGAGATTGAGCAGCGATTTGAGCCGCTCGTTTTCAGTTTCTGCTTGCCGCGCCGCGTTGAGTGCGGTTTCAGTCTGCGCCAAACGCTCTTTCAGTTGCTCGTTCTCATGGGCGGTGCGGCGGAAGTTCCAGATATCCTGAAAGAAACCACCGGTCGCGCCGCTGACTTTCGACGAAGCGTTCTGCAACGGGGAAGCAAACGTCTGCGTCCAGATGCGCAGGATCTTTTGCTCGCCGTTTGAGTCGCGTGCGTCAACGGCCATGATGACGAGATTGGTAACGAGCAATCCGATGAGCCAGAGTGGTGCTCGTTGCCGGATTTCTCTTTGGGTACGAACCGAAGCCACAGCTTACATCCCGCTGGTCATTGTGTTTTCCCACTTCACGCGCTTGAGCAGATCGAAATCCGACAACATCTTTCCGGTTCCCAAAACCACGGAAGCAAGCGGATCGTCCGCCAGCGAAACCGGCAGTCCAGTTTCGATCGAAAGACGCTTGTCGAGGTTCTTCAAAAGCGCGCCGCCGCCCGTTAATACAATACCGCGTTCGACAATATCCGCCGAGAGTTCCGGTGGCGTTCGTTCCAGGGCCACGCGCACCGCGTTGATGATGGTCGAGATCGAATCCGCCAGCGCTTCGCGCACTTCCTCGTCGGTGATCGTGATGGTCTTGGGAATGCCTTCTATGAGGTTGCGGCCGCGCACCTCGTATGAAAGCGGCTCGTCGATTGGATAAGCTGAACCGAGTTCGATCTTGATTGCTTCCGCGGTGCGTTCGCCAATCAGCAGGTTGTACTTCCGCTTGATGTACTGAATGATCGCCTCGTCCATTTCATTGCCCGCGACTCGGACCGCGCGCGAATAGACGATGCCGCTCAAGCTGATCACCGCGATGTCGGTCGTGCCGCCGCCGATGTCGACGACCATGTTGCCGTGCGGTTCGGTGATAGGCAGCCCGGCGCCGATCGCCGCGGCCATCGCTTCTTCTACTAAATAGACTTCCGACGCCTTGGCCCGATAGGCCGAATCTTCAACCGCGCGTCGCTCGACTTGCGTGATCTCGGACGGAATGCCGATGACGACGCGAGGGCTGACCCACGTTTTGCCGTTGTGGGCCTTGCGAATGAAATGCTGAAGCATCTTTTCGGTGACTTCGAAGTTGGCGATCACACCGTCTTTCATCGGGCGAATGGCGACGATGTTGCCGGGGGTACGGCCCAGCATGTCCTTGGCGTCGCGACCCACGGCTTCAACTTGATTGGTTACTTTATTGATTGCAACGATAGAAGGTTCAGAAACAACGATACCGCGACCTTTGGCGTAAACCAGCGTATTTGCCGTCCCGAGGTCGATTGCCAGGTCGCTGGAAAACAGACTAAAGATAGATTTGAACGCCATCTAGACTTATTCACTTCCCGTGGTTGTAGTATGGAACTTCGGGTGGGATCGGCGGCAAATATCGGTAGGGAGAATTCCCCAGCACCCCTACCTCCTTAGACGCACCAAACACGTCCGACCTCCTAAGATACACCGTTAAGGCGTGCAGCGTAAACTGGTTTGTTGTTTGGGTTTCGTAAAAGTTATCCACAGATTACGCAGAACTCTCTGTGTAATCCGTGGATGGTCTTCCCGTCCCTAAACCGGAGTTTCCGTTTCAAGCTCGAGGCTGTCCAGAATCTCTTTCATCGGCTGGTTCTTGGGCGCCAGATCCGCGGCGAAGCGCACGCAATTCTTGTTGGCGGCTTTCGCTTCATACATCGCGGTATCAGCGCACGCGATCAGTTGCTGTGGCGAAGATGCGTGTTTCGGAAACGCCGCCACACCAAAACTCGCCGTCAACGAAAGCTGCAAGCGCCGTCCGCCCGTAAACAGATGCCGCAGAATCTTTTGGCGAATGCGCTCGGCAACGGTGCCTGCGAGTTCGGTGCCAGTATCCGGCAAAACGATCACGAATTCATCGCCGCCATAACGTGCGACCGCGTCCGTATCGCGAATCGACGAGAGAATCACAGCCGCCATTTCCATCAGCACGTGCGACCCAACGAGATGGCCGTATTCGTCGTTGACGCGTTTGAAGTCGTCGAGATCGAGAAACAGCGCGGCGACGCTCGATCCGTAACGACGTGCGCGCCGGATCTCGTTCAGCAGGAACTGGCGCAGGTAGCGAGCGTTGTGCAGCTTGGTCAGATCGTCTGTTTGCGAGAGTCGTTCGGCTTCGGCGATGCGCACTGCGTTCGCGAGTGCGGACGCAATCGGCAACGCGAGTGAATCGAGCAGTGCGACGTCAGTCTTCTTGAACGCCCGCGCACCGGCGCCTTCGCGAATGCCTTCGACGACGCCGAGAATTCTCTCGCCGCAGATCAACGGAACCGCCAGCACAAACTGCCCGCGTTCTTTTCTCTTGATGATGCCCATTCCGGCCGCGGCGCGTTTCGCAGCCTTTGTTTCCGATCCGATCGGCAGATCGGATTCACCCGTCAACACGCGACGCCATTCTTCTTCCGTCTTGCCGGTGTTTGGTTGCCCGGGACGGCGAACGGCAACTGCTTCCAGCGTTGCACTTTGGACGCCCTTTTCTTCGGAGAAGAGATAGATGGCCCAACGATCCGCACTGATGAGTTGTTGCAAGCCGGAAAGAGCGGTATTGGCAGCGCCGCTCTGGTCGCCGATGAAGTGAAGCGAAGCAACGAGATCAAAGGCGGCGCGCAGATCGTTGAACTTGATCTTCGGCGGCAGCGATGACGGGCCACGCGCGGCAGGTCTTTCAACTACTTCCGAAAGCCGCACTTCACCGGGCGCGCCCTGGCCTTCGATCTCACGCAACAACGCCGGGATTTGCGCGGATTTGTCGGCGATGGCGAGAAAGCCGAGTCGTTTCAGCGTCGCACCGTCGAGGCTGCGCAGGTTGAGGCTTTGATAACCGTTTGTTTGGCGACGGCAGGCGACGAGCGGCGCGCCGGGCCAGAATGCCTTCGCGTGATTGATCGCGGTGTGCAGTTCCACCATGTCGGCGCCGGGAACCACTTCGTAAAGCACGGCGAGCGGCGGTGGGCCATCGAGATCGGAATGGTTGTCTTTCTGCTGGCGCGCGAGTGCAACTTCGACTTCCACTTCGCGCAGTCCTTCGATCAGAGTCTTCACGCCAGCCGCCCGCAAGGCCTCGATTAAATCGTAGGCCGGCGCTTCATGAGCATCCGTCAATAGAATTACGTGACTCGACACGCTCGTACGATCTCCGACTCAGCTTCGGCCGCGCGCTGAGCGGCCGGAAAGTGAAACCTTGTATTGGCTGCTGTTGCCCTGGGAGTCCTGCCCCTCGATGGTTATATCGTGGCTGCCACCGGAAGCAGTGACCTGAATTTGAAACGAACCATCCTGCGCGGTGATTGTTTCGCGGCCGCCGGCTCTGATTGTCGTGCCCGGATCAGCCTTGCCCCGGATTAAATAAAGACTGCCGCCGAGAAGTTCGGCGCTCAGATTTGAAAGCGCGACCTGCGATCCGGTTCCGCGCGTCACGACGAGGAACTTCAACGGATCACTCCAGTCGCTGGCCTGCCCGCTGCTTGCCGTTGCGCGAACGCGCCAGAAGTAAACTCCCGGACGCAAATCGCTCGCGCCAAATTCCGTAGCCACCAACTGATCGCGCTCGATCACTTTGCCATCGGCAACGAAGAACGGCGACGTCGCGACTTCCACGCGATAGTAAGAAGCCGTGCCTGACTGCGGGCGCTGCCATTTCAACGCCACGCTTGCGGCGCCGTTTGCGCCCACAAAAACCTTTTCGAGATCGTGCGGCGAGCCGGGTTGCGGAACGTCGAGCAGTCGTTGCGCGGTTGAAAGCCGGCCGGAGTTGTTCACCGAAACGTACTCGCCACCGCGAATCGAAGTCTTTTCGCCGGAGTTGTTGGTAGTCTCGATCACACCGGTGGAGACGCGGATTTCTTCATTTCCTTCCGGGTTCACACCGAAACTGGCGTTCGTTTGTTCACCGACGGTGTTCTTGGTTTTCGGTGTTTCGACGACGTTCGTCGTGCCGGCGACCTGTTGCTCTGTGCGAACTGAAAGCTGGCCGCTATCGACAACGACGTGAACGTTGGTTCGCTTGCCGTCGTCCGCGCGGGCGTTGTCGCGCACGATGATGGTGCTGTTTGGCTTGACCACGAGGGTCGAGCCGTCGGCGAGGCCGATGCGGGCGCGGCCGCTGGCCTGCGTCTGAACGGTGTCGCCGGGGTAGAGTTCGGTGTCGGCGTTGGCGGGAATCGTTTCGCGGGTGGCAGCGCGAATGACGCGCACGTCACCTTCAAAGGAGATGAAACGGGCGCCGGCCGGATACTTCGTTTCGCCGATGTTTTGGAAGGGATTGCCGTACTTCCAGACGTAGAGCGCGGCGCCGGCGGCGACGCCGCAGAGGATAAAGATGGCGATCATCAGATAGAGAAAGCGCTTCTGAATAATCCACCAATCAAATGCAAAACGACTGGTCTTATTCTGCATCATGAGCGAAATCTTGGAGGGGGTCCAACCCGATTGAGTTCTATTTTGCGGAGGCCTTCAGGCCCTGATCCGCATGTTTACAGGCGTGAGTCCGAACGGTGTCGACGGGTGAAACCGCCGAATTCCAGGCAGCAGCACTACCGGTTCAGGAATTTAACACACGAGAGCAGACGGGTTCAAGCTTGTTTAATCTCAGGCTCGTCTTCTTCTTCCGAGGTTGGGTTTTCCTCGGATTTTGGGGTTTCTTCCGGCTCAGGCAGTTCCTCGCCGGGCGGGAGGTTGTAGTCGGGCGGAAGGTCGACTTTCATCATCGTGTCGGGTTTGCCCGGAATCAGGAGCGAGGCGACGACCGAACCGAGCAGCACGAGCGCCACAAAACCCAGCGAAACCCAGATGGGAATGTAGAAGCCGAGCGCCACCACCAGCATTTTCAGGCCGATGAACGTGAGCACGATCGCGAGTCCCGTTCGCAGGTAGCGAAACTTCTCCACCACGCCCGCAAGCAGGAAGTACATCGACCGCAATCCGAGGATGGCAAACACGTTCGAGGTGTAGACGATGAAGGTGTTGGTCGTAATCGCGAAAATCGCCGGAATCGAGTCGACGGCAAAAACGAGGTCGGTCACCTCGACGACCATCAAAACCAGCAGCAACAGCGTGCCGGTTCGTTTGCCGCCGAGCTTGGTAAAGAACTTCTCGCCGTCGTACTGGCGTGAAATCGGGAGAAAGCGCGTGATCGCCCGAACGGCGATGTTTTGCTCGGGCTGAATATCAATCTCGTCGTGCCGGAACATCTTGATGCCGGTGTAAACGAGAAACGCGCCGAAGATGTAGATGATCCAGTGAAAGCGGTTGATCAGGGCCGCGCCGACGAAAATCATCGTCAAACGCATCACCAGCGCGCCCATCACACCCCAGAACAGCACCCGGTGCTGAAACTTCGCCGGTACTTTGAAATAGGAGAAGATCAGCAGGAACACGAACAGGTTATCGACTGACAGCGATAACTCGATCAGGTAGCCGGTCAGGAACTCGAGACCGCGAACGTGGCCCTGGTAATGAAAGACGAGCCCGCCGAAGATCAGGGCCAGCGTCACCCAGACCCCACTCCAGATCCATGCTTCCTTGTATCGGATAGTGTGAGCGTTACGATTGAAGAGGCCGAGATCCAGGCTCAACATCGTGACGATAAATACACTGAAGCCCAGCCACAGCCACGTTGAGCCGCTAATTGTGTCCATGCAGAGTCCCATTAAAATAGCATCTGCGTTTCAAGTGGGCAAATGAGAGTTGTCTGTTTGGTCGGTTGTAAGTTGTCCTGAATCTCCCTTACAATCCGCGATTCGCCCTCGAAAGGTAATAATCGATGCTCAAAGCACTCGGACGTCTCGAACGAACCAGAAACATCATCATCATCGGCGGCGCCTTCCTGATGGCGATCAGCTTGATCGTCTTCTACGCCCCCCGCCGCACGGGCAGCAACATCGAACCGTCGAAAAGCACGGAAGTCGCGGCCAAGGTCGGTTCCGACACCATCACGGTCGGTGAGCTTGCTCGCATGCGCGACAACCTCATGCAAGTGTACGGCGGGCGCATGAATCTCGCAGCGCTCGGTGGCAGCCGCCGCTTTCTCGACAGCCTCATCAGCAAGCGCGTGATCGTGCAGGAAGCCGAACGCCTCGGGCTCGGCGCCAGCGACGGCGAATTGCGCGAGAAACTGCTGAAACAGTTTTCCGATGCTTCCGGCCAGTTTGTCGGGTACGACCGTTACAAAGAATCGATCGCGGCGCGTTACGGCGACGTCGAGACTTTCGAAAACGAGATGCGCGATTCGATCGCACAGGAGAAGTTGCGCGCGTTTGTTACCGCGAGCGTCAACGTTTCCGATGAGGAAGTTCGCGACGAGTTCAAGCGCCGGAACACGACGTTCGACGTCGGCTACGTTTCCCTGAGCGCCGATAAACTCGCGGAAAAGATCCAGCCGAGTGACGAAGAGTTGCGGAGTTATTACGAGAGTCATAAAACCGACTATCGCTACCTCGAGCCACAGAAGAAAGTTAAATACCTCTTTATCGACACGGAAAAAGCCGGTTCGAAGCTGCCGATCTCCGACGTGGACCTGAAGAACGAGTTCAATCAATTGAAGCCTCCCTACAACGAGGCGGGCATCAAGATCCAGCAGATCGTTTTGAAAGTGGCGCGCAAAGATCTCGACGCGCAGGTTGAGCAAAAGGGCAAAGACCTGATTGCCAAGCTCATGAAGAACGGCAGTACCGTTTCGGAGCAGGATTTTTCGGAGGCGGCCAAGGGAAACTCTGAAGATCCCGCGACAGCCAGAAACGGCGGATTTCTCGCGACGCCTTACAAGGAAAACAAGAACAAGCCAAACGCTCTTTACGATCGCATGGTGACGATGACGCCGGGACAGGTCTTCGACATTCCCATTCGCTACGCCGGCGACTTCTACATCCTGCGTCGCGGCGAATCAGTGCCGAAGACGTTTGACCAGGCAAAGCCCGAATTGCTGGTGTCGCTGCGCAACCGGCGCGGCTACAACGCGGCCTTTGAGGTCGCGAAGAAAGCGAAGGACGAGCTGCAGAAGACCAAGGACATTCAAAAGGTGGCCCAGCAGTTCGCGCCGCAGGTCAACATGACTCCCGCGGACATGATTCGCGAAACGCCTTATGTGAAACCCGGCGACGACGTGCCAAACATCGGCGCGAACCAACAGTTCGAGCAATCGATCGAGTCGCTGAACAATCCCAACGACGTTGGTGAACCGACCGGCGTGAAGAGTGGCTTTGCGATTCCGATTCTGGTTGATAAGAAAGATCCGCGCATTCCGGATTTCGATGAAGTGAAGTCGAAGATTGCTGATGCGATGAAGCACGACCGCGCGAACCAGCAACTCGAACAGAAGGCAAAGGACCTGCTCGCGAGCGTGAGCAGCGCTGCTGCGCTCAAGGCCGCCGGTGAAAAGGAAGGCTTTGACGCGGGTCAGGAAGAAGACTTCAAGCTCAACTCAGCACTTGGAAAAGCCGGCACAAGTGCGGCGCTCGACGATGCGATTTACGGTTTGAAAGAAGGCGAGATCAGCAAGACGCCGATCAAGGTCAACGACACATGGGTGATTGTGGGCCTCGTCAAACGTCGCGACGCTGACTTCAGCACGTTCAATTCCGGCGAACAGGAACGGTTGCGAGAGCAACTGCTGAATACGCGCCAATCGCAGGTGTTTGAAGACTACATCGCGCGCGTGCAGCAGAAGATGAAGCAGGACGGCAAGATCAAGATCTACGACGCCGTGCTTAGCCAACTCGATGAAGCCGACGCCGCGGCAGAGCCTAATCTGCCTCAAGGCCTGAACTTCCCAACTAAGTAGTCCACCTGCTTTCTCTGTGTCTCTGTGGTTATATTTTCTCAGGTATTCATTAACCACAGAGACACAGAGACACAGGTGCAGCTTAGACTGCTTCTTTAGTTTCCTCGGGCGTCACTTCTTAGTTTCCCATTAGTGGTCCAATGTCAGCCTGCGGCACCGCCGTTCGGATTTGCAGTTCGTTGGCGGCGGTGACGATCTTCATATTGGCCAACGCGCTCTTCGCCAGAACGCCTTTCGCACCCGACAAGCGTCCGGCCAGCATCACGCCAAACATCTTCAAACCCTCGAGCGTGTCGCCGAGGCTCTTCGCGGCGTCGGCATTCACCGCTCGCGCCGCGAGAAACAGATCGAGATTCGTTTCTGTTGTTCCCACCGTTCCGTAAACCTGGCGCAGCGTCGCGAGATCGGTAGCGATCGGCGCGTTGCCGATGTCGAGGTTTTTGATCAACTGCTCCGTTACGTTCGCGCCAAAGCCGATCACGGCATTCGGATCGCGGCTCGCAAGTGCGATCAGTTCCGCGTTAGCGCGTTTGCGCAAGCGCACCGCATCGATCGCGGAGTGCACGGCTTCGACATCGCCCAAAGCCAGCACGTTCGCATCGAGCGGCGCGGCCGCGAGTTCCGCGACTCTGAAATCGAACACTCCCAACAGCCGAATATTTTCGTCGAGCTTGAAAATGTAGATCGTTTTGCCCTGATACTTCTCCTCGCGATATGCGCCGTTCGAAGCGACTCTTCCCGCGGCCACCATCGCCGCCGGACTGAACGCTCCATTCGCGAGTGCGACGGTGTGCACTTTTGTGACGCCCTCGGTCGGATAACTGAAACGAGCGCCGACCGCGACCTGCTCAAACATGCGCGGATCGAGACCGGTGCGAGTCTTGAACGACTCGATGCTCGCGTTGACTTCGGCGAGTCGCGCCGGATTGCTCGCGAGTATTCGGGGCATCGCCTCGCTGAGCAGTTGTCGCAACTTCACCTGGGCCACCGCGTCTGACTCAGGCAGTTGCGACAGCAATCCGGTTGCTGCCGCCGGCGCGGCCGGAGCGGTGCTGCGCGTGCGCGTTTGCGTGGCCAGCACCGGCGCAGCGCAAAGGGACAAAACAACGATCGCGAGGTTTAATGCTTTTAGTTTCACAACAGAAGCCTTTCTATGGATTAGCTGGGAGTTAGCTGGATGAACCGGCACTGCGATGCCCGGTTTTGCAGCTATGGTTGGCTCGATTTCAACCGTTCTCGCAACTTCGCAAACTCAATCTTTTCGTAATCTTTCGGTATTTGAAAGAGTGTTTTGCCTGCGTCGAGCACGACGTTCGAGAGTTCATTGACGGTTCGTACGCCGTTGGGGGAACGGCTTTCAGTTCTGACCGGCATCTGTAATTTCTCATCGAACCAGAGCAGCGTCTCACCAGCACTGACGTTTTCACCGGCGGAATTGTTAACAACCACGCGGTATTTTTGCAGGTCCTTGCCGCCGATTGTTTCCTTGCCGAGTTGCTGGTAACCGGGCGTGATCAACTCCGCGTGCAGCAAGCGATCGGGTGAGGTTTCGGATGCGTCTTCGCCGTCGCTCGCCGCTGGTTCGTCTGTTGCCGCGGCATACACTTTCTCGTTCGGCAACAACACAAATCTTCCTTCAGGCAACGTGAGATAGACCACCTGTTGTCCGCCGGTGGTTGATTCATCGCGCCGGAGTTCGCCGTCGCGTGCGATCAGGTTTTTCGTGACGGTGGTTTCGCCGGACGCGCTTGTAATCGTGATCGTGCGCGTGGCGCGGTAACGCTCAGGTTCTTTGGTTTCGAACGGAGGCGTTGTGGAAACTACGATCTTATTGGCGTTGCTTTCTTTCGCCTCACGCCGGCTTGCGGCGCAGGCAGCGGTAAGAATCGCGACGGCAGCAGCGCAGAAGAGTAACGTCTTCCGGCGCGCTCGCATCCGGCTCACACTCGCTCCAGCAGCAGCGCCAAACCCATGCCGCCGCTCACGCAGAGAGTCGCGAGCCCAAACTGCGCGTTGCGTTTTTTCATTTCATGGGCCAGGGTCGTCGTGATGCGCACGCCGGTGCAACCGATCGGATGGCCCAGCGAGATCGCGCCGCCGTTGACGTTCAGGCGCGCGGCGTCGAAGTGCAGCTCGCGATCGCACGCGATCACCTGGGCCGCGAAAGCTTCGTTGAGTTCGATCAGATCGATCTGGTCCAGCGTCAGGTTTTGGCGTGCGAGTAGCGTGCGCACCGCCGGAACAGGTCCGATGCCCATGACGTCAGGAGCGACGCCGGCGATCTCGTAATCGACGATGCGCGCCAGCGGTTTGGCGCCGGCGCGTTTCAAACCTTCTTCACTCAAAACGAGGACCGCCGCGGCGCCGTCGGTAATGCCTGACGAGTTTCCCGCGGTAACGCTGCCGTCTTTGTAAAAAACCGGCGGCAGTTTCGCGAGATCGTTGAGTGTCGTGCCGGCACGACAGTGTTCGTCCTGCGCGAAGATCGTGGTTTCGTTTTTTCGGCCGGCGATTTCCAGCGGCATTACTTCGTCTTTGAAACGGCCCGAGTTGTTCGCCGCTTCCGCTTTCTGTTGCGAGCGCAAGGCAAACTCGTCCTGCTCGTCGCGTGAGATCTCGTATTGGCGCGCGAGCTTCTCGGCGGTTTGGCCCATCATCAATCCCGACAGCGGATCGTTGAAGCCGTCGCGATACATGCCGTCGATGAGTTGCGTGTTGCCCATGCGCATGCCCCAGCGCGCGCCTTCGGCGAAGTAAGGAACGCGCGACATGCTTTCAGTGCCGCCCGCGAGCACGGCGTTCGCGCGGCCCAACATGATCTCCTGCGCCGCGAGAATGATTGCTTTCAAACCAGAGCCGCACGCCTGGTTAACGGTGAACGCCGGAATCGTTTCGGGAACGCCCGCGCGAAAAGTGATCTGCCTGCCGACGTTTGGCCCGCCACCTGCTTGTCGTGCACAACCCCAGATCGAGTCGTCGATCTGATCGGGCGCGACGTTCGCGCGCCGCATTGCTTCTTTCGCAACGGCAACGCCCATGTCCGCCGCGGTCCATGATTGCAACGTGCCGCCGAACTTTCCGATCGGTGTTCTTACTGCGCCTGCCAGGTAAATTTGCTTCATTTGAGTTGACCAAAAATGGTAGCACAGGGTAGAAGTATCGACTAACTCAGGTTTTTACCTCACATGTTGCAGCACCTCACGACACCTGCTTCAGTCGAAGCCGCGCGCCAACAGATCACAGCCGTCTTCCATCAACACGCGGAATGGTTTTGCACCGCCGGGCGCAACGAAACTTACGCGCTGCGCCGCGACGAAATCGAAGTCTTCGTTGCGCACCAGCGACTCGTGCTCTCGTGCTGGGCCGAGCAGGGAAGCCGCTCATGGCGCGTTCTCGGTTGGGAATGGGACGGGCAAATGCTGCTGCTGCAAGCGTCGCGAAAGATGGGCGCCGAGTGCCGGTTAATCGAACTCGTGCCGCGAGCTTCAGCGTTGGCGGTTGCGGCGACGATTCGCGCCGCGCGCCAAATTCGTTGCGACAATTTGGCGCATTTGAGTTGCGCTCTCGAAGTGCAAACGCGAATCGAGCGTTGCGCACTCAGTCCGGGAACGCGCCGCGGTCAGCCCGGACGCTACGCGCGGATCGTCTTGCGGCGGAAGCAAAGGCGAATCGCCGTGACCGGGCCGGTTGTGGCTGGTCATCCCGCTTCGGTTGATGCGTTCTTGTCGTCAGCGTTGCTCTGGTTCAAGCGAACAGCGGCTCGCCTCAAGCCGCCCTATCTCGAACAGCTTTGGCTGATCGTTCCGAACGAACTGCTGAAACCGCTGCTGTATCGCGTGGCGCTGTTGCGCGATGTTCCGCGAAATATGATTCGCGTGTTCACGGTCGATGACGATCTGACGCTTCTGACGCCGATCGAAACTCTCGCGCGGCGCGATTTGTGGAAAAAGAAACTCGCGCATTTTCCGCCCGTGCCGCCGGCGACTCTGAGTCCGCAAGCGGAGGCAATCGTGGCGACCGCGCCAGAAGCCATCGACATGGTCCATGCACGCCACGGTGTGACCTTGCGTTACTTCGGTCTGCCGTTCGCGCGTGTTCGTTCATTGCTGGGTGCGGAGAGAGTTTGGTTTGGGTTGGACGGCGGGAGCCGCCGCTTGCTGGATGAATCGACGCGGCGCGACTGGGAAAGCCTGCTGCGCGATCTTCGCGAACACCGTTCGCCAGTGGCGATCGATCAGCATCATGCGTTCTATCGTTCCGCGGGTGAAGCGTGGTTGGAGTCGCTCTTGCGGCGCGACATCACGAGGCTCGATCCCGGCCTGATCATCGCGCCATTGCATGCGCAGTTTCGCACCGCGCGTGGCGGCAAGCTCGGCATTCGGCCCGTTGACTTACTCGCGTTGCGGCAAGACGGGAGGCTGGTCGTGATCGAGCTGAAAGTTTCTGAAGATCGTGAGCACGTTTTGCAGGGAGCAGATTACTGGCGGCGAGTCGAGGCGCATCGCCGTCGCGGTCACATCGCGCGCGCGAAGCTGTTTGGTGAGCTGAAGATTAGGGATGAGGCGCCGTTGGTTTATCTGGTGGCGCCGACGCTGCGAGTGCATCCGTCGTTGCAAACACTCGCGCGCTGCATCAGTGAAGAGATTGAGATCTACCGTTTCGATATTAATGAAGACTGGCGCTCCGGCGTGCGCGTGATGCGGCGACTGCGCGTTAACTAATCCCGTTTTGAGTTCAGCCTTTAGGCTGCCGTCAGCTTTGCCCGAAAATCTCCTGCGTTACTGATTTCTCTGTGTCTCTGTGGTTTCGTTTATCGCTCACCGAATAAACCACAGAGACACAGAGGCACAGAGAAGATACTCAGGACAACGTTTCGGGCCAAGCCGGCTGCTGTCTTTAGTGCTTGACGAAGATGCTCTCGGGTTCGCTTGCTTGCGTCGCAACTCGCGCCACCGGCGGCGCCATGCTCATCGCGGGCGTCGTCATGTGTTGCAGCGTGTCATCCGCGGAGTAGATCCCTTGCACGCGCATCCTGAACTCGTCCGGATTGCTCGCGTTGTGCAGCGCTTCTTCCGTCGAAATGAGCCGCGACTGCAGCAGGTGAAACAGCGACTGGTCAAACGTCTGCATTCCGTACTGCGAAGTGCCAGCCGCAATCGCCTCGCGGATCATGTACGTCTTTTCTTCGTTGATGATGTGATCGCGAATGAACGCTGTTGAAACGAGCACTTCAATCGCCGGCACGCGCCCCGGTCCCTTCGCCGCGCGCACGAGTCGCATCGAGATCACCGCTTTCAAAATTCCGGCCAACTGAATGCGCACCGATCGCTGTTGGTGCGACGGAAA
>Ga0247688_1000224_pt1 | contig 21883 bp, 20 predicted proteins | sample CNK29_metaG_FD_182718 | JGI IMG/M metagenome (GOLD analysis project Ga0247688, IMG submission 182718) | Soil microbial communities from Purdue University Martell Research Forest, Indiana, United States - CNK29 | ecosystem: Environmental > Terrestrial > Soil > Temperate forest > Bulk soil... | reverse complement strand
CAAGCGGCCGGGCGAGGTTTCGTTGGCCCATCACGGCGTGTTGTTTCTGGATGAGTTGCCGGAGTTTGATCGCGCAGTGCTGGAAGTCCTGCGCCAGCCGCTTGAAGATCAAAAGGTAACGATCAGTCGCGCGGCGATGTCGCTAACGTTTCCCGCATCGTTCATGCTCGCCGCCGCAATGAATGCTTGCCCGTGTGGTCACTGGGGCGACCCAACGCGCGAGTGTCGTTGTTCGCCTTTGCAGATTCAGCGCTACGTTGGCCGCATCTCAGGGCCGTTGTTGGACCGCATTGATATTCACATCGACGTGCCCGCGGTGAAGTTTCGCGAGCTTGCTGGTGACGTGTTACCCGAAACCGATAGCTCCGCGATGATCCGTGCGCGCGTGATCAATGCGCGCGACCGGCAGTTGCAGCGATTTCGCAGCGAGCACATCTTCTGCAACGCCGCGATGACGCCGCGGATGATTCGGGCGCATTGCAAGATCGACAAAGAGTGCGAGCGGATGCTCGAGAAAGCGATGCAACGGATCGGCCTCTCCGCGCGTGCTTATGATCGCATTCTGAAAGTCAGCCGCACGATCGCGGATTTAGAAGCGTGCGACAGGATCACGACGTCGCATGTGGCGGAAGCTGTTGGCTATCGTTCTCTAGACCGGACGTATTGGACGTAGATTAAAAATGCTTACAGGACTACTGGTGATTCTGATGTCGCTGAGCTTTGTTCCGGGGGAGTCTCGTCTTTCTCGTCACGTCACGCAAAGCGCGACCGGCATAGATGGGCCGGCTTTGGAACTCACAACCGAAATACTCAAACAGGATTATTGCGTTGGTGATGCCGAGTTGGACGCAGTGCGAATGAAGCTCCGCTTCACTTACACGAATAAAAGCAAGCGGCCATTAATTCTGTACAAGGGTGGCCTGATCGGAAAGATCATGGTCAGTCGAGATTTGCCTGCAGCTAAAGCCAATCATTTCGAGATCGATGCTTCTCTGGAACAAATGACCAGTGGGGGAGAAGACTGTTACCAGCGGACTCCGTTTCCCACAAAGTGCTTCATTGTTCTGCCACCCGGTGCTTCTTATCAGGCCGAAGATGAGACGCGGGTTTTTGTCGTTCGCGATGATGTGCGCGAGATAGCTGGTGCAGTGAAATCTGGAGACCATGTGCTGCAACTGGAAGTCGGCACCTGGAATGAATCTCAAGAGACGGCGAAGGTGCTGGGGGCACAGTGGTCGTCAAATGGAGTATTGTGGGATCAACCGCTGAGATCGCTTCCCATGCCATTCACCGTCCCAAAGCAGCGACGCGTTCTGGATTGTGATTCCGCGGGGTTGAATTGGGAAATCGATTCGCATCATGCGGCTCGAACATATGGTCCGCTTGTCACGGCGCCGCCTCTCCCTTTATCCTTCAAACTCACCCCAGTCGCGGAAAACTATCGGCTGGGCTCAGATCAGTAATTTTACGGGTCGGGTAAGGCAACGACGTGCGCGAAGCGCCGCATCACAGCCCGCGTTGAGCGCGCTGGCCCTCGCTCCGCATCCCCACGCGGGCCAAATGAGTGGACGGTGTCGCTCCCTTGAAACGGCGGATGCGTGAGCACAGTGCCCAACAAGCTGCGGAAGTTGTAAGATTCTTCGCCGCTTGCCCGAGCAGGCGTACACGTGACCGCTGCCGAAACCGAGACATCGCAAACGACGACAGACTATGAGCTGGCGCAGAAGGCTGCCCAAGGGGAAATGGGTGCTTTCGAGCAGCTATACCAGCGTCATAATCGCCGCGTCTATTCGCTCTGCCTGAGAATGACCGGCAACGTCTCGGAGGCTGAAGACCTCGCACAGGAAGTCTTCATACAGCTCTTTAGAAAAATCGGGAGTTTTCGTGGAGAGTCCGCCTTTACCACCTGGCTGCACCGGCTCACGGTCAATCAGGTGCTCATGCACTTCCGCAAGCGCGGCGTGCGCATGGAGCAGACGACCGAGGACGGTGAAACGCCCATCCAGATCGTCAAAGGCACGGAAAATCCGAACTCAATGCCCGTGGTTGACCGGATCGCTTTGGACAAAGCTATCGCCCAACTGCCGCCCGGTTATCGAACGGTGTTTACGCTGCACGACATCGAAGGGCACGAGCACGAAGAGATTGCGAAAATGCTGGGGTGTTCGGTTGGCACTTCCAAGTCGCAATTACACAAAGCGCGCATGAAATTACGCGGGCTTTTGAGGCAACAGAAAGCCAGCGAATAGCCTCGAAGGTGAAGGGCGCAGGTGTTCAATTAAACATGCACCAAGCTTTACGCAGTCTTCCCTTGATTGGTGAAACCTGAAGAGGTTCTGTCACGACAACCAGTCTTCAAAAAGAATTGCGGGTATTTCTGCGACAGAACGAAGGTGGTAAGCAATGAACTGCGAGCAGTGCCAGGAACTCATTCATGATTTAGTCGACGGCCAGATCAGCCAGCGAGATGAGTTCACTCTGAATACGCATCTTGAAGATTGTCTTGACTGCGAAAGCGTGCGGCAGGATCTGGCGTCGATCGTCGTTTTCTGCCAGATGCATCGCGGCGAGTATGAGGCGCCGCCAAACGAACAGGCGCTGTGGTTGCGTATTCGCAACGTGATTGAAGCCGAGAACGGTGGACGAGTTAACACGCAAACCGTGTCTCGCCGCCCGTCGTTCCTCGGCCGTTTGCTGGGTCACACCTGGGAACTCTCGCTGCCGCAACTGGCAGCCTCGACCGTAGCGATCGTCCTTCTGGTTTCACTGGCGACTACCGTCGGCTTGCGTCGTTGGGGGAGTGAAAGCACCCATGGCGCACCGCCTCAAGCGCAAGCGACGAACAACGTCAACGATCGCGTTTGGCAACGCACTCAGGCCATCAACTACTGGAACCAGCGAGTAGCAGAGAACAAGGCGCGCTGGAGCCCGGAGATGCGTGACACGTTCGACCGCAACATGCGGGTGATCGATGAAGCCGTCTCCAACTCGATGAACGAACTCAATCGAAATCCGCACGATGAAGTTTCGGAGCAGATGCTCAACGAGTCGTTGAACGACAAGCTGGCGTTGCTGAAAGAGTTCTCCGATCTGTAGTTTTGAATTTTGATTTATAGCAGCCCCACATTGATGAGAATTAAACTTCTTTCCCGGCAGCGCCCTGTTCGCGCCACGCTCATTGCCGCCGGCGCGATCGTTACCCTGATTTCACTCTCGGTCGGTGCCGCGATTAACGCTCAGCAGCAACTCTCGAAACGTTACCCTGGCGGTAAAAACGTTCGCGTTGAACTGCGAAATATCTCCGGCACCATCATCGTTGAATCGTGGAACAAGAATGAAATTCGTCTCTCCGCGACCATCGAATCAAAGAACGCCCACGTCGAGCCGAAGCAGATCAACGACTGCCTTATGGTCGACGTGATGGGCGACAATCGCGGGCGCGGCGACATCGGCGACATCAATTTCAAACTCCAGGTGCCCGTGAATTCATCAATCGACGTCGAAACGCGCCGCGGTAACATCAACGTCTCAAACATTCGCAGCGGCCTGGTGCGTGCTTACGTTTCTTCCGAAGGCGACATCGAACTTTCGAACATCTCCGCTACGCACGTCGTCGCGCAAAACGTCATCGGCAATATCTTCTTCGACGGCGAGTTCTCGAGCGGCGGCACTTATGAGTTCAAATCGACGAAGGGCGAGATCACGATTCGCATTCCCGGAAACTCGGCGTTTCGCCTCGTGGCCGCGTCGCCCACGAAACAGATCAAGCTCAACGATTTCTGGAACAACGGTTTCAAGACGCAGGACGGCCGTAAATACGTCGGCGACGTCGGCGATGGTCGCTCGTCTGTTTCGGTAACGAACTTTAGCGGTTCGATCACTTTCTTGCGGAAGTAAACTCCGCGAGTTTGTAATGGCAAGGCCGGTCTGGCGGACGTTGCATCAGCAGCGTCCTTTTTTTTATTTTGCTTTCGGCGCAATGACGCTTACTATGGGCGCGCCTCGAATGAAAATGCACAAAATCACGTTCGCGCTTTGCACCGTTTTTATCTCGGTTGCGTTGTTGCCGGCACGCCTTCCCGCCAAGCAAACAAGCAAAACCGCAACGGCAGCACCGGCTGTTCAACTGCTGACGAGAACGACGCGGCGACACGAGAGCGCGCGACTGAATTACGGCGCCACCGTGACGTTGATCGGCGCGCCGCGCGGCGCAGTTACGATCGAAGGCTGGAACCGCAACGAAGTCGAAGTTTCGGCCGACATCGAACTGCAAGCCGAAACAGAAGCCGACCTGGACCAGCTAACCAAAGTGAACAGCTTCGTCTTTGACGAGGATCTGAATCACATCAGCATACTCACGGTCGGCACCCACGATCGCGAGTTCATGAAAAAGTCCTTTAAAAATTTTCCCAAGAAACTGCTGAACCTGCCGTGGAAGATCGACTTTCGTGTGCGTGTGCCCGCCAACACTGATCTGGAGATCAGCGCCGGTCACGGTCCGGTGACATTGTCGGGTGTGGAAGGCGCGCTGCGAATCTCGGCCACGGAAAGTGAAACGGCCTTAACGCTCAGCGGCGGTACGGTTTCGGCGACGATCACCGCCGGCAAGGTGAATCTTGCGATCCCGGTGCGCAGTTGGCGCGGCAGCGGCGCTGACATTCGCGTCGCCGCGGGAGTTCTCAACGTTGAACTGCCGCCCGGTTTCAGTGGCGACATCGATGCCGACGTGCTGCGCACCGGAAAAATCGTCAACACTTACGACGGCCTGGCGGCTCGTGAGAAACCCGGTATCACGGACCAGACAGTGCGGGCGCGAGCGGGCGTCGGCGGAGCATTTTTCAAATTCACAGTCGGAGACGGAACGGTGAATATCAAGAGGAGTGGGGAGCAATGAGCATAAAGTCGGATCGCTGGATACGAATGATGGCCACCGAGTACGGAATGATTGAGCCTTACGAGCCGGGCCAGGTCAAGCAAGTCGACGGCCAGCGGATCGTTTCCTACGGCACTTCGAGCTATGGCTACGACATTCGTTGCGCGGACGAGTTCAAGCTTTTCACCAACATCAATAGCACCATCGTCGATCCGAAAGAATTTGATGAGAAGAATTTTGTCGACATCAAGGGCAGCTCGGTGATTATCCCGCCGAATAGTTTCGCGCTCGCGCGCACGGTCGAATACTTTCGCATTCCGCGCAACGTGCTGACGATCTGTCTTGGCAAAAGCACGTACGCGCGCTGTGGGATTCTGGTTAACGTCACGCCGTTCGAACCGGAGTGGGAAGGTTATGTGACACTGGAGTTTTCCAACACGACGCCGCTGCCCGCGAAGATCTATGCGAACGAAGGCGTGGCGCAGGTAGTGTTCTTCGAGTCTGACGAAGTTTGCGAAACGTCATACAAAGATCGCGGCGGCAAATACCAGGGCCAACGCGGCGTGACGTTGCCGAAGATGTAGTTGGTTTCTTCAATACCTCATACTTACGCGGACTCGCGATTACTCTTGCGATCCCGAGTCCCATACGATAGTTTTTCGGCACCTGACGCGCGCTCACCTCTTTCCTGGCAGCTTCGATCATTGCGCGCACAACGAGGAACACTTGGCCTCCTTCGACGATCTATTTGACTGGTTGGGTCCAGATGCAGGGCAGCAATATGAACTCATCCGCTCCGGCTTGATCAGGATCTTCATTTCCAACGGCTTCAGTGATGCAGAAGATCTCGCGGATGTGACGATTGATCGCGTCATCAAGAGACTCCCGGATATCGCCGCTGCATACCAAGGGGAAAAAATACGTTACTTCCGCGGAGTTGCCCGCAAAATCATTCAGGAAGCAAGGCGGCGGCGGGAAATGGCAGTTGATGATCTTCCCGAACGCGTCCAGGTGCCAGAGCGCACCAGCCTCACTTACGACTGTCTCCTGAAGTGTCTCGAAGTCTTACCTCCGGAAAAGCGCGATTTGATCCTCGATTACTACCTTTACGAGGGTCACGACAAAATTCAACATCACCGGCAAATGGCCGTCGAAATAGGAATACCGGTCGTTACGCTGCGTATGCGAGCGCACCACACGAGGCGTGACCTATACAGGTGCGTACAATTGTGTGAGCAGAACCTGGCAAAACAAAACGTGCCTCGAACTGCATTCGGTACAAGGCGGCAAATTGGTCAAAGACCGGAAGGAGGCGCATAGCAATAGAATCGCAGAATGAGCAAAAGCTAAGGCGCTATTTTCTAGGTCAAGCGAATGAAGCCGATCAAGAGGAAATAGAAGTTCGCCTTCTTGGCGAGCCGGGCTATGCCGAGGAGTTTGACATCCTTGCCGACGAACTAATCGATGACTATCTCGCGGGCCGAATCCCGGAATCGGAACGAAAGCCGTTCGAAGACCATTTTTTGAAAGCGGAGCCGCGCCGCGAAGCACTGAATTTTGCGCGAGAATTGAAGCGACGGAAATCAGAGTTAAGGCGGCGCAACAGATTTTATAAATTCTACTTACCAGCCGCTGCCATTTTCCTGGGTGGTGTGTTTGGCCTGATCTTGTGGCGAACTTTTCGCGAGCAATCAGAGGTGAACAGGGGCTTGATTGCGCTACGTTCGGCATATCAAGACCAACGGCTTACTGAGGCGCGTCTCACTGATTTTAATTATGCCCCAACCTTGCGCGGCACCGACGAGCGAGTCAACTATGTTCAGCGTGATCTCGCCGCCAGTCTCTTGCTCAGGGAGGTTGGCAAGAAGTCGCCAAGTGCAGCCGCACACCATGCTGCCGGCCAGTACTATCTTGCTTCTCGTGAGTTCGGGAAGGCTGTGGACCAGTTCCGCGCCTCGCTTCAATTGGACCCGAACGATGCCAAAACACAGGCAGACCTTGGAGCGGCGCTACTCGAGCTAGGAAAGCTTCAGGCTTCGGATGCCGGCCAAACTGCGATACAAGCGTTTGCTGAAAGCCTGCAGCATCTCAATAGGGCCCTCCAACTCAATGGTTCTCTTGCTGCGGCACTCTTCAATCGAGCCCTTCTTTATCAATATATGAAACTGCCTGCGCAGGCCGAGAAGGACTGGCGCAGTTATCTGGCGATGGACCATGATTCTGCCTGGGCGGGTGAGGCGAAGCAGAACCTGCAGGCTGTTGAAGAGCAGCAAAAAGCCACCTCATATAGCAAACAAGATCTGCTCCGTCAGTTTCAAAATGCACATGAATCCAGAGATCAAACGACCGCCTGGAAGTTGATCAGCAGTTATCATAATCGTGCCGGCAATGTGGTCTTTGAAGCAGCTTTGGACTCCTACTTTGACGCTCTCAGCAACAATCGCAGAGACCGTGCCGAAACTGCACGAGATCTATTGAAATACGCAGGTAACGTGGAGAAGGAGCGGGCAGGAGAAAACTACTTTTTCGAGTTGGCGCATTTCTACGCCACTAGTCCAAATGAACGTTTAGTAGCTCTCGAAAAAGCTCGTTCACAAATGAAGACCGCGCATGAAGGATGGGGCCGGTTACCTGTCGCAGATTCGCTCACACAGTTCAGCCACGCTAAAGAACTCTTTGAAAAAGCTGCTGACGATTGGGAAGCGACGTTCGCCGAATATTGGGTTATTTTTTGTCTTTACCAACAGCACCAAACGCAGGCGGGTTGGACCAGGCTCCAGCCGCTTCTCAACCTTGCCCAAAGTAAGAGTTACCTCTGGCTCAGTGTGCGAATGTTCTACTTATCGTCGATCCTTCAATACAATCTGACAAACTATTCACGAGCATTAGAATTAGCCGAACGCTCACTCTCTATCGCCAATGACACCGGAGATCTCGTGGGCCAATTGAACGGATTGAGCTCGCTGATCGAGTACTACCGTTATCTTAATCAGCTAGACAAGTCGTTGAGTTACGTACAACTCAGCCTTGCTTTGCTGGATGAAACAACTCTGGATCCGATTCAGGGCTGTCGCCATTACGGGTTTGTGGCGACAAGCCTTGCATTCTCCGGTTGGTACGACGCTGCCGCTGCATACCAAAAAGTTGCGCTGCAATACGCCTTCGACACTGCGTTGCCCGCAACGATTTCGATCAACCTGGCGTTCCTCAGCCAGATCGAGTCGCGCTTAAAAAGGTTTGATGAAGCATTGAGTACTGCGAGTCGGGCCTTGGAAATTGCTAAATCCAATGCCACCGATCCTTCCTCGAAGGATCGCATGGCCTATGCGTCGTTGCAGATGGCGCACGTCTACCGGCAGTCTGACAATTGCCCCAAAGCTATCGAAAGCTATGACCGGGCAATCAACTTGTACCAGGAGCTAGATTTTCAGACGCAGATTTATCAGGCATACAAAGGCCGCCTGCTTTGCTATCTCGCTCAGGGAAACGATGCTCTGGCGCAACAGGAGATAACCACGGCGATTGATCTCATCGAATCGTACCGCGACAAGATCGTCGAGAGCGGTAACAGGGAAACTTTCTATGACGCAGAACAGAGTGTTTACGATTTAGCAATCGGCTTTCAATACACGAAGTTAAAAGACCCGGAGCGCGCGTTCGACTATTCCGAATTATCTCGGGGGAGATCGTTGCTCACGGAGACTCATGCCGATGCGCATCCGTATACATCGGAGAATATAAAGGAACAGCTTCCCGGTGAGATCCAACTCGTGCAATTCGCGATGCTCAGCGATCAACTCATAATTTGGGTCATTTCCGGAAAACAACTGGCCCATGTACCCGTGCCGATCACTGGTGAGGAACTGCAAAAGAAGATCAATAATTATGTTCAATTACTGTCCCAACCTTCTGACGATCACGACGAGGAGATTGCCAGCGACGCCAAAGACCTCCACGATATTCTCATTAAGCCGGTTGAGCATCTGCTGGATGCGCACAAGCAGCTTCTTATCGTGCCCGACAAGACTCTCAATCTGCTTCCGTTCGGCAGTTTAATCTCACGAACCTCAGGGAAATACCTCATTGAGGACTATGTGCCGTCAATCTCTCCGAGTGCGAGCATGCTCATCCTTGCGAGTAAGGAAGCAACGTTCAAAGGTGGCTCCAGAGAAGAACGGATCTTGAGCGTCGGCAATCCGCATTTTGATCGCAAGGCGTATCCGGCACTTCCAGATCTTCCTTCTGCTGCCTGGGAGGCGACAACGGTTGCGAGTTTCTATCGACCTCAAGCAAGCCGATTGCTTGTTGGTGATGATGCACGCGTAAAGTCGGTAATCAATGAGATCGCTGACGCAGACATCGTTCACTTCGCACTGCACGCGGTACTTGATCAACAGTTTCCGGAGCGCTCGAGATTTTTGCTGACCGGATCTCCAGGTTCAGGTGACGGCCCACAAAATAACCAGTCGGCGCTATTTGCTAGCGACATTAAGAAGCTCGAACTCACGCGGACACGACTCGCGGTCCTTTCTGCGTGCGAGACAGGGAGCGGACGCTACTTTGGCGGCGAGGGAGTAATGAATATGGCGCGTCCGTTTATGCGGGCGGGTGTACCGCTGGTGATAGCTAGTCTTTGGCGGGTGGAGTCGAATTCGACTGCTCGCCTGATGGTTGACTTTCATCGACTTCGTACGCAAGGCGGCTTAACTACTGCACAGGCGTTGCAGCAAGCGCAACTGGCGATGCTGCGTAGTTCCGATACTCAGTTTCATCAACCGTATTACTGGGCGCCGTTCGTTCTCATAGGCGGTTACGCCAGCTTTTGAGTAGTTCATCCTGAAAAAAATTTCGGCATCGTAGCAACGTTTTTGCTTTCCCAGGTCATACGCCTATGAAGACACCGAGTAGGCAATTTCAAATAAGTCTTGGCCTTGTCTTACCTCAATGAGAAAGGAAGAGAGTCATGTCATCAACGATTACGATCGTCTTTAGAGGATTGCTGGTTTTCAATGACATCCAGGTCAACGGAAAAACACAATTCGAAGTGGGCTTCCTTGATGAGCCAATGCATCATGTGCCGAGAATCCTGAAGATAAACCATGGTGTGTTGGAAGAGACGTTTGATTTGAAACCAGCAATGGCTCATCCGCCGGTTCGCTGGTTGCTGGTTGCTGATAATCCCGTAGCTGATAGCGTAAGCACACGGACGACCGGCTCGTTCAATAGGCCGGCCGGTAGCGGCAGTGATCAGGACTTCCGTTGGATTATTGATCTCGAAAACAACGAATTCCCTTATGGCGACATTGACGCCAGGTTCCACCTGAACCGTACAAAGCTGCCACATATAATCAGGGTTGGATCCGGTGAGCTCTACACCAGGCTGCGATCACAGCCCCTCGATCGCGTGCGAAACAACGACCCAGCCGTTCTCTTTGGACCCATTGCCGGCGTGATAGGTTGTGATATCCGCGTCAATGCCGGTGACGTAAAACTTCTTCCCGACGGTTCAGCCAACCCGATCTTCACGTTCAGGAACGAACCCGACGTCATCTACGAGATCGCGAATAGTCCGGCTGATACGGAAACGACTACCACCGATCACTTCCCACACTACTACGAGCTGTTTAGCAGGCAGCCCGCTGATAAGTTTACATTCAACAAACCTGGCGGCGGACCTGGTCCTAATCCGGCCTTGTGCGGAGCAATCTATTTGAGCCAGTTTTCCGGCAGCCTCGAATAATGAGGCCTTCGAAGTAAAGTTAGACCGCAGTTCGACATGAATGACGGAGAATAACCATGGAGGAACTTCGCAATCAGCCGCCCCTTGAATCCTCTGCAGAAGACGCGTGGACGCCTGGTGTGGTCCACGTCGTCTTCAAGGAACCATTCGATCGTGAAACTTTAGAATCAGTTCTAGCGGACCCCGGTAAGGAGAGTGACGCGTTCCCGGTGGTGCGGCAAGTAGCGCGAGAGTTCGGGCCGCTGAACTTCGCCCCCACATTCTCCATTCCGCCACTGACACGCGAAGAAAATCCTCCGCCCGGCCGTGAACGCTACTACACGCTCTACTTTCCACGCGATCGAGACGTTGTCCGGATTGCTGAAAGGTTACGTGAGGACTCCTCTGTTGAGCGGGCGGCGCCGGCGCCGCAAATTGCGCCGCCATCCTCTCCTCTTGGTGAGCCTTATGTTCAGGCGTCTCCAAGCGATCCGGACAAGCAATGGTACATTCCACGTTGCAAGATCGATCAGGCCTGGAGTTTAAAGCAGTCAGGTTTTTTCTCAGGGCTTGGCGTGGTCGTTGCGGACATTGATTGGGGCTTCCTCACCAGTCATCCAGAGTTCAACATGCGTATCGAGTACAAGTATAACTCCCTCGATGGAACGAATTACGTCGACGAGGGAAATCAAATCAACCACGGTACCGCTGTGCTTGGTTTATTAGGCGCGGGAGCCAATGGCCAGGGCATGGCAGGCGTCGCCTACGGTGCGAGTCTTTGGGCCATTCAAGCTGATGATGGCGCAGACCACGATCCTTCTCTCGGGGCTTTTCCGTACTGGGTAAAAGCCTTGGACCAAGTACGAACGACGGACAGCGGGGGGCGTCCGAAGATCATTTGCCTGGAAGCAGAAACAAAGACACATCTGAATATCGAGAGTGACATTGCGGTGAACAAGGCTATCCGGGACGCGATTGCGGCGAAGATTGTTGTCTGCGTGCCGGCCGGTAATGGCGGCCAGGATGCGGGGATGAATGGAGAGGGTCTGCCATTCGAATGCACCGATTCGATTCTGGTGGGCGCGACTATTTTTGACGCGGCTCCGGATTTGAACATCCAAGCCGCTTTCTCCAATTGGGGCGAACGCGTTGTCGTATCGGCGCCAGGAGATAGAAATTACGATCTAACTTGTAGCTCAGGGGCAGATCCTTATCAATCTAACTTCGGCCAGACATCCGGCTCAACCCCAAAAGTCGCCGGCACCGTTGCGTTAATGTTGGAAGCCAATCCAAGTCTTACTCACGCGGAGATCAGATCGATCCTGAAAGCTACTGGCTCCCCGATAGATGGGCCGCAAACGAAGCCCATCGGCACGTTCCTGAATGCTTGTGCGGCGGTTCAGGAGGCACAGCTAAGAGCATCCGGCCCGCTGTTGAGACTCGCCAGAAGAGTTCTTAGTTTTTTATTTCCGACCGCGAAGAAATTTAAAACGCCCAACTAAGTTTCAGGCACTTTAAGGCAACAACAATGAAGTAGAATGCGTTGACTTTAACCGCCTACGCATAATTCATGACCCTTCTTCTTGACGTTCTTCGCTTCAAACAACTCGACGAACGAGCAACTCTTCCCGCACGTGGCAGTGAATTCAGTGCGGGACTCGACATCTGCTCGCTCGAGGATGTCGTGATCGAACCACATCAACGTGCGACCGCGCGCACGGGACTCGCGGTTGCGATTCCGCACGGATTCTACGGGCGCGTTGCGCCGCGCTCCGGACTCGCCGCGAAGCACGGCCTCGACGTACTCGCCGGCGTGATCGACTCAGACTATCGCGGCGAACTCTGTTGCCTCCTCTACAACACTGGCGACGCTCCCCTCGCGTTGCCCGCCGGCAGCAAGATCTGCCAACTCATCATCGAGAAGATCATCGCACCGAAAGCTGTTTGGTCGAACGACCTCGACGAAACTGCTCGTGGCGCCGGTGGCTTTGGTTCCACTGGTTAGTTGTCAACCGGAGGCGACATCCCAAAAGGTCGGAAACTCTACACAAAATTGTTGGTAAATAATTCAGTCTGACGTACGGTTTTCACGCTCGACTGGTGTTCAAACACTCGCGAAAACAGCGTTAATCCCGCCTCTCTTCTCCCTTGGCACAAATTTTGAAGGTCCCTCCTCGGAGCCAAGGAGGAGAAGAGATGAAACCAGCCCAAAAAACAGTAGTGAGAGGTATCTTGCTGACGATATTGCTAGCCGGCCTTGCCGCCACTGGCATGGCCCAATTCGGCAATCAGTCAGCCATTCGTGATGTAGTGCGACGCCTTCAGTCCCGAACCGACTCCCTGCAGCGAGCCGTGCAGAACGCGTCCGATCGAAACGCATACCGTGTTGACGATCTCAATCGCATGGTTTCTGATTTTTCAGCAGCAACCAATCAACTTGATCAACGCCTCAGCTCGGGCCGAGCTAATTCCAGCGATGCGAGAGGAGTCCTGGACCGTGCGGCGAACATCGACAATTTCTTCCTCAACAATCGAGTCGGATCCGGAACGCAAAATCAATGGCAATCAATGCGCGCGGATCTAGATCAACTAGCAAACTATTTCAATCTGACAACCAGTTGGGGCACCGGCAACACCGGCAGCTACAACAATGGTGGTTACAACAACTACAACTTGAACGACGTGCAGATGCGGCAATTGATCGATCGGCTTAACACGCGCTCAGCCACCTTCAGCCGCTACTTTCGCAACGATCTGAACCGGCAAAACGATCGTTCGGCCAATGACGTGCGCAGTCACTTGAGCGAGTTTGAAACCAGCCTCAGCCAACTGCGCAACCGCGTGAACAGCCGGCAGTCGCAATCTTCAGATGCGCGCGATCTTCTGGACCACGCGTCTTATCTGAACAGTTACGTCACTGCGCGCCAGTTGTCATATCAAACGGAAAACAACTGGAGCCTCCTGCGACAGGATCTCGATACGCTGGCCAACGCGTATAACGTTGCCTGGAACTGGTCCAACCAGCCCGGCGGCGTTTACAACAATGGCGACTACAACAACGGTCGCGATCCGGGTCGCAACAACGGTCGTCGCGCCGATTTGACCGGCACGTTTCGCCTGAACACCAGCCGCGGCGACGATGCGCGCCAGGCGGTTGATGCGGTTACGAGAAATCTTTCGCTAGCCGAACGCCAGCGTGTTTACGACGCGTTGCTCAGGCGTTTGGATCCGCCACAGATGTTGGCGCTCGATCGAAGTGGCAATTCGGTGACCATCGCTTCGACGCGCGCGCCGCAGATTAATTTCACAGCAGACGGTCGTGAGCAGGTCGAAACCACGCAAAGCGGACGGAGCGCGCGCGTTCGCGCCTCTTTCGACGGCGACGTGTTGACGATCTCGCGCACGGGCGAGCGGGCCAACGATTTCACCGTAACTTTCGACCCGGTTGAAAACGGCCGATCATTACTGGTGACGCGCACGCTCTACAGCGATCGACTTACTCAACCGGTGACGGTGAGGACTTACTACGATCGCACGTCTGACGTAGCGCAGTTGAACATCTACGACACCAATCGCGAAAACGTGCCCGGCGGCAGTACCGCCAGCGGTACTTTCGTGATCCCGAACGGAACCGAGCTGGTTGGCGTGCTCAACAATGATCTCTCAACGGAAACCGCTCACGAGAATGATCGATTCACGATGACGGTTCGTTCACCGGGGCAGTATGAGGGAGCGACGATCGAAGGATACGTCGCAAATGTTGATCGCAGCGGCCGCATTTCCGGTCGTTCGCAGATGACGCTGGACTTCGACACGATTCGCATGCGAGACGGCAGTACGTATCGTTTCGCGGGAATTCTGGAGAACGTCCGCACGCCGAATGGCGACGTAGTGCGCATTGACAATGAAGGCGCGGTTCGCGACAGCGACCAGACCAACAAGACAGTCACGCGCACCGCGATTGGAACGGCCGTCGGCGCCATCATTGGCGCGATCGCGGGTGGTGGCAAAGGCGCCGCGATCGGTGCGGTGGTAGGCGCCGGCGCGGGTGCTGGTTCCGTTTACGTTCAGGGTCGGAACGATCTCGATCTGAACGCCGGGACCGAAGTAACCGTGCGATCCACTGGTCCACGTGGTTAAGAACGCGGATTAGTTGATAGCGATAGAAGCGGTTTGCGGTAGCCTCTCGACAGTCAGCGTGAGTCGCTGAGCGGAGGTTACCGCATTCTTGTCTGGACTCTGAAAAAACAGAAAACCCTGGCGGCGCGCGGCTGAAGCAAGCGGCGTCTTGAGGTCGAAGGCGTAGGCGCCAAACTCGAGTTCAAACTGTTTCTTCGAATTCGGATTGTAAAGTGTGACGCCGTTCGCGCTCATGATGCGCGAGACGGCTTTCTTCGGCGGCAACAGTTTCCATTCGCGATTCTGATCATCGCGCAGGTGAAACTTCACCTTCTTCATCTCCACTGTCGCGTCGTTCTGAAACGCCAGTTCAACGCGCACCGGCAAAACGCCCGCGAGCGGCAGGTTTGCTTCAAACAGATCCTGGCATTGCTCGTCGGTGAGCAACGGCGCGACGCGAACAGTCACGCCACCGGCGTTCGTGATGCGCGCTTCTGCCGGCAACGGCGGCAAGTCAGCCGCGGGCTTTACCTTGAAGAGCGAGCCGCTGCAGGAGATCGTGGCCAGTAAACTGAAACAGCAGACCAGAGTAAGAAGGGGTCGGGTCATGGGTGCAATTTAGCACACGGACGAACACGGAAGAGAGCGGTTTGGTGTGTTACTATCCGAAAAATCATGATTAGACCGTTTCGTGGGGTTCACCCGCAGATTCACCCAACCGCGTATGTGGACCCAAGCGCTCAGGTAATCGGCGACGTGCATCTCGGGGAAGAGGCCTCGATCTGGTGCAACTGCACCGTGCGCGGCGACATTCATTTCATTCGCATCGGCGACCGTGCGAACCTGCAGGACAACTGCGTGATTCACGTGCAGAACGGAACCAATCCGACGATCCTCGAAGAAGAAGTGACGGTCGGCCATAGCGTGACGCTGCACGGTTGCTACGTCGAACGCGGCTCGTTGATCGGCATCGGTTCGATCCTGCTCGACGACGTGCGCGTCGGAGAGTTGTCGCTGGTTGCGGCGGGATCTTTGTTGAGCCCGCGCACGGTGATTCCACCGCGATCGCTCGTGATGGGCTACCCGGCGAAAGTAAAGCGCCCGCTCACCGATAAGGAAGTGGCCGGCCTCGCACATTTCTGGCAGAACTATGTCAACTACACGCGCGAGTATTTGCAAGACCAATCCCAATAAGGACAACGACCTGAATGAGACTCTGCAACAGACTGATCCTCGGAGCGGCTTTGACGCTCTTCATCAGCAGTTCTGTATTTGCGCAATCAAGCGATAATCCTTTTCTACTAAAACGTGGTGACAACGAGTTTGGCTTCTGGGGTGGTTTTTCGCCCGCGGCGACGACGATCTTCGGGGGTTTGCACGACGACGAAGCCGCGGATCGAAAGTTTTTCATCGCGGCGTTTCGTTATGGACGCACACTCGGCACGCCGAAGGGACTCGCGCTTCAATACACGCTCGATGCAGTTCCGGTTGCCGTCGCCACGGGAACGATCGTGAGCCGCACGACCGTCGGCAGCGTCACGACTTTTCAACGCGAGACTGCGTACGGTGGTGGCATCACACCTCTCGGATTCCAAATCGATTTCCGCAACGGCTCGAAGGTCCATCCGTTCGCGCACGTGAACGGCGGCTTGCTCTGGTTTAATAAGTCAGTGCCGATCGAAGACGCGGGCAGCTTTGCGTATGTTGGCGAAGCGGGCGGCGGCGTTCGCATTTTTACTTCAGAGAAACGGGCGGTGACTCTCGGCGTGAGATTTCATCACATCTCGAACGGCGACCGGCAGGGCTCGAACCGCGGCCTGAACCAGTTTGTGATTTACGGCGGCTTCTCTATCTTTAAGTAATGCCTTCGAAGACGACGCAACCAGCGCGCGGCATGCGCGACTTTCTCCCCGATGACGTGCGCAAGCGCGAATACGTCATCGGTGTGGTCAAAGAAGTCTACGAGCGCTACGGGTTTGAGCCGCTGGAAACGCCGGCGGTGGAAAACATCGAGACGTTGACGGGCAAGTATGGCGAAGAGGGAAACCAGCTCATCTTCAAGATACTGAAACGCGGCGTACACGAGAGCACGGGCGAAGCGGATCTCGCGCTGCGTTACGATCTGACGGTGCCGCTCGCGCGCGTGGTCGCGGAGTATCGCGACAAGCTGCCGAAGTTTTTTAAGCGTTATCAGATTCAACCGGTGTGGCGTGCCGATCGGCCCGCGCGCGGAAGGTTCAGGGAGTTTTACCAGTGCGACGTCGACGTGCTTGGTTCGCGATCGATGATCGTCGAAACGGAGATTTGCGCGGCGTCGTGTGAGGTTTTGACGAAGCTGGGGTTCAGTGATTTCTGGTTACGACTCAATCATCGCAGAGTGTTGACCGGCATTCTTTCGGTTGCGGGCGTCGCGTTGGAGAAACACGAAGCTGCACTGATCGCGCTCGACAAGCTCGACAAGATTGGGCGCGAAGGCGTGGAGAAAGAATTTGCCGCCCGCGGCATTGATGCGGCTGCGGGAAATGCTCTCTTGGATTTTTTCTCAGGGTTTGAATCCTCTGCGGCTCTTCGTCGCATTGCTGAGTTTGTCGGCGACAACGAAGGTGTCGCAGAGTTGCAGTCAATTGTGGATCTAACTGCAGCGGCCGGCATTGGCGATCGCATCAAGATCGATCCGAGCCTGGCGCGCGGGCTTTCGTATTACACCGGCGCGATCATGGAGATCAACGTGAAGGATCTCGCGGGTAGTCTTGGTGGCGGTGGCCGTTACGATAATCTCGTCGGCATGTTTCTCGGCCAGGACATTCCCGCGTGCGGCTTCTCGCTTGGGCTCGAAAGAATTCTCGTAGTGATGAGCGAGAACAATATGTTTCCGCCGCATCTGGGAACCTCGCCCGCGGACGTGATGGTCGCAATCCGTGGTGAAAATGAACGTGCTGCTATTGAGGCCGTGAGATTAGCCACGGATCTTCGTTTAGCAGGAATAAAGACTGATCTGTATCCGGTCGCTGAGGCGAGCTTGGGAAACCAATATAAATACGGGTCGAGTCGCAGAATTGCCTTAGCCGTTGCTGCTCCCGATGGCGCGTCTGATGAAGTGCTAATCAGAAATCTGGTTACCCGAGAAGAGTTCAAGGTAAAACGTACCGATCTGGTGGCCAAGTTGCGGGAACTATTGTAAGAGTGTTTTATGTCAACTGAAGCAATCGCCCAAAACTATCTCGACGATGCGCGCAAAGCGATGCGCGCTTACAAGAAACTCGCGGAGAAAGCGCTCGATCAGCTCAAGGACGACGAATACTTCGTCACGCTTGATGAGGAATCAAACAGCGTCGCCGTGGTGATGAAGCATATCGCCGGCAACATGATTTCGCGCTGGACCGACTTCCTCACCACTGACGGCGAGAAGCCGGATCGCAACCGCGACTATGAATTTGTTATCGTTCCCAACACGACGAAAGACGACGTGCGCGCTTTCTGGGAACGCGGCTGGGAATGCGTGTTCGCCGCGCTCGACCCGTTGCAAGTCGAGGATTTAGAGAAGAAGGTGTATATCCGCGGCGAAGAGCACACGGTCGTGCAGGCGATCAATCGCCAGCTCATGCACTACTCGTATCACATCGGCCAGATCGCGTTTCTCGCCAAGCATTTTCGCTCCGCTGACTGGCAAACGCTGAGCATAGCGCGTAACAGATCGATAAAGGTGTAGGCTTTAATAATGTTGGACCATCTCGGAAACCTGGAACGCACGCATTCCTGCGGTGAACTGCGCGCAGCGGACATTGGCAAGCAAGTGACCCTCATGGGTTGGGTCGCGCGCCGTCGCGACTTCGGCGAACTGACGTTCATCGACCTGCGCGATCGCGCGGGCATCACCCAGATTGTTTCGAACGCGGAAGTCTCCGCGACGGCGCACGCGAAAGCGAAAGAATTGCGCGGCGAGTATGTGATCGCAGTGACCGGCAAGGTCGTGAGGCGCGACGAGAATACGCGCAATCCGAAGATCCCGACCGGCGACGTTGAAGTTCAAGCAACCGAACTCTTGCTGCTCAACGACGCGCGCACGCCGCCGTTTCAACTCGACGCCGCGGCCGACACGCTCGCCAGCGAAGACTTGCGCTTGAAGTATCGCTACCTCGACATTCGCCGCCCGCAGTTGCAGCGAAATCTCCAACTGCGCCACCGCGTGCTCAACGAAATTCGTCGTTACATGACGGCTGAAGGTTTCACCGAAATCGAAACGCCGGTGCTGATCAAGTCGACGCCCGAGGGCGCGCGCGACTACATCGTGCCTTCGCGCATTCAACCGGGCAAATTCTTCGCGCTGCCGCAGTCGCCGCAACTCTTCAAGCAGTTGTGCATGATTGGCGGCCTGGACAAGTACTTTCAGATCGCGCGCTGTTTTCGCGACGAAGACTTGCGCGCCGATCGCCAGCCCGAATTCACTCAGCTCGACGTGGAGCTGAGTTTTGCGACCCTCGATCAGATCTACTCACTGATCGAACGTCTCTTCGCCAGCGTCTTCAAGCTAATCAACGTCGAGTTGCCGGTGCCGTTTCCGCGGTTCACGTTCGCGGAAGTGATGGCGCGTTTCGGTTCTGATAAACCGGACCTGCGCATCAACGGCCTCGAGTTGCAGGATCTCGCGCCGGCTTTGGCGGGAACTGAGTTTCCGCCGTTTGCTTCGGCTTTGAATTCCGGCGGGCAAGTGAAAGGCATCGTCGTACCCGGCGGCGTAAATCTTTCGCGCAAGACGCTCGACGACCTGCAAGACTTCGCCAAGCGTTACGGCGCGACCGCGCTGCCGTGGATTAAGTTAGGTGATGAAGTTTCGTCGTCATTATTGAAAGCTTTGGGACCCGACGTCGTGACGAAGATCGCCGACGTCGCCAGCGCGAAAAAGAACGACGCGGTTTTGCTCGTCTCCGGCAAGCCGAAAGTCGTCGCGGCGGCGCTCGGCGCGTTGCGTAACGAAGTCGCCAAACGCGAGAACCTGATCCCCGCAAACGTCTACGCGCCGCTTTGGGTGACTGACTTTCCGATGTTCGAGTTTCACGAAGAGGACGGTCGCTACTACTCGATGCACCATCCCTTCACGTCGCCCGTTGACGAAGACTTGTCGCTGCTCGAACGCGCCGTCGAAGGCGGCGAGACAAACCTGCTCGCGCAGATCCGCACGAAGGCGTACGACCCGGTAATCAATGGCGTCGAGATGGCGAGCGGCTCGATTCGTATTCATCGTCGCGACGTGCAACGGCTCGTCTTCAAAGCACTCGGCATGACCACGGAAGAAGCGCGCGAAAGATTCGGGTTTTTCCTCGACGCGCTCGAATACGGCACGCCGCCGCACGGCGGCATCGCGCCCGGCATCGATCGCCTGATGATGGTGCTCGCCGGTACCGACAACATGCGCGACGTCATTGCGTTTCCGAAAACCGCTTCCGCTGCTGACTTGATGATCGATGCGCCGGGCGAAGTAGATCCAAAGCAGTTGGACGAGCTGCACCTGCGCATCGTTCAAGACTGAAATGCCAACCATCCGGCTACTTCGCGAACACCTCGACGCAATGATTGCTCACGCGCGCGAGGTGGCGCCGAAGGAATGTTGTGGCCTCATCGGCGGCAGCGCCGAACATAACGCGCAAAGTCTCTATCGCCTTCGCAACGTCACGGCGAACCCCGAACTCGCTTACGAGGCCGCGCCCGAAGATCTCTTCAACGCTCAGCGCCAAATGCGCGAGCGCGGCGAAGATCTGCTCGCCATCTATCACTCCCATCCACGCTCCGCCGACCCGAGCCCTTCGGCCACGGACGTCCGGCTAGCCTACTATCCCTCAGCCACTTACCTGATCGTCGGCCTCGGCGGAACCGAAGCTGCCGTCAAGGCGTTTTCCATTTCCGAGCGCGAATCGACTTGGGAACAGGTTGAGTATGAGATCGCGGGCGAGTAAGATTGAAATGCGCTCGTGGCGAGGGACCAGGAGCTGCTGATGATGGAAACCAAGAAGAGTAAATACGATACTAACCCGCTTGATCCCGACGTAGAGAAGAAGGCTGAAGAGTCGTGGGGCGGCCCGCCGACAGAACGAGTTGGCGGCGCGACGAGCGAGGTCGGGAACGAGAACGCGCGCAAAAATGTTTATTCCGAAGCGCCGACGCGTCGTTACGACAATCCGCCGTTGGAAGCTCCTTATCCGTCAGTCTTCGTGCCGCCAACTTACGCGCCGCCGACTCAGTACCAACCGCAAGCCAACGTGGGTGCAAACCCGTATCAAAGCCCGGTAACGGATCAGACGCCTACACTGCGCCATATTCCCGGCCTTGGTATCGGTGAGAAGTGGGCGCTGATGTTGCCGTATGCGCCGTGGATCGGGATTGTCGCGTCGCTGGTTGAGTTGTTTTTGGTTCCGCGTCGTGAGGTCAGAGTTCGCTTTCATGCTTCGCAGGCACTGGCGCTGCACCTGGCGATTCTGATCCTGTCGACAATTCTCGGAGTGGTCGGCGATATCAGCGACAACCATTTCGGCAAGACAATCTTCACGATCGCGTCTACGGTTTTTTTAGTGATCTCGATGGTTCGCGTCTCTCGTGGTGAGGCGCATCGCATAACTCCCCTTGCGGAACCGGCTAAGTGGTTTAATCAGCACATCGAACCGCGGTCGCAAGGGTAATCGCCCCTCATTGGCATTTTCATTGCAGGTACTGCTGCGAGATCGCCCATAGCTCATTTTTCGGGCGGTTTTCGCGGAGTAAAACCAATCTCCCCGACATGTATCGCTGTTGCGTTTTGGTGCATGAACGTCGGAAAAAGGGTAGAGGTGGCTATGACATTAACTATCAAGCGACAACTTATTGCGTGGATAACCTTGATCGCGTTTGCGGCCACGCCGTGGACAATCAACGCTCAAACCCAAATCAAATATCACAACAACAAGTTTAGTGTTCAGGACGACATCAAGCTCGGGCGGCAGGCGGCGCAGCAGGCGGAGCAACAGATGCCGCTGTTGAACGATGAGCAGGTAAGAGGTTACGTCGAGCGGGTAGGTCGCCGTTTGGTGAGTGCGATTCCCCAGGAGTTTCAGCACCCGGAATTTCAGTACTACTTCAAGGTCCTCAACGTGCGAGACATTAACGCCTTCGCGCTTCCCGGTGGGCCAATGTACGTCAACCGC
>Ga0247688_1000221_pt1 | contig 21918 bp, 27 predicted proteins | sample CNK29_metaG_FD_182718 | JGI IMG/M metagenome (GOLD analysis project Ga0247688, IMG submission 182718) | Soil microbial communities from Purdue University Martell Research Forest, Indiana, United States - CNK29 | ecosystem: Environmental > Terrestrial > Soil > Temperate forest > Bulk soil... | reverse complement strand
AGCCTCTTCAATCTCATTCTCTGTGTCTCCGTGTCTCTGTGGTTATTTCGAAAACCACCGAGACACAGAGACACAGAGGTTAAAACTACTTCCGCAACCGAGCGATGATCGCACTCCCCGCTTGCGCCGTCGAAAGCTCACCACCGAGATCCCGGGTGGTCTCCTTCGCCGAGACTGCGCCCCGCACAGCCTCTTCAATCTCATCACTCAAAGTATGGAAGCCCAAGTATTCTAGCATCATCGCCGAGGTCAGAATAGCGCCAATCGGATTCGCGATTCCCTTGCCCGCAAGCGGCGGCGCGCTGCCGTGCACCGGCTCAAAAAGCGAAACGCGTCCGGGATGAATGTTGCCCGACGCCGCCAAACCAAGCCCGCCCTGAATCGCCGCGCCGAGGTCCGTCAGAATGTCGCCAAACAGATTATTGCTGACGATCACTTCATACTGCGCCGGGTTCAGCACCATGAACATCGCCATCGCATCGACGTACTGATGGTTCGCTTCGATCTCCGGATACGTTGCCGCAACTTCCTTAAAGACACGCTGCCACAAATCACCGCCGAAGCGTTGCACGTTTGACTTGTCAGCCATCGTCACGCGCTTTCGCCCTTTCGCGCGCGCGTATTCGAACGCCGCGACAATGATGCGTTCGACGCCGCGACGCGTGTTTACTTCATCCTGCAACGCGATCTCGTCAGCAGTGCCCTGTTTGAGAAAACCACCGGCGCCGCAATACGCGCCTTCGGTGTTTTCACGAAAGACGACGAAATCGATCTCGGAAGTTTTGCGGTTCGCGAGCGGCGTTAATCGTTCGTCGAGCAAACGCACGGGCCGGAGGTTAATGTAAAGATCGAGGCCGCGGCGCATGCCGAGCAGAATGTCTTCGGCGTGCTTGTTCGAAGGAACTCGCGGATCGCCAAACGCACCGGCGAGAATCGCGTCGAAGTCCGTCGACAACATTTCGAGCGCGCCGTCAGGCAGCGTCACGCCTTCTTTAAGAAACTTGTCGGCGCCCCAATCGAAATCGACAAACTTCAAATGCAGATCTCTCGTCTGGCCGAGGTGCTGCAGCACGCGAACGGCTTCGCGCAACACCTCCGGACCAATTCCGTCACCAGGAATAACTGCGATTCGTTTCATCGGATTTAATAAGGCACGCAGAGCACGGGCACTCGCGAGCCGCGCAGGACTTTCTCAGCAGTTGAACCGAATAGTAATTCTTCAGGTGGAGTCGAACGCCCTCTGACGCCCATGATGATCATCGGCAGATCGAGATCGCGGGCGATCTTGAGTATCTCGACAAACGGCAGGCCGACGACGATCATCTTCTCGATGTCGACCTTGCCCGCGTCGAGGCCTTCGAGCATGGTGGCGAAACTTGCTTCGGCCTGTTCTTTGAGTCGATTGCGAATGTCTTCACTCGAACCCAAACTCGCCGCCACTGCATCGTCGATGAACTCCTGATTGATAACATGCAGCAACGTCAGGTCGCCGTCAGGCGCGGCCATTCCGATCGCCACTCTCAACGCGTTCAGCGAACAAGGTGAAAAATCTACGGGGACCAGAATCTCAGGTGATGCCAGCATCGTCTTATTGTGGAGTCTTCAAATCTTTCGTGCGATCGTGCGCCGCGATTTTCGGCAAACTCGCGAGCACCGTCTCACCGACAATCTTCATGCTCTGCGCAGAGATCTTGTCTAACGTGTCGTCGGCCTTGTGCCAGTAAGGATAATTCGAAAGTTGAATCAGATCGACCGAAGGAACGCCAAGGCTCACAAAAGCTTCATGGTCATCGCCGCCGACGCCTTCCTCGCGATCGACAAAAATCTTTCCATAACCGAGTTCCCGACCGGTTTGCCAGATGATGTCCTGAAGCCAACGGGTGCTCATGTCGTCGCGGCCCAGCTCGAGATCCTTGTAACCCATCATGTCGAGCAGGATCAGCGCGTGGGTGTTGTTGAGTTCGTTTTTCCGGTCGAGTTCCCGCGCGTAATGACGGCTGCCGTAAGTGTTGTCCGGATTTTCCGGCTTGCTGCAGTCGTCCCAATTCTCACAAAACGCTTCTTCGCCGTCGAAGAACACGAGCCGGTAAGCGAGCTTCGGTTTTTCTTTCATGCTGCCGAGCACGCGCCCGATTTCCAGCAGCGTGCCGACGGACGCGGCCGGATCGTTCGCGCCGACAAACTGCATGTCTTTGAAGAACTTCGTGTCGTAGTGGCTCGTGATCAGAATGAAGTCTTTCGTTTCACCCGGAAGCTCCGCGACGATGTTGGCCATCTTCTTCTCGCCTTGCGGAGTGTTGGCGGTGAACTCGTCAAGCGAGACTCTCAAGCCGTAAGACTTCAGTTGATCGACAATGTAAGCGCGAGTCTTGGCGAGTTGCGGCGTGTCGGGCGGGCGTGGGCCAAACTCGATTTGCTTGCGCGCGTGGTCCATGGCGCGTTCGCCGTTGAACGCCGTCGGGATTGGCGGCAGGCGTTCTTTCGAGTCCGTTGTCGTCGAGACGCGCGCGCGCGTTGGTGTGGGTGCATCGTTTTTCGGGCAAGCAGCAAAGAGCGGCGGGAGGGAAAGCGCCAGTGTGAGCACCACGGCGCGTCGTCCTGTGCTCTTGCGGATGTTCATAGGATCAACTCTTCTGCTTCGCGGAATTGACCTTCGTGCGAGTGCGATCGATAAACGCGCCCAACGTTTTCGAACCGAATGCTAACGGCTTTTCGATAGCGGAGTCGAACGCTTCCGACATCGTAATGGCTTCGAGTTGCATAAGTGTGGCGAGTTTCTTCATCAGCGGCAACGCGCCGAATTTTTTGCGCAGCTCGGCTTCCTCACTACCGGGCACCGTGTGTCGCGGCGTGACGGTACTGACCATCACGACGACGTCGCCGTGGTTTTCGAGCTTGGCCTGGCACGCGAGCCGGTAAGACTGGTCCAGGTGTTCGGCGCCGAGTTGTTTCTCTTCGGCCATGCTGGGCAGCGAGAGCAGTTCCGCACCGGTTTTGACGGAAACGACGCAGGCCGGGCAATCACCTCTTCCGGCAGTGCAGCCGGCGCCGAGCGACGCGCCCATGCGGCGCGCGGCATCAATCAGGTAAGTTCCTTCGGCGACGAGTCCGCTAATTCCGGAAGGTTCAAATGTAATCGAAACGCTCATTTCAAACTCCATCAATCTAAGTCGTGTGATGCCTCAAAGCTGACCGCTGAAGCAGCAGCCTAAAGGCTGAACTCAAAACAAGGCATCGGTTTTGAGTTCAAGCTTTAGCTTATCGGACGTTCAGGGGCTGGCCGGGGAGCTTGCCGCGTTCAGTTTTTCCGCTTGCCGGCACTCGGAGCAGATGCCGATCATGCGCAGGAGATGTTGAGTAATTTCAAAATCGTGCTTGGCCGCCATCTCGTCCTGGAGCGCTTCCAGTTCGGCGGAGAAAAACTCGATGATCTTGCCACACTCCGAACAGATCATGTGATCGTGATGCTGATGCTTGTAGTTGTGTTCGTAGTGGGTGCGTCCGTCGCCGAAGCGCACTTCGCGCGCGAGGCCGGCTTCGGTGAGGATTTTGAGCGTGCGATAGACGGTTGTTTGGCCGACCGTCGGATCTTCCTTTTTGACTAGCTGGTAGAGATCTTCGTTGGAAAGATGTTGCTCGGTACGCAGGAAGACGTCGAGGATCAGGTCGCGCTGGGAGGTGCGTTTCAGCCCTTTCTTCTGGATGTGTTTTAGGAAAACTTCGTGCTCTTCGGCTAATGGCTCTTCTGCTGTCGTCATGCTGTTAGCGGATTTTAGCATCCGAGGGAGGAGGGTGAAAGAGTGCATCGGGTTGTTATCGGGTAAACTCGGTTAATCTTACCGTTGGTTTTTGGCTATGGAGTCAGACAAGATCGCAAATCGCAATTCGCGGAAGAAAGTAAGGTCGCGGGAACAAGGTCTTCAGCTAAATAAACCACAGAGACACGGAGACACAGAGACTTCTTGAATCTGGAAGCAGTTGGAAGACGAAGGCGCCGCGGCGCTCGTGTTGGAAATGGATCAAAGGGAACGGAAACGTCGATGACGACTAGAGACTCTCTGTGTCTCTGTGTCTCTGTGGTTAAGAATCGCCGGAAGTTCTTTCGTTATGGATTCGACAGCGAGAGTCTCCACGATGCAAGGCTGCTCTCGCTGCGCGTTGGCGACGATGTCGGGTTCATCGCAAATGGTGAGAAAGCATTTCGGATCAATCGCTGGTGTTTCGGAAGCAACGGCTGCAGCGTCGCTATGACCCTGGTGAGAAGTTTAGTTGAAAAATGAAGAAACTCTGCTTCAGCTTCGTGTTCGTATTATGCGGCTTAATCCTCTCGAGCCTGAGCCTGGGCCAGAAGTCGCAAGCGTACAACCCCGTCATACCAAAAACGTGGGACACGCAGGCGATTGAGTCGTTCCAGATGCCGGTCGCAGATCCCGCGATCGCGACCAGGCTGATCTCTTCTGCTTACTACTACAGCATTCCGGTCCGTCCTATATATAAGAGCTACGCAGTCTACCGTCCCGACCGCGAACCGCGCGGCTACATGGAGGAGCTGAAACGCAAAGAGCCTGAAGTTGTTTTCGACGCAGCAAAGCTGAAGTCGGAAGCCGATTGGGCCAAAGCCGGTGAGCTGGTGTTCGACGCACCGATCGACTTCTCTTTTAACGACACGTTGTATTCCGAGATTCGCGGCACTGACTGGTTCGATAAGAACAAAGTGCCGGTTACGAGTGCGGGCGTGATGCCCTTCATGCGTTGGGTCGTGAGGGAAAAGGGGAAAGTAGAACTGGGATTTCTCTCGTGTGGTCACTGTCACACGCGGCTAATGCCGGACGATACGATCATCAAGGGAGCGCAGGGTAATTTTCCGGACGATCGAACCTTTGGCTACGAGCAGCGAATCGAGGTCGCAAAGACAAAAGACAAAGACACTTTCCTGAAACAATTCCGTGGCTTTATTCGCGACAACTATAGCGCCCCTTGGGTTAAAGACGACGCGAGCGCGCGGGCCGATCGCATGTCCGCCGCCGACTTATCTTCCGTGATGGAAGCGATCACGCCCGGTTCGTGCGCACGCCAGGGCACGAGTCCGTTCTATCCGGCTGCGATACCCGATCTCATCGGGGTAAAGGATCGATATTATCTCGACAGCACCGGACTGGTGATTCAGCGGTCGATCGGCGATCTGATGCGCTATGCAGCCTTGAACCAGGGCGCCGACGAACTCACGCTGTATGGTCAGTTTCGTCCCAGCGGAAAATTGCCTGCCGCATCGACTCAGAGCCGCTACAGCGACGAACAACTCTACGCGCTGGCGCTCTACATCTACTCGCTCAAACCGCCCGACAATCCCAACAAGTTTACGGCGTTGGCCCAAAAGGGTTACGAAGTCTTCATGACCGAAGCGTGCGACGCTTGTCATACGCCACCGCTTTACACAAACAACATGCTGCTGCCGGTGGCTGATTTCAAAGTCGATCCGCGAAACAAGGACATCCTGAATATCCCAATCAACACTGACCCGAGCCTCGCACTCGCCACGCGCAGAGGAACCGGTTACTACAAGGTCCCGAGCTTGAAAGGCCTCTGGTACCGTGGGCCATTCGAGCACAATGGATCGGTGGCGACGCTGGAAGATTGGTTTGATCCACGACGACTGCGAGATGATTACGTGCCCACCAGTTTCCGTGGCTTTGGCGTAACAACGCGCGCCGTGAAAGGACACGAGTTTGGGTTGAGCCTCACGCCTGAAGAGCGCGCGGCGCTGATCGCGTTCTTGAAAACACTCTAGCCGTTCCCTGCCCCGAATTTCACTGACACTTCCAGCCCGCTGCGGCACTGGTCCGTAAACAGTTAACGCGCAGAAAATTCCCGCGGTGGGCCAGGTAATATCGCCAACACTTCAGCAACTTCCTCCTTCGATGTCCAACTTCGATCAGAGGAAGATCATGAAACCAAATCGCCGCCAACTGCCTGCCTTCGTACGCCTCGGAATTGCCGAGGCCTTAATCATCATCCTGACAACCGTTCTTTATTTGCCGGTGGCCTTTGCCACGCCAAGCAACAGAGCGCCGCGAATAAAAGCTACCGCCGCGCCTTTGCTCGGGAGCATTCAGGTCAACGTCTCAAACGATGCTGACAATCTCGATCCCAGCTCCGGCTGCGACACGGATGCGGCAGTTGCCGGCGAACAGTGCAGCTTGCGCGCCGCGATTCAGCGCGCCAACGCGCTTGCCGGAGACGACGAGATCACGATCAGCATTCCGGCAACGCAACCGAACTGCGATCCAGGAGGCGCGCATTGCACGATCAACCTGCTCAAGCCGATGCCGGATCTGAACACGAACGTTCGCATCGTCAGCCCGGGCATCGACAAAGTTACCGTGCGGCGCAACGCTATCGGCGGTGACTTCGGCGTCTTTCGCGTGACGTCGGCAACCGAGGTGACGTTCTCCGGACTGAGAATCGAGAACGGCCGGCCCGCGGGAATAAATGCCGGCGGCGCGATCGCAAACGACGGCAATGCGAACGTGAATGTTGTCGACAGCATTTTTACCGACAACGTTGGCGGCGTGATCGTCGCCTCCGGTGGCGCACTCGCGAACAACGGCAACGGCACGATGAACGTCGTCAATTCTTCTTTCGCCGACAATCACGCCACCGCGTCAGGCGGTGCAATTCTCAACGGCGGCTCAGGCACGCTGAACATCACCAGCAGCATCATTCTCCACAACGACGTAATCGTGCCTGCAGTGGCTAACAAGAATGGCGCTGGTGGCGGCGTGGCCAACGTAAACGACGGCACGGTGAATATCACCAACAGCCTGATCTCCGATAATCGTGTGGACGGTGGCGACCCAAACACGAGTTCTCTTCGTGGAGCCGGCGTGATGAACTTCGGCAATGGGACCATCAACGTCACGGGCAGTGTTCTGTCCAACAACTTCGCGCGCAAAGAGGGCGGCGGAATAGCGAATACTTCCGGCACGCTGCACGTCACTAACTCCACCATCATGCAGAACCGCGGCAACGGCGGCGGCATTTTTGGTCAGGGCACGATCAAGAGTTCGATCGTGGCGAAGAACAACGCCGGGCCATTTGCGGGCTCGGACGTTTCGGGAACTTTTACTTCTGAGGGTTTCAACCTGATCGGCGTCGCAGACGGCAGCACCGGCTTCACGGCGCCGACTGATCTGAAAGGCACCGCGGCGGCGGCGCTCGATCCGAAACTTGATCCAACCGGCGTAGATGTTTCAACCCCGGCTCTGACGATCTCCGTTCCCGGCGTTCCGCTTTGTGGCAGCCCGCTGATCGACAAGGGCAACAGCAATGGCCTCGCTACAGATCTGCGCGGCTCCGGTTTTCCCCGCGTCATCGATGATCCTGACGAGTCGAACGCGGCGGACGGTGCTGATATCGGCGCCTTCGAACGCCAAACTGTTTGCGCGCAGATCTCGTTCACCGTCAACACTACGAACGATGCTGACGACGCAAATCCGGGCGACGGCAATTGCGACAGCGATACAGTCACGGCTGGCTCGCAGTGTTCGTTGCGTGCCGCGATGCGCGAGTCGAACGCGATCGGCGGCGACTACACGATCAACTTCTCGATTCCGACTAACGATCCGGGATTCGATCCGTCGGCAAACAGATACACGATCAACCTGGCGGGCGCTCTGCCGGAGATCACGAACAGCAATCTGATCATCAATGGGCCAGGCAAAGACAAGTTGATCGTGCGCCGCAATACGGGCGGCTTCTATCGCATCTTCAGCTTCGGCGGCGTGGTTGAAACAACGACGCTCGCCGGCATGACCATCGTTAACGGATTCAACAACATCAACGACGGCGGCGCGCTGACCTTCACAGGCAAGACGCTGACGATCACCGGCTGCGAGTTTAGCGACAACATCGCAGCGTGGTCCGGCGGCGCGCTCTACGTTAACGGCAAGCTGAACGTTACCGACAGTGTTTTCAATAACAACTTCTCGACGATTACCGGCGGCGGTGGCGGTGGTGCGATCTACGCTTACGGCGCACTCAACGTGAGCAACAGTAAATTCAGTGACAACGCCGCGAACGGGTATGGCGGCGCCGTTAACAGCGACGGGACCCTCGGCACCGGCGACTCTGCGATCACCAACAGCACTTTCACCGGCAACGCCGCGGATGCAGGCGGTGGCGTCTCTGTAGCGACCGCCGTTGGCGTGCACCCAACCGCGATGCGAATCACGAATTCGACCTTCCGCCAGAATGAAGCGACGCTGATCAATTCGCGCGGCGGAGCAATCTACCAACTCACCGGCACCTTGTACGTTGCGGGGAGTACGTTGAGTGATAACGAGGTCTACGGCCTGGCCACCAATATCGGGAGCGGATCGACTACGACCAGCATTACCGATTCAACGATCAGTGGTAACACGTACGGCGGTATCGAAACTGAGGATTCGACCGTTACGACAAGCAAGCTGAACGTCACGAACAGCACGATCACGGGCAATAAGGGTGCGGGTATCAGCCTGACGCGGGTCACCCTTAACGTTTCCAACAGCACGATTAGCAATAACGACAGTGTCGGCATTCAAAGCCTGCTTTCGGGCAGCAACGGCGCCTGGACCATCAAGAGCAGCATCATTGCCGTCAACGCGAGCGGACAGGGCGACGTTTCCGGCACGTTCACGTCGGCGGGCTTTAACCTGATCGGTAACCCGAGCACGAGTACGGGTTTTGCAAATGGCGTGAATAACGATCAGGTCGGTTCGAGTGGTGCGCCGCTCGATCCGAAGCTGGATCCGCTGGGACTGAAAGACAACGGCGGCGCCACGCAAACGATTGCGTTGCAACCCGACAGCCCCGCGATTGACAAAGGTTCATCGGATGCGCTCGATGGCAAGCTGGAGAAAGATCAGCGCGAGCTCTTCTTGCGCGCGTTTGACGATCCGGCGGTGGTGAACATGACCGACGGCACGGACATCGGAGCTTTCGAGTTGCAACCGGGTGGCCCAACGCCGACTCCGACGCCAACGCCTACTCCTTCGCCGTCACCATCACCGTCACCTTCGCCGACGCCGGCGCCATCACCTTCGCCCACACCAACGCCGAGTCCGTCGCCATCGCCGGCGCCGCAGCCCGCGAAGATTGTGGTCACGACGACGTCGCTGGTGCGAACCAACTGCGGTGACATTGCCGTCGGGGTTACGGTGCAAAACGTCGGTGGCGTGACCGCCAACAATGTGAAGCTGACGACCGGCACGCTTTCGTCGCCGGTGACGAACGGTTCACCGTTACCAAAGAACTTCGGCAACCTGGCGGCGGGGCAATGGGCCACCACCGTGATTATCTTTTCCGGTAACAAGAACTCATCGGGATCAAAGCGTACGCTTACGGTGGCCGGCACTTATAACGGCGGGACGTTCACTGAAAGCTGGAACGTTAAGCTGCCGTGACTCTGCGTGCCTGATGTTAGTAACAGGTAGGATCAAAAGGGGCCTGAAAGAGGCCCTTTTCAAATGAACTCAACTACCCTGGCGAATGCGTCATAATCCAGGTGACAGGTGGCTGGTAATAGTTCCGTATTTGCACCAAGCTTTACAGGAGTGTCCGGCTGGATTCCTGTTAGAAGAAGATAAGTTTCAGTGCCTTTGCCGATGACAGCCATTGTTCGACGATAGTTAAATCAAAAGTTGGCACATCATAGGCCCAGCAGAGCAAACGGGGAGCTTAGAGGATGATCGGTGAGTGCCGGTAAATTGTTGATCCCATTGTGGTGCCGAGGGCGGGAGTCGAACCCGCACGTCCTTTCGGACAACGGATTTTAAGTCCGCAGCGTCTGCCATTCCGCCACCCCGGCATCTGTCAATTAAGTCTTGCTTCCTTGAAGTCTTGACATTGAGCAGAGAATACCGCCAAGCAGCCGGGCTTGGGAAGCAAGATCTACAGTAAATTGCGCGCGCTGGCCGAGGATGGCACGAGTGTGCACGCTCGCTTCAAGAAATTTATTCAGACATAGCGGGAGCCTGGGCAGCACCACTGCGGGAACGCGAGCGCGCAGTGCGATTTGTATAGGCGAGGTCGTCTATATGCCAGCGTGTGAATTGTCCCTCACTGCGAATATTGCCGGACCCATCGGACTCGTAGGTGTATGGCCCGAAGTATTCCCAGTCTGTGGGTGTGTAGAGAACGTAGCCCCCGCGGAAGACAGCATGTGCCACTAACTCTTCTCGTTCCGATGGTAAGATATAAATGCCTCTCTCTTTTAGTTGCTGCATCGACCCTCTTTCCGTATCAATCGCTTAAGCCTCTTACCTGTCTCGAGTAGCAGATAAGTTTCAGGACTAACAACTCTCTCTCAGTTCCTTCTTGTAGCGTTGCACAAGGACACTGAGGTTCTGAGTACCATCAAAGCGCGGGCGTCCGTATATCTCGAGCATACAAGTGACTCCCAATTCGTATGAAGAAGCCGTTCGCGGCGAGCCATAGTCCTCCGTGCTGAGGATAGGTTTAATGCCGGCCTTGGATAACCGCCAGTAAACCGCCCGCATGAGGGCAGCTTCTCCACTCAAAAAGCCGCGACCGCTGAGCAGTCTCGCGCGATCGCGCCACACCCCATTGCAAATCTCCTGAAATTGTTCTGAGTTAATGGTCATAAATAAATCCAGCCAGCAATAATCCTCGAACAGAACCAGTTTCGCCGCGTTACTCAATATAGTGTTCACTCAATTGCGCTTTGAGCCCCGGAGGAACGGAATGCCAACTGGCAGCGCACAATTCTTTCGAGAACGAGGCTAACGCGTCCACCCGCACCACGTGCCACCGGTCAAGGAGTTCTTCATAGTGCCAGCGATATATTGGACCATGGCTACGCTGGCTATAGAAAACACTATTTTCTCCACCCCTGGAGTTAGGCTTGATGAATATACGCAAGCCGTTCATGGTCTCTCGCCAGCATTAAAGCTGCTTAATGCATCATGGTCTGAGGCGGTTATCGGAATCGGTTCGCCGGCGTCTTTAGTAGTGGATTGGTGAATCTTCGACAGAGCGAGTTGCGTAAAAGAAATCAAGCCTCGCCTGACTTCTTCCACTGCAATGGTCGTATTTTTGTGTTTGTCAGGATGCGGCTCGATACGCGGTTTTGAACCTCGTAGAAGTTGCTTCGCTCTCAATCCAGCTAACACGACTTCTCGGAATCGTGAGCTTTCTCCTGGTCCAATCTCCCGCGGACTCTCGCTCATTCTCTTTACTCCCGAAGGGACGTCGAAACACACCAGCACAAACAGAAATCCGTTTGCTCCTGGTTATTCAATTGCAGGTTTAGTGCTGTGTGCATCAGGATCCTTTGGCATAGTCAGGTTTGAAAAAACAAACAGACGGCACAAGGAGGGGCAAATTAAGGCGCAGATCCCGATGTCGAGAGTGGTTTTAAAGAACTGATAAAATGCTGACCGAAGTATACCACATTGTTTGCACTTGACCTCCTGGACAGTGGCGCTGGCTAATTTACAGCCGGCGCTGTGACTTTTTCAGCTTGTCGATCGTGTGCCTCGCGGTATTTTGCAATTCCGTTTCGTCACACCTTGAGGAACTGATACAAGAAAATTTTGATATCGGCGCTATGCACTTGCTGGCGAGGCTTTGTTTTCGCGGCATTTATGTGCCACAGATGACGAAAAGGGCCTGGTTCAATTGGATCTTCCAAAACCGTCGATCGATTCATGCTCAGGTGGCGTGAGTGATTTGAGCAGAAACATCCACAAGTGACGGCATGAAATTCCGCGTCACTCCGTTGTCCGGGTTGTAAAGTAAAGTCTCACGCTTTGTTTTAACGAGCTAACTTCGTAGCCAATACTTCGGTTCAGGACTTCCGGCTCTTTTTCGAAGCTTGACGCCGTGGGGGAGTTTTATCTCTTGTAAGGAACAAAACGTCGCCGGGCTGGCATCGCAAGGCGTAGCAGATTTTCTCCAGCGTTTCAAAATTAATTCCCACTGCCTTGCCCTTCTTTAACCGCCACAGAGTTGTATGACTGACACCGGTCTCCTTCGCCAGCCAGTAGAAGGTACGGTTTTCCTTAGCCAATACTTTATCGAGCCTGGGCACAATCATAATCGGGCGGTCATATTTACCATATCTAAAATATATTGTCGACTTGAAGTATATTCTGTAGACGACATATAGGGCTCTTGTGAGCTTGCAACTAACGCTATCCATGAGGCATCATAGGCGCTGGTTAATCCTTCTCTCGCGCATCGACGGTGATGCGCCCCGCGCACAAATCGATCAGCGCTGGCGTTTGGAAGTTCGAGAGCAGGCTTGTTTCACACTTCGAAGCCGCTCTTTTGAGAGCATCCGAACCTGGTCCTTCGACCGCTACCGTTTCGCCGAAGCCCATCCGATTCGCAGCTTCTTTTTCATTCCCAAAAGGGGAAAGGTATATCTCTATATGTCAACAAAACTTTATGTTGGAAACCTCGCTTTCCAAACTACCAGTCAGGAACTGCAGCAATTGTTTGGTCAAGCGGGCACGGTTCAATCTGCCAGTGTTGTGGAAGACCGCGACACCGGACGTTCGCGAGGCTTTGCCTTCGTCGAAATGTCCAGCCAGGAAGAAGCGACTTCTGCGATTGAGCAATTCAATGGCAAGGAACTTGGTGGTCGCGCCCTGAAAGTCAATGAGGCCAAACCCCGCGAAAATCGCGGCGGCGGACGTGGCTTTAGCGACAATCGCGGCGGTGGCTATGGCGGCAATGGTGGACGCCGGGCTGAGCCGCGCTGGTAATACAATCAACCGCCACACAGTGCTCGGGTCTCCGGGATGTTGCAATTCATTCCGGAGAGCCGCGCTGGGTGTTCATTTCCCCTACCACGCGGATAAAAAAGGCTGACAGGACTGCTAATGAAATTGAAACAAGGTGGGGGCGCCGCTCCGGCGATGCAGAGACGGCCCATCAATTGGGCCAAGGGCAATTGGGGCACCGCGACCTTTCTGACTTGCGCCCATCTTGGCTCCATCGCAGCGCTCTTCTTTTGGAGTTGGCCGGCAGTAATCACCGGAGTCGTACTTTACTGGGTTGGCGGTAGTCTTGGTATCGGCATGGGGTATCACAGGCTGTTAACCCATCGCGGTTACAAAGTACCGAAACTGGTTGAATACTTTCTCATCACCTGCGGCACGCTAACCCTCGAAGGTGGTCCCATTCAATGGGTAGTGACGCACCGCATTCACCACGCCCACACAGATCGCGCAAACGATCCGCATACGCCACGCCATGGCGGCTGGTGGGCACATATTGGCTGGATACTGTGGGGCACCGCTCAGAATCACGACCAAGTCACTCTCGCACGCTATGCCCCTGATTTAATAAAGAATCGTTACTATCGTTGGCTGAATCACCACTACTACGTTCCGCTGATTGTCGTGGGCGTGATGCTTTTTGGGTTTGGCGGGTGGGGCGTAATGCTGTGGGGAATATGCCTTCGCCTCATGTTGTGCCTGCATGCGACGTGGCTCGTCAATTCGGCTACACATCTGTGGGGGAAAACGAGATTCGAAACCGGTGACGACTCGCGCAATAGCTGGTGGGTAGCGCTGCTGACATTCGGTGAAGGTTGGCATAACAACCATCACGCTCATCCCACTTCAGCGCGCCACGGCCTGCGTTGGTACGAGTTTGACTTGAACTGGTTGGGTATTCGCACTTTGCAATTCATGGGATTGGCCCACGGCATAAAACGCCTTCGTTTCAATCGCGTCTCATCCGTCTGGCAACTCGTCTCAGGCCAAGTAAAATCCGAACGTGTTAAGCAACTGCGGAGTATCGATGCCTAAAATCATCTGGTCTTGTTCCAACTGTGGCACTGTGCTGCCACTCTGGAAGATCAAGTGCTCAAACTGTCGCCGCCGCGAGTTAAGCTGGTTCCACGTGTTTGTTTTAATCGCGACCGCGGTGCCCTTATTGATCTTGTTTCTTAAGTTTCTGTAGAACTGCCAGGGGCCTCTGAAATTAGCACTTCGGTAGTGAGCATTAGCCCGGCAATTGACGAGGCGTTTTGCAACGCACTACGAGTCACCTTAACGGGATCAATAACGCCCGCAGCAATGAGGTCTTCAAAGTTTTCGGTAAGAACGTTGTAGCCGATATTTGGATTCCTTTCGGAGCGAACTCTCTCGACGATAACTGCGCCCTCTTTACCGGCATTGGCGACAATCTGTCGTAAAGGCTCTTCAAGTGCACGTTTGACGATATTTACGCCGGTTTGCTCGTCTTCATCTCCGCTCGATTCACCGTCCTGATCTGTCGCGAAGAGCTTGAGTTTGTTGAGTGCTTTTGCGGCTCGTATCAGAACCACACCACCACCCGGCACGATACCTTCTTCAACCGCCGCCCGCGTGGCGTGCATCGCATCCTCTACGCGCGCTTTCTTCTCTTTGAGTTCAATTTCCGTGGACGCTCCGACGCGAATGATCGCAACGCCACTCACTAGTTTCGCCATGCGTTGCTGCAACTTCTCCCGGTCAAACTCTGAAGTAGTGTCTTCGATTTGAGCTTTCAGCGTTTTCACGCGAGCCTCCAAAGCACCGTGATTGCCGCCGCCACCGATGATTGTCGTGGTTTCCTGGTCAATCGTCACTTTCCTGGCCGAGCCCAGCTCTTCAAGCATGACGCTTTCCAGCTTGATACCAAGCTCTTCGTTAATGACCTGCGCGCCAGTAAGTACCGCGATATCTTCGAGCATGTCCTTACGACGATCGCCAAATCCCGGCGCCTTCACTGCCGCGACGCTCAGCGTACCTCGCAATCTATTTACCACGAGGGTCGCCAACGCTTCGCCAGCTACGTCTTCCGCGATAATCAAGATCGACCTTCCTAGCTTGGCGACTTCCTCGAGAAGAGGAAGCAAGTCTCTCATCGCGGAGATCTTCTTCTCGCTTAGAAGAATGACTGGATTCTCCAGTTCGGCCTCCAGTGTTGCTGCGTTCGTGACGAAGTAAGGCGAAAGGTAGCCGCGATCAAATTGCATCCCTTCCGCAACCTCCAAAACGGTTTCAATCGACTTGGCATCTTCGATGGTAATGACACCAGCATTGCCAACCTTTTGCATCGCTTCAGCGATGAGCTTGCCGATGGCGTGATCACCATTCGCGGAGATCGAGCCCACCTGGGCGATCATGTCTGTTGAGACCGGTTTCGCCACTTTCTTGATCTCCAGAACGGCACGTGTGACTGCTTTATCGATACCTCGCTTCAAAGCAATCGGGTTGGCGCCTGCCGCCACAGCTTTTACGCCCTCGCGAAAGATAGCCTGCGCCAGCACGGTTGCCGTGGTCGTGCCATCGCCGGCCACGTCACTGGTCTTTGCCGCCACCTCTCGCAACATCTGCGCGCCCATATTCTCCATCGCATCTATAAGATCAATCTCTTTCGCAACGGTCACACCGTCTTTGGTGATCGTCGGGCTGCCATATTTCTTTTCGAGTACGACGTTGCGTCCTCTTGGACCGAGGGTGGTTTTTACCGTGTCGGCAAGTCTATTCACACCGCGCAGAATTGCCGCCCGCGCGTGTCCGCCAAAAGTTATTTGCTTTGCCATTACCTTTACTTGTTCATCCCGCCTATGCTGGATTTCGGCTCCGGAAAAGGTTCAGAGCAAGAACGATAACCGCTGCTACAAGCAACAGGTGAATCAGGCTGTTAGTAACAAAGCCTCCGTAAAACCCAACCAACCAGAGCAGCAATAACACTATAAGAATTGTCCATAACATGAATCGTATCTCCTCACTTCGAAATGTTTAGAATCCTTTTGTTTGAGACTGGACTGTGCGAACAGAACCGTCTGTGCGCTATACCACATACGTGCTATCCTTTTACGCTAAGTAGTTAGCGTTACTCCTAGTTTAGACATGCCTGTTTCTGTACCTGCCACTCCCAGCGAGAATCGACTTCTTGCCGCGCTTTCCCTTGACGAATATCAACGCCTTCTGCCACAGCTTGCGAATGTCTCCTTTGCTCTTGGTGAAGTCGTCTACGAATTCGGCGGTCAGCTGGATTACGTTTACTTCCCAACGACGGCAATAGTCTCGTTGCTTTACACCATGGAAAACGGCTCAAGTGCCGAGATGGGATTGACGGGTAATGATGGTGTGGTGGGAATCGCCCTGTTCATGGGAGGCGGCACCATGCCGAATCGGGCTGTCGTACAGAGCGCCGGCGGAGCTGTGAAGATGAAGGCCAAGGTGCTACAGGACGAATTCGCGAAGGGTGGTAAGTTTCAATACCTGCTGCTCCGCTATACGCAAGCACTGATCACTCAGATCTCACAAACTGCCGTTTGCAACCGTCTGCACTCGGTGGAACAGCAACTTTGCCGATGGCTTCTGTTAAGCCACGATCGGCTGAATACTGACGAGTTGATCATGACTCAGGAATTGATTGCCGGAATGTTGGGTGTGCGCCGCGAAGGTGTGACCGTAGCTGCGGGAAGGTTGCAGGATGCTGAGGCTATTAGTTATGTCCGCGGTCGTATCCAGATCCTCGATCGCCAGAAAATGGAAGAGACCGTCTGCGAGTGCTACCGGGTAGTGAAAGACGAGTTCGACCGGTTGTTGGGATAAGCCTCCTCGTTCCTGTGTCAATTGCCCACGGGTATGCGTTGAAAACGCATCTTGCCCTCAGCATCCTCCCACGAAATCTCCAGGGCATAAGGGTTAGGTTGGCCCGCTATGAGTTTGAGTCGTTCCATCTGATCGTGATCAGCGTCAGCCGGCTTACCATTAATCCAGGTTCGGTGGGATAGAACTGTCGTTTCTCCAGGCTGCATAGACTTTACGCCATCGAATCTAATATGAGCCTGTGAAGGACCACCGCCGGGAGTTTCTTTATCTTTCAGAAAGATAGTCAGAATCTCGATGGATTTGAGCATCTTCTCGGTTGCATTCGTCAACTCCACTACAACCTTTGAGTCCGCATCTATAAATCTGAAGTTAAAGGTTTTCTTCATGTTGCTATCAGGGGTCATAATTCTTCTTTCTGTCGCGATGCAGGTTGCATTAGTCTCACTCAAGCGGCCGTCGTAATCCTTCGTAGCAGACGTGAGAGAAGACCTCGCAACTGGTTGAAGTTGTCAGGCTGGGCGATGTGTACATTTTTGCCAATAGCGACCTCAGCCCCCTCGGGGATCTCGTCAAAGCAGAAGATAACAACCGGCACATCGTCTCCTGCCGCCGCACTTTCACGGATACGACGGCCGGAACCAAGAACCTCGCCAGGTAACCCGGCCAGGCTCACGAGAATAAGATCAGGGCGTTGGCGCTGTGCGCTTTCTATTGCGTCTAATTCATCTCGAGCCAACATCACGCGATATCCATCAACCTTCAGCAGTTTTTCAATGCCGTCGCGCGTCTCGTGGACATCCTCGACTACCAGAATGATCGGATTCATACGAGTCTCATTGTCCATTTCATACGTCTCCCGGGAACCTTTTTCGCAGTGCTCGACCCATCATCATGATGAAACGTAACGCTGCAAGCATAAATACAACTGCCAACTCTCACCGTCCGTGCGCCAACACACATATATAAGCTGCGAAGAGTTAAAGCCACTCGCCTATAAGCGGCCTAACGCACAGACGATGCCCGCCTGACACTGTAAAACCTTTTCATGAGCGATATCTATGCCATGCAACGGGCGAACGGAGATGTGTTTGCGCTCGACAATAAGGGCCGCTTTTGCGTGCCCCTATTTCATAGCAGAAGTGACGCGATGACCGCCCGGTTGCGTAATGGGGACATGCTGCTTTTCAAACCTGTAGTCCTCGATGCTCGCTTGCTCCGCGAACTTAGACCTAAAGGCGGCCAAAATAATGTGGACCTCCTGCTGGTGAAAGATCCGTTACGGAGCCTGAAACGTGGCAATCAGGTGGACCACGCGAAACTCACCTTACTTGTGGGGAGTCACACGTGATCAATCCCCCGCTTAGGCGTTGTGTGATTCCAGAGTATTGTACATGCGGAATATATCTCACATTTGACATATACATGCAGCTGGCATAAGGTCGGTAGGAAGCGATGTTCGAAGTCACGCAGGAGACTTAAGTGGTCAATCTTTATATCCATGAACGCCGCGAGGGAGATGTAGCTGTTCTTGACTTGAAGGGCCGCATCAGAATTAGCGGCGGCACTCTGGCCCTGCACAGATCGATTCGCTGCCTGGTCGGAGAAGGAAAGACGAAGATCCTTTTGGACCTCGCGGGCGTTACGCACATAGATTCGACCGGGCTCGGTGAGCTTATTTCAAGCTACGTAACTCTGAGCAACAAGGGTGGGCAGATTAAGTTGGTCCATCTTACGGAGCGCCTTCAGGACATAATGACTATCACCAAACTTCTAACTGTGTTCGATGTCTATGATAACGAAGCGGACGCGCTCGCCAGCTTTACAGGCCACGTTTTAAGCATTGTCGAGCCGCAGTCCATGTGTATGTAAGCGAGACTCAGTTCACCCAGGGTTGACCAGGACTTTTTTCAGCAGGAGAAATCATGGAAGAGAAGGCAGTTTTCAAAGTCGGAGATCGCATCGATCAGATGTGCATCACTTGTAACGAGGAGCGCGGTCATATCGTGGTTTCTGTCGGCAAGACAGGGAGGATTACGCGGGTCAGTTGCCCAATGTGTGCGTCACGTGTGACGTATCGCGCCGGCACAACGCGCCATGCGTCCAATAAAGTCGGCGCGCCATATGATCGCACGCGAGCGTATCGTAAAGGACAGACGTTGCTGCACCCCACGTTTGGTGAAGGTGAGGTAACTGCGATCGTAGAACCACAGAAAATGGATGTGTTATTCGCAGATCGCATACGGCGAATGATCCATGCTCAATCTTAATGGATGGATTTGTGTTTGGCCTTAACCGACTATTTCGGCCTGGCCGCGAGGCGATTGCGAGGATGCAGCGTTGTTAAGGAACAAATCAACAGCAGAAGGAAAATGAAATGATTATTTGTGACTTCTGCCTGCTTCGCTCCCAGGAAGGCGCCTGCCGCCTTGGCTTGAACATCCCGAAAACAATGAAGTGCCGCGAGTTTGCTCCCGGTATAGAGAGATTCTGCGCGCAGCCCACGGACTTCGTAAGTCCGAATCAAATCATCGATATGGCAAGATTTTTTGGCCTTGAAAAAACGGAACTTAAAAAGGTCAAGATAATCGCAGAAAGAAGAGTCGCCGATGAGTCTTGTAAAGTGTCCTGAGTGCCTGCGCTTATGCTTCTCCGATTCTCAGGCGTGCCAGAATTGCTCGCGTGTATTTAATCGAGGCGAACTAAGAGCGAAACTGGTGGCAGAAAACAAAGCGTTCGACAGAAAGTGTCACGGAGTTTTCCTCATTCTATTGCTTCTGGTACTGATTGCTGTGGGTTATGCATTATTTCAAGGGCTAGTGAGACCAAGGACTCCTGACTCACTGGCGATTTCCAAAAGTCAATAATCATTGATAAGTGGGTTCACCGAAGAATTTCCGATTGCAGATAGGATGTGCTCTGAGTAGATGACGACGGTGATCTTATAATCGAGGTGAAGTCGACAACCGGATGCAATGAAAGATTTCCTTAAACTCGCGCCGAGTTTCAGCCTGTAGTGAGTGCTCGCGAGCGAGGCACTCAGTAGCGCAGGACGCGAGTAACGACGTGATATCTGCGTAGTCGGCGAGCAGGTACGCGTCGCCGTGTCGCGCGCCATTTTCGGCATCGGGATTGACGATTACAACGGGGACGCCGCTTAAAGTGGCGTGTTCGCGGAGGCGGGTCATTAGGGCATCGAAGGTGGGCAATTCCTCTTCCGTCACGATCACTTCCGGTGGTTCTCGTTCTGCAATCTGAAACGCCTCGGCATCATTTGTCGCTTCCACTGCGCGGTAGCCCTCGTGCTCCACCGCTTTCTTGATGCCGGAACGTATCCAGTCCATATCCTCGACGATGAGGATTGTAAGATGTTGCCTGTCAAAGTCTTTCATCGGACCCCCTTCCGCGCGCACAGATGCTCACAGCGCTTTTACCAGAAGGGGCGGGTCCGGTCTGTCCTCTTCCGTACCTCCTTGAAAATTTACATATACGTGATCGCAAAGTTGCGAGTAATGATTGCAGATGATGAACGGCCGGCTCGTTCGTTCCTGGCTGCCATGCTTCGAGGTTTTGAAGACGTTGAGATTGTTGGCGAAGCTAGTTCAGGCAGTGAAGCATTAAAGACTCTTGGGCCCGCCAGGAACTCATCAGTTAAATTGAATTCGCGCTACGGAGTTCCCTCCGTAGTCTGCATCATCTTCCCTCAAATTCTTCGCAGGTGAGTTGTGTCAGACAGCATAAACACCGGACGGCACTTCAGGACATGGCACGAACCGAATCTACGACCCACGGTGTTGGCTTCGTCAGTGTTTTGCTGTTTGCGATTCCAGTTGTCATGTCTTCATCAATGTTCCTTCGGATGCCGAAGTGAATACACCTCTAGCAAAGATAGCCGTCCCGATCTGCTGGCGACATCTATAGCGACTTGGGGATCTTCAGAGTAGATTGCCAGATGACAACATAAACGAGCGCCAACTGTTCGTCTGTGCCTTAACACACATATAAAATCGACACTGTCTGTCCTTATTCATCTTCCTTCATCCTGCGCGCGTTTGATCTAAGCTGAGCGGTCTGTGCGTTGGACCGCATATAGTCTTCAGTTAGCGATTGTCAATCAAAACATATATGTGTGTTGTCGCACTGACGGCCAGCATTGCCACTTGTAATATCAAATTGGGAGACGAGATCTTCCAGCCATTAGGCATGAATGTAACACTGAGCTGTCCTGGCAGTTCCGGTCCACCAGCAAAGAGTATTTTGGGGGTTGTATGTACGACGTAACGCTTAAGAATCGAGTTAAAGGTATTAACTGGCACACCGCCGTGTTCATTGCATTGTTTCACGTTGGTGCGGTCGCCGCTCTCTTCGTGTTCAATTGGAAGGCGGTGTTGATAGCGATCTTGCTCTGGTGGGTAGCAGGAAGTTTAGGGGTTGGAATTGGCTTTCACAGACTGTTGACTCATCGTAGTTATAAGACGCCAAAGCTGATTGAATACTTTCTGACGATCTGCGGCACGCTCGCGCTTGAAGGAGGCCCTATCTATTGGGTTGTGACGCACCGCATCCACCACGCGCATGCGGATGGGCCGGGTGATCCGCATACACCGCGCGATGGCGGGTGGTGGTCACACATGGGATGGATTCTGAGCGGCACGGCCCAACAGTATGACAACTCGGTCCTGGCACACTATGCCCCCGACTTGATAAAGGATAAATTTCATATTTGGCTTAACCGCCTGTATTGGCTGCCGCTCGTTCTACTGGGCCTGGTGTTGCTGGCACTCGGCGGCTGGTCATATCTGATGTGGGGCATATTCTTTCGCGTAACTTTTAATTTGCATGCGACCTGGCTGGTTAACTCAGCGACGCACATGTGGGGCACGCGCCGGTTCTCAACATCTGATGATTCAAGGAACAACTGGTGGGTCGCGCTGCTGACCTTTGGTGAAGGCTGGCACAACAATCATCATGCTCACCCGACTGCCGCGCGCCATGGACTTGCCTGGTACGAAATCGATATCAACTGGTGGGGAATTCGCGTCATGCAATTTTTGGGGCTCGCGAGAGCGATCAAATTAGTGAGTTTGGCTCATCGGTTTTTGGCATGAGCGAACGGAAAACAGTTCAATGAATCATGAGAGCAATACCAACTCGATCATCCTGGTAGTGGAAGATATCAACGAGACCCGCGACGGCATTGAGAAGCTGTTGAAGGCCGACGGATATCGCGTGACACTGGCCCGGGATGAAAAAGACGCGATCGAAAGCGCCCAACGAGAGCCTCCCAACCTGATTTTGGTGAGCGTAGCCGGATTAC
>Ga0247688_1000218_pt1:15000-22004 | contig 22004 bp, 13 predicted proteins | sample CNK29_metaG_FD_182718 | JGI IMG/M metagenome (GOLD analysis project Ga0247688, IMG submission 182718) | Soil microbial communities from Purdue University Martell Research Forest, Indiana, United States - CNK29 | ecosystem: Environmental > Terrestrial > Soil > Temperate forest > Bulk... | reverse complement strand
CTCTCGGCGCTGCTGGCACTGGTGTTGTCGAGGCCGTCGCTGATGAGCACGACGAGCCGTCGCTCAGCGCGCACGGGCGGCAACGCGTCGAACGCCTGCACAGCTTTTTTTGCCGCGTCGAAGATGGCCGTGCGGCGATCGCGATCGATTGCGAAACGGAATGCTGCGCGCGCAGTGGCGACGTCTTGCGTGAAAGGCGCGACGAGTGAAGAGCGATCGGAAAAGCGCAGCACCGCGACGCTCGATCGATCGCTGAAGCGCGAGAAGAGCGAGAGCGCCGCGTCCTGTTGTTGGGAAATGATCTCGCGCAAACTGCCTGACTGATCGAGTGCGAAGAGCATCGCCACGCGATCGGCGCCGGGCGAGAAGTACAGTCCCGTAGTTACCTGGTCCTGATCCTTCAGCGCCAGGTCTTGTTCGGTCAGCCCGGCAATCGCCTGGCCTTTTTTGTCGCGGATGCGAATCGGATAGAGGAGCAGGTCGGTGTTGACGCGAACGACGTCGTCGTCAGCACCGGTCTGTTGCGCGAGCGCTGAGGACGCAGCAGTGCCCGCAAGCAGGCACGCGGCTAAGAAGAGTTGCAGACAGACTTTCAGGCAAGCTGGACAACGCGGGAAGGCATCAACCATTCGGCTAGACGAAAAAACGACCGAAGAAGAGGATGCTCAGCAGCACGATGATCGTGATGACAATTATCTTGACCAGGCTCACGGTTTAGTCCTCGGGGTTTTGGGCCAAGAGCGGAAGTAACTGGGCGAAGCAAGCCGTATTCTAAAAACCGCGGCTTTCACTGTCAAACAATCGGCGACAGAGACCTTCAAAAAACCGGCGCGGGCGATTCGCTTTTGAGCGCACCGACCGAGCGAACCGCCCGCGCTACCTGCCCAGCTACCTTACGGGAAGGGATACGTCAGCATTCTCCGTGTGGTTCCCGGCTATTTAAACCTCAAGGTCAGTTGCCCGCTGAACAGTCGCGGAAAACCCACGTGCGTGCCGCTGAACACCGACTCGAAGTTGTAAAGAAACGGCTCGTTGGTCAGGTTCTGAATATTGAACTGCAGATTCATCGACACGCGTTCCTTCTGCATCAGGTCGGCGCCGACTGAAAGGTCGAGAATCGTTCGCGGGCGGATTCGGCCACGCTGAAAATCGATCTCGTTGTAAAGGCGTGGATCGAATCCCGCCGCGACAAACTGCTCGAGCGTAGTGCCCGGTTCGACGTCAGCCGGCACGCCCGAATCATAGCGGCCGTTGAAGGTTGCGTAGATTCCCGTCGGCCGGTGCGTGTAGCCAAGCTGAAACTGCGCTTCGTTGCGTTGGTCGTGGTCGTTGGGGAAAATGACGCCTCGCAGGAAAAGATCCTGCGGGTTCTCGCCGAGGAAGAGTCCGCCGGTGATCGGCGTCACGCCGAAAGCGCGCGCGTTCGCATACGACAGGAATCCGTGAAAGCCGTGAATATCGGTCGACTCGAGCCGCAGTTCCTCGCCGGTCACGCGTCCGGACGAGATCGCAATCGGAAAGATGATGCCGGTTTCGAAGAACTGATCCTTGTCGGAGAAGTTGTCGATTCGCTTCTGGTAAACGGTCAGGTTCAAGCGAAACTTTTGCGAGAGCAACTGCTGCGCGCCGGCTTCGAAAACGTTTTCCTTGTCCGGCAAGATCGGCTGCACGGTGGTCACGCCTTGCAGCACCGCGATCGGCGACAATGCCGCTGCTTCAGGTGAACTTGCGAGCAGCAGGTTTTCCGCGGGCGGTGGCTGAAACAGGCGATTGTAGGAAACGTGCAGCGTAGTTTGCGTTTTCGGAATGAAGTAAGCGGCGGCGATGCGGGGGCTCAGCTCCTGTTCGTGGATGAGCAGTTTGTAGTTATCGTAACGTACGCCCAGATCGAGCGTGAAATTTTTGAACGCCGTGAATCGATCCTGCACGTAAGCACTGAGCGTGCGTCCGGTCTTCGATTGATCGAAGACGAACGGATTCGCGGTGTTGAAGTTGTTCACCGGATTCGGAAACACGTTTCCGGCCTCGTCCGCCAGATCGGGAAAAGCCTTCGTCGGATAGAAATTGAAGTGTTCCTCGACGGGCGTGATCGTCACCTGGCCACCAAGCTTGAGGTTGTGACTGCCACGCGTGAGCGCGAACGAACCGATCGCCCCGTAGTTTTGCAGCGTCCGATCCTGGTTGGCGACGACGGGCGTCGAGAGTGGATTGCTGAACAGCTTCGCGTCGCTCTGCCGGTGAAAGAATGAAAACTGCGCAACAGAGTTGGGTGAGAAGATGTGTTGGTAGCTGATGTTTTGCGAGTTGTCGCGCAACTCCTGCCGTTGATCCTGGCCGGCGATCTCTTGCTCGGCACGGTTTGGGACCTCGAAGTTTGAACCGCCGAAGTTGAAGACGCCGCGCAGGCTGTTGTTCGCGTCGAATTGATAGTCGAGACGGAAGAAAGCTTTGCCGGTGCGGCCGAAGTTGTGAAAGTTGTCGAGCGTTGGCGGATCGAGATAACGCTGCGAAGTGCTGGCTGAGAAGTTGGTTATGAAGCCGAGTTTCTTTGTGTGCGTCGAGAAATTGACGGCGGCTTCGCCGGTCGAAAAACTGCCGCCCGAGAAAGAGATTCCGCCCTGCGTTGGTCCTTCCAAACCGGAACGTGTGTTGACGTTGATGACGCCGGCGAGTTTGTCGCCAAACTCGGCCGGAATGCCGCCGGTGAGCACCTCGACAGTGCGTAACGTACGCGCGTCAAGGCTCGTTGAGAAGATCGCCGACATGTTGTCGGTCACCGGCACGCCGTCGATAACGTACTGCACCTGCGACTCCGAACCGCGCGGATGCATGCGGCCGTTGTCGTCGGTGACGAAGCCGGGCGTTGAAGCGACGATCGACTCGATCGCGCGCGAAGGCGCCGCGCCGATCGGGCGTTCGAGAATGGTTTGGCTGATGTCAGTGTCGGAGGACGTGCGGTCGGTTTCGAGCATTCCCATTGAGCTGGTCGTGACTGTGACCGCGGCGGTCGCTTCTTCGACTGTGAGCGACAGATCGACGTTGAGGGGAACCGTGCTTTCGAGATCGATCGATTGCTCGGCGGGTTGAAAGCCGTCAGCTTCAACCTGCACTTTGTAAGCATTGAACGGAACGTTGACGAGTTTGAAAGCGCCTTGTGCGTCGGTGGTGGTTGCTTGCTTGTAACCGGTGACCGGTTGCATGAGCGTGACTTTCGCGTCCGGCACGAGCGCGCCCGTCGGATCCTTGACAGTGCCTTGAACGCTCCCGATTCTCGCCTGTGCGAATACGGTTGGGCCAAGCGGCAGCAGCACGCCGCAGAGAATTACAGTTCTAATTACATTTCTAAAGATCATTGCCTGAGCCTCCAGAATTCCCGAGAAAACAAATGCGATCGGCAACACACACTTCACGCTGGAGAAATGGCTGTTGCGTCCGCGCGGATTCTTCGTACGGTGAAGATCAACCGTGCGAAATGGGCGGTTCTAGACGGCTTGAGGTGGAGCTCGGCCCGCGAGCGGGCTGATTATTTGAGCGAGAAGATCCTGTTGAACTACCGGCGTAACGCGGTGTGGCAGTTGAGCCGGCGGATCATTCAACCGCAACGCGATTACGGTCGTGGTGAGGTTTTGGTGCAACTGGCAGATGAGACAGTCGTTGCAACCAGTTTTGTTGTTGGCGAGATTCTGATCCGGTTCGTTATGGACTTGCGAGGTCGCGCTGGCGGGCCTGGCGATCGAGCGGCCATGCCGGTGCGCGGCTTCGACGGTGGTGCCGTACAGGATAAAGAGAACCAGCAGCAGACTGAGCCTGCGCGAGAAGCTTGCGTTTGGATTTCTCATCAAAGCAAACATGCTGGTCCGTGACGGTTGTGTTAGAGTCAGCCGCGGAGGGATTGTACTGAGGCGCGCAATTAAAACGCAATTCTGTGTTGTAGTTTTTGGCGTTTGGGCCGGTGTGTTTGGTGTCATCAGCAGCGACGCCCGAGCTGAAGTGAAAATATCTGTTGCCGCTTCAGGTGAACTAAGGATTCGGATCAAGTCGCTGCCGGCTGGTAATGAGTGGTCTTTTCGAAATGCGTATGCGGGCGTGCTTGGCATCGCGGAACGAGTCGACGAGTTTCACGCGTTTGGATCGGCCGGTGAGGATCTCAGCGCGAAAAAGATCGCGACTGGAATTTTCAAATCGCAACCCGGCGCCACTTCGATTACTTACGTCGTAAAGCTCCCACCGCCAACTGCGGCGGATGTTTCTCACGTCAGTTGGATCGTCGGTGATTCCGGGCTCCTCATGCTTGCCGACTTGATGCCCGAGTCTCTTCCGGGTGTGATGCTTGAGTTCTCATTGCCTTCCGAATGGGCCTGCCTGACAGCCGCCCCGATTGATTACCAGCAAAGGTATTACGCGAAGCAACCTGAAAAAGCGGTGTTTCTCATTGGCCGCTCACTTCGAACGCAAGCGGAACTCGGCAAGGCGAGTTTGCTCCGGTGCTTCATTGGCGGCGATTGGCCTTTCAGGGATGACGTCATTCTGAGCGCCGCAATGAAGGTGATGCAGGCCTACACTGCGCTTACTCATTTTGCGCCGCTCGAGCCGCCGGTCGTAATGCTGGTGCCGCTTCCGGTCGCTACGGGCAGTGTGAAGTGGCGAGCAGAAACGCGTGGTTCCACGACAGTCCTGCTGATGGACCCGCAGGCGGAAATCAAGAACTGGAAAGGACAGCTCGGCATAATCTTCACGCACGAGTTGCTGCACTTGTGGGTGCCGAACTCGCTGCGTCTCGAAGGTGATTACGATTGGTTCTTCGAAGGCTTCACGTTGTACACGGCTTTGGTCACTGCGCTGGATCTCAAGTTCATCGACTTCGACGAGTATCTGAGGACCCTGGCGCGCGTTTACGATTCATATCTTTCCCGGCCTGACGATCTTTCGTTGATCGATGCTTCCGAGCGACGCTGGACCAGCGGCAACTCGGTCGTTTACGACAAGGGAATGCTGGTGGCGTTTCTTTACGACTTGCTCATCACCCGGCAGTCGGGCGGCCGCAGCCGTTTGGCCGATCTTTATCGGGAACTCTTTCGCGAGGCTCCTGAGCCCGCCAACGGAAATGACGCTATAATCGCGTTGCTGAGTTCGAGTCCCGCGGCTGCCGATCTGGCGAAGGCATACATCCAAAGCAGCAAGGAGCTTGAACTCGAACCCGCTTTGGCTTCGTATGGACTGCGGCTGGATACAACCGGAAAGAGTTCAACCTTCCGACTCAATAGCGAGCTTCGACCAGATCAAAAGCAACTTTTGAAGTCACTGGGATATCGATAATAAGAGGACTGTTAATGCGAGCTTCTAAGACGTTAGTGCTTTTAGTTGTTCCTTTGTTATTGCTCGGCTGCAAGACGCTGGCGTCAAAGTACAGCAGTACCGGAGTGGTGGTGGCGCGGCGCGCGCAGATACGCAGTTCGACCGCGGTCGTGGCCGCCGATCTGCTGCAGGTGAATCGCGGCGACGTGGTAGACATACTCGATTCGACCGACGTTTCGGATCCCAGTGACAACAGCCGAAAAGAACGTTGGCTGCACGTCAAAGCGCGTGACGAGGACGCGACCGAAGGCTGGATCGAAGCGCGGAACGTGATGCCGGAAGACGTGCTCGACGACTCGAAGAAGCTGGCCAGTGAAGACAAGGAAATTCCGGCGCAAGCAAGCGGGCAACTGCGCGCCAGTTCAAACCTGCGCCTGACACCGGATCGCGGCGGCAATGAAAACATCATGATGCGGCTCGATAGCGGTTCGAGTTTCGACATCATTGCCTGGAAACGCGTGCCGAAGCCGAAGTCGTCGGACTCGATCGAGAGCGACGTAGCGCCGAAGGCCGGCAGTGCCGCGCAGGGTTCAGCGAAAACGTCACGGCAAGGCGACGAAACGCCGGACGACGACGATACAAACGAGCTCTGGTACAAGGTGCGGCTTTCGCCGACTGCTTCGCCCGCGCCCGCGGGTTGGATTTACGGGAAGCAGGTAGAACTCGCGGTGCCGAGCGACATCATTTTTTATCGCACCGGGCGTGAGTTTGTGGCCTGGCAGCGGCTCGACGGCGACAACAAAGATACGAACGCGACTGACAAAGACGCGGGGCGCGAGAGCAAACCCGGAAGCTGGTTGATTCTCGAGAAGAGCAGTGCGAATCAACCGCACAGTGTTGATGAACCTGATTTCGATCGCATCTACGTGCTGGGTTACGACAAGCGTTCACAGGAGCATTACACGGCGTATCGAAGTCCTGACTTGCGTGGTTATTTGCCGGCGAGGATTGAAGGTCATGGCGATGACAAGTCGTTCACGATTCGGCTGCAGGAAGAAGAGGGCGGGGCAGTGAAGGAAGTGCGGTACAGTCTCTACAAAGACGCGCGCGGGGTTTTGAAAGTTAATGCTCCGAATCTCGGGACCGGAGGCCGGCGCCGCAGGTAAGTTTAAGGTGGGACGCGAGTGCAATCGCTTGATGAAATACTGGTAGAGTGTGAGCGTCTGCACGGGCACATGTGCGCGGGGCAGTTGCTGGGCGCACGCATGGCGATGCTTGGTTGCCGTTTGCTCGGGCTGGATGATCCGCGTGGTGCGGATCAGAAGAAGGTGATTGTTTGGGTAGAGATCGATCGCTGCATGGCTGATGCGGTCGGAGCGGTAACGGGCGCGCGACTCGGTAAACGAACGCTGAAGTATGTTGACTTCGGCAAGGTAGCGGCTACGTTTCTGAATACGGCGACGAGCAAAGCGGTGCGCGTGGTGGCGTTGGAGAGTTCGCGGGCGCTGGCTGATGAGCGTTTCAGGGCGATTGAGAAGAAGCGCGAGCGGCAGTTTCGGGCGTACTCTGAAGCCACTGACGAGGAACTGTTCAAGGTTGAGTACGTCGATTTGCGGTTGAGTGACCTGGATGCGCCGGGAAGTCCTCGTTCGCGAGTGATCTGTGGGAGCTGTGGTGAGGGCGTGAACGATGGGCGCGAGATCAAGCGT
>Ga0247688_1000218_pt1:0-10000 | contig 22004 bp, 13 predicted proteins | sample CNK29_metaG_FD_182718 | JGI IMG/M metagenome (GOLD analysis project Ga0247688, IMG submission 182718) | Soil microbial communities from Purdue University Martell Research Forest, Indiana, United States - CNK29 | ecosystem: Environmental > Terrestrial > Soil > Temperate forest > Bulk soil... | reverse complement strand
TTTGGGCTTCGGGGAGCCAACGGTGAGATACCACCCTTCGTTTGTCTGGACTCTAACCTAGAGCCGTAATCCGGTTCAGGGACACTATCAGGCGGGTAGTTTGACTGGGGCGGTCGCCTCCTAAATTGTAACGGAGGCGCTCGAAGGTTGGCTCAGGCTGTTTGGAAATCAGCCGCAGAGTGTAAACGCATAAGCCAGCTTGACTGTGAGACAAACAAGTCGAACAGGTACGAAAGTAGGAGTTAGTGATCCGGCGGTTCTGTATGGAAGGGCCGTCGCTCAACGGATAAAAGGTACGCCGGGGATAACAGGCTGATCCTGCCCAAGAGTTCACATCGACGGCAGGGTTTGGCACCTCGATGTCGGCTCATCGCATCCTGGGGCTGAAGAAGGTCCCAAGGGTTTGGCTGTTCGCCAATTAAAGCGGTACGTGAGCTGGGTTTAGAACGTCGCGAGACAGTTCGGTCCCTATCTGGTGTGGGCGGAGCAGGTTTGAGGGAATCTGTCCTTAGTACGAGAGGACCGGGATGGATCCACCTCTAGTGTACGAGTTATGGCGCCAGCCGTAGCGCTCGGTAGCTAAGTGGAGCATGGATAAACGCTGAATGCATCTAAGCGTGAAGCCAGACCCAAGATTAGACCTGCCAGTGAGACTCCTTGTAGACCACGAGGTAATAGGGTGGATATGTAAGCGCAGTAATGCGTTCAGTTGACCACTACTAATCAGTCCCTTGGCTTGACCATAAAATTTACTCAAGCAACAAGCACAGTGCTTGCACTGAAAGCTTGCCTCTGCAGTCGCTATTCGATTTCTGAGATCCCACGCGGGATCTCAACAAGTTTTCCGGTGATTTTGTCGACAGGGTCACACCCGTTCCCATCCCGAACACGGAAGTTAAGCCTGTTGGAGCCGATGGTACTGCGCGGGAAACTGCGTGGGAGAGTAGGAAGTCGCCGGGATTAATTCGCAAAGCCCGCTCGAGAGTTTTTCTTGAGCGGGCTTCTTGCATTTAAACCCGCCCTCTTTGCCGCTGGTAATTTTGACAGTTGTTGGCCCACTCGCTCTAAAACTACCCTCAATCTTCGCTCTCAATTCTTTCCAACTCGTCAGAAACGCAAGGAGGCGTGTAAATGAAAACGATAAAACTCGCGCTCGCAGCAGCTCTGATCCTGCTCGCCGGGGTTACCACTCTCGCCAAGACGAAGGAAGAGAAGCAAGCTGAAGCGCGCAAGAAAGCCGACGAAACGCTGCACCGGCTCTACAAAATGCAACCCACAGCACAAGCGGCAATCAAGGCCGCGGCCGGGTACGCAGTCTTCAACAACAAAGGCGCAAAGATACTTATCGGCGGCACTGGGAGCGGCAAAGGAATCGCAGTCGACAACAAGTCCAAGCAAGTTACCTACATGAAAATGCGCGAAATTCAGGCTGGCCTGGGAATGGGCGTCAAGAAGTTCAGCGTAGTTTTTGTTTTTGCCAATAAGCAGGTCCTGGATGATTTCGTAAACGGTAGTTGGGACGCCGGCGGCCAGAGTACCGCGGCGGCCAAAAGTGGTGACGGCGGCGGCTCGCTACAGGGAGCGGTGGCCGGCGGTCCGGGAGTTTCGGTTTATCAAATGACTGATAAAGGCCTGGCGCTGGAGCTAACCGTGAAGGGAACCAAATATTCCAAAGACGACGATCTGAATTAAGCAATCGCCGCAATCAATTTAACGGCCCGCTTGAAATAAACTTTCGAGCGGGCTTCTTGCTTCACCTCTCAAGCCTGCCAAAAACGTTTTTCAGTTTCTCCGCATTAAAGGCAGAGTTCTCAAACTCCTCTTTTACTAACGGAGGGACCCGATGCGACGAGCACACACCAAACTGATACCCCTGCTCCTGAGCGTAGCCATCTTCTGCTCCGCTTGCGAAGTTCCGGATCTGACAGAATTTTCCAAGCAATCCGCCGAGATGACCAGAGGCATTCGGACCGGAGTCAACGACACCGCAACTCTGATCAAGACTGCCTCTGACCGAAAGGATCTCTATTCGGACGAGACGCGTGCGGCGCTCAAGAAAGAACTCAAAAACTATCAAACCGGCGTCAAGCCGACCCTCGAAGCTCTCGATGCTCTCGATGCTTACCTGGACGCACTGAATGCCCTCGCGGTAGCGAACAAGAAGAGTGAGGAAAACTCGCGGGCGGCGGTGAATGCGGTCACGAACCTCGTTACGGCGGTGTCCGGATTCACCTTCGCCGGCCCTGCGGTTAACGTCGCCACCGGCCTCGTTACCCTCGCCGAACGATTCAGGACCTCGAGAGACTTCAAAGAGCGAGTGAATCTGGCGGCGGAGATCGTCGAAGGCAAATTCGTCGAAAAGAAGGACGCCGCGGGAAACGTTGTAGCCGACGACAAAGGTAAACCAGTTCTTGTGAAAGCGTGCGGCGAAAAAGCTGAGGCTCAAGTAACTGAGGCGTCAGGCCGGATCAAGAAGCTTGTAGCCGAGGCAATGCAAGCGAAGCCTGGTCTCACCCCGCCCGAGCTTACCAAGGCCCAACTTGACGAATTGCAGGGCGCGTCACCGGAAGAGCGGCGAGAAAAGCTCAAGCAGTGGAAGCACCTGACCGATGAGCAATACGCGGAAATCAAAATCGCCGAGGTGCAGATCGGTTCGCTCGGCTGTGGCGTGATCGATCTCCTCAAGTTCAACGTGAGCGATTTGAGAAAGATCGTGCAGACGGTTTCCGATTCGATGTTTGCCAACATCCAGGAAGAGTCGGGCGCGGTGCTCGCCTCTTACAAGGACTTTCGCACTCGGCGCAGCGACATCCGCGACGAGTTGGGTCCACTTGTCGGCATCAAGAATTTGATCTCGCAAATCAACGAACTCGCGCTCAACCATGCGGACAAGAATGGAATCACGAGCCGTAAGGTGCGATTGAAGGAAGACCTCGACGACGTTTTCGCTCGTGATACGGAGCTGAAAAAACAAACCTTGGAGGCGATCTCGAAATGCGGCGCTGACTGCGGTCGAATGATGGAGGTGCTGCAGTTGCAACTGCCCGATCCCTGCGATGACGAGAAGTGTGTGAAAGATTTGGTCTCAATCCTGGATCACATCAGCAAGGAACAGTTCGATCGCAGTACCGGCATTATTTTTGGCGTCTTGCACGACATGCAAGACAAGCGCGTCGCGGAGGATCAAAGCCTCGGTCAAGCGCTTGACCGCTTGAAACCTGACTACGATGCCGCGATCGGCCAGCTCAACGCCGTAGCCGCAAAACGCGATCAGTTGGATTCATTGCACGCGGCGAGTTTGTCAGCGCTGAAGGCCTGGGCTGACTCACACGCTAACTTGCGCGTGGCCGTGAATACGAAGAAGCCGCTCACGGTTGCGAAGCTTACGAGCGAAGTGCGCGCCATCTGGCAAATCATTCAACCGGCAGACAAATAATTTCTTCTGGAGGCACCATGGCAAACTTTGATGAATTGGCAAACAAGGTCGCCGCGTTGGATACGGAAGCCAGTCCAAGTTTCGAGTTTCGATCTGTTTTTGGCGACATTGAAGATGCGGCAACGGCGATGAGTAATGGGCAAGTGGCAACGCTGACCGGCATCCTGAACGATTTTCGCGAAAAGGTTCCCCGCTTGCTTGCGCTCAAGCCGGTAAGAGCGAAGGCCAAGGACCTCGCTGATGGCTTGATGCTCCTTTCCTTAGGCGACGCAATCAAACGGATCAGCGACAGAAACGAAGCACTCTCCTCATTGACCACGATGCTCGACGCGCAGATCGCGAAAGCGAATAGTGACGCCGGGCTGCTCAAGCAAATCAAAGACGGAGTGGAGAAGGCGACGAAGACCGTCAACGAGTTGAAGACTCTAGTTAACGCGCTCACCGCCACGGATGCGTCTACCAAAACCCAGCTTCTGGCACTCATCGACGGAATCGGAAACATCAGCAATATCTTCAATCCCGACGTTTGAGTTGAAGGGCGGCCGCCGGAATTAATTCGAAAAGATGGCCCGCGAGAAGATTTTGTTCTCGCGGGCCTTTTCGTTTTGAATTAATCTATCTCGCCGCAAAGAGGCTTTCCATGAAACTACTAAAACAAACCAGCCGCGTTCTTCTGCTCGGCCTGATCGTTATCGTGGCCGTTCCTGGTCCTGGTCTGCTGGCCCATGCGCCGGCACACAAAACCGTCGCGATCGAAGCGAAGCAGACGGCTCTGCCGCGGAGCAGTCCGGAACAGCAGGGCATCTCTTCGGCCGACATCCTTGCCTTTGTCGAAGCCGCCGACAAAGACGTCGATACGATGAACAGCTTCATGCTCGTGCGACATGGATATATCGTCGCGGAAGGCTGGTGGGCGCCGTACGATCGCGACACGCCTCACATTCTCTATTCGCTCAGCAAGAGTTTTACTTCGACGGCAGTCGGCCTCGCTATGGCTGACGGCAAATTCAGTCTTGACGATCCCGTGCTGAAATTCTTTCCCGCAGAAGCGCCGGCAGATCCGTCCGTGAACCTGCGCGCGATGCGGGTGCGCGATCTGTTGCGAATGGCGACCGGCAATCAGATCGAAGCGCCGATTCGCGTGGACGATCCGTCAAAGCAGAGTGACACCTGGGTGAAGATTTTTCTCAACCATCCGGTTCCTTTCAAACCGGGCACGCACTTCCTCTATAACTCACCGGCCACTTACATGCTTTCGGCCATCGTGCAAAAGACCACCGGCATGACGGTGCTCGATTATCTGCGGCCCAGGCTTTTCGATCCGCTCGGGTTCAAGAATCCAACCTGGGTCACGAGCCCGCAGGGAATCAACGCCGGCGCTTACGGCTTGTCGATCCGCACCGAAGAGATCGCGCGCTTCGGCGAACTCTATTTGCGCAAAGGAATGTGGAACGGCAAACAATTGATCCCAGCGGCGTGGGTCGAACAGGCCACTTCGATGCAGACGGCGACAGGCTCGGCGCCGACGAGCGATTGGGACCAAGGCTACGGTTATCAATTCTGGCGCTCGCGCCACAATTCGTTTCGTGGCGATGGAGCTTTTGGCCAGTACTGCATGGTGATTCCCGAACTCGACGCCGTCGTCGCGATCACGAGCGGCGTTCGCAACATGCAACAGGTCATGAATCTTGTTTGGGACAAACTCCTGCCTGCGATGAAGCCGGGTCGCTTGCCGGAGAACGCGAACGCACGCCGGCAGCTTCAGGATCGACTCAAAGGATTGACAGTTAAGTTTCCCGGCGGCTCAACCTCATCAGCAATAGCGACGTCGGTGTCGGGCAAGTGGTTTGAATTTTCTGAGAACGACCGAGGCATCAAGGCGTTGTCGCTCGATTTCAGCGGCAGCTTGCCGGTGCTCAACGTACGCACCAGCAGCGGCGAGAGTCGTTTATTGATAGGGACAAATACGTGGGCCGGCGGCCGCGGCGGCTTTACGAATGGAGTGGATGGTTTTCTCAGTGTGCCGGCAAATCCGTTGGTCGCAGCAAGCGGTGCGTGGACTACGGCGGACACGTTCACCGTCAAGATCGTGTTGCCGGAAACTCCTTACTACACGATGCTGAGATTTAAGTTTGAGGGCGATCGAGTGGTGCTCGACGGAGAACACAGCGTTTCGTTTGGCCCCACCAAACTCGCGCCGCTCACCGGCCAGGCACACGCGAGCGAATAGTGTCATACAATCCTGCTGCTCAGGCGACTAATAGCCTGGAACAAGTTGCAGGACTCAGATCTCAAATCGGAACTGGAAAAACTGCACCAAGCCAGCTTTGGCTGGGCGCTGAACTGCTGTCTGCGCAACCACGCCCAGGCCGAGGAAGTGCTGCAAGCCGTTTACTTGAAAATCCTGCAAGGCAAAGCGTGCTACCGCAGTGAATCGAGTTTTCGCACCTGGCTCTTTGCCGTAATCCGCAAAACAGCGATCAGCGAACGCCGCAAATACGTCCTGCGCAAGTTGCTCGTCGCCGGCCATTTGCAAATCAGCGAAAGCAGCCAGCCGGACGTCGAACTCGAGCGCTCGGAAATGCAGCGCCGATTTCAGCAGGCCTTGGCGCAGTTGCCGGCGCGCCAACGCGAGACGCTGCACCTCGTCTTTTACCAGGACTTGAGTTTGAGTGAAGCCGCCGAGGTCATGAACATCTCGATCGGCAGCGCGCGCCAACACTACGTACGCGGCAAGAAGCGGTTGCGTGAAACACTGGACCAGGAAGGGATCGATTATGGAGTTGGTTGGAAACGAAAACAGAATTCGGGCGCTGTTCTCTGAACTGTGCTTTGAGGATCAGAGCCGCGCACCACGGTTCGACAAAGTTTGGCGACGCGCTGAGAACACCGCACCAGCGCCGGTTCATAATTTCCGTCCGGCGATCGCTTTCGCCGCAGTGCTAATCGTTGCAGCGTACATCTTTTCCGTATCGTCGTGGTTCAATGAGGCGAGAAACATCCCTCCACAGATTACACAGATTACGCCTGCATTCACAGGTCTCGAGTCGAACGACTCGTCTCCCCATAAAACGACACGATCGCATCCTCGGCGCAAAAAGCGATTACAACGCGAGCCGGTGACTGAACCCGCAATCACCGAAGCCGCAATGCTCTGGAGCTGGCAGTCGCCAACCAGCATACTCATGCAATCAACTACAACGCTGGTTTGGAACACGCTGCCGCAACTTAATCAATCTGCCGAAGAACTAAAACAGTTTCTGCCAAAGGATCACGAAGTGAAGGAGTCGAATCAATGAAAGCCATTATCGCCATCACCTTTGCCACCCTGCTGATCGTTACCGTCGCGATCGCGCAACAACCCCCGCAACAGCCGATGCACCCGCATCCGCCCGGTATCCCCGGGGACATGAATGGCCCGCAGGCGCCCCACCCGCCGCCAGCGCCGGATCCGCTCGCTCACCTCATGTTTCCGCCCGACATGATCCTGGAACACGCGCGCTTGCTCAATCTCACTGAAGAGCAAAAAACGTTCATGCGCAGTGAGGTTCAGAAGGCGACCGTTACGTTTCAGGATTTGCAATGGAAGCTTCAGGATGAAACCGAAGCCCTGCACGAGACGATGAAGTCGAGTTCGGTAAACGAGCAACAAGCGCTCGCGCAACTCGATAAAGTTCTCGACATAGAGCGCCAGATCAAACGGCTGCACATCGGATTGGCAGTGCGGTTAAAGAACCGGCTGACTCCGGAACAACAAGAGCAACTGCAGAAGATGCGCCTGGACGACGTGAGACCGAACGGTCCCGGTGACATGAGAATGAACAGGCCGGACGGCAATCCCGGTGGCGATCAGATTCCGCCGCCGATTCAGTAACGCGAGTAAGGCTTGCACAAGAACTCGTGCGTTCGCTCGTCTCTGTCCTAAGTCTCTGTGCCTCTGTGTCTCTGTGGTTAACTAACTCACACGATTGATTCACCACAGAAGCACAGAGACACAGAGGTTGCCCAGAGAAAATCAATTAGCAGGAACTTCTTGTGCAAAGCCACGCCAGTGATTAGCTATTGGAGGATTGCAATCGCTTCCGCCCGAGATTATTGCGATAGCTTTCCTCCAAATACTCCGCGCCGTCGGCCGTGAGCGACATGCGGGCGTCGTCGGTGTTAATCAACTTCTTCTGGGTGAGAAACCAGATCGTGAACTCCAGGTGTTCACGCGGCCGGCCGATCATCTTTTCCAACTCCAGCAAAAAGATCCCCGGATTCTGCGGTTCGAGCCGCCGCTTGGTGTAGAGCGCTTCCAGCACCGTCAGCCGTACGAGCTGCTCCAACTCGAAATTGTTCTCCGACTCCGGCCCCGCTTGTATCAGCCGCCATCGATCTTTCTGTTGCCGCTGGTGCGTCGCGTCATACTGGGCGCGTTTCTCGGCGTTTGAAAGCACCTGGTAAGCCTCGGTGATCTCGCGGAAGCGTGCCTCATTGCCCGTCTCGCGATTGTCCGGGTGATAACGTTGCGCAAAGATTCTGTAGACGCGATTGATAGTCTCGGTTTCGGCGCTGTCACTTACCTGAAGCACTTCGTAATAGTCGACATATCCATTGTTGGACATCCGGCTTCACCTCTCTTCCAAGTTGGGGGCGTGAGATCGGGCCGTTTCGGAAGCCCGGCGGAATTCCTGCCTACATCATATGCAGCCGGCGGCCTCGGCGTCGACGTTTTTCTTTGCCGGGCTAAGTTGCCTGATTCCGGCCTTTACCTGAAACCTCTCTTACCGCCGAGCCGTATCCAAACTTCAACAATAATTGGCTACAGAAAGAGGTTCCTATGGCTTCACCCGTTCCAGTCCGTAATTTGTATTCTGCGCTTGCCAGCCGGTGCTTTGTAGTTGTTCTAGCCGCGCTGATGTTGGTGGCACTCGCTCCGCTCGTTCGCGCCCAGGCGCCGCCACTAATCGATCGCGAACTTTTCTTCGGGGATCCCGAGATCTCCGGCGCGCAGATTTCGCCTGACGGCGCTTATATCGCTTTCATCAAGCCGTTCAAGGGCACACGCAACATTTGGGTGAAGCGCACGGCCGAACCCTTCAGCGCCGCCAAACCGATCACTGCCGACACCGCGCGGCCGGTTCGTTCTTACTTCTGGTCGCGCGACGGCAAGTACGTTCTGTTCGCGCAGGATAAAGGCGGCGACGAGAATTTCAACGTCTACGCCGTCAATCCCGCGGACAGCCCGAGTGCCGGACAGGACGTTCCGGCAGCGCGCAACCTGACTGACATCAAGGGCGTGCGAGTACAGATCTTTTCCATCCCGCGCAGCGATCCTGACGCAATCTACGTCGGCCTGAACGATCGCGACGCCGCCTGGCACGACCTCTACAAAGTAAAGATCTCGACCGGCGAGCGTACGCTCGTGCGCAAGAACACCGAACGGATCACGGCCTGGGTTTTCGATCTGAAGGATCAACTCCGTCTCGCAACGCGTTCGGCAGAAAATGGCGACACTGAAGTGCTGCGCGTAGATCCAAACGGATTCAGCAAGGTCTATTCCTGCAATGTGTTTGAAAGCTGCGGCCCGGTTCGTTATCACAAAGACGGGCAGCGCACTTACTTCCTGACCAACAAAGGCGTCGATCTGCTTCGGCTCGAGTTGTTCAATCCGGCCACCGGCAAGGAAGAGCTGGTTGAATCGGATCCGCTGAACCGCGTCGATTTCGGCGACTCTTCGTTCTCCGAGGTTACTGACGACTTGATCTCCACGAGCTATACGGACGAGCGAGAGCGAATCTATTGGAAAGACAAAAACTTCGAAGCCGATTACAAGTTGCTGCAGAAAAAGCTGCCCGGCAAAGAAATCAATTTCAGTGGACTTACCAAAGACGAAAAACTCGTACTCGTTGCTGCCTACAGCGACAACGATCCCGGCGCAACCTATCTCTTCGATCGCACGACGAAGAAACTGACGCTGCAATATCAGATACGCGAGAAGTTGAATCGCGATTATCTCGCGTCGATGAAGCCGGTGAAGTATCCGTCTTCCGACGGCCTGGAGATTCCCGCGTATCTCACGTTGCCGAAAGGCGTTCCGGCAAAGAATCTGCCGGTGATCCTGCTTCCGCACGGTGGACCATGGGGTCGCGATAACTGGGGCTACGACGCGTTCGCACAGTTTCTCGCAAACCGCGGTTACGCCGTGTTGCAACCAAACTTCCGCGCCTCAACCGGCTACGGCAAGAAGTTTCTCGACGCGGGCAATAAAGAGTGGGGCCAGAAGATGCAGGACGACGTGACCTGGGGCGCGAAGTATTTGATCGCGCAGGGCATCGCCGATCCGAAACGCGTCGGCATCATGGGCGGCTCTTACGGTGGTTATGCGACGCTCGCCGGCGTGACGTTCACGCCCGATCTTTACGCGGCGGCGGTTTCCATCGTTGGCCCATCAAACCTGATCACACTGCTTGAGTCGGTCCCGCCCTACTGGGAACAGATCAGGAAAGTGTTCTACGAAAGAATGGGCGATCCGAACACTCCCGAGGGCAAAGCGCAACTCGAACGCCAGTCGCCACTCAA
>Ga0247688_1000216_pt1 | contig 22107 bp, 19 predicted proteins | sample CNK29_metaG_FD_182718 | JGI IMG/M metagenome (GOLD analysis project Ga0247688, IMG submission 182718) | Soil microbial communities from Purdue University Martell Research Forest, Indiana, United States - CNK29 | ecosystem: Environmental > Terrestrial > Soil > Temperate forest > Bulk soil... | reverse complement strand
GTAAGCAGCGACGTCTTGAACGCTAACTTTGAACCGGCGCGCACTCCGTTCGATTGGTTGAGCCGGGATACCCGAGTCGTTGACGCGTTCATGAACGACCCGCTTTGCTTTGCGGAACTTCAGCCCCAGGCGTTCGCGTCGTTCCTTGGAGCGGCGTCGGAACTTTCCGATCCGCTACGGCTTCGGGACATTCGCGACGACTTGCCGATCTACCTGTTTTCCGGAAGCGAAGATCCTGTCGGACAGCAGCTCGAAGGACTTGCGCTTCTGATCCACCGCTATCAAAAAGCCGGCCTATATGACATCTCGCGTGATTTCTACCTCGGCGGGCGACACGAAATGCTCAATGAGATTAACCGCGAGGAAGTGAGAGAGCGATTACTTGCTTGGATCTCGTCCATTTTGGAAGGCTCAGCATATGGACCAAGGGCCTCGACCGCTGCATAGGTGTTTTTAGCAATCACATGATTTAAGGAGACGCAATGACAACTGACAACATTTTTTCCGGATTGAAAGTAGTGGATCTGGCGAGCTTCATCGCTGGTCCAAGCGCTGCTGTGATCCTGTCCGACTTTGGCGCCGAGGTCATCAAAGTGGAGCCGCCTTCCGGCGACATGTGGAGAATTGGTAACAAGATACCGCCGCAGCCGCAGGCAAAGGATCCCTATCAATGGCACTTGGCCAATCGCAACAAGCGCGGCATAGCGCTCGATCTGAAGTCGCCGAGCGCACTGCAAGTGCTCGAGAAGCTCGTCAAATGGGCCGACGTGCTCATCGTCAACACACCGCATCGCGCGCGCAAAAAACTGAAGCTCGAATACGAGGACGTTGCACAGTGGAACCCGCGTTTGATTTATGCGGACGTGACAGGATTCGGCGAAAAGGGGCCTGATGCCGAGCTGCCGGGTTTCGATATCACTTCCTACTGGGCACGCAGCGGCTTGCTGTCGATGACGCGCGATGCCGGCGCACCGCCCACCTGGCCGGTCGCCGCTAGTGGGGATAATGCGACCGCCGTCGGTCTCTATTCCGCGATCGTGACAGCGCTCTATCGCCGCGAACGCACCGGCAAAGGGTCGTACGTTACAACTTCGCTACTCGCCGAGGGTATTTGGTCCGCAAGCGTTTCGATCCAGGCGGCGCTGAGCGGAGCGAAGTTTTACGGACTGCACGATCGCAAGAATCCCGCAAACGCGGCGCTGAACGTGTATCAGGCCGGCGATGGCACCTGGTTTGTGCTCCTGGTCACGCCTGACAAATTGGAAGCGGTCGCGAAAGCTATCGGCCGCGCCGATCTATTAAACGATCCGCGCTTCGCTCCAGCGAACCTGGTCCCGAACATGCCGCAGTTGACGGCCATTCTCGACGAAGTATTCGGCTCGCAGCCGATGTCGCATTGGTACGAGGTCTTCAATGGCGTCCACGTCACGTTCGGAGCTGTGCGCGATCCGCAGGAAGTCATAAACGATCCACAGTTGCGTGCGAATGACATCGTCGTTCCGCTTGAAGGAGCCGGCGAGAAGCTGACGTCGACAATCAGCAGTCCGATTCAAGTGCACGGCGTCAACAAGGTAACTGCAAAACGCGCTCCGGAACTTGGCGAGCACAATGAAGAGATTCTCCAGGAGTTAGGCTTCGACGCGAAACAGATCGACGGCTTCCTCGCGAGCAGCGTGGTAACAACGCATCGTGAAGCGGTGAGCAAGTGAGGTAGGCGATGAGTGAAATTTTGACCGAACGTTCTGGCAGCATCTTGCGGATTACATTGAATCGACCCACTAAGAAGAACGCGATGACTTCGAGCATGTACATGACAATGGCGCAGATCCTCAATGACGCAGCTTACGAGGATGATGTACATGTCGTGCTGTGGGATGGCGCCGGAGACTCATTCTCCGCCGGCAATGATTTGGAGGACTTTCTGAAACACCCGCCGGGCTCAGGCGAGAGTCCGCAAGCTCAACTCGCCGATGCGGTGTTGAACTTCGACAAGCCGCTGATCGCCGTGGTGAAGGGTGTCGCTATCGGAGGCGGAACTACTCTGCTGACACATTGCGACTTCGTCTTCGCGGGCGAGAGTGCGAAGTTTCAATTGCCCTTCGTCAATCTTGGCCTGGTCCCGGAATTCGGATCTTCCTGGTCCTTGCCGGCACGCAGCGGATACCTTCGTGCTGCCGAGTTGATTTTGTTGGGCCAGCCTTTTGACGCAAAGGTCGCGGCTGAAATTGGATTGGTTACACGTATTGTGCCCGACGAAAAACTGCTGGCCACCGCGACCGAAACAGCAGAGAAGCTGGCTGCGAAACCTCCTGCTGCTCTGCAAGCTTGCAAGAGACTGATGAAGCGTTCTCAACGCGAGCAAATCGCGCAGGCGATAAAAGTGGAGAATGAAGAGTTCGCGTCGCGAGTGCGCTCGGCTGAGGCAAAAGAAGCGTTCACAGCGTTTCTTGAAAAGCGTGCGCCCGATTTCAAGAGAACACAGAAGGCTGCGCCAGTAAGTTAGCCTTTTCCAAAAGACACTTGAACGATCATGAAGAGAGCCACACAAGTAGAGACGCTTCGCAGAGTCGTCTCCACCAGAATGCCAACTCGGTGGGGAACGTTTCAGACGCTTGGGTTCGAGCGCAAGTTGTCGAACGGCAGCGCGCGGGTGGAAACCGCGCTCGCGATTGTAATGGGCGATGTGACACAAGGCACTCCGCTGCTCCGCATCCACTCGCAGTGTTTTACCAGCGAAGTGCTTGGGTCATTACGCTGCGACTGCAGAGAACAACTGGAGATCGCCATGCGCACCATTGCTGCAGAAGGTCGCGGTCTCGTGATCTATGAACATCAGGAAGGCCGCGGTATCGGATTGATGGCGAAGCTGCGGGCTTACGCGCTTCAAGATAAAGGCTTCGATACAGTCGAGGCGAATCATGTGCTCGGATTTGCCTCCGATTATAGAGACTTCACTCTGCCGGCCGCGATCTTGCGTGATCTTGGTATTAGCAGTGTCCGACTTCTTTCACATAATCCCCGAAAGGCTCGCGTCTTGTCTGATGCCGGTATCGAGGTTGTCGCCCAGATTCCCTGCGAGGCTGTGCCAAACGAACACTCCCTGGGTTACCTGAGAACAAAGAAAGAAAAGTTGGGCCACGCTCTGACGCTTGGACAAGCAGAAATCATAGGTCAATCCCCCTTTGCGACCATTGAAGATGCAATTCGTGAGCTTCGAGGGGGACGAATGATCGTCGTGGTGGACGATGAAGATCGCGAGAACGAAGGTGATCTTACGATGGCTGCGGAGATGATCACCCCGGAAGCAATCAACTTCATGGCAATGCACGGACGAGGTTTGATCTGCCTCGCTATGACGGAGGAGAGACTCAAGGAGTTGAGCCTTGGACCAATGACCTCCGTTAACACTTCGTTGGGCGGTACAGCGTTCACGTGCTCGATAGATCTAAAAGGACAAGGAGTGACCACGGGAATTTCCGCCTACGATCGGGCACAAACAATCAGGGCTGCCGTTGATCCATCGAACCACGCAACAGACTTCGCTCGGCCCGGACACATCTTTCCGCTTTGCGCTCGCGACGGTGGCGTTCTCGAGCGCAGAGGTCAGACAGAGGCGGCGGTTGATCTCTCAAGGATTGCGGGATTAACGCCGGCGGGAGTGATCTGCGAGATCGTCAATGACGATGGCACGATGGCCCGCGTGCCCGACCTGATCCGATTCTGCAAGAAGCACAACCTCATAATGATTACAGTCGATGAGCTGGCACGCTATCGATTGGAGACAGATTACGAAGAATCGCTTGGAGCAATATTCGAACTCTTCCCCGCTTCGTTCAAGAAACTTACTCCTGAGCTGAATACTTTTCCTCGCAGCCCGATCGCAACCTCAATGAACGCGGAGTACGCAGGATGATTCATGCAAACTCCCTGGGACGGGCCTATCGCTATTATCCAGACTGGACCGCCCTTGTGTCTGAGACGAGGCGCTCGACTTTTCGTGAGCTTCACGATCGCGTAGGGGAAATTGCCGCAGCGCTAAAGAAACATGGCTTCAAAGCCGGCGATCGGTTAGCGATACTCCTCCCGAATGAACTTGAGTTTATCGAACTTGTGTATGCGTGTGCCTGGCTCGGAATGATCGTGGTCCCACTGAACACGCGGCTCTCGGAAAAAGAGATCGATCAGGTGCTGGTTGACGCAACTCCCCATGGATTGATTCGGCATTCGTCGCTTGCCGTGCCCACGGTTCAGCTTCCGTGGCAACTGGTGCTTGATGAGGAACCTCTGGAATCTCCGAGTGGTTCTTATCCTGACACTGTCTACGATCCGGATGCAGTATTCGCTCTGATCTATACCAGCGGCACAACTGGCCTGCCGAAAGGTGTGGTGCTGACTCACGCCAACATCCTGGCGAATGTGGACCACGTCAACTACTGGATGCGCTATCGGGAGGGTGGTGTGTACCTTCACGCAGCGCCGATATTTCACATTGCGGACTTTCCCTTCATGTTCGCATCCCCGGCTTTTGGCACTTGTCAAACCACGATTCCGAAGTTCAGTCCGCAAACCTTTTGTCAGGCGGTCGAGCGCGAACGCGTCACCCATACGGTATTGGTGCCGACGATGATCAATATGCTGGCTCAATTCGAGGAACTGAAGAACTATGATCTCACGAGCCTTGAACGGCTGGGCTATGGCGGATCCCCGATTGCGCCCGAACTCATTCATCGGACCAGAGAAGTGCTGCCGAATGTGGCGTTGACCCAGGTGTATGGTCTAAGTGAGACGGGCTTTCTTACCGGGTTGCAGGATCACGAACATACGGAGACTAGATTGACGTCTTGCGGCCGCGCGTGTCCTGGCGTCGACGTCCGCGTTGTCGACGACGCGGGGAAAGAAGTTGGAGTTGGACAGACAGGCGAACTGGTTGCTCGCGGCGCAAACGTCATGCGTGGCTATTGGGACAATCGTAATGAAACCAGCCTCGCCTTCCGCGATGGAATGTTTCGTACCGGCGACATCGGCTATCAGGATGCCGAAGGTTACTTCTATTTGCTGGATCGTCTGAAAGACATGATTGTTACCGGCGGTGAAAATGTTTACTCAGGCGAAGTCGAAGCAGTTATCTACCAGCACCCGGCGGTTCGGGAAGTGGCGGTCTTCGGAATACCTGATCCAAAGTGGGGAGAGATCGTGGTGGCTTCTGTAGTACTTAAGCCTGGTGCAACTCTCACCGCCGATGAACTGATCTCGTTTTGCCGATTATCTCTCGCTAATTACAAAGTTCCGCGTCAGGTTGAATTCTCTACAACCGACTTGCCGAAGAATGGCTCCGGTAAGATCCTGAAGAAGAACCTGCGCGAGCGTTTTTGGACCGATCGCGAACGAGCGGTAAGTTAGGTTTAAGAAGAGTCATGAGCACTGTGGTTGTGAATCATCAGCGATTATGGCGCCGCAAAATGTTCGGTTGGGTATCCGGCCGGCTACCCGTCGTCGTAGCCTGCGCGACCTTTTTCTTGATTATTGCCGGTGCCCTCGTGACGAGTCACGACGCGGGATTGGCAACGTCTGATTGGCCACTTTCAAACGGACAGTTTTTTCCCCGCATGGTGGGAAATCTGTTTTGGGAACATGGCCACCGCATGGTTGCTACGACTGTGGGCCTGCTTACGATCGTGCTGACGATCTACCTTTTGCGGAAAGACAAAAGACGTTGGGTGCGACGGCTCGCCGTCTTTGCACTTTTTGCAGTGATCGCTCAAGGATTGCTGGGTGGACTTACCGTAAAGCTGATGCTGCCGCTGGCCGTCTCCGCCGCTCATGCGACACTCGCGCAACTGTTTTTTTGCACCGTAGTCGGTCTTGCCGTCGTCACGTCGCCGAGTTGGGAGCGACGTCTGGCAACAATAGATGAGCAGGGAATTGTGCCCGCCAGATATCTTTGTCTGGCTGCTGCCGCGACGGTCTTTTTGCAGTTGATCATCGGCGCGACGCTACGGCATTCGGCCACCTGGGACAGACAGCTGCCAACTGAGCTGCTATTGGCACATGCCGGTGGCGCTCTCGCGGTGACATTGATGCTTGCTATCACGGCGGTCACTATTCTTCGGCGTCATCCGAATCAGATCTTTCTTACACGGCCGGCTGCAATCGCTCTGGCGCTTCTTGGTATTCAACTGCTTCTGGGCCTGGGTGCGTACGTAACAAGACAGGCGTCGCCTAACGATCCGCAGCCGCTGAATCCGATGGTGGCAATCACGGTCGCGCATGTCGCCTGCGGCGCGCTGGTATTTGCGACAACCATAATTCTGACGCTGCGATCGTTTAAGTGCTTGCGCTCGACTAGTGCATTCGAATTTGCTGGTGGATTCTAAAGTGAAAGTTGTGACCAGGAATGTGGCGGTAAATGACGAGCGAGCTCTCGATCTGTATTTTTTGGATCTGGCTCTTGCACTCGCGGCCAGGGGAGAAGGTCAGGTAAAGCCGAACCCTCTCGCAGGTGCTGTCATTGTGAAAGATGGCATCATCGTTGGCCAGGGCTTTCACCGCTATGAAGGAATCAAGCACGCGGAAGTGTTGGCGCTCGAAGATGCTGGGAGTCTCGCGATAGGCGCAACTGTCTACACCAATTTGGAACCCTGCTGTCACCGAGGAGCCGGCAAGCGAACTGCTCCATGCACCGACGCGTTGATCAAAGCTCAAGTGAAAAGAGTCGTGTGCTGCATCACAGATCCGAACCCTCGAGTTAACGGGCGCGGTGTGGCTACTCTTCGTGAAGCGGGTATCGCCGTGACAGTTGGCCCAAGAACTTCTGCCGCGCGAATACTGAATGCAGAATATTTAAGATCAGTCATTACCTCGAACGCTTCTGCAAACTCATCGTTAATGCAACTGCTTTTTTGATTAAGCTCCTAGCGTTGCCTCAGAGCCGAGCTGCTCACGGTTGCTGTGACATCGAGAGGAGCAGCGCCGGGGAACCAAACCGTCTCGTGAAAACGAGACTTGGGGCGAATCGTGAATCTACGTAGGACACTTCTTGGTCCAAGCCCGTCAGCTAACCCCGCAGGCTAAAAGAAGGGCACGGATGGGCCTTTTTGGTCTCGAATCAGGAGAGGCGCTGGCCCAAGCCGATGTCGGCGTCGCTATGAACACCGGCACGCAGGCGGCAAGGAGGCCGGCAACATGGTCGATCTCGATTCCAATCCGACAAAACTGATCGAGATTGTCGAGATCGGCAAGCAGTTGCTCATGACTCGCGGCGCGCTCACCACATTTTCGATTGCCAATGATGTGGCGAAGTATTTTGCCATTATTCCGGCCATGTTTGCGGCTGCATTTCCGGTCCTTAATGCGCTGAACATCATGGGCTTGCGTACGCCGCAATCTGCAATTCTTTCCGCTGTGATCTTCAATGCTCTGGTAATTATCGCGCTCATACCGCTCGCGCTTAGAGGCGTGAAGTATAGGCCCATGAGCGCGTCGTCGTTGTCGCGGTTGTGGAACCTCACGGACGCGAGGATACGAGGGCGATGATCGGCGATTTGGAACGCGTGCCGCTGCGCCGAATCAAGTATCGAGGCATCACACTCGAAGAGATGGACCTGGCGGGAGTTCTCGCCAGACATCCGGCCATCGCTATCGTCGATGAACTTGCTCATACAAACGTTCCGGGCGCGAAAAATCCCAAACGTTACGAGGACGTGCTCGACTTATTAAATGCCGGCATCTCAGTAATAACTGCCGTCGCTGGCAGATGAGGTTGTCAATGTTGAGGTCTCTGTAGATACACTGCAACATTCAGCATCTCGAATCACTCAATGATGTAATGAAGCGCACCAAAGCACACAGCTATCGCGAAAAGGAAGGATTGGAGCAGCAGTCGGAACAGAAGTTAGGGAAACAGGAGTCAGAATGAGGAGACCCATCAAGGTTCTGTGCTGAAGTCTGATTGCTGGCTGTGGGTTCATCTCACCAAGTCTCAGCACACGCTTCTTATGAAACTGAGTAAGGGATGATAAAGATCCGCAATCCCAATCAACTCCAAGCAAGACAAGTGCTTTTCTAGCTTATATCTTTGTACCCAAATCGATAGCAGTCGAAAGGAAAACACATGGCAATGAAAGTTGCGGATCTTTTGGTCGAGGTTCTGGCCGAAGCAGGAGTTCGGAGGATCTACGGCGTCGTCGGCGATTCGCTCAACGGCATCACGGATTCAATTCGAGCGAGGCAGGACCTCGACTGGATTCATGTGAGACACGAAGAGACGGCAGCTTTCGCCGCCGGAGCCGAAGCTCACCTCACAGGAAAATTGGCGGTTTGCGCTGGAAGTTGCGGACCGGGCAATTTGCACTTAATCAACGGGCTTTACGATTGCCAACGCAACCGCGTACCCGTCCTCGCAATTGCAGCCCAAATCCCCAGTCCTGAAATTGGTAGTGCATATTTTCAGGAGACTCATCCTGAGCATCTCTTCGCACAGTGTAGCCATTACACTGAACTCGTATCGCATCCTGAACAGATGCCGCGCGTACTCGAGATTGCGATGCAGACGGCGATCTCGCGGCGCGGAGTTGCAGTAATCGCACTACCCGGCGATGTCGCCTTGCAAACTGCAGTCGAAGATAAACCGCGTCTGCATTTCTCCCCGCCACAGCCAAGCGTCTGTCCCTCCCAAGACGAAATCAACACACTCGCAGACCTGCTCAATCAATCCAAAAGAACCACGATCCTTGGTGGTGCAGGTTGCGCCGGAGCCCACGCTGAGCTGATTGAACTCGCGGGAAAACTACAAGCGCCCATTGTCCACGCGCTACGCGGCAAAGAGTTTATCGAGTACGAGAATCCATTTGATGTGGGTATGACAGGGTTACTCGGATTTTCTTCCGGCTATCACGCCATGATGAACTGCGACGTGTTGCTGATGATCGGAACGGACTTTCCCTACCGGCAATTCTTTCCCAGGGACGCGACCATCGTGCAAATCGATCTTCGTGGTGAACAACTCGGACGCCGGTCCAAGGTTGACTATGGTTTTATTGGAGACACAAAGACAACGCTGCGTTCTCTTTTACCAAAGCTGGAGCAAAACCAGAACGACGAACACTTGAGTCGGTCACTCGAACACTACCGCAAGGCACGCAAAGGCCTCGACGAACTGGCGGTTGGCCACCCCGGCAAGAAGCCGATCCATCCACAATTTGTTACGCGCGTCGTCGATCAACTTGCGTCCGAAGATGCAGTATTCACGTGTGATGTAGGAACGCCAACCATCTGGGCCGCGCGGTATCTCACGATGAATGGCAAACGACGATTACTCGGCTCCTTCAATCATGGTTCGATGGCCAACGCACTGCCGCAGGCCATCGGCGCGCAAGTCACCTATCCAGGACGTCAGATCATTTCGCTGTCTGGCGACGGTGGACTGGCGATGGGTCTGGGAGACTTGCTCACCCTTAAACAACACGAATTGCCTGTGAAGGTGATCGTCTATCGAAATGATTCGCTGGCATTTGTCGAACTGGAGATGAAAGCGTCCGGCTTCGTGGATTTTGGAACTGATCTGCATAACCCGGATTTTGCCGCGATGGCCGAAGGAGCTGGAGTTCTCGGATTGAGAGCGGAGACTCCGGAGCAGGTAGAACCAATGATCGCGCAAGCTCTCAAACATGACGGTCCTGCATTGGTCGAGGTTCTTGTATCTCGTCAGGAGCTCTCCATGCCACCGACGATTACTTTGGAACAAGCGAAAGGTTTCGGCTTGTTCATGGCGAAAGCAGTTCTGAGCGGACGAGGTGATGAGATAATCGATCTGGCGCGAGTCAATCTGTTTCGTTAGGAGTCCTTGGTGGGTGGTAAGGATGTTGCCACGGTTCTGAAGTTTTTGATCACACAAAATGGGGTTGTACAATGCCTGCATCGACATTTCGCAAGCTGAGCCATAATCTGGTTCATACAAGCCAGATTCAATCATGGGTGACTCCGCAGATAACACTCCGAGATATCCACCGCTGCGAGCAGCGTTACAAGCCGCCCTTAATCTGATTCCCGCGTTCGCCTGGTACTCTAATGCATCCGGCGGGCTCACTTTCCTGAATAAACGAGGTTCGGATTACCTGGGTCTCCCGAAAGACCATCATCTCCGGTTTGGGATCGATACCGGCGCAGAGTGGGATTCCCAAATCCCTTTGTTACATCCTGACGACCACCAAGAGGTACGTAGAGTCTGGTCAGCCTGTTTACGCGCCGGCCGCGCCTTCGAGGTGAGTCTTCGAGTTCGTAACGCTGAAGGAGGGTACCGCTGGCATCTCAGTCGGGCCGAACCCGTCCGCGCGAGCGATGGAACGCTACTCTATTGGATCGGCGTCAATCTCGACATTGAAGAACTGCGCGCCAGTGAGAGTAAATATCGCCACTTGGTAGATACAACTCCCGCGTTTGTTCACACTGTTTTGCCTAATGGTGAGGTCGACTTCTACAACCGCAGGTGGCTGGAATATGTCGGCCTTCCTCTAACAGATATAGTGGAGTGGGGTTGGACCATGAGCAGCATGATCCATCCTGAAGATGTAGAAACGATTTTGCCCAAATGGCGCGCGGCGCTTGAAGCCGGAGAGCCTTTCATCGGCGAGTCGCGAGTGCGGCGGGCTGACGGCGAGTATCGCTGGTTCCTTCATCGTGAAGAACCACTGCGTAACGAAGCGGGAGAGATCGTCAAGTGGTATGGGTCGAGTATAGAAATCGAAGAGCGCAAAGTTGCGGAAGAACAAATCCGCGAACAAGAAATAGAACTTCGGCAGATTTTGGATCTGACGCCGCAGCACATCGGCGTATTTGCTCCTGATGGAAGCCGACTCTACGCCAATCACACATTGCTCGAATATTTCGGCATCACTCTGGAGCAATGGCGCGAGCCAAGTAGAGTGCACTATTCACTCGCTCACCCGGACGATCGAGAACACTTCCTTGCTGAAAGAAACAAGCGATTTCTTGAGGGGAAGCCCCATGAATTCGAAGCTCGACTGCTGAGGCACGACGGCGAGTTTCGGTGGTTTTTGTTCCGCCTAACTCCGCTCAAAGATGAAGGTGGACACATAACACGATGGTACGGCACAGGCACAGATATCCAGGATCGCAAACGGGCTGAAGAAGAAATACGAAAAGAGAACATTGCCCTCCGTGAAGAGATAATTAAAGCATCGATGTTTGAGGAGATCGTCGGCAACTCGCCTGCTTTGCAACAGGTGCTCGTGCGAGTAACAAAGGTGGCCCCAACAGACTCTACTGTACTAATCACCGGCGAGACAGGCACAGGCAAAGAGCTGATTGCGCGCGCTATTCACAAGGCATCAAAGCGCTCCGAGCGCGCATTCGTGAGCGTGAATTGCGCGGCAATTCCCACGTCACTAATTCCTTCGGAACTATTCGGTCATGAAAAAGGTGCGTTCACAGGTGCAACCGGGCGCCGGCTTGGCCGTTTTGAATTGGCTGAAGGAGGAACGATTTTTCTGGACGAGGTTGGTGAGCTCCCTGCTGAGACTCAGGTCGCGCTGCTGCGCGTGCTTCAGGAACGCGAATTTGAGCGCGTCGGCGGAAACAGGTCGATCAAGACAAATGTGAGAGTGATAGTCGCGACTAACCGTGACTTGGAGGCTGCCATAGCTGCCGGCACCTTCCGCGAGGATCTTTTCTACCGCCTCAACGTTTTCCCCATTGAGATTCCTCCGTTGCGAGAGCGGAGAGAAGACATTCCCATCCTGGTGCGATACTTCATCGATCGCTATGCCAGAAAAGCAGGAAGGAATATCGGGAGAGTAAACAAAGAAACCCTCGATCTGTTTCAGCTGTACCCGTGGCCGGGTAACATTCGCGAACTGCAGAACGTTATTGAGCGCTCGATCATCGTTTCAGAAAACGAAACTTTCTCGGTCGACGAGAGCTGGCTGTCGCGGCAACCCATGCCGAAGTCGAATCAGTTTGAGCTTCGGGAAAGGCTTAACGCTGAAGAGAGGGAAGCAATTGAGGCAGCCCTAACCGAATCCCGCGGGCGAGTCTTTGGCCCGACGGGCGCAGCTGCCAAACTGGGCATTGCCCGATCTACATTGGAGTCGAGAATCAGGAGTCTGAAAATCGACAAGAATCGTTTCAAGATCTCCAATCCCTCCTAGAAAGCTCCACCTTCAACAAATTATGTGAGTTTCGCCAATCGGCGAGATCTCGCCAGTCTGCCACGCTGCCGTGTCTCTATTTTCAATAACTTACGCATGGCAGCTTACTTGCCACGCATAGGAACCGTCAGGTTGACGTCCAGCGGAATTGATCCCGATGGCGAAAGCGCTGACTATCGGTGTGACTGCGTGGTCACCGCTGGCTGGTGATGTGCTGACGGGCAAGTACCACGGCCTGGCGTCGTCCGAACAGAACGTTGACTGGTGTTACTTTGAGGAGAAACAATGAAAAAGCGCAAACTTGGAAACAGTAATTTGGAAGTCTCGTCCGTCGGGCTCGGCTGCATGGGAATGAGCGTTAGCTATGGTCCGCCTGCAGACAAGCAGAAGATGATCTCACTGATTCGTACGGCAGTCGAACGCGGCATCACGTTATTCGATACCGCTGAAGGGTATGGACCGTTCACGAACGAAGAACTCCTGGGCGAGGCACTCGCACCCGTGCGCGATCAGGTGGTGATCGCGACCAAGTTCGGGTTTAGGTTCGAAGGTGACAAGCAGAGCGCCACGGATAGCCGGCCGGCGCACATCAAGGAAGTCGCCGAAGCATCGCTCAAGCGACTTAAGACCGACCGCATCGATCTGTTCTATCAACATAGGGTTGACCCGGACGTGCCGATCGAAGACGTGGCGGGAGCGGTGAAGGAATTGATTGAGGAAGGCAAGGTCAAGCACTTCGGCCTTTCTGAAGCAGGAGTGCAAACGATCCGCCGCGCACACGCCGTTCAACCCGTAACGGCACTCCAGAGCGAATACTCACTATGGTGGAGAGAACCTGAAGCGGAAGTGTTACCGACCGTCGAGGAACTCGGGATCGGGTTCGTTCCATTTAGCCCTCTTGGTAGAGGCTTCCTCACAGGAAAGATCGACGAGAACACTACATTCGACAGTTCCGACTTCCGCAACAGTGTCCCCCGCTTCACCCTGGAGGCTCGTAAAGCGAATCAGGCTTTGGTTGATTTGCTGAGCAGGGTCGCAGAGCGGAAGAAGGCGACACCGGCTCAAATCGCGCTTGCCTGGCTGCTTGCCCAGCAGCCGTGGATTGTGCCGATTCCAGGTACCACGAAGGCGCAACGTCTGGAGGAGAACATCGGCGCGGCTGGCGTCGAACTTATGTCGGACGACCTTCGTGAAATCGATGACGCCGCTTCGACGATTACAGTGCAGGGAGCGCGATACCCTGAAAGCATGCAACGAATGACTGGTCGCTGAGGCATGACCCATCGACGCGGGCCAGATCGATTTCTTCAGTGGCTGACGAAATTCGCGCCTTGAAAATTAATAACCACCGATTCAAGTAATTTGACGGTTCGCTTGGAAATCAAACAATGTATGAACTGATTATTATTGGGGCTGGGCCGGCCGGAATTAGCATGGCGGCTGAGGCTCGCAGCGTGAGTCTACCATCCGAGCAGATTCTAGTGCTGGAAAAGGGACCCACGCACTCTTGGGCCATTCGAAAGTTCTATCCAGCCAAGAAGACTGTGCTGGCAAACTATAAGGGGATCGAAGCAGTCTGCAAAGGTGTATTGTGCATCTCTGACATGTCGAAGGATGAGACACTGACTTACATCGACCGCGCAATCGAGCAGTATCAAATTGGGGTTCATTACAATGAAGCGGTTAATGCCATTGAGTCACTGCCGGGAATAGGATTCGTGGTTGAAACGTCCCAGGCTCGTTATGAAACGCGCCGATGCGTGATAGCAATTGGGATATTAGACAAGCCCAACAAACCTGATTACCGGATCCCCTCTGCCTTGGGCAAGCGGATTCATTACGATATCAACTCCGCTGAGTTATTGAACCAGGATTGCTTGGTTGTCGGCGGCGGCGATACCGCCAGCGAGTACTGTCAGTACCTTGTCGAACGTGGTAACCGCGTAACCCTCTCATACAGGCGCACTGAGTTCTCACGACTCAATTCGATTAATTACCAGAGCTTGATGGCGTTGGAACAGCGGGGGCGAGTTACCATCCTGCGCGGAAGCAATATCAAAGAGCTACAGGAGGAACGAGATTCTGGAACTCCTTCGGACCAGCAGAACACAAACAACCGAGTCGTAATTTTGTTTGAGGAGTCAGCCTTCCCACCACAAACTTTTGATCACATTATTTATGCTTTGGGCGGAACGACACCGACAAATTTTCTCAAGTTGGTGGGAATCGCTTTTGAGGGTGATGCTCCAGTAATCAAAGAGGGTTACGAGACGAGTGTGCCCGGTTTGTATCTGATTGGAGATTTAAGTGCCGGCCGGAAAGGTGGCTCGATCAATCTGGCATTCAATATGGCTCAAGAAGCGATGCGGAATATTTACACCCAATGCGAATGCGCATCTCGAAGAACGCATGCGCCCAGTTGAACTAATGGATAATGAAATGGCGGAAAACATCAGGCCAGCGTGAGGCAGTCCTTGCGACAGCTGGGTTTGCCGCTGCCTACCTAATTCACCTCAGCGAATTCTAAGCACGGCTCCTTCATAAACAATGGACAGTAAAGCACTGAGAGGCCCTCAGTGTTTGCTGGTCCATCTGTCGATTACTGCAGTCAACCTCTCGAAAACACGGCTGGACACCAGCAGTCAAAATACAGCAGTTTCGAATAGAAGATTGAAATCCACACGCGTAGCCGGTGACTACACTCCCGAAGTCAGATGAAGCGACGCTTCGTCGACACGCTTCGAAACAGAATTTGTAGTTGAAGTGGCGCGGTGCCTCTTCGCATTTGAGAATCCGTTAAGTCTGCAAAGGAAAAAACAAACATGTCATCAGCTTCACGTTACAAACTCAGCGAAAAAGGACTCCTGACTCCTGACAACTGTGTTGTCGCGTTGATTGACCATCAGCCGCAAATGCTGTTCGGAGTCAGCAACTTCGATCGACAGTCGATCATTAACAACACGGTGGCACTCGCGAAGGCGACCCAGGTATTCGATGTCCCGGTCGTGCTCACTACGGTAGAGACGAAAAGCTTCAGCGGGAATATCTGGCCCCAAATAAAGGCTGTCTTTCCAAACCAGGATCCGATCGAACGGTCCTCGATGAATTCCTGGGATGACAAGAACTTCGTCGCGGCGATCGAACGCACCGGGCGCAAGAAGATCGTCCTGGCCGGTCTCTGGACTGAAGTCTGCATCGCCTTTCCAACCGTGCAGGCGATACAAGACGGCTACGAAATCTATGTCGTTGAAGATGCCTGCGGGGACGTGAGCCAACTCAATCACGAGAATGCGATGAAGAGAGTGATCCAGGCCGGCGCCAAACCTGTGACCGTACTCTCCACGATGCTGGAGTGGCAACGTGATTGGGCTCACAAGGATACCTACGACGCAGTCATGGATATCGTGAAAACGCACATGGGAGCATATGGAATTGGTGTGGAGTACGCGTACACCATGGTCCATGGTCTACCAGCCTCAAAATTTGCCGAGTACGAAGTCCCTTTGCTCGTCGGGGCTCACTAAGACAAAAGCAGGCGGAGGGCTGGAATCTCCCGGCCCTCGTCGACGAAGAGTAGTTTGCTCAAGCAGAGGAATGGCAATTATGCACAAGAACGCATTTCGTCCAGATGACGCGGAAAACACATCAGCTCGTACGCCCGAGGAGATCTACGCTAGCCACGGGCAGGCCTTGGTCGCAGAGGACCTGGACCGGCTGGCCGCGAACTTCGCCGAAGACGCAGTGCAGATCAGCCCCGCGGGCGTTAGGCGGGGAAGGCATGGCATCCGCGAGGGCTTCATCCAGTTGTTCAAGGATCTTCCGCAGGCTAACTGGGAGATGAGGACGACTCTGTTCGGGGGCGACTTGCTCTTCCTCGAATGGTCGGCCACGTCCCGGACCAACCGGGCCGAGCACGGCGTCGACACCTTTGTCTTCCGCGACGGACTCATCCAGGCCCAGACCGTCCGTTACGCGCTGACCCCGAACGACCAATAACCGTTCGGTATGTCTTAGATGAAACAAGCTGCATTCATCACGACGATGGATCAGATGGTTTCCAAGTTGGCGACCGACTGGACCAGTCCGAACGGCAGAACCTTCAGGGGATTCTTGCATTCGACTACCGATAAGAAATAAGGAGATTTCAATGCCGGCCGACACGATATTGTACAACGCCAAAATTGCCACGAACGGAGTTCCGTCATTCGTCGAGGCTGTCGCCATTACCGACGGAAAGATCGTTGCGATCGGGAGTGACCGGGAGATCTTCAAGCTGCGTGATCCCATTACCAGCCTCATCAATGCGCAGGGCCATACGGTGATTCCTGGGCTTAACGATTCACACATGCATCCGATTAGGGCCGGACTCAGCTACAACATGGAACTGCGCTGGGACGGAGTGCCTTCGCTGGCCGACGCGTTACGCATGCTCAAGGAGCAGGCCGCTCGGACGCCGGCGCCACAATGGGTACGGGTGATCGGCGGCTGGACGGAATTTCAATTTGCAGAGCGGCGGATCCCAACCCTGGATGAAATCAATGCCGCGGCGCCCGACACGCCTGTCTTTGTACTTCACTTGTATGACAGTGCTCTGCTAAATGCGGCAGCCTTGCGTGCGGTCGGATATACAAAGAGCACTCCTAATCCGCCTGGGGGAGAAATCCAGCGCGACAGAAACGGAAACCCCACGGGACTGCTGATCGCAAAGCCGAACGCAAACATCCTTTATTCCACTCTGGCAAAAGGCCCAAAGCTGTCGCGCTCAGATCAGGCAAATTCAACGCGCCTCTTCATGCGTGAGCTAAATCGCTTTGGTCTCACGAGTGTTATTGACGCAGGTGGCGGCTTCCAAAATTATCCCGAGGACTATTCCGTTATTGAAGAGCTCCACCGCAGCGGCGATCTGACTCTCCGATTCGCCGCCAATCTATTTACCCAACATCCCAAAGAAGAGCTCGCCGACTTTCAAAACTGGACCACGATGACAAAGCCGGGCGCAGGGGACGACTTCTACCGGGTGAATGGCGCGGGCGAAATGCTTGTCTTTTCGGCTGCTGATTTCGAGGACTTTCTGCAAGTGCGTCCTGACATGCAGCCCGTGATGGAATCTGAACTTAAAGCCGTAATCCGGCACCTGGTCGCGAACCGTTGGCCGTTCCGTTTGCACGCAACTTACGACGAGACGATTACGCGCGCTTTGAACGTCTACGAGGAAGTCAACCGCGAGATCCCTTTTGATGGTCTCCACTGGTTCTTTGACCATTGTGAAACGATCTCCGATCGGAACATCGAGCGCGTAAAGGCGCTGGGTGGTGGGATCGCGGTCCAAAACCGGATGGCGTTTCAGGGCGAGTACTTCGTTGATCGCTATGGCCGTCGGCAGGCAGAACGAACCCCGCCGATCAGGCGCATGCTTGAGCTAGGCGTGCCTGTGGGCGCCGGCACAGACGCAACGCGCGTGTCGAGCTACAACCCGTTCGTCTCCCTTTACTGGCTCATCACCGGTAACACCGTTGGAGGTCTCAACCTGTACCCCGAAAACAATCGCCTCGATCGCGCGGAAGCGCTCCGGCTCTATACCGTCGGAAGTTCCTGGTTCTCGAGTGAGGAAGGGAAGAAGGGCTCGATTGCTCGGGGTCAACTGGCCGACCTTGCCGTACTCTCGGCTGATTACTTTTCTATTCCTGACGACGAGATCAAGGGACTCGAATCGGTGTTGACGATGGTCGGAGGCAAAGTCGTTTATGCGTCGGGAGCATTTTCGAAGCACGCGCCGCCGCCGCTTCCGGTCAGTCTTGACTGGTCGCCGATAAAGCATTACGGCGGCTATCAGCAACCGCAGGAATCGACCGTCGGCATAAGCGGCCGCGCCGCACGGTCAGCAATCGAGCCCAAGTCTTCACATAAGCATCGCTGGGTTTTAGGTGAAGCGGGTATGTGGAGTCTCGGGTGCGATTGTTTCGCATTCTGATATCGACTTATGAGTACGACATCGCAACTGCAATTAGGTACGTTGATTCGCAACAGCATGCTGGAGTTGATTCTCACGGCAGGATTGCTTTTCGGCGTCACAACTTTTGTGAGATTTGTCGTGGGCGCCTCGCCGATTTCTCGCGCGCTTCCGCAGATCCATGTCCAATTATTTCTGATTGGTGCGTTGGTCGCGGTGCTGCTGTCCTTATTAATCATTAGCCGTGCCGGTAAAGTCAGTGGCGGCCACATGAATCCCGCCATATCGCTTGCGATGTGGCGCTTCGGTGTCTTTCCCGCGGTTGGAATAGTCCCTTACATCACAGCGCAGTTGCTCGGGTCGATACTTGGCGTGCTTGCTGCCCGGACAGTTTGGGGTGAAATCGTCGCCCGGCCCCCGGTGTTGTATGCCGTGATTCAGCCAGCACCCGCTTGGTCGTCGGCGGAGTTGTTTGCGGCAGAACTCATCGGTATGGGGCTGATTGTTTTCCTGGTTGGTTACTTTCTTTCTAACCCGCGGCTGGCCCCCAAAGTTCCTTGGCTGGTTGGGATTCTGATCGGGCTTGGGATTGCATTGTTAGGTACTCAAAGCGGCGGCAGCTTGAATCCAGCGCGCCAATTTGGGCCTGCAATCGCTTCCGCCCACACAGCGAAACTTTGGGTGTTCTTAGTTGCTCCGATGGTGGGCGCCGAACTCGGAGCACAGTTGCTCCATCGTTTACGAAAACGACGACAAGTGCTCACGCATCGTCTGTGCGGGACTTATCCGGACGGAGCCCGACTAGACGATCCCCGAGGTGAGGCGCGCCCTCTGGCAAGGGCCGCGTAGTCTGTGAATTAGAAACGATCTTATTTTTGGTTCTGGTAGTGAAGGAGATTCCGATGCGATTTATACGAGCATTATCTTTTACGATTCTTTTGATCGTTGGCACGGTTCCCGTCGCCGTTGGTCAGCAGACAGCGACACCGGACGTAGCCGTTGGGCCGCAATACGACTCAACACACGTTTACGTCGCGCCAGACGACTTCGACCGCTTCGTTGCGAGCTTCTTAGCAACTTTCGGCGGTACTACAACCAAACAGGTTGTGGCAAATGTGACGCCAACTCCCAGCAGCACTCTCTCGCAATTAATACTGACGCCGGTGGGAACGATTTCCGTTTTCGGCTACAAGACACCGGTTCCATATCCGTTTGGCGTCGAGCGAACTGGATATCTGGTGAGTGACTTGAACGTAGCGGTGCGCGCCGCTCGAGTGACAGGCGCAGATGTTTTGGTTACTCCTTTCGATGATCCGATCGGAAAAGACGCGATAATCCAATGGCCGGGTGGCGTGTATACACAGCTCTATTGGCACACCACACCCCCATCGTACAAGCCGCTCGAAACAATTCCCGAGAATCGTGTGTACGTTTCGCCCGACATGGTGGACGCGTTCATTCGCAGCTTCCTCTCTTTTTCGAAGGGCGAGATTGTCTCTGACGATGATCGTGCACCGGGCATTGAGATTGGCCGGCCGCGAGATACATACCGGAGGGTTCGTATCTCATCGAATTTTGGAAAGCTAACAGTCTTCGCAACCGATGGTCAGCTTCCGTATCCGTATGGACGAGAGCTCACCGGATATGAGGTGACTAACCTGGCCGACACGCTCGCAAAAGCGAAAGCTGCCGGCGCAACAATTCTGGTTGGTCCATATCAAGCCGATCAGCGCCAGGCCAGCTTCGTGCAATTTCCCGGAGGTTATATCGCCGAGATCCACTCAGCGATTAAACAGTAGTTTTTTGTTTAGAACGAGGACGCCAATTGGGAAACGGTCGGCAGAGGCAACATGTGTCAGCGACTCCTTATAGTTTTGCTCCTCGTTCTCATTGTTGGTGTAACGGCCGCACATGCGCAGTCTGACGATGGGCCCGAGCAGAAGGAACCGGATCGGAGTTACAAATTACTGCGTGCAGACGAGGATTGGAGCTTTCTGCGCGACCCGAGTCTCAAACGTGATCCCTGGGACAAGATCAAATACATTCCACTCCGCAAAAGTTCTGCTGATTGGTACCTCACGATCGGCGGAGAAGCCCGCGAGGTCTGGGAGCAGATCGGAAACGACAACTGGGGACAGCAACCCTTCATGAACGGATACCTCAATCAGAGGTACATGCTCTCGTTGGACCTTCACCTCGGCAAACACGTTCGCACCTTCCTTGAGTTCAAGAGCGGGCTGAACTCATCCCGTCAGGGTGGTCCACGTCCCATAGACGAAAAGAAACTCGATCTTCAGGCGGCGTTTCTGGAGTTGAGTACCGCCGGAACACGTAACTGGATAAAGATTCGGGCGGGCAGGCAGGAGATGGAATATGGCTCCGGCCGATTGGTCGACGTTCGTGAAGGTCCCAATGTTCGGCTCAGCTTCGATGGCATCAAGGTGATGGCCAAATTCAACTCCTGGCGCATCGACGGATTCGCAATGCGTCCCGATCTGGACAAACCTGGATTTTTCGACAATGTTCCCAACCACGAGATCGGCTTTTGGGGTGTGTACGCGACGCGTCCACTTTCCAAAACTCTGTCTTTGGATGCCTATTACCTCGGCTTGAATCGCAAGCATGCAACTTTTCAGCGAGGCACGGCCCAGGAACTACGTCACAGCATAGGCGCAAGAGTCTCACGTCCCATCGCGACGGAACAGCCGGGATGGGACTTTGACTACGAGGCGCTCTGGCAATTCGGTTCGTTTGGCTCGGCAAATATTCGTGCCTGGACCATGGCGTCTGAAACTGGCTATAGGCTTACGCCCGTCGCATTGAAACCTCGCTTCAGCGCGAGGGTCGATGTTTCCAGCGGCGATCACCCGAAATCGGATCCGAACACACTGCGAACATTCAATCCGCTATTTCCGAAAGGGAACTACTTCGGCGTACTAGCCACTACTGGCCCAGGCGCCGTCAACTTCATCGATTTCCATCCCAAGATTGACCTGACGCTCCCGCATAGTGTTACCGCTTCCTTCGACTGGATCGTTCAATGGCGACAAAGCCTGGAGGACGGAGTTTACTCCGTACCAGGCTCCTTAATTAGAGCTGCAGACGGTAGTCGCGAAAGGTTTGTCGGACACAGGCCTGGCATGGAACTGCGATGGCAGGTCAACCCTCACCTTTGGTTTCAGGCCGATTACGGAATTTTTTATGCAGGTCGTTTTCTTAAGGACACGCAACCGGGACGCAACCTTAATTACTGGGCGCTGTGGGCCGGTTACAAATTCTAGCCCATCGGAGAGTTGCTCATGCCGCCGGAAACTCGTCTCAATAACACGCTGCCGTTATTGCTTCATATCGCCACGACTGTAACGGGATTGATCGACGCGATAAGTTACCTCGCCCTCGGGCATGTGTTCACGGCAAACATGACGGGAAACGTCGTTTTCCTCGCGTTCGCTGTGGCTGGAGCACCTGGGCTTTCCATAGAACGTTCGCTGACCGCGCTCGTTGCGTTTCTCATCGGCGCCTTGATTGGCGGCCGACTTGCTACGCGTGCTTCAGAACTCGTAAGACCGAATTGGGTTACTACAGCCTTAACCATCGAGACAGCTTTGTTGCTCGTCGCAACTCTTGCTGCTGTCAATTTCCGTGACTCGTCGCGAAGCTTGTGGCAATCGTATTTAGTCATCGTGCTTACTGCCGTAGCGATGGGAATTCGAAATGCGACCGTTCGCAAGATGGGGATCCCCGATTTCACGACTACGGTTCTTACCCTCACCATCACTGGTCTAGCGGCCGATTCGACATTAGCCGGCGGTACTAGTCCACGATGGCGACGGCGTCTTCTAGCTGTTGTACTGATGTTCGTTGGAGCAGCGATAGGAACGCTGCTGTTAAGGCGCTCGTTGGTGTTGCCTTTGGCTACCGCGACACTCTTGTCAACCTGCTGTGTCGCGCTATCAATGAAGCAGCCGACGCACCCCCGCTCCAGCGGTTCGC
>Ga0247688_1000215_pt1 | contig 22212 bp, 15 predicted proteins | sample CNK29_metaG_FD_182718 | JGI IMG/M metagenome (GOLD analysis project Ga0247688, IMG submission 182718) | Soil microbial communities from Purdue University Martell Research Forest, Indiana, United States - CNK29 | ecosystem: Environmental > Terrestrial > Soil > Temperate forest > Bulk soil... | reverse complement strand
AGAGTCATTATTACGTTTATTCGGGCGACTTGCTGAATCCTATCACGTCCCTATTTACCGGGGGTCTCGGTGCGATCGGGCGAGCAACACCCGCCACTCCTCTGGCCAAATTTGTTTCCGCTACAAAGCCGCAGCCGTTTGTCGACTTTAATCGCTCGCGCGGCATCTATGGCGGAGCCGCATTTCGGCATGACTTTCGCAATAACCTCATCGACGATGTTCAAGTGCAGAGTTCGGCCTCGTCTTCCAGCGCTATTGCCGGCGCAAGCTTTCATGGATCCGGTGATTCGGACCAGCCGATGTTAAGCCATTATGAATGGCGGGCAGGTTACGATTATTCAAACATTCCTTCAGCTTCCGACAGTCTCAAAAGAGGAAAGGGTTATGGCCAGTTCATTGGTGCTTCGAGACAAACGAGTCTCGGTTTGATCTTGAGGTATGGACTTTCGGAAGAAGCAGGCATTAGTCAGTCAGATCTATCCGCACTGCCGTCGACTAATGTCGTTACGAGCGCCTCGTATAACTCGACCAAGTTATTCGTGGGTGCCGCCGTGCAAAAGGAACACCAGTCGTTCGATGTTTCATACGGTATCGAGCTCGGCAATACCAACGGCGGCCCCGCAGCCGATTACGTCAAGCACCTCGTTGACACTGGTTATTCGATACGATTCGTGCCCTTCGATCATAGACCACTCGATATCGATGCGCGCTTCGGCTTTGGAGACCTGATTACGCGAGGGAAGACTCCAATTGGAGCGCGATTCTTTGGCGGCAATGTCGAACAGAATTTTATTGCCAGCGACGATTGGACCATTAGAAACGGCCCATTTATCCGCAGCTATCCGCAGAATCGCTTCGTGCCGCCAGGACCAACTGCAGCGCTCGGCGGAGATCGATTTGTTTCTTTTAATCTGACCGTAGCTCCAACGCTCTGGGGAATACCGCTGGTGCCGAAGGAAGTGGGTGGCTCCAAAGATTTCGATACGGCCCTGGCACTTCACCTTGATCTAGTCAAGCCAGTGCTTTATCAGCAATTACTCATCGAAAAAGGCGCGCCTCTAAGGGACTTCATCAGCGATCTTTTAAAGACAAGAGCAGATCTCGATGCGCTGCAAAAGACACTAACGACCTTGGATGGGGTTCTCGCACCGGGTTCCGACGCCGAAAGCATATATCAGGATACCGTCCTAGATACATGCACTGCGCGTCAGAGTTTGCAACGAGTTGCGCTTAGCCTGGACGAACCAGTTTCTCAAACGATGGTCTGTAACGTGGAAGTCGCCAACGTTGGGAGTACTTTAGCTTGGGTTGATACCTTGCTCCTCAGTAAAAAGGCATCGCCGGCTAGTCCTCTGCTTGGCTCTGATCTCTATAACCTCAGTTGCGATCTAATTCAATTAGTTGACGCACTCAAAAAAGCATCGGCGGCGCCAGCGGAAATAATTGCGGCGCTGGAAAATATTAGCCTGAAAGTTGAGTCGACAAGAAAGACCGCATGCAAATACACCTGCATGAAAGAGGGCGCCACCACGGGTGCGCAGTTTGATTTCGGCGTGGATCTGGCCAGTTGTGAATCCAGTTCAGAAACCGGCACTGGACCCATGTGCCCTTCTCCATGTACGACCTACGTGAGTGCAATGGATCTGAAGTCAATGGAGAATGCTCGCGAGCAAGCAAAACGTCAGACAGATGAAACCATCGATTTCTCCGGCAGATTGTTCAGAAGATTTGCCAAAGAGGAAAATCGAATTGCCGTCGCTCCGCTTTTCATGGTTGATGCCGCGAAGGTGAGTTCGCGGAACTCACTAGTAGTCGCGAACCGGACTGCATATGGTGTCGGAACAGGCATACAGTTTACGTTGGTTAGTCTCAACCTCAGGCTGGGTTATTTGTTCAATGTGCAAAGGAAAGTGTCGGACCCGCACGGTGCGTTTGTTTTTTCGCTCAACGTGTCGGATCTCCTCCGCTAAAATAGGAAGGCGAAGAAACTAGAAAGGCAGACAGCAAATGATGATAAGGGCCAATATCTTTTTTGGGCTGACAGCCGCAGTCGTTTGTTTGACGTTATCAGGATCCTGGCCCAGGAACTCTGCAATAACCAGTACCATCCTAAAGCCGCCACGTGTCGGACCAAGCTTCAGTTTGGCAGCTAACGTCATTAATCCCAAATTCGTCGTCATCAGCGCACAGGCGCGCAAAGCTTTCGATGACTATGAACTTAAAGGCGAGAAGGACCTCAAGGTAAGTATCGGGGAACAACAGACATCCAGTGTAACGGTACAAGGACCATTGAATGTCCAATCGCTAACGCTCTCGATTAATTTTCTGAGTCCACTCGATCAGGCTAGAAAGTTCGGCTACGAATTCGGGCTGGTGGCGAAGAATCGAACACCCGCCGACAGGAAGGATTTTGAGGATCGGATAGTTAAGAGAATAGTGGATCAAAGTAGCCAGGCTGTTTTCGTAGTAAAGCTAATTCCCGTTCCTGACGCTGATCTGAACGTGCCGTCGATTTCGTTTACGCTGCTTGATTTTGATGGGAAACCTATAGACCCTACTACACACCCAGACGGCTATTCAGCATCGCCGAAAGACATAATTGGACAAGTCGCTCTTGAAGAGGACGGACAAGAACTCATATTTCCAGTAACTGACGGTTCGGTACCAAGGATAATCGACAAGATGCAGAAAATGACTCTAACTGTTGATGTAGGTGGTCAACCTCGCAAATTTGATTATAGCTTGAAGCCATGAAACGGAATGAAGTCCCCAGCCGACAGATTGAGATTGTTTGAAGATCGACTTCGCGCGGGCGAAAGGTCTTTACCTGAGAACTAGCGTAACAAATCTGTTCAGTCCAACTGTTTCGAATAAGGAGAACCAACTATGGATGCCTGGGAAACTATGTATGAAGCATTGGTACACATTGAGAACATGCCAGGTGATATTTTCGATGAAGACGATCAAATCCGAATGATTGCTTCAAAAGCGCTCAAGCGGGGAAAGGTACTCAAAGATGCAGGCAAAGCAGACAAAGCGCTACTGGCGCTCCACCGCGGATTGTTGATTATTGCAATACATCCGGTGGGAATTAGCGATGCGGCTAAGAACATGGTGGCAGTTGCTAACGCAGCCTTGAAGGATGCCGAAAATTGAGGCCAATCGGCTTTCGTGGGGCTACCAGCCAACAACGGAATCATCCAAGATAGGAAGGATTCGCGTCACTATGCCCATCGCTGAGGTGAAGACTGTCCCTGAAAGGCGGCGATGCAAAAAGAAAATCGAACATGGGCTGACAATACGATCTGCGGGAGAAGGTCAACCCCTGATAGCCGCTAGTTAGATTTGACGCAGTGGTGAGAAACTCAGTCGCTGGACAACCGGCTTCGAATGCTCAAATATAGAATTTAAAGTTAGGTCTTCTTGTCGCCACTGTAGGATTCGAAATGAGAATTTCACCAACAGCATCGGAGAACCCGACGGTCACAGGTTGTGATTCGCCGAGCCGACATGCGTTGTAATTCAGTTTTGTTAGGCCAAGTATATCCTGTGCAACACGTTCCAGCGGGGCATCACCATGTTGGATTTCAATTCTAAGTGGAACCGGTGTTTCCCAGCCATCATAGGTTGCTAAACGCGGCTTGAAACCACTTGCCCAAAGAAATCCGCACTTTTCATTCATTTTCAGAAACGTCCCTCGGATCACAGGCCGTTGACCATTCCTGAATAGCTTGAAACCGAAACGCTCCGGACGGACCTTTACTCCGTAGAGGTTTACGTTTGGTGGACATGCTTTCCTGTAACCCGCAAATTCTTGATCATTAATTTCAGATCGACAATGCAGAAAAATCTCGGTTAGTTCCTTGCCTCCAAGATCTTTATACGTTTTCAGAATCCCATCCAGCAGTGAACCGGCCTCATCTTTCGAGAGGTGGAATTGCTTCGTTCTTGGTGAGTACCACGGGCCATATTCACCTAGAAAAACAATTCCATCGCCGGTATTCAGAAACATCTGGGCAGCACAACACGCGGTCCTGCCAGTTGCGTCTGTGTCAGTGCGGCGGAAGGCAATTCCGATATAGCAGACACCCTCCCGAGCCGAGACCAGCTTCCAAGGTTTTCCACCGGCTTTGTAGTAAAGAGCCGTGCTTAAGTTCCATTTTCGATCAGAGAGCGGAGTCAACCTTCGTTCTCCAAATTTGAAGCCATCGCTAATCTGAAGAGTGGATTCTTGAATTATCTGAATGGGAATGTCTTGGCCCATAGCTCGGGCCTTAAGTTGCCGGCGAAAGTCCGGGGAAAGTCTATACTGTTCGATGTCGTATTCTTCGAAGAGACTTGTCTGCCCCGCGCGGCGTCGGTTTTTTTCTTCCTTTGAGATACCGAACCCAATCGCACTCTGGATATGAGATTCCGGACGACAATTCTTAAATACTTCGTCCGGGACAACACAAATTGCCACATCGATCCTATCGTCCAATTTTCTTATTTTCTCAAACTCGTTCAGATACAGATTGACGGCAGAATATGAGCGTAGGTGCTCATCTTTTTGTAGTGAAGCGTCATGCAGTTCATCCGGATCGACGGTGCTACTCCAAACCGGATCCGTAGAAAACTCAGAATCAAAAGTTACTTCGAAGCCGGGGAATGGTGACCATAATCGGTGATTGTCATGGGGCGCTTCGATCGACGGCAAAGATAGATCATTGGCAAATACTGAGAACTTCGCTATTCCCAGTTCTGTACCGATCACAGCATACTTAATCGAACGTGGCTGCGAAGGCGTGCCAACATCAACAGGGCCGAACAAGGTGAGCCCATCGCGTGGATCCTTGACTATTTGGCGGTGCCGGAATTCCAATCCTGGCTCATTAAAAAGTATTGTTGAGTTACTCATCGTCAAACGGATTCATCTAATTCTTCACTTTCAGGTTCGCTAGAATCCAACAGGCTGTCGTCTACTAGTCCTAATTTATTCAGAGCTTCCTCATTAATGCCGTCAGATATTTCAAAGGTATGGGGAAAAGAACTGATAACGATCTGTTCATGATGATTCTTTCCGATTCTTATTTTCCCATCCTGGTCCGCCAGAAATTGTGCCACTGCGAGGGTTCTTCTAAACCAGTCGTCATTCCACCAGTACTTACAAAGATGTTTACGTCGGGCGAGAGCAGTGCGGGGAGGCAGAACCACGTTTTCTGTATCAGTAAAACGGTTCCGAAGCCTTATATATAGGACAGTCGATTTGAAGTCGTTTAGTGCTTCTGTGCACTCCGATCTGAACAGTTTTGAGTCGACAAAGAAAGTTGGAGCCAGATAGTAACGATAGTACGTAGATTGGTCCTCGGGCCTGTAGTATTTTCTTTCACCGTAAACCGCTAAAGCAGGCAATTTCGTTCCGTCAGGTAGTTGTACCGGAAGGCGGTTTCTGGGGACTAGACCATCTGGGAAGTACATAAGATCGGTTTCCGCGCAATACTTCAAACCCTTCTCATAGCAGTAGACCTGAACTGACTTACGTATAAGTTCTGGAATCAAGTTAGTAACAGGGACTTTCTTCTTCCCGCCTCTTTCTGACCATGTTAATTCCGTCAGGTCAGGCCAGCTATCACCGCCGATGTGGTCTATGGAGTTAAACTTCAAAGTATTCGGAGGAGGAAAGAAACTGAAAACAAGCCTATCGCTAACCTTTCGGAAGGCCCAGTTATTCTCATATTCCTTTTCCGAGAAGTCGTCAGGGATTTGAAATCGCTGGATTATCTGTGGAATGGATTCGACTGCGAATGAATTGGAATACAAGATCTCGACAGCCGCAGAAAGCACTTCGCTTTCGTCGTAGTACTGATGAGATACGTGAGGCCCATCAAAACGCGGTCTCGGGCAATCGAGAGTCAAAAGCTTTTCCTTCAAATCGTTAAGGCCTTTTGCCCAACTACGTCCAAATTGAATTAATGAGTCTGCCTCAACAGAATCATTTGTATTTTGCTGGTGTGGAGCCAGCGCGAGTGGAATAACGAAATCGATTTTATTTTCTTTTCCGACATCCATAGCCAAAGCGCGCAGTCCCACTGCATGGGTCGACGAGAAGAATGACTGCGAATAAACGGCAAGCACGCGAAACGTTTTACTCTTTATTGCTTTATTGATGTCCTCCGGGTAGTGGTCATCACCCAGAGACTTTATGCCTTCGCACCACACCGCATAACCCTCTACGGTCAGTTTTCGGGCGAGCCACTCAGCAAAAACGCGATCAGCCTCAGATCGCACAATTAGGAGATGATCTTTCGCCTGAATTGGAAGAGCAGCGCTGCTACTTAGAAAGGCAGGTGGGAAGATTGCGGGATGATTCTGCTTAATGTGTGGGTGTTTTGAATCGAGCAAGACTCGGAGGCGTTCCAATCCATATAACTCTAATCGCCATCCATATTCATCACGAACACTGTTGACAGCTTCATCCCGCTCATTAGCGGAAAGATCTACAGTAAAAAGAAAGACAACTTCGTCACATTCATGGCCGTGCTTTTTGATCTTCGCTATGTCTTCGGCAAGTTTCGCTCGCCAATCCTCTCTGACGCTGTAAGCGAATATTGTTACCAACCCCGATCTATCGACATGTAAGGCATCGCGGCCTTTATCATTAAATCTGCCCAGCGGTTCTATCTTTGGATAACCTTCCAAAGCCATTAGGTCATGACAAAGACTTTCAAAACCGGTGTAGTCTGTCAGCTCTTGCAAGCAGTATCTGGTGGGACTTGGGGGCATTCTTAATTATTTTAGGTGGGAGTATGGCGTGTTATTGCGTATCATTTAATCATTTACTAAAAACGAGAGGTTAGCTTGAGGCTGGCCTTCAAGATTTCGCGCGAGACCTCTAACCTTAGTGCCATTAAGTCCTCACTCCGCCTTGGCTTAGCGGGTTGCTCCGCATTCTACCGCACCGATCTAAAAAAGTCCGCAGGCTTATTCGAACGTGAGGACAGCAAAACATAGACGTTACAACAGAGAACGTTTGCAGGGATTTATCCGTCGGGAGATGTGAACCGAGATCTATTGATCATCATCAATTGGTTTCCATTGTAGCTCAGCCTCGATCAAGCGCCGATGTAGCGTATCGATTTGGCGAGGTGTCCGCCGGACATAACGTTCTGCGTTGGCCCGTTGCTGACCTGTTAATCCCGCGAGGTGTCTGACAACGCGAGAAGCTGCGGAGCCTCTGGCTCCAGGCAGTTTCGGTGGTAAAGCTGTCCATACGACGTCACTCACTCCTCGTGAAATAGCCCACTCTGGAAGAGACAAGATCATTTGAGGAGACGATTGTCCCACCGTCCATGTCCCAATGTCCCTGTTGATATTCTTCTGAGGAATACACTCGCGCGCACCCAGAGCTTCGCGTGCCGCATCGACATCATCAGTATCCATTATCCCCCAAAGTGAACGAACCGGGTTGGCAGAGGCATCGAGAACAAGCGTGATTCGCTTGTCACTGGATTTGCGCGCAAATTCGACACGCACTAATGGACCATCTGCGAACCATTCGCGCTGAATTGGCAAATCTTGTGGATCCCATACGAGAGAACCCCACCCTAAACATGCTATAACACCCATGATGTTTTGATGCTCAACTATTGAATTGAGGCCCCGTCTCATTTTCAGAGAAGGCACGAACAAGTCTTAATCGAGTGGACTGTGACACCGCATGCATACATGTTGGATTGCGAATAACAAGCGTATGATGAGTGCACAGAGCCTCGCTGGTGTGTCTCGCGTAGATATGCTCACCAATTCCCGCAACTAGCGGTTCTACTTTCCCACTAAGAGAAGCATACGTTAGCGCCACCCCGAAGACGTGTGGATATCTGGACGTCTTTTCAACGACGCCTTCAATGATGTCGTCAAGAGGATAGAAAGGGAACAAAAGATTCTCGTCTGTGGTAATCACGACGATTCCTGGCTGGTCGCCAGGCAACTGCCGCATCTTGTCGAAGATTTTCCCCTGTGCCCTGTGGACCTCATCAAGCATAAGGACAGGACTCTCCACAAAGTTCTTCATGTTTCGGGCCTCCGCCCATTCTTTGGCGTAGCTGTGATCATGCGGTGGCGATATGGCCATCTCGACCATGCCCTCTATCTCGCGCTTCCGATGTTCACCAGTCGCTAATACTTCCTGGGCCAACTCACGAATCTGCATAAGTACGTTTTGCAACTCGTCTTCCTCAAGAACGCCGAGAATTCGAACGTAGATCGGCATAAACTTAACATTGGTTATGTCGTCAAATGCTCCTGGAACCATGTCCATCACGGAATGAACCAATTGCCAGATTGCTAAAAACGCCCGGCTACTCTTTTTCTGGTCGTCGCCCTTCCGTAAACGCGAGACCTCAACGAAAATAAGTTCCCCGGTTTCTGGATTGGATACTCTGATATCCGGTTTTTTCTCTCGCATCCCTTTTGGCGTGTTTACAGATACAGTAGGCTCCAGTGAAACTTGCAAGCCGCAGCGCAAGAATCGTGCTGCAGTTTGTAGCACTGGAATGGCTCCGTTAGCCCGATGATCGCGAATCTGTGCAATCAACTCATCAAAGTTCTCGACTCCCTGCAATATCTTCAGACTTTCCGCTAAAGAGACGAATTCCAACTTCGCCCCAGGCACTCTGTTCAAGAAAAGGGAGACGAATGGATTACCGTTCACAAAGGCATCTATTAGGAAATCGTCTCCAAATGAATCTCTAAAATAGGCAATGGCATCTCTGGTCCGTTGGCGATCAGCCTCGCTTAGATCAATCTCGGGGAGTTGCTCGTTGAATCGATCCCAGTTTAGGTAGTCGGCAGCTTGTTCACGACTTTCGAAAGGATGAACATTCATTATGTAGTCTCACTATCATTGAATCAGTGCACCAACGAAAAAGCCGCCCCAATTTAGGTGGCGGCTACATCCAGCTAGGTCTCAAAATCAAACTACATTCTGATGATGTTGTTCCAGCAACTGGACGGAGCAAGGTTACGGTCCCGCCGTTTAGCCCCACGTTTGCTAGTTGATTGGAAGAAGATCTTAACCATCTACTTCTAGACCTGCCTTAATCCACAATTCAAGTCTTGGAGTATAGACCTAGAATCAAGTCGTGTCCAACGTTTGTTGCAAGCCAGGATCGGAGTCCAACATTGATCGTGCAATGGATCAAAACTGATTAGTACTAACCTGTCCGCGACACATTGATCCATTTCTCTGGATCGTCGCACGGACCAGATGGTCGCTGGTACACGATACAATTCTGATTCAGTTTGACCGATCAATTTTTTACCATTGATTCTTGGACCACTGATCAATTTTTTACCACTACCAATTACGCGGGTTGCAGGGGTTGAGGAAAAGCCAACAAAAAAGTCATTCTTGCCGCCCCGTCTTAACGGCACGTTAGGTGCAGCAGGAACTCCGTCTCGCCTTTCCTAGTGGATAATGGTGAGCAATTGATTTGTTACGAAGAACCAAGACTAGAATTCCTGCCATGTGACTTGAAGAACTACTCGGCTGCTCACCAAGCAGTATGAAAAGTGGAGCGGCCATTAAAGGGTTGGCTCGATGCCTCAAATGGCTCTAACAACATTCAATTCCCACTGAGGAAGTTTTAGTGCTGGCCCAACTTCCGGGCAGACGCACAACAACTCGCAGCAAAGTTAGGAATACCGAACGACCAATCTTGGTCGCTCAAGGTCGCGCTATGCCATGTACAAAACAATGGATCGATAACGAGCAACTAAGAACTCTGCCAATAAGGGGTCGCACAGAAAATGGCAAAGAACTTTTACCAATACACCGGACCGGGTAATCAAATGCTCTTCGGGTACGAGCGACGATACAGAAAGGTCCAATTGCGGAAGAAAGGGTTTTCGCTTAAGCGTGATGCTGAAAACCATCTTCGTCAGGCAATGAACGATATCGACGCCGCTGAGCGAGGAGAAATCCGATGCGTGCCAACGACCGCCCAAGAAGCACTAAACATTTACCGGCACACGATGGATGTTCGGGCACGGACGAAAAGCAATCAATACAAACACAACGTAAACTCTAACTGCAAAATCCTTCAGGGATTCGTAGACCACTTTGGGCCAAAGCGATTAATTCGCGAATGCACTGAAGATGATCTTCGCGAGTTTTATCAAATTCTTTGCTTCCGCCCCACTCTGAACAAGAACAGCGCAGGCGTGTTTATGGGACTTATTCAAGGAATGCTGAAAGCAGCTCAGCGAAAAAAGCCGGATCTCGCGACTTGGCTGCGTCCTACTCTGAAGGTTAGCAGAACTCCGGAATTTGAACGTCGACTGGTTGAACCTTGGGAATACGCAACGCTTGTACAAACCTTACTCAATCCGCCATTAGCTCCCTCAAGGCGCGCCGAACGTAATGCATTGTGGCGTGATGCTGCCGATGCGGTGCAACTGATGCGGTTGACCGGTGGCCGCTTGAACGAAATCCTGCGAGTCAAACTCTGGCAGGTCATGTGGTCAAAGAGCGTTCTGAAACTTGAAGCCACAAAAACCGAAAACGAACGAGACATCCCCCTCTGGACTCCAATCAAACAACTGATTCAAGCGCGAATAAACGAAGGTTTGAGCGGCGACGGCTACCTCTTCGCACGTGCTAAGACCCCCACTTTCGATAATGCTATTAGCCGCGCCTGCCTAAAGGCAGGAAGAGCGGCAAATCTGGATTACGGGCGCGAGAACGGATTCACTCTCCATAGTCTTCGTCATACGTTCATTACTGAGATGATGGAAGCCACTAATAACGATATAGCATTAGTGATGTCCTGGAGCGGCCACAAATCGCTTGAGTCATTCAGAATTTATCTTCACCCTACCGAAAAGGGCCTCACACTTGGTGAACAACGCGCAACGCGAGTTGCTGAGCTCGCACGAACGTTCATCCAAGGGCCGATAAGGGATGCAAGCCAACCAACTCAGTTCGCTAAAAAGTTGGAAAGTAGAAAATAGCGAGTTGTCTGATTGTTTTTCTCGTACGGTAGTCTCACCGAGGCCAAACATGTCAACGCCGAGGATCAGCTGGAATTTTCGCAGGTAGGTTTAACTTGTCGTCGATGATAGCCTCCAGGAATTCTCCCCGGCCGGTAGTTGAGATTGCTCTCGCATAGGCGAGTAGCACATCCAACGTTGGTTCCAGAATGCCTCGCTCGAACTTTGAAATGTAATCTCGCTCGATCAGTTCTTCCAAACCCAAGTGTCTAACTAGCGCGCCTTGAGACATTCCTAACTTCACGCGAATCGAAGTAAGCTTTTCAGCTAGACGCAGCGGTTTTCTTCGCTTGGACCGACTTCTAGTTTCACTTTTTAATTTCCCTGCCATCTCAGGATTTCCTCCTGAGACAGCGCTCTTTGTTGTCCCTACTAAAGTTCTTGCTTTTAGGGACGTACGTCCCTAGAATTAGGCTAATCCAATGATTCGTCACTGTTCGGAGCCAATAGCTCTCAGTGACGGCGTCCATCAGTCGAAGTCTGGGAACGCCTCATTGGTCATTGTCAAAACAAACCCCGATAAGATAGCAGACTAACCGCTCGTCCAACAGGTCACCATCGTGACCGACGTTCGCATAGGATCACAATAAACGGTCGCGCTTTGTAAGAAGCTCGGCTTGTTTCATTCAGGCATTAACTTGTCTGTCGGTGGCTATCTCTCGAAACTCTCCCAAGCAAGGACACGCAAGATGACCTTAATCAGGAAAAAGACACGCATCGACGCCAAGCGAGTGGCTGACATTATCGGCTGCTCTCACAAGACTGTACTTAAGGGTGGGGCCGGCACCGGTGAGCTAACACGTATCCGCAATGGCCCACGCCAAGTCCGTTTTATTCTTGAGGAAGTATTAGCGCTTGCTCAACGTCAAGAAGAGGAGGCTTCAGGCCAGTCGAAACGTCCGGCCAAGAGACCGTGACTGCGACCCAATGATTTAACCACGAGCATGGCTGATCTATCCCACGGGATAGATAGTTCTATCGTGCTATCATCTCAAGGAAAGAGCCGATCAGGTTGGCCTCTGAGCCTGCATTCTCGTGATTCTCTCAACCAGCCATTAGTCTGCTCTCAAGTAGGCCCTTATTCCATCCGTGCCACAAGAAATTGGGAAACTTTAGTGAGAGGCATCGATAATGAGCACTCATCTTGCAGAACTACTCCTCGATCTGAAATTCCACGGCAAACCTGATAAATTCCGTCAGGCTCATCCTTTCTCTGAGGACATAGAATCTACTCACGCAATTCTTTTTAATCCACGCTACGACAAATGGCGCAAACTAAAAGCGTATCGAAAATGGATCGCTGCTGGTCAACCCTGTTTGTTTGGCAAGGCGGCAGCAAAAACCGACTCAGTATTTATCTGCATTCTCGAAGAGCACGAAATTCTCCAAATGCGCCGAGGCGACGATGATCTCAGAGAAACGATCCAGGACCACCGCCAAGCTTGGAAGCGATGTGCGCTTGAAGGTGGGTTCTCATCCTTCATGGTATTACTGCTTAGCAAGAGTCTGGTAGATAAGGAACCTGGAGACAAGCTTAAAGAGATCAGTCGTCGACTGCTTGAGCTTTACATGGAAGTGGAGCCAATTGATGATGACACTATCGTGCCACAGCGTGAATACGTGTTTCTTCGCACCAATTCAGGTAAGTTTCTGAAATTCGCAACGTTGCCCAATGTATTTTGTGCTCAAGGTGATGGGCGGTGGTGGCACGATCACAGAACACCGGGCGGCATTATGATCACGTCCAATGCCTTGGGCCACTTTGAATTATCGCGTTCCGCTGGCGAAGCAATCACTGAAAAAGAGACCACGCATGCGCTTGATAACGCAATGCGAACAATCAAGAACGCATACTGCAACAACAAGCGAGTGCGCGGTCTGGTCCATTGCCCTGCAACGCGGTTAGTTGCGCGGCAAGCCGGCGAAGCTTCACCAATCCGAGAAGGTTCAGACCTAGCGATTCATTCGCCGAGTCATTACGAAGGATTTTTCCACACTGATCATTTAGTACCGTCTGTGTTCTTCAAAAAGGAAAGAGACCAGAAGGAGCTTAAACTATACGACGATCTATCATTCCAATATATTTACGATCCGATTGGCGACCCGCAGGACCATCGAGAGCTGATGATTGGAACTGAAGCTATGGCTTTCGAAGTCAAACGCAACATGGATCGTCTCCCCGACTTCCTCGATCCTGAAAAGCAATTAAACTTCACGGGAAAACTGCACGGCCGTGTTGGAAACTGGCTATCGAGCAGACTTCAGCTACGGCTAGACACATAGTCTAATCTCAGGACGTCTCATTATCAGAAGCTCATTTTGTTGGGCCGACAACACATCGGATATTACAAGGCATCGTCGTATGGTCCTTGCATAGGCACAAGCGTTCGAGCTTTCATTTCCCTGAACGAAGACGTAAGAGCAATGATGGATGATGCTTTCGCAGTTCCCCAATTAAGTGTTCCTTAACGACATGTGTATAACGTTGAGTCGTCGCAATTGACGCATGGCCCAGGAATTCTTGTACTACTCTGATATCCATACCATTTCGCAAGAGTAATGTAGCGACTGTGTGCCTGAGCATGTGAGGCGTCACATGCCGATCGATGGACGCTTCACGACGACACTGAGCGATGATGTTAGCGATTCCTTGCGTTGAAAGACGCTGGCCGAGCGGGTTTAGGAAAAGGGCTGTGCAATCGGAAACCACTGCTCGGCGTGCTTGCAGGTGCTGCGCTTGGATATGAATAGTCTGATTGTCGACTATGTGAGCAAGTCGATCTCTTCCTCCTTTTCCTCTTACCTTGAAAAACAGCTCTGCGGAGTTAAAGTCGTCTACATTTAGCGACGACACTTCTCCCACCCGCATACCCGTGGCGAACAGAAGATCAATCAAAGCCAGGTTCCTGATTGCGCGATATTCACGCCCTGAATCATAGCGTCCATTTCCCCGCGCCAACACTGCTCCCTTTCTAGCTAATTCCCTCCCTTGAGATTTTCCAGCCTGCTCCAATAGACCTTGCATCTCTGATTCTGAGAGCGCCCGCGGCAACTGCTGAATTCGTCCGAAACTCAGCTTGACTCGCCAAAACGGGGACTCATTAAGCACCCCTCGCCGCAACCAATATCCACAAAAGACTTTTAGTACAACGATCTTTCGTCGCATAGAGGCCGGTGCATAATCCAAGGTTCGAAGATGTGCGGCCCAAGCCTCTATAGTAGTGCCTCCAAGAGAACACAGTTCGAGATCCATACCAGCGTATTCGCCAAATTGCCCAAGGTCCTGCTCGTAAGCAATCTTGGTCTTTTTACTTCGCTGGTGTGTTGAAAAATAACCGTTAAGAAATTCACTGATAGCTTCCTTCATCTGCATGACGCACACGTCCCTCTTGTCCTCGTTCAAGGACTGGAAAGTTGAAGAGCTTTTCGGTTTTAGTGCCGGTGGGGTGAAAAACGTCGAGAAGTCTAGTTTTTATTAAGTGAGATTTTCAAGCGAGGTGAATGACACTGTTATTTATTGAGGAATCAGCTCGCTAATTGGATACCCAGTTTGCGGCTGAAAACTATTCTTAAGATTGACTTTTGTGGCTCAGGTAACTATCTTCCTTCCGTCTCTTAGCTGAGGCTGCACCTCCACGAACTTGGGTCCTTGCATACTGCCTTTTTCAGCCTCGGGCCATTACTTCAGCTAGGTTTGAATAACAGAGAATTATCCCGACTCCTCGATGTCGCAAGTAAAGATCAGCTGTGGGACGTCGCCCAACTCACTCAGATGGAGACTCGGCCAGTTCGGCGGACACGCATTCGACGATCTTCTCTTCGATGTCCTTACTAAGGAACTCAAGGCACAAGATCCGAACATCCTCTTACGACAAACTCCACCCGTCGAAGATCATGGCCGCGACATCGAAATCGTCACCAGTGTTTTATTGCAGTTAGCTGGTGTAGCCATACATCCTCCGAGCACTGCCGCCCACACGATCTTGGTCGAAGTAAAGACGATGAGTTCGGCCTCTAAGCCCCGGCTACCCTTATCTGCTTTCGGTAAGAATTACCTTCAGGTGCGCGAGCTGCCATACTCACACTTTGTGCTGGTAACTAATGCCTCGATATCTCCAAGATCCGCGCGAGAAGCAGCAGAGGCGTTTTCGACTTCGGGAAAACAGTTTGTTTTAATTGACGAGTACCCACTTTGGACTTTGCTGGAAAGTCATGGCGTGATCGACCAATTGCCGAAGCGATTACCATTGAAACCCACCGACTTGGTCGTCGAAACTCAAGTGGAGCGAAGCGTACACGACGAGGCCATCGTTCTCGATATCGACCTTATGATTCGCAACTACTCGAACATTCCGCGACGGGTCACCGTTGAGAACGTCAGCGATCTCACGTGGCGCCAAAGCATTCCAGAGGTGGTTCGCACAATCGACGCCGGCCGTTTCGAGACAATACACCTCTTGGCAAAGAGCAAACGTGGTGAGGCAAGTGATCTTGAGCTTAGAATACTTGACCATGATGGGAGCGAATACCCTATACGCTTCGAGGCTCACGATATTGCCTTCGACTTCAAGCCGCCACTAATCGGAGAGCGACACTACGTCTGTCTAAACGAACTTGCTAACGCCCTCCGCGCCGACTTGCCTAATAGCCTCATTAACGTGGTTGGGGGAGCTGGACGCGGCAAGACACGTCTGATAGAAGAGGCCCTCAGCCGTACTGAAAAGGCCACCCGAAAAGTTATTCGTGCGGTGATTGATCCTGATCGCCCGGAACAAGCTCTGGAACTCATATTCCGAAGACTCAAGGCGGCGCAAGGCGGTGCGAACAGTCGGAATGCCGAACTATATGGTCAATCCTCATCGAATTCAGTGACGGCGAGCCGGCTCCTTCAGTTGCTATCAAGTTTTGATCACGCGTTCTACTCCATAGTTATACTGCTGGAGGATCTCCATCACGCAAGCGATGCCATCTGTACCCTAATTCGTGACTTCGTCCGCGTCGATCGGTCGAACCGGTGCGCCCTAACAATAATTATCTCCGGACGAGATGATTATTCCTTCCCCAACGACTCCTATTTTGCTCTGTTAGACGTTCTGACTCTTGCTAGTGCGGAAGTTTCAGACAGCCGAAAGAGTCATATCACTACGGTTCGCATCCCCGATTTCAGCCCAGAGGACTCGCGGCAACTGATTCGCACGATCGTACGCGACGCGCCCGCCTATGCAATCGAGCGGCTTGAGACCGTTGGAGAAAACGTGCCGTTCTTTATCGTTCAGGCAATCGAATATATGCTTGAGACAGGAATTGCAGTACTTCTCTCGCGAGAGAGCGTCGGCATTCCAAATCCAGCGGTGTTCGGTTCGCAAACTGGCTTTCCCGCCGCAATGAAATCCATACTCAGTGGCCGGGTCAAGGCGCTTGAGGCATTACCCGCAGGTCAACAGTTGCGGCACTTTCTAGAAGTGTCGTGTTTCTTTGGACAGATACTCCCGCAGGATCTCGAACTCATACTACTGGGACAGGTATCTGCTGATGGGGCTGAGGAGTTATTGATCGGGCGAAGGTTCCTCAAGCGCGATGACAATGGATCATTACAGTGGTACCACGAAAACATCCTGCATCTCCTTTTTGAACTCATACACGACACGGGGCGTGCCGCTTCGGTGGCGCAAGAGATAGCCGCGACACCTACACTCTTCAATCACTTTACTGGGTGGCGAGCCGGTCGCATTCTCAGCGAGGCTGGTCGCCATCAAGATGCCTGGCCCTATTTTGACTCCATCGGCGCTGAGGCGGACGGCATGAACAACTTCACTTCGATGGATGTCGATATTACGTGCTTTGACTACTTAGATTCGGCTTTTGAGTCAGCATTGGCTCTTGACGGGCCTCGATCTGGGCTGATTAGTCTCCTCTTGCTTCAGACCTACATCGCTGTACACCACCGCTCTGGAAGAACCGGACCGGAAACGGCAACGCGAGCGTTATCTAGACTGTCGCGCGTTTATGCCGGAGAAAAGGAACTTCTCGTGGCTCGCGCCAAGCTCACAGAACTAAGAGCCCATGGACTAATGGACATCGGCGATATCGGTCCAGCAACAAAACTGTTTCTAGAACTTGAGGGCGCGGTCAAACAGCATGGTTCGTTGCTTCAACAACCCGACTTGCTCTTCGATCTCTACAATCGTCTGCAAGACCTCTACAGGATGCACAACCACCTGACAGTCTGCGAACAATACGGAGAGTTGGCCGATTGGGCAGCCTGTCACTCCTCCCACGAGTTGCAAGCCGTATCGATGTTTGATACCGCCATTGTCTATCACTACATCGATACGTCTCGCTGTATTCGGCTTCACGAAGAGGCCCTTGTCTTCGCCCGCGATTTTGGCGCCAAACGCCACGTCGCTCATGGCGAGGTCGGACTGATTGTTGCCAGCCTGAGCGAGGCGCGTAATGACGTCGAACGCCTGAAAGACCTAATGGCCCAAACTATGGAGATCCTTCGGCATGCACTCGACAACTCCTACGCCGCGCTCTTAGCGCGTGTCTACTTGATAATAGCCACACTCGCATATTTATTGGCCGCGCACGGTGAGACTTCATGGTCCGCAGTCGACAAGTACATCGAGCTAAGTCTAAATGCCGCAGTGAAGTACAAAGCTAGTATCGAGGTATGGACTATCTACAATCTTAAAGCGATAGCCACTCTCCGAGCGGGTCGACCGGTCAAGGAAGCAGCCGCCTATTTTGGGACCGCCCTTCAGTTACTTCGTCGCAGTGCGCTGCTCTTTCTGGGAAACCGCGACCTCACGTTTGAGAATATTATCGTTTTGAGCAACATATTGCGCTTCTTGTCTGAACATGGAACAGAACGAGAGAAATTCTCCCTTGCGTTGGAGATCCGCTACTACGACGATTTGGAAGGCGGTGATCTGAAAGAGCCGACAGCGAATGTCGCTTGGGCACGAGTTCGTTTCGCCCAGCTCGAACAGGAAATCAGAGCCAATCGGATCTTCGGTCAGAACGGTGTACCGGATTCGGTATTATTTGACGACGAAACTGATTATGCTATTTGCATCACTTGCTGAGATCCTCCAGTTGATTGATTAAACCAAATGCAGTCAGCTTTCGTGATGGTGGCACCCTCAATGACGAGCATGTCAAGGCCTGAAGATAGAAAGACGTGGATAGCGTCTTCAGGCGTTTCGACGATTGACTCTCCCGCAAGGTTGAACGAAGTGGTTAGGAGCACGGCTACACCGGTCCGACGATAAAACGCCAAAAGCAAGGCGCGCAGGAAAGGCTCTTGGGTGCCGATTGTCTGCACTGTGGCTGTTCCGTCAGCATGCGTTATCGCTGGTAGGAGCGCGCGATACTTTGCTCGGACCTCGCAAGCGAAGAGCCTAAATGGTGAAGGTTGGAGCAGATCGAAGATCTCTGTCGCATGCTCAGCCAATACCATTGCTGCGTAGGGTAGGAATCCTTCCCGAAATTTCACATGCGCATTCAGGTGATCCTTTAGTGTTAGCGATCGTGGATCGGCGAAGATGGAACGATGGCCCAGCGCTCGTGGACCCAGTTCGCTTCGGCCGCGAAGCAAACCCACCGTTTGACCGCTCTCGATTATGCTGACGATCTCCTCGATCAGTTTGTCGTCGTCATGCCAACGGTGTCGGAGGTCGTTGCGAGCAATAGCCGCTTCGATGGTACATCGATCATACGAAAGTCCAGCATAAGGAAGTACAGGAGGCGTGTTTGAGTCAATCTGAAGAGTATTCGCTTCGATATGCGTAGTGTCGACGATTACCTGCGTCTCTTTTCTTATAGATTTGGGGGCTCGTCCTCGCATTACAGCGCTTGCTGCAAAGGCAGCACCCAGCGCCTGCCCTTCGTCACCACACGCAGGCATGAAATAGAGGTCATTAAATAATTGTGCCTGTGCGATCTTCTGATTGACGACGCAATTATTAAAGACCCCTCCCGATAAACATAACTTCGACTCCCTTGAGCTCTGTCGAACATATCGAACGAGAGCCAGAAGTGCCTGTTCCGTGAACCGTTGGACGGTACTCGCGGCGTCGGCATGATGGAGGCGCAGGAACCGACCGATTGGCATGGATTCAGCTGAGGCAATGTGTTCTATCTCTCTAAGAATGTCTGCGAGGGCGAGTTTGTAAGCGAAGTCGGTAACCGGCCACGCCCGTAGATCTATGAGGGGCTGTCCAAAGGCCGAGAGACGCATCGTCTTATCGTTTTGTTTGTCTCCAAAACCGATGAAGTAGGTGAATTGTTCGTACTTTCGACCAATGCTAACGCTTTGTTTGGCATAGACGTCAGGCATTTGGGAGACATTGTAGAAGGACGGGCAATCATGGAGTTCGGGAAGAAACGACTGTACGCGTCTTTCGCAGAGTTCCAATGTATCGCCTTCAGCCAGAAATAAGCTCTCCCCTTCCACTGCCAACGAAGACGCTCCGCTTTCGGTGAGGTCCCCGGAACTTTTCAACGCCGATTTGACGAGTTCTCCAGCCCCATCACAGACAAGCACCACACAGCGATCGAAGCCAGAGAGGGCGCGAGCGCCCCACGCATGCGCCACATGGTGTGACACGGGTATGGTCGTGATACCGGGAATCTCGAAATAGAAGGCGAAGTCTTCCTCGAACCGACCGGCCGACCGCTCAACAGTGCAGTTTTTGAAGCTGTATCCAACTGCATCAACATCATTAATCGTATGGCCGGTCTGCGCAAGGATCGAAACGATAGCTTGGAAAGGTAAGCCAAGAGACGGCAATATCTTCCCGCGGTGGGCGATATGCGCTATTAACTTGCCATCCTCAACCAAAGCCGCACTCTGGTCATGACCCAGATGCACGCCCAGCACAAGTCCTGAACGCCTTCGAGTAATGATTGTCGGTGATTGTGACATGAATTCTCCCTTCAAATCGTCATGTTTGGCCCGGGATAGGCGCGATGATTACAGCGCGCACAGAGCTGCCCAGCCTCCTGTCGCTCGCCTTGAGTGAGGTGCCGTCGGAATCGTTCAATGCCGTTACTGCTCCAGATTTCCTGGATGGTCGAACGGCCCAGGTTGCCGAGGACAACTTCTCGGCGCGCATCTTCATGGCAAAGCACCACATCACCGTTGACCGTCACGATTAACATTTCTGATGGTGCGTGGCAGGCTCTTCGCAAGGGTTCGGGCACGCTCGCTACAGTGCCGCCGCGGCCGGAGATGTCGAGATCCTCAGGAAACTGCACTAACTGATGAGGACGCGATTTCATTGGCTCGCGGCCATGTCGGGTCACGATGAAGAAGTCGATTCCTGCCTCGAGCAGATTGGAGTAACGGGTGTCTGTGAGGAGGTCTCCATTGGTATAGAGCACCAGTCGAGCAAGCGGCAGCCCTGCGCGAGCGATCGCTACGAGAGTTTCGAGATCTTGGCGGAGGAGAGGTTCGTTATAAAAATTAAAAGACAGCCTCCCACTGAATCCAATTTCGCTAAGTTGAGTAATGATCCGGCGGTAGAGGTCAAGGTCCATAAAGTCAGAGAACAACGGTGGGCCAAGTGTACCGTTCGGGCAATAGACGCATCTCCGATTGCAGCGTACGCCGATCTCGATCTCGACGACGCTCGGCCAAGTGAGCAAACCCGAGTATGTGTTGATAGAAACCGAAGGACAGAAGTTATGAGACATCAAACTTCTCCGTGAATCGCCAGTTCGCCGGTGCGTGCTTTGATTTCCGGCGCGGAGTGACGGACTTTTTCGAAAGCGTCCACCACGTCTTGCATGTCCTCGGGCGCTGAGAGCAACATCGGATGTGGGAACGTCACGACCTCTGCAAATGCTTGCGTAGCAAAGGGAAGCGCAAAACGACTTGGTTCCAGCGCTTTCCGCAGTTCTTCACTGCGACTTGCTATGGGTGCTTTAGTTGGCACATAAAGAGGATGGTTATTCAGCGGGGCATCGACGCGACGAACATCCGCATTGAGCTCAGCGGCAAGTGATGGAACAAGTTCCTGAGCCGAGAGACCGGCAAATGCAGATTGATCGATGCGTATGGCCAATCTGTAGTAGGTAGGTCGATCCACCTCGGCGCTTGGGATGATTAACTTGACGCCTTCGGTCGGCGCCAGACGAGTAGCAAGCTCATCAACGCACGTTTTGCGGTGGGCATTTTCCTGATCGAGTCGGCCCAGCCCCTCAAGCAACACAGCCGCCTGGAATTCAGTGATACAGAGGTTTTGTCCAGCTACTCCGCCAACAGCTTCCAGTTCATATCCATCAGGTGCGATTCTGCTTAACCGATGGATCTCGGCTTTGTGCGAAAAATCCGCTTCGTTGTTATCAACTGAATGACCAAACGGATCGACGTGATACTGCCGCCCGTCGGCGCGCAATTGTTGCAGTCTTTCGTAAAGAGCCGGATCATCCGTCAAGCATAGGCCACCCTCCCCGCCTGATAAGAGCTTGCTTTGCTGAGTGCTAAATATGCTGATCTCGCCAAAAGAACCTATGCGGCGGTTATGCCATGACGCACCGTGGGCCTGAGATGCATCCTCAATGAGTGGAATGCCATGACGCTTAGCAACATCGAGATAAGAAGTTGGGTCGCAAATTGAGGAGTACATGTGAGTCATTAGGATCACGCGAGTCTTAGGTGTGATCGCTCGCTCAATGCTTGCGGCGGAAGGGCAGAGGCTTTCCCCATCAAGGTCAATGAAAATCGGTTGTCCGCCGAGCCTGACGATTGCATTTGGACATGCAACCCAAGTGAGCCCGGTTAGGATGACTTCATCCCCCGGACCAACATCAAGAGCTTGCAAGGCAATGGAAAGTGCAGCCGATCCGTGCGAGCAAGCGACGCAATACCTGCGACCGACGAAATCTGCGAAGCCTTTGCTGAGCCGCCTTTCGAACGTGTCCGAGACATTAGACCAACCGCTAACTGTCCACTTGCCAGAGTGAAGAACCTCGAGCACGTTACGTTGAGTGATCGGAGTAGCGAATGGCCACTTAGGCCATGGTCGGCGACGCACGGGCGCGCCTCCGAATACAGCAAGTTCACTGTTCATCATGCGCCTGTAACTCCTTAGATAATTCTCTGTTATTCAAACCTAGCTGAAGTAATGGCCCGAGGCTGAAAAAGGCAGTATGCAAGGACCCAAGTTCGTGGAGGTG
>Ga0247688_1000211_pt1 | contig 22792 bp, 23 predicted proteins | sample CNK29_metaG_FD_182718 | JGI IMG/M metagenome (GOLD analysis project Ga0247688, IMG submission 182718) | Soil microbial communities from Purdue University Martell Research Forest, Indiana, United States - CNK29 | ecosystem: Environmental > Terrestrial > Soil > Temperate forest > Bulk soil... | reverse complement strand
AGATACACGTGCACGTCCGGCCCGTTTGACGTTTGAAAGCTTGTTAGCCGCAATGTCTTCTTGTTATCGGCAAGCTGAAACACGGTGGCCACGCCTTTGGTCTCGTGTGCGCCGCTGTGAAACTGGCCGCTGGCGAGTTGATTGGTGGCTGCTGAGGCAATCGGAAATTGTTCGTTAACTCGGTGATTGATGAACAGCCGCTCGGGCCGGAATGCGTACCACGCGCCTAAACCAGCGACGATCAGGACAAGTAAAGTCACCTTTAATCTGTTCGACATGATTGAAGTTTTCTCCTCTGCAAATTTCCGTAACCAAGTGTTGGTCGCGGCTGCTGCAGAATCCTTACAGGTTGATTTCAAGCGGCGGCGGCGCGGCAAAACCAGTTGGCTTCGAGGAGTTCTCTCAGTTTGCTGCGCGAGCGATGCAGCAGGACCCAGAGATTGTTTGGGGTGACGTTCAAGACCTCGCAGATCTCAGTCGCCGTGAGTCCGTCGATCTCTCGCAGCGTGAAAGCGATCGACATCCGCGGTGGAAGCTGTGACAAGCAGCGATCGAAAGTCTCCCAAAACTCGGCCGATTCGAAGCGTTGGCCGGCATCGTGCGCCCAACTTTTTGGCGCGCGGTCATTGAGCCAGTAGCCGCGCCATGGTCCAGGCCCGGCAAAAGAATCGCTCTCGTCGCCACCCTCGCTGCTCAATTGAAAATGCGCGTTCCGGGCGAGACGCCGAAAATGATCGATCACCTTGTGCTTCATGATTCCCACCAGCCAGGTGCGTTCCGAACTGCGGCCGGCGTGAGTCTTGTGATTACGCACGGCCGCCAGCAGCGTCTCCTGCAACAGGTCTTCGGCAACCGCGGCATCGCGGACGCGCATGAGCGCATAGCGATAGAGGTAGTCGCCGTGCGAATCCAACCAGTTGCCTGGATCGAGTCGCGGCTGGGTGTTTGTTATAGACTTCATCTTCTTTCTCTGAGTGATTAGACGCGACGGTTGATTTCGGGATGCAGAATTTCTGCTGGTGAGTGGGTTGGCAGTGGCGTATGCTGCGTCACGCAACAGACTTCGCGGAGGTAGCAGTGGGGTTTTTGGCTGAAGTTGATGAGGCGTTAACCGCGGCAGGCCTGGCGACGCTGAAGCGTAACTTTGGCTTGGCGCCGCGGGTTTTTCGCGCCCAACTGCTGCGGCCCGATCTGGTGGAAGCAGAGGTCCAATTGCTGGATCGGCTGCTGTTCAATAAAGGCGCGTTGAGCCGCGTGCAAAAAGAGTTCATCTTGCTGGCCGTATCGGCTGAGAATAACAACTCATACTTTCCCGCGCTGCATTGCCAGACGTTGCAGTTTTTGGGAGTAAAGGCTGAACAGTCACAGCAAGTGGCCGTTGATCACGGGGACGCAAATCTCTCCGCTTCGGACGTTGCTTTGCTCGACTTTGCGCGCAAGTTGGCCGCTTGTCCTCATTCATTTACGGAGTTGGACGTCGAATCACTGCGCGGGTCGAACTTCGACGATGAACAGATCCTGGAAGCCGTCCTCATGGTTGGAATGGCCCAGTTGCTCAATTGCATTCAGATGGGTTTGGGCACTGAACCGGATTTCAAACCGCGCCTCCTATTTCCTTTAAAAGAAGTGAATCCGCCGATCACTTCCGAGCGTCAAATATTAGGACCGGAGTTGGCGGACGATTTTGCTGCTGCTGATCCGGACTTTGAAATCGTCGTACGCGTGCGGAACGGCGAAACTGAGGCGTTCGAAGAACTGGTACGCAAGCACGGCCGCCGAGTGTACCGGAGCTTGCTCAGCATTGTTGGCAGTGCGGAAGAAGCTGAGGACGCGTTGCAAGATGCATTCTTGAAGGCTTTTCAGCATCTTTCGCGCTTCGAAGGGCGTTCACGATTCTCGACCTGGCTGCTTCGCATCGCCATCAACACCGGGCTGCAGCGGGTGAGAAGCCGGAAAGAGTTTGACAGCATTGACGAAGAGAATGAAGAATTCAAGCCGCGAAACATCCGGCCGTGGGCAGACACTCCGGAAGAGAACTATTCGCGGGAAGAGCTGCGACGACTCGTGGAGCAGGAAGTAATGAAGCTGCCGGTCAAGTATCGAGTTGCCTTGATGCTGCGCGATCTGGAAGAACTCTCGACGGAAGAAGCGGCGGCAGCGCTGGGACTCAGCGTGCCCGGCCTGAAAGCGCGTGTTTTGCGAGGCCGGTTGATGTTGCGAGAATCGATGGTGCAATACTTCTCAAAGGCCGGCGCGAAAAAATCATGATTAGCTGCCAGGACTTCATCACCGAGTTGGGAAACCTGCTGGACGACGACGTTGCGAGCGAGATTCGCGAACAGCTCGAGGCGCACCTGGCTCATTGCAACACGTGCCAGGTGCTTTATGATTCCACGCGCAAGACGCTGCGCATCGTCACCGAGAGTGGATCGTTTGAGTATCCGGAACCGATCGTCGAGCCACTGGTGAGTAAGGTTATGGACCGGATTCGACTATCTTGTGAGCCTGACACCCCAACCCGCAAATAAAATCCGTGTTATCTGTGGCTAAAGTGCTGCCGCTTTACCTTTCTCAAGATCAATCCGAATCTCATAATCCGGCACCGTCCCCAAACCGAAGCCGATATAGTTCGCAAACTTCGCCAGGCCCACGCACATCACTGCTTCCAGAATTTGCTGATCGTTGAAGCCGTACGTTTTCAGATCGTCGACGTCTTCCTGCGTGATCTTCAGCGGGTGATTGTTCAGCTTCAGCGTGAAGTTGAGTAACGCCTTGTCGACGATGGGCAAATCGGTTGACAGATAGTCCAGGGCGATCTGCTCGGGCTCTGGTCCTTCTATCTTGAGCATGCGAATTATCTCGCAATGAGCCGTGACGCAATAGGTGCTCAGGTTAGCAGCGGAACAGACCAGGAAGACATACTCCTTCTGTTGACGCGAGAGCGCGCCCTCTTTAATGAGCGTTGCTTCGACCAGTTCCACTTGCGCATCGATCAGATCGGGACGGGCGGTTTGGGCTTTGAAGTAATTGGGAATGAAACCGTACTCGTCTTTGAGTAATTTAAGAGTAGGGAAGTCGTTTTCAACAAAAGGTGCTTCGCGAATGTAGGTCATCGGGTCACTCCTCAGGGAGAAATCTGGAGCGGGCTTTGATTGACTGTTCGCAATGCTACGACCCCCTCACGGGAGCGTCAAGCGTTCTCAAAGATCAGATCTGCGTTCTCGCGGGGTTTGTCCTGGGCCAGGTGAATTCTTTGTGCCGGGAAGTAGATGGTTTCGTAAGCTGCGACGGTGTCTGCGGGTGAGAGCCCTTCCTGGGCGCGAGCGATCGCACGCGCGAGTGCGGTGGCAAAAGAGCATTCAATCCAGATAGCCAGATCGAAATGTTTTCGGTATTGCGTCTTTAAGATAAAAATCCCTTCAACCAACACTACTGAAACATCGCTGTAATCATAAGTGTGTTTGCGAAAAGTTGAGCCAGTTTCCTCGGCACAGTCAGCCACGAGCTGAAGTGAGCGCCGGTCTCTCAAGGGCAGAACGAGTTGGCTAAAGAATTGATCGAGACGAATAGCGTTTTCGTAGAAAGTTTCCGCGGGAGCGTCTTGAGCGAACCGCTTTTGCGGCAGGTTCAACCAATCATCTGCGTTCAGAATTGCCGGAGTAATACCCTGCAGCGCGATCTGCGCTCGCAGCAGCGCTGCAAGGTATCCCTTTCCGCATCCGTCGATGCCGCTGATACCGACCAACAGGCTGCGAGTCGCAGGAGTGATCGCGCGCCGCTCGAAGATCTCTCGCACGACTTCGTCTAGCCGATTCATGGACGCACGCCCGCGATGTTCAGCCGCATGCGATACAAACCCGAGCGAGCGCACAAGTAAAGTGTCTTGCCGTCGGCGTCGCCCCAGGCCATGTTATGCACGTGACGCGGCGTGACGATCGTTCCCAGCGATTTGCCTTCCGGTGAGATCACCCACAAACCACCTGGACCAGACACGTAGAGATTGCCCTGCTGATCGACTTTGATTCCGTCGAGACCGTCTTCACCGGCCGCGTTTGTAAAATCGAAGAACAGTTTTCCATTCTTCAGGGTCCCGTCCGGTTGAACTTCGTAACGCATGATCGCCTTGTGCCGGTCGCCGATTTCGCTCGCGGGTTCATCGCTCTTGCGCAATTCCTGGCCCGTCAACGAACGCGGCCAGTTGCCGACGTACAAATACTTTTCATCCGGCGACAACGCGATTCCGTTTGGCCCAGTGAAGTCTTTGCTAACGAGACGCAACTCGCCCTTGTGAATCGAATACACCCCGCTAAACGGAAGCGCCTTGCGCGGGTCGTTGAAGAACTTGGGAAAGCCAAAAGGCGGATCGGTAAAGAAAAGCGTGCCATCGGATCGATAAACGAGATCGTTCGGACTGTTCAAGCGCTTGCCCTGATAGTTGTCCGCCAACACGGTCTGCGAGCCGTCGCTTTCGTCGCGCACCACGCGATGATTGCCATGTTGATTGATCGTCAGCCGTCCTTGCGGATCGAGCGTCAGTCCGTTTGAGCCTGGCTGGCCATACTCGGCGATGTCCGCGCCCGAATAGCCACTCGGCGTGCGAAACACCGCGAGCTTTCCCTCTTGAGCGCCGTCCGGCGTGTACTTGTAAATCGTGTTCGCGTTCGGATCACTGAAGAGTAAATACCCGCCGTCCTGGTTGACCCAGATGGGACCTTCAGTGAATTGGAATCCCTCCGCAAGTTTGAAGACCTTTGGATTCGGGCCGACGATCGCATCCATCGCCGGATCCGTGCGCACGACCTCCACGTTCACTTCGCTGGGCGTGAGCGACACCGGCCCGGGTGCAGACTTGTAGAATGCGAGCTTCGCGTAACGAATGTAGATGAAGTTGGTCGGCGGATTCGAGAGTGGGCCATTGACGCCGAAAATCGCGAGCTGGATCTGTTGGCCGGGTTTTACGTCGCGGCCGATTACCAAATGATTCTCCGCGTTCCAGCCGGCGATGACTGATCCGCCGGATTGGCCCAACGCGCGCGACAGCTCACCGTCAACCCAAATCTCGGCGTAATCATCCAGCGACGTTTCAAAGACAACGGTCGAGCCGGTCGGATCGAAGTCGCCGATGTGATCCGGCACCGTCAACCTGAGTCGATACCAGTTGAACCCGAGACGGCCATTGCCGCGCCGCTGATCCAAACTCACCGGGCTGATAACTTCCCACTTTGAATCGTCGAAGGCCGCCGCCCCTGCGTGCGGTGTGTAATCGTATGTTTTGACTGGCGCGCCCGTCGGCTGCTTGTCTGGCCCGGGGCCGCGGAAATCAGCTTCGACGATCTTCGTATCGCTGTAACGCCACTCGCCTTTCACCAGGGCGACACCACTGGTTGAAGCAAGATCAACTGCGGCTGCCGGTTTGCCGTTCGGAATATCGGCGGACGTTTTTGCGATCGATACGGTCACCAGCAGCGACAGAGTGAGCGCGGCCGTGATGAGCTTTTGTAGTTTCATTGTGCGACCTCCACCTCAGCGAACCTTGATCGTGTAGTACAAGAACTGGCCGTTGACTTCCTTGAACCAGTGTGGCGTGTTGTTCGGCACGATAATGACTTCGCCCTTGGCTAGCTGCCGCGTGACGCCACCATCGATTTGCGAGCCGCGAAATTCGTCAGGCGCGATCTGTTTGGCATCCGCGACCGTTCCGCCGGTCACGAAGGTCGCCGTTCCTTCCAGCACGTAAATGATGTCGGTGTCTAAAGCGTGGACCTCGGCGAGGCCGGGCTTGTCGCGCCGGCTCGTATGGACCATGTAATGGCGATCCTTTTCGTCGATCAACGCGGCGCCGGTAGAAAAGGACGTATTCACTTGTTTGGCGTCAAAGAAAAGCACCGAGGAATTGTTCGCCGGCGCCATTCCGCTTTCCTTCGTGGGCGTAAAAACGTTTGCGCCGGCCAGCGCGAGCTCTTCGTCTTGCTGGGCGCTCGCCGCACCACTGACGCCGACTCCGCCGACAATCTGCCCATCGATCGTGATCGGCACGCCGCCTTGCAACGGCGTGAAATAAGCATCCGGCAACGCGACCATCGCGGTGCGACCATTCTTGATAATGTCTTCGAACGCCTTCGTGGGCCGTTTGAAAAGCACTGCCGTGCGCGCTTTGCCAATCGAGATATTCGCGCCGGCCGCAAACGTGCCGTCGAGACGTTCCAGGGCCATGAGATTGCCGCCGTCGTCAACGACAGCAATAACGCCGCCCGGTGCGTTGTTCTTCTTCGCGTACGCGATCGCACTCGCAATCACTTTTCGTGCACCTTCGATCGTTAAGCTCTTCTTTTCGACTGTCTGCGCATTTGCGAAAAGCGATGCGCTGAAGAGAATCAGAGCCGTTAGAGTGATCCTGAAGTTGGCCTTCATGACTTACATGCCTCCTTCAGGAGTGATGGTAATGCGGAAGAACTGCGAATTCTTCGCAACCCAACGCTCGTCTTTAACTCGATGCACTACGCCGTGCTCGTCGACGCCGGTATTCGGTCCCTTTTGCCGTGGACCCTGGTTTGGGCCAATGCCGATTTCTTCATCTTTCTCGGTGCCCGCGTCCCACAAGTAAAGTTGAGTTGTGACGTCACCACCGATCGGATTTCCCTTGCTGTCGAACAGTGCAATCCCACTTGGCCCAGGCGCGTAGAACCAATCGTTCGATTGCCCAAACATCTGAGTCATGAAGAGCTTCATTCCGGGCGCAGCCGTAACCGTAAACTCATATGAATCACCCGGACGGATCGGTCCCGCGGCCATTGCGCCAACAGGGGTATTGAAGACGCCGTGCAGATTCGAACTGTGGTGCATCGCATTGAGCGAGGCCACCAATCCCGACGGATCTCCGTCCTCGGCCTGCATCTCGAGGCCGTTCTTCCGCGCGGGTTTGCCTTCGGTAAAGATCGCGGCGTTCTTCTCGCTTAGAACAAACATGCCGGGCGATAACGCAAAGGGAAACTTCTGCCCGTTGGAAGCAGTCATGCCTTCCGGGCTGGAAATATTTTCGACTCGCACTGTGAACTTGGTTGATTCGGCTTTACGCCTGGCAGTGGCGACCGTGAACTGGGTCAGGCCGCACGCGGCCAGCAGCGCCAGCGCAATGACAAAGCTTGTACGTTTCATGATGTCGGTTCTCCTTATTGCTTAGGTTGGAAGTTGCATCGGAAGATGCAACGCCGGTTGTTGTAGTGGTGCAGCTTCGCGCACGCGACCGCCCGCCCTGCGTTCAGTCGCCGGTAAACTTCGGCCGCCAGCAACATTCCCAATGGCGGCGCCACGAAATAGATCCAGAGAGACAGCCAAATCTCTGCGCCAACGGCGGAACTCAGAGTCCGCGCCGGGTTCATGCTCATGCCGGAAATTGGCGCTTCGATCGTGATGTAGGTCGCTACAAGTGCTCCGGCGAACAGCCCAGTCCATCGCGCTAATCGTTTTGTATTCGAGACGGTGAGCACCACCGTCATCAGAATGAAAGAGATGATGATCTCAGCGATGAACGCGACGACTGGTCCATTCGGGCCCGGAATCGTAACGGCATACTTGACCGAGTGATGTGCGACCAGCGGGCGAAGCGTGGCTGAGGCGATTACGACGCCCGTGATGCCGCCAGCGAATTGAAACAGTGTGTAGAAGGCGGCATCGGCGGCTTTGATTTTTCCCAGCCGAAAGAATGTCCACGTGACTGACGGGTTGAAGTGCGCGCCCGATCTCTGGCCCAGCGGTGAAAAGATGATTGCGATTGCCGTCAGGCCCATCGCGGTTCCCATCAGCAGGCGGCGCCACACGCCGTCGTGAATCGCCTGCGCGACTGCTGATGCCGGGTGATAAAGCAGGACCGTAAACGCGCAGGCGGAAAACATGAACAGCCCGAGCTCGATCGCTTCCATCAGGTATTCCGGCCAGTGTTCTTTGAAGGCGCTTAACATTGCGATTACATAGTCGCGTGTGGGTGGGAATCCTTACAGCCTGAGGTGCAATCTGCTCGCAAAGGCGCGAGCGATGCTCATTCGATCACCAGCACCGAATTCAACCCGCCCTGATTGTCAGGCGCTTTGAAGCCGTTGCTCGGATCTTCAAGCCAACGCTCGCCGTTGACGACGAACTTGTATTGGAGACGCCCGGCTCGCGGATTGGCGATCTCTGTGGACCAAAGCCCGGCCGCATTTCGCGTGAGCGGCGTAGCGACCCGGCTCCAGCCATTGAAATCGCCCGCCACCGAAACGCTGTGTGCGTTATCGTCATGAAAGACGAAAACCAGGCGGCCATTCTCGACGCGCGGCGGTTTGCAGCCCGCGACGTTCAACCCGTGCTGTTCAGTCTTGGCGAGTTCTACGGCACGCCTGGCGTTCACCATTCCATAACCCTGCCGAATCACTGGGGCAGTCAAAATGCGGTCGGCCGTCGAGACCAAGATGTTCTTGACCGCACCCGGTGTTAACCGCGGATTTGCTTCGATCATTTGTGCTGCGACTGACGACACAATCGGCGCCGCGAAAGAGGTGCCCTCGACGTGTTGGTAATGCGCGGCCACGATCTTCTCCTGCCGCAAAGCCGCTTCGACAAACGTGCGAATTTCTGCCGCACTCGCGTTCATTACTCGCTGTGGCAGCTCGGCTGCCGTGGCCAACTCGCGCGCGAGGTCCTGGAGTTCGTAATCGCGCGCGGCGGCTAAGCGCGACAAGGCTTCGGCGCGTTCGTAGGATTTCGTTCCCGGAAGAATCGGCGCAGCTACCCACATTGCGGGCGCGACGATCTCCGGCTTAACTGTTCCGTCCGCTGTCTCGCCAAAATTCGAGTGATAGAGATCGAGCCCCGCTCCGCTCAACTGGTTGTGATCCGTGTAGCCGCCCACCGTGATCACTGAAGGTGAATTAGCCGGCGGAATGGAATGACGGCCCTCAGCGCCGGAGTTTCCGGCCGCCGCAATAACTGCGATTCCATGGTGGATTGCTTCTTCGGCGGCCTGATCGACAATGCTCTTCGAACACGGAACATCTTCGTCTCCGCCCAGCGAGATATTCAGCACGCGGATGTTGTAGCGCTCACGATTCGCGATTACCCAATGGATGCCTGCTGCGATCTTTTCTTCAGTGATGCGGCCGCGTTCACTCACTTTTACGAGGACGAGTTTCGCTTCGTGAGCCAACCCGCGATATACGCGATCGGTGAGTTGTCCATTGCCGGCAGCGACGACTGACGTTTGTGTTCCGTGCCATTGCCACGACTCGGCTGGCGCAGCCGCAAACAGATCCTGCCGTTCTCCTGACAGGTCTTCATACGCGATCACGCGATTCACGGGCGTCACGAGATCGGAATGCGGATAGAACCCCGAGTCGAGAAAAGCCATCGTCACGCCTTTGCCCGTATGCTCCGGGTTTGAATTCAACCGGAGAGGCGTCGGGATCACGGCGAATCTGTTGGGCGAGTGTTGATGATCGTGTTTGGATGAATCCATTGGCGCTCCTGCGGAGTTGTCGCCAATGGAACGCCGGGCCTTACAAGTTGTTTTAGTTTGAGTTGGTGAGACGGCGACGAATGCGTTCTCGCGCCTCGTTCGAAAGACCTGGTCCCGACGTGAAGTCAGATGCGTCTTCGGCTTTGGCACGAGCTGTGTCGCGGATGAGATGCAGATGTTCGAGGTACCACTGGCACCAGGCACAGATCCAAAGGTGCAGCTTGAGGTTGATTCGCTCTCGCAAACTGAGGCGTCGCTCCATTGAGGCTGAGATCTTCTCGACCGTCTGCTGACACGTCGGCAACCGGCGCAAGAGCCAGTAGCGAATCGAATGCTTCAGTTTGTCGTAGACTTTCAGCGCCATTTTACTGTTCTTCCCGGAACCAGTTTAGCTCAAGGCAATTGCGCAAATGCAGCCGAGCGCGGTGCAGCATCACCCAAAGATTATTAACCTTGATGCTGAGAATCTCACAGATTTCTTCGCTTTTAAGACCGTCAACTTCGCGCAGTGTGAAAGCGCTGGCGGTGCGTTGCGGCAATGGCGAGAGACAGTCATTGAATACTGTCCAGAAGTCGCTGCGCTCGATCAATTCTGCCGGCGTTGCCTGCCATTCATTGGGCGCATAATTTGCCTTCCAATGGCCTTGCCAGGGACCGGGTTTCTCAAAGAACTCGTGGTGCTCAGGACCGTCGTCCGATTCTTCGCCGAGCGGCGCCTCGCGATCGGCGCGCCGAAAATGATCGACGATCTTATGCTTCAGAATCCCCACGAGCCACGTCCGCTCCGAAGCGCGGCCTTCGAATTTCTGGTAAGCCTTCAGCGCCGCAAGAAAAGTCTCTTGCACCGCATCTTCGGCGGCGGCACTGTCTCGCAGCCGAAAAACGGCATACTTGAAAAGGTAGTCGCCATGATCGTCCAGCCAACGACCAGGATCGGGAGATTCATCGGGGAACTTACCTTGTGGCGCATTCATGCCAATGTGAAATTCTTGGGCCAGTAGGGTAGTGTATACCCCGGTCAGTAGCAAATCATTCGACGCTTATCGCGGTGGACCAATCGCAATGACTACCAGAACCTGTCGCGACTGTGGCAACGTGCTTGCGCAAACAGCGCGCGGCTGCCCGCGGTGCGCGTGGAATCTGGAGGCCGAAAACATGATCGAGCGCTTCATCTGGCGCCGTTTTGTGCCGGGCGTAGTCGCCGCGGCTTTCGCCGTCGTTGCTTTAGTTTATTTCCTGCGCTAAACGAGAAAAACGAAACGCAGGCCCGGGCTCGTATTAGAGCCCGAGATGCGAGTTGCGTTGCGAAAGAGATGGACTTAATTGGCGCCTGCCTGCATGCCCATCGAGCCCACCACCAGATTGTCAAAGCTGCCGCCGAAAGCAATGCTGACTAACTTTTGATCCATGCCCTCGAGAATGGTCTCGACCTCAGTGCCGCGCGCTTTGTGATCGCGCTTCTCGAGTTTGGCCGAAGTCTTGGCGACCAGTTTCGCGCCTTTGAAGAGCGATAGTTCACCGGACTGATCGTCAAATACGGCTTCGTACTTGCCACTCTTTACGAGCGTGCCGTTTACTTTTGTGTCCGTTGAGAGAGTGATGTTCGACTTTCTCGTGTTGCCGAATGCGGCCGCGCCCGCCAACGTGGTCAACAAGCACGCAACGATTGCCGCCCTGATAAGTGATTTCATTCCAAATGCTCCTTTTAGCCAAAATTCATGTTCCGGAATTTGGTCGTGGAGGTTGGCGAAACCTTACATAAAAAAAGTCGAGGCGCCAGCGGGCGCCTCAACTGAATCGATTTCGGTGAGCTTTGCAACCTCTGTGTCTCTGTGCCTCTGTGGTTAACTAACTCACACCATTGATTCACCACAGAGACACAGAGACACAGAGAAGAGCGAACGCACGAGTTTTTGTGCAAACCTGTTTCGGTTAGTGCTGCGCTGCGGGATCAGCCACCGAGCATGAAGACATTCCCATCGGGATCTGTAAACTGGGCCATCATGGCGCCCCAGGGTTGCTTGGTTAACGGCACGGTGAAGTTGACGCCCTTGGCCACCAGATCATCATAAGTGGCTTGCAGATCGTCAGCGTCGAAACCAAAGCCGGAGAATCCACCAATAGTCTCTTCCTGCCCGGCATTCGGTTTGGCGATCGCCAGGTGAGTCTCCGCTCCTGGCGGCACTACTTCCAGCCAGCGAAAACCGTTCGGCATGGTTTGATCCGTTTCGACTGTGAACCCAAGCTTGTTGACGTAAAAGTCGTACGCCTTATCCTGATCACTAACCCACACAGTGATCAGTTTTGTCCGAGTGATCATTTCTTCTCCTTATAAATGAATGATGGCCAGTCTAGAGGGAGGCGACGGCCGATTGTGCCTGGAACACCGGCGCATAATATCGAGCAAATTCTCTGAACGCAATAGGCTCACGACCCGTCAGGCGCGCCACCACATCAGTCACATGCGCTGCCCCACCGTCCTTCATCAACCCGTAAGTTTGCGTTACGGCCGCGGCCAGCCACTCTTCCATTCCCGCTTCGATCATGTGCCCGCACGACTCCGCAAAGGAAACACGCACGTAACGGATCTTCTCGCCGATCGCCGCCGACAAATGATCTGCGACCTCCTCAAATGAGAGAGCTTCAGGACCAGTGATTTCATACGTCTGGCCGTCGTGCTCGTCTCCGCTACTCGACAACACAGCCACCGCTACGGCCGCAATGTCACGCGCATCTACCTGGCTGACGACGGCGTCTTCGATCGGCATGTAGAAAATGCCTTTGTCCCTGATCGTCGACGCCCACTTCAGTGTGTTCTGCATGAAGCAGTTTGGCCGCAGGAAGGTGTAGGGAATTCCCGAACGAATAATCTGCTGTTCTGTTTCGTAGTGCCAACGCTTGATCGGCGTTGGCATTTTCGGCGAGGCGCAGCTTGCCGATAGTTTGATGAGGCGTTGCACGCCGGCTTTGCGCGCAGCGTCGATCATGTTGCCTTGCAGTTCTACTTGTCGCTGGCTCGCGCCGGAAAGCAGAAAGAGTTTCTCAACTCCGGCAAGCGCCGGCAGCAACGTTTCGGGTTCGTCGAAGTCGCCGAGAAACGCCCTGATGCCTCGAGCGCTGAACTCTCTCGCGCTTTCACTCGAACGGGTCAGCACTCGCAGCTCTTGATCCCGGGCCACCAGTTGGTCCACCAGAAAACTGCCGATCGTACCGGTCGCTCCGGTTACTAGGATTTTTTCACTCATAAGCTCCTTTTGGTTGCAGCGAAGCCAGGACCCGATCCGGTTGTTTTTGTTCCAACGGATCGCGCACCCACGACATCAGGATCGCGGCAATGAGAAAACACAACCCGCCCAACATCACCAGGTAAAGCGGGTTGTTGTCGAAGACGTATTTGACGAGCGGCCGGAAGGTAAGGGAAGCGACGATGCCGGGAATGGCAATGAAGAAGCTGAACATTCCCATGAACGCCCCCATTTTGTTGGGTGGCAAGATGCTCGCCAGGATTGCGTAAGGCATGGCGTGAATCGAAGCCCACGCGATGCCCATACCCACCATGATGACCAGGACCAGATATTGATTCTGGATCAAATAGAGCGAGAGCAAGCACAGCCCGCCGGCGGCGAGAGAAAGCGCGTGGGCGACGCGGCGGTTCGTCATTGCCACCAGCCGCGGCAACAGCAGTGAAGCGCCGATACTCACTACTGAGTAGACGCCCAGCGCCACGCCCGCCCATTCAATGCCCTGGTTGTAACGTAACGATCGCGGATCGGTGGCCGCGAAAACATGGCGCGCCACCGCCGGGGCAAAGAACATGAACAGGCAAAACATGCCGAACCAGGTAAAGACCTGCACGACCGCAAACTGCCTCATCGTTTGCGGCATGTTGACGACGTTAGTAAAGAACTCCCGGAGCCAGTTCCAGCCCCGAGTCGCTTTTTGTCGTTCACGCAGGGCTGCGAGATCGGTTGGTGGATCCTCCTTCGAAGTGACTACAGTCCAAAGCACTGTCGCCAACAAGAAGACGGCGCCAAACTGAAACGCGTACAGCACTGTGTGCGGAATGCCAGTGCTGGTCACGCCGCTGACGCCGAGATAACGAAGCACGAAAGGCGTGACGTTGGCGAAGGCCGCGCCGATGCCGATGAAGAAACTCTGAATGGCGAATCCCAGCGTGCGCTGTGAATCGCCGAGCTTGTCGGCGATGAAAGGCCGAAACGGCTCCATCGTCCCGTTGATGCTTAAGTCCTGAATCCAAAGCAGCGTGGCCGCAAACCAGAGTGCCGGCGAAGTCGGCATCACGAACAGAGCGATACTCGAACAGATCGCTCCGCCCAGCAGGAACGGGCGGCGCCGGCCCAAGCGTGACCACGTTCGATCACTCATGAACCCAATGATCGGGTGGGCCAATAACGCCGATACCGGTCCGGCGAGCCAGAGCATGGGAATCGCGCTCGGCGTTGCTCCTAACTTTTCATAGATCGCGCTCATATTGGCGTTTTGCAGACCCCAGCCGAACTGCAATCCAATCAAGCCGACACTCAGATTTGCGATTTGGCGTTTGGTTAACAGGTTCTTTTCCATGATGCACCCTTAGTTGAATGGTTCCGATCGATCAAAATGAAAACTTCAAGCCAAACTGCAACTGGCGCGAGGGAGTGATCGTGTTCTTGATCTGCCCCGCGCTCGCCACTCGATTACCCTGCGTGTCGAAGAGCACGCGCAGCGGAGTGCCGAAATTTGCGCGATTGAAGATATTGAAGAATTCAGATCGGAATTGAAGCTGGCGACCCTCGCCAAAATCGATCGTCTTCACCAACCCGACGTCGGTGTTTGCCAGGCCCGGGCCGATAAGCGTGTTGCGGCCCAGGTTCCCGGTGAATCCGGCCGGCTGCGGTGCAAACGCCGTCGGATCGAAATACAGATCTGGCCCGCCCAGCACGGGATTCGGATCCGCACCCGGCGCAAGATTGGGCCGGCTGCGAGTTGAACCGGGATAGGTCCGGGCTCGATTGCCGCTCCACACGACAGTAAACGGCTGGCCCGACGCGATCGTAGTTATGCTGTTGAGTTGCCAACCGTTGAGTACGTCTTTCGCAAAGCCGTCAAGCTGGGCCGCGAAGGGAAGGTCGTAAGTGAAGTTGATATTCGCCACGTGCCGCGCGTCGAAACCTGACAACGCGTAGTCGGCGCTCATGTCGTAAGGATCTTCAATATACGACTCCTGGTTTCTGATATCGGTGCCCCACGCGCCTGAGCCCGTGTCTCTGCTGCGCGAGAGTGTGTAGGAGCCTTGAAACTGAAGCCCGCGATGAAGCCGGCGCTGAACGGTGACATACAGGGCGTTGTAGTCTGAATTCACGTCAGTGCTCGCCATGCGAATCGAATTGAAATTCGGATTCACCTTCGGTGCTCCGGCCGGATAAAACCTCGTGCCGTCCGGCAGGACCGTGGGAATAAAATTGTCCGCCTCACGATGTCGCAACAGGTGATAACCACGCGAGCCAACATACCCGACAGACACGACCGTCCCGTTCTGAATTTCTCGCTGGACGGAGAGGTTGTACTGAAACTTCTGGGGCGTGCTCAGGTGCTTATCAAACGTGACGAGGCTGCGCGCGCTGGGCGTAAACAGTCCATCGAGCGCATTAGGAAAGGGGGGATTGTTGACCGTTCCGGTGAAATGAAACGGGAAAGTGCGGCTGCCTTGAATGCTGTAGAAGTACGACATCGGCAGGTCGTAATAGATGCCGGCGCCCCCACGGATCGAAGTCTTGCCGTTACCAAAAACGTCCCAGGCAAAACCAAGACGCGGAGCGAAGTCGCCCGTGCTCGGGTTGTTCTGCCAGAGTGGCCCAATGGTCGGATCCTTGTCGGTCAGGTTCACGAGCGTGCTTGATTTCCCGTGAATCTCGTGCGGAATGGTGACGAACTCGTAACGCAGGCCAAGGTTCAAGCGCAGGTTCCTGCTGAACTGCCAGTCGTCCTGAAAATAGAACCCGAAAATATTCTGTCGCCAGGCTCTTTGCGTATCTGAGCCGGGAGCTTCAGCGCGAAACAGGTAAGGCTGCGCGCGAAGGAAAGTCTCCATCGTGCGGAAGCTGTACGTGCCGCGCGGGATGAACGCGAGATCTTTCGCGTTGAGCTGATTGCGCGAGTAGGACGCGCCAAACTTCAGGAAGTGTCCGCCCGCGGTGTAGGAGAGATCGTCGCTATACTGAAACAGGTTGTAAGCGAACGTGCGTGGCAACGCTGCGACTGGGCCAAAGCCGCCGTCGAAAACCGAGGTGGCCGTGGAGTCGATCACGAGATTGCCCATCATCGTCTGGCCGGGCATGAAAGCCAGCTCCGGCGTTTCACCGTTGGCTTGAACTGCCTGGCTGTCTGAGTAAGAACGATTGAACCCGAAGCGAAAGACATTCAACATTCGCGACGAGATCACGCTTTGTTCAGTGAGCGTCACGTACTGATAACGGCTTTGGAAAGTCTGGCCGAAGATCAGCACCGGATCCGGCAGCACGACGTCAGCGTCGTCATAGGTGTAGCGGGCAGAGAACGAGTCGCGCTTGTTGATCTCGTAGTCGCTCCTGATGGTGAAGTTGTCTTCGTGGGTGGTCTTGGTCGGCGAACTGAAAAAGTCGGCCGTGCCGTCGCCGTGGTCCTTCCCGTTTGGCATCGGATAGAGAGCGAGGTACGGCGCGATTTTTGGATCGACGCCGATGCAGCGCAAGCCGTTTGGGCCAGGCACGCAGCCGCGATGCACGTCGGCACTGGGAACGATCGTCACGTAGGACAAGCCCAGCAACTCGCGCAGGCCTTCATAGCCGCCAAAGATAAACGCCTTGTTCTTGATAATCGGGCCGCCGAGCGTGCCGCCAAACTGATTGCGTTTGAACTCGGGCTTTCGCTGGTCAAAAAAGTTTCGCGCATCGAGGTTGTCGTTGCGCATGAAATAAAATCCGTCACCGTGTAAGTCGTTGCTGCCGGATTGCGTAACGGCCACCACGATCGCGCCCGACTTCCGGCCGTATTCCGCGCCGTAGGAGCTGGTAAGAACTTTGAACTCCCGCAGCGTCTCGATGCCGAGCGTAACGCCTGCCGCGCTGCCGGGCGTAAAGTCTGCTTGATCGTTGATGTCGGTGCCGTCGATCAGAAACAGGTTGGCCTGCGGCCGAGCACCGAACGCGGTAAACTTCGCGCCGGAACCAAATTGCAGATCGTTTGCGGCGCCGGTGTAAGAGGAAATTCCGGGTTGCAGTAAGACCAACTGGTCGTAGCTACGCCCATTGAGTGGCAGGTCGCGGATCTTCTTATCGTCGACGAGTGCGCCGAGAGAAGATTGCTTCGTGTCTACCAATGAGGCTTCGCCGGAGACGAGTACTCTGGCGGTGACCTCGCCGACGCTCAGCGTGAAATCAATCAGTGTTTCACGGCCCACGGTCAGTTCGATTCCGGATCGAACGGCAGTCTGAAATCCTGTGGCGGCGGCTTGCACTTCGTAGTTCGCCGGCGGCAAGAGTGAGATGCGATAACGGCCCTGTGAATCTGTGGTCGTAATGCGAACGATTCCCGTCGAGACGTTCTTGACGCTGACGTTGACACCTCCCAGCAGTGCCTTCGTCTCATCGTGCACGGTGCCGGAGATCGTTGCAGTTGTCGTTTGCGCCGAAGCAGCTTCGGCGAGTCCAAGGCAGAGTAGTAGCAACAGCGAACCGACGGTTCGCCGGAGGCAATATTCTTTCATGACGGCCCTTCCCTTTAGTGACTCGATTGGTAACGAGAGTCTCGGTACAACCGGTTTAGAAAGTTAAATTGTTGGGGCTCTCAACAGAGAATTGCTGAGGCCTGTTGTTCCCTGAGGGTATGTTCTCGAATTTATCCGGACGTCCACGAACTCGCTTCGGCCGCCTGGCTGGCGCGCTTGAGAGCGTCAATCCAGAGCGTGCAAAAACGCTTGCGCTGCCGTAACTGTTCGGAGGGATTGTCGCTGATGTTTTCCCAGCCGTTATGACTGACGTAGACCAGCGTGTCGTCTTCGCGAGCCGTTAGCTCGATGCGGCAGATGGTCGGTTCCTTCCACTTGTCACTCGTTAATTCAAACTCAACCTGATGTCCGGCTTGCCACTTGACGCTCACCACCTTGAGGCGGCGCGGCATCGCGCGATCGATGACAGACACGGTAGTGCCTGACTCGAGTATCGCGTCGAAAGGCAACCAGCTTGTTTGTGATTCAGGCGCGAAGAGGGACTGCCAAACGTCTTGCGCGGCGCCGGGAATCGGCAAGCCGACGTCCAGCTCGCGGCGCCAGTCGTAGCGTGCATTTTTGCCGGTTGCATGGAAGTCAACCAGCCGGCTTGTAAAGTCGAGCCAACCTTCTCGCAACATCGCGACGGCTTCGGGCGAACGCTCAGGTTGCATGTCGGTGACCGTCACCAGGCAGCCGCCTTCATTGGGTTCAATGCGCCACGTGATCGAGTCGCATGGCCCAATGCCGAGAAATTTCCAGTCGTACTGGATTTGATCCGGCGGCGATAGCACGACCGAATCGAGATCGAAGAAGTCGCCATCGCCAAAATCCAAACGCGCTTTACTGCCGGATGAGAGATCTTTGTCGAGCCTGCCAAACCACTGCGCGACCACGTCCGCTTCAGTAAGTGATTGCCAGACTTTCTCGAGCGGCGCCGCGACCTGGACGCTGACGTTGACGGTGCCCGACGGAATTGCCGTAGCTTCAACAGCGAAACTTTCTTGACTGATCATGATCGTTACTCCACGTCTATATCGCCCATCTCCGGGGCGCCGAGCTGTTCCCGCAAACTCAAGCGATCGACCACCTGGTAGGTTTCGACGATCTTGTCGCCCTCAATGCGATGAATCGCAGCGCCGCCGACTCTGACGCGCTTGCCGGTTGGCGGCAGCCCATGCAGTTCGCCTTTATGCGTGCCCTGTCCCACCAGGTGAACCGCTACTTTGTCTCCTTCGGCGACCATGTGCTCGATTGTGAAAGTCATATCGGGAAACGCACTGAGAAACATCTGTACAAAACGCTTCATGCCGTCGGGGCCGCAGGGCTCCACTGGTTTCGAGTCGTCTGGTGTCGAGGGATATTCGATATAGTCCGCAGCGAGTACTTCATCAGCGACTTCAAGTTTTCCTTCGTTCCACACTTCCTGAACGAAGCGGCGAACAATGTTCTTGTTTTTCTCGGTCGCATTGTTGGTTGCTTTAATGGCTTGCATAGCGCCTCCTCTCTTTTACAAAACAAGCTTGAACTCCAAACCAAGCGCTCAGACAGAATCAGTTGACGGTTCGACTGCGAACGCCGTAGTGACCGTGGGCTCGTGTGGGGCTTCATGCTCACTGAGCACCCACGGAGAAGCTTTTGCCGGCATGCCCGCGCCCGTGCACAACTGGCCCGCGCGCCGAAATGCTTCGGCCCAGAAACCGACGATCACTTGCCGCTCGTGGAGCTGCAATGCTGGGCCAAGATTCTCCCAGCCCGTTTGAAACTGCTGCAGAATCGATTGTCCCCAACCGCCCGGTTCAAGAAAGAGCCGGCCCGGCACTTCTTTGGGCCAGAAGGGACGGTTGAACGAAAACGCGATGAACGGCGGCGTGTTGTACGAAGGTGCTTTCACTTCGTGAATCATCATGTCAACGGTGCCCGTTGCGTCGCCCATGTGAATCGTCACCACCTGTCCTTTGGCGATCTGGCCCTCGAAGACGTGCAACCACCATTTCAAAGCGCTGGGCGCAAAGAGACGATCCCACGCGCCGTAAATAGTTGCCGGCAGGTTAGTCAACACGTACGACTGGCTGCGGCAGGGCCAACGGTAATTGGTTTCCGTTCTGAGGAAGGCGGCGAGAATGTCGAGAATCTCGGGCCAGCCTTCACCACGATAGTGACCGGTGCGTGACGGTGGATTGAAAGCCTCATCGACAACAGTCACGCGCGTGCCGCCTTCCACCGGCTCCAGCGCCCAGCGCACGGCCCACGCCGGCCCGATACCGAGCCAGCGCCAGATCCATTCGAGCTGATAAGGCGGATTTACGATCTGCGGCCGCGTAAGGAAGAAGTCGCCGTCTTCAAAATCCAGAATGCAATCCCGGCCGACGTCCTGGAGCGAACCGTGACAAGAGATCAGCCATTGCTTCAAGGCGTGTTGGTCTGTGAGTGCACGCCAGATCTCTTCGGCGCGGGCCGGGATTACGCGGCTCGTCACGATGCGTTCCCAGCGATCACGCGCAATCGTGCGAGCTCCTGAATCATGAAGCCGCGGAAGATCTTCTTCCAGGCGCGGCAGTTCCTGCGGCACGCGGTGGTCCAGCCACTCGAGCGCAGTTGAGCTGTGAGTTTGTTGGCTTACTTCCGGTGGATAGAGCAATTGTTTAGACACGATGCACGCTCCTTGTTCTCACGATGATCCGTTATCAGTTTTCAAGCGCTCCGTCAGGCCGGGAAGTTGCCTTGCCAGGTGCAGCAGGAGACGCCTGGGTGATCGGCAACACCGTCCATGTTGGTGTCGAGTTCACCTTCAGTGGTGGAGTAAACGTCGCGGGAGTTGAGGTCGATGAAGCCGTCCCCGTCCCAGTCGTTGAGCTTGCCTTTGAAAGTACCGGCGATGAAGGTGTTGGTCAGTGGCCCGGCAACTTCGTCATGCAGGGTGGAGAGCACGGCATTGCCGGGCTGCAGGATCTGGTCGAGGGACTTGCCGAACAACTGCTCGAGGTTGATGTAGCCCCAGCCCTGGAAACGGCCGCGCACGTAACGAATGGCGTCGGCGTTGCCAATCTTGAAGCTGTTGTCGAGATACCAGCAGCCTTCGCGCATGAAACCGATGAAGGAATCCTGCACGCCCTTGGAAGGATCATCGGCGCGGCCGGCGACGTAGAAGGGACGCTTGACGTGCGACTCGAAGTAGAAAGCGCCACGATCGTCGCGGGTGCGTTCGGTGAAGCCGCGGAAGAGATAGTTGTCGATGTGCGGCGAGCCGTCGGGATGGAGGCCGTGGATGGTCTTGGCAATCACCAGTTGGCGTTCGCGGGTGGTGACGTTAGGACAGGCATGGGCCTGGCCGTAGACGCGCGCGAGGCCTTGGGGCGCGAGCGAGAGCTTGCCCCAGCGCTGGTTGGTGCCGTCGAGGCGGATGTAGAGATCGCAGTGGATGAGGAGGAAGATGGTCTCATCGAAGGTGCGGCCGGGAGTGGAACGGCAGGCGCGGGCGTCGAAGACGGGCTGGCCGGTCTGCAGTTCGCTGATGAAGAGGCTGGCCCATTCGGCGATCTCGGGGTTGGCGTCGGCTTGAAACTGGCGCAGGGCCTGGATGGCTTCAATGCCGCCGAGCTTCTCGATGGCCCAGAGCGTGTCCCAGCGGACTTGCGGGTCGCGGTCCTGGCGCACGGCCTGGGCCAGGAGTTCGAGGGCGTCTTTCTCGTTGCGGTCGGCATACTCGTAGAGCGCCTGCTCGCGCATGACGGGATCGGGATGGTTGAGCGCTTCGTGGCGCAGTTCGGCGCTGGGCCGAGGGTCGAGCCGCACGGCTACGCGATCCAGCACATGAGAGAAGTTGCTCTCCCAGGCGGCGGGGTCACCGACCACGTGGGCCAGGGGATTGGGATGAGTGAGTGCCGAGCGATAGGCCAGCTCCACCACTTCGCGTTGCTGTGGCGAGAGCGCGTCGAGGGAGACGGAAATGCTTTCCAGCGTGTCGCCAAACTCGCTGGCCAGTATCGCCTGATCGTCGGCAACCTGCACGTGTTCCATTGTCTTGCATAGGTCGATAGCCATGTTCTTTCTTTCCTTTTCTAAAAAGTTTTGCTTGCTGGAACTACCACCCCTGGTTTCATCCTCTTCTCGTTTGCAGGCGCGCGAGCTTGTTGGCAAACATCGCCGTGTACCAGACGCTGCCATCAGCACCGAACACGATTCCTCCCGGGCCTCCGGTTGGCGCCAGCGCTTCAGCGCTCGCCACATTGGCGTCGCGCCAGGCAGCCGCGGCACTGCCTCCAGCCGCAGCCACGGCCGGCGCCGCAGCCGTCGACAGTTTCACTGAACTCGGCGCCGCAAACTCAAGAATCGTTTTCGTTTTGGGATTGAGCTGCGCGATCTGATTGCCGTACATCTCGGTGAACCAGATGTTGCCGTCTGGTCCATTCACCAGCATGCCGGGTCCGGATCTTGGTCCGTTCTTCCGCGAGTTGACGGGAATCTCGTCGGTAAAAGTTTTCGTCGCGACGTCAAAGCGCGCGATCTTGTCGGCGTCGAGTTCAGCTACCCACAACGCGCCGTCGGATCCGGTCACAAGCGAAGTGGGACCTGACTTGGGAGTCTTGGTCGGAAACTCGGTAATCTCGCCGGTGCTCGGATCGACGCGGCCAAGCTTGTGGCCCAACACCTCGACGAACCAGAGCGCCTTGTCCGGACCAGCAGCGATAAAAAGCGGAGCAGACTTGGGCGTCTTGATACTGAACTCCTGCATTTTCGCCGGGTTGGCGGGATCGAGCTTGCCGATCTTGTTCGCGTCTGCTTCGGTAAACCAGATTTGATTATCGGGACCGGCCGTGATTCCCACTGGCCCACTGTTCGGCGTCGGAGTCTTGAACTCGGTAATCTGTCCGGTCTTCACCTCCAGCTTGCCGATCTGGTGACCGGTTTTTTCAGTGAACCAGACGTTGCCGTCGGAACCGATCACGACGCTCTCCGGAAAACTATTAGCGGTGGGCACCGCGAAGTTGCGCACCTTCAATCTGCCGCCGTCAGCAGTTAAAGAAGGTATCTGCCCGATTCTGTTGGCCTGCCCCTGGGCGAAATAGATCGAACCATCGGGCGCTGTGACCATGAGTTGAGGAAAGGTGTCTGCCGGGAGCGAGAACTCAGAGAACTTTCCCGTGAGCCGCTCGGCCGCGGCTAGTTTTTCCGCGCCGCCGATCGGTGTGCCCACTTCTTCCTTCTCAATACCTGCCAACGTAACCTCCTGAAACTTTGCCTCCGCTGTGGGCGCGGGAGTCGGGGCATTGGCAGTTGGCTCGGTGGTGGTTTGGCGGCAGTTCGCGAAAAGCGACAGAACCGCGATCAGTCCAGCGGTGACGATTTTGAAACGACTAAATATGGGAGTTTTCATCGTCGTAACCTTCAATGAATGAGGCGGGCTTCGCTTAGCCGGCGAAGCCCGCACTCAAGTGGGAGTCAAACCGGGAAGTTGCCTTGCCAGGTGCAGCAGGAGACGCCTGGGTGATCGGCAAGGCCGTCCATGTTGGTGTCGAGTTCACCTTCAGTGGTGGAGTAAACGTCGCGGGAGTTGAGGT